>ENA-OUOY01000240-OUOY01000240.1-human-gut-metagenome-genome-assembly--contig:-NODE-240-length-43741-cov-4.455478_pt1 | contig 43741 bp, 35 predicted proteins | sample MGYA00237937_ERZ548767 | MGnify/ENA primary metagenome ERZ548767 (study PRJEB26490, sample SAMN05356887) | human gut metagenome | biome: terrestrial biome; feature: human-associated habitat; material... | reverse complement strand
CTACATTCTGTTTATTTCTAATTCGTAACCTCTTCTTTTTATGAGATAAAAACTTGTCTCATTCTCAATCACTTATAAAAAATACGTACTTTCTGACTTTGAAACTTCCACATTTCTATCGCAAGATAACGCCAATACGCTCATTCTTTCGAGTCGTCATCGTGAACATTCTATTCCGTATGCTCAAACTCTATGACAAAAGTATGAATTCTTTTTGATACCACAAATTTTTTCTTCTATTATTTCTTCAAACAGGCTAACTTTTATAAAATTTCCAATAAAAAAGGCATTGAAGTTTGTCACTGCCGAAAAAGAAAACGCTTCCACATTTCTATTCCATGACAACCTCAATGCCAATACACTTAGTTCCACAAATCATTTCTTTCATATTGCTTCCCGATTTCGAAGGCAAAAGTAGGATGATTATTTCTATCCACCAACTATTCTGAGTCGCCTTGTATGAAATGGTATTCAGAATGTACAAAATGAATATTTTTATTAAACTTCGATAAAAATCGGCTCACCCGATAAATCTATGGGGTAGCCAAGACTTGTCCTTTGTCTGATACACACCGCTTTCCGATGATAATTCTTTCACATATAAAACATAAACCAAGATAAACACCCTATGCTGGGCAAACTCTCATGCTTCGAGTTTTTGATGTAAAGGCTTGACAAGGCGCTTTCGTAAGCAAGCTGTACGACACGCCTTGCCAAGCCTTTACATCAAGTGCAGTACCTGCACTTTGCCCAACATAGGGCGATAAACAAAGATAAACCGTTGCTTGAGAATATAGCACACAGATTACAGATCGCGTATGGGAAAACACTATACATTATCTCCAGCAACGGTTTATTTTGGTTTATTGCCTGCCATTTTCTTCAGAGGCGTGAGCGCATCTGAAGAAAATGACAGGGGGTTATAAGGTTTATGTTTAAAAGACCATCTAAAGATTAAACACTATCTATAAAATAATCCCCTATATTTGTCGGGTGAGCCGTATTTATGCTCTTTGGAGTTTTAGCGGACAGCAATAATCTATAATTGTCTTTAAAACATAAGCCTACCATAAAGCAACAAGACTTATAAAGCAAAATAAAAATCCTGCAAGTATGATTACTTGCAGGATTATAATTTTTATTTCGCTTAGCGAAACAATATCGATTATTGATCCTATTAGAAGAAGAGGTAGCGGTTGTCTACTACGCCAGCCTTGATGATGAGCTCTGACATAAAGTTGCTTGCGCTCTGCATAGCACGCTGACGGAGACGAGCCTCCTGCTCAGCATCGTTGAACTTAGCAGCATTCTGCTTCTTGTTCAGAACCTGGAAGAGGTAAACGCCTGCGTTACCCTTTACAGGAGCTGAGACAAACTTACCCTTTGCAGTAGCTGCAACAGCACCACTAAGAGCAGGCTCGCTTGAACCTGTAGCCTGTACGAATACAGGAGCTGCGAATGTTACCTGGTTTACAGCCAAGAGCTTGCCACCCTTAGCCTTAGCAGCTGCGATGCTGTTTACGCCCTTGAGCTTAGCCTCAATCTGCTCAGCCTTCTTGTCGCGGATAACCTCAGCCTTAACGATGTCCTTAACCTGAGTATCTGAGAGGTCGCGATAGCCGATAGGATGAATCTTGGTGCAAGCTACGAGCAATAGGTGGTCGTTGTTGCCACACTCATACATAGGAGAAACCTGACCTTCCTTAGCATCGAAAATCCACTTAAGAGCGTCGCGAGTAGCAGGGATGTTAGCTACGCCATGCTGAGAAGTTGTGATATCGTTGAGTTCGTTGAACTTATAGCCAGACTTTGCAGCATTCTTCTCGATAGCGTCGATAGTAGCGTTTGCGCTTACGAAAGAGCTAAACTTGTTGTATGCTGTACGGTAAGTATCCTTAGAGAAGTCAACGTTGCGCTTGATAACAGCAGCCTGATACTTAGTAACCATAGCCTTGCGGTCGAGAACCTGAAGAACGAGGTTGCCCTGAGAAAGCTTGATGTTCTTGATTTCGTTAACGCTCATATTGTTAAGGCTCTCGATATAGTTCTTAGTATCGTTGTCCATAGAAGGAGCATTCTGATACTGACGTGTTGTCATCCAAGTCTTTTCGCCATTCTGACCATACTTCTTAGCCAAAGCCTCGAAGTCAGCACCTGCAGCAAGAGCGGTATAGATAGAGTCGGCACGCTTTGTAGCCTCTTCTGTAGTCTGACCGCCAACCTGGATTACGCGATACTGAACTGAGTCTGGCAACTGCTGCTTAGCAACGAGCTTGATAACGTTAAGAGTATTGTCCATAGTGTTCTCAACAGGAGCAGAAACCTGACCAACAGCCATTGAGTCGAGACGAGCTGCGATGTCTGAAGGATAAGCCTCCTTAAGAACAGGAATACCGAGGTAGTTGACAGAAGAAGTGCTCTTGCGAACTACGTCGCCAGGGTTCTGAGCCTCTGCAAGTTCTGTAGCATATCCCTTGAACTCCTTCAGAATAGCTGCACGGTCGGCAGCTGAAGCCTTAACCTGGATATCGATATACTTGATATCGCGGCTCTCTACATACTGTTCGAAGCGTGGCTTCATTTCCTCATACTTAGCCTTGAGGTCGCTCTCGGTAACCTGTACCTTGTCGTCCTGGATTGCGCTATATGGGAAAGCAGCAAGTTCAATCTGAGCCTCCTCGTTAGCGTCGTTGAATGCCATCTTAGCCTCTACAGGGTTAGAGAGCAAGCAATGAGCGAGAAGCGACTGATACTTCTGGATGAGAGTCTGCTGACGGAGAGTCTTCTCGATATAAGTCCAATACTTATAGATAGACTCCATCTGCTGAGCAGCCTGAGGGTTTGTACCCTTCTGAGTCTTGTACTGAGCCAAGAACTGCTGCAAAGTATTAACGTCGAAACGTCCTGTCTGACGGTTTACGAAAGGTGTAGAAAGAAGCATCTGGTTAGTACCCTGGCGAAGGATGTCCTGCATCTCCTCGTCTGTTACGGTAAGACCAAGCTTTTCGCACTCGTTAGCGATAACCTTGTACTGAACCAAAGTCTGCCAAACGCCATCACGAAGCTGCGAGAGCTGAGCTTCATTAAGGTTGTCCTGACCCTGAAGCTTCATAGCCTCAGAAACTTCATCTACGAGCTTAGAGAAATCCATCATATTGATTTTCTCGCCCAACACTTCGCCTACTTGCTGTCTTTGTTCGTTCTGAGTAGATTCACAAGAACGGAAGAACTCTTCGGCAATGAATGCAAAAAGGCCAAGTCCGATAATGCATATCAGAATCATGCCTTTGCTTCTAATTTTTCCTAATGCTGCCATTACTTTTAATTGTTTTATTTTATTTGTTTTATTCTTTTATTCACAAAATGCCTACAAAAATACTAATTATTTATTAAATAAGTGAATATTTTGTTTGAAAAATTATTGTGTTAGTGGTTTTTGTTACGATATTTAGCTATTAGCTTAGTATTTTCAGCTTCACAAGCTCTATTTTGGTCATAGTATTCTTCAATATCTTGAACTCATACTTGCCTATTGTCACCACCTCGTTGAGCTTAGGGAAGCTTTGATAATAGTGCAGAATCATACCTCCGAGCGTCATATAGTCGTCGCTCTCAGGTAGGTCGAGGTCGAAGAGTTCGTTTACCTTATCAATCTCCAAACGTGCGGAGAGAATATACTCATGGTCTTCTGTCTGTACGGCTGTATACTTGGTGCTATCATGTTCGTCTTCAATGTCACCAAAGATTTCTTCCACGATATCTTCGAGCGATACCAATCCGCTTGTACCACCAAATTCGTCGACCACAATAGCCAACGATTTCTTCTGCTGCATGAATAGTTTCATGAGCTTCTGAGCTGCCATAGTTTCAGGCACAAAAGGTATTTTTAGAATCTTCTGTTTCCAGTCGTTTGGGCAACGGAACATCTCGGAACTATGAATATAGCCCACCACATGGTCGATGTCGCCTTGGTATACGATAATCTTCGAATTGCCGCTCTCTATAAACATCTGCTCCAGCTGCTGCAGGTTGCAGGTATCCATGTCTACGGCATTTATTTCGGTACGCGGAATCATGCAGTCGCGCACCTTGGTATCTGAGAAGTCAAGAGCGTTTTGGAATATCTTCACCTCGTCGTCGATATCTTCTTCATTCTTTGCATTATCGATGCTCGATTGCACAAGATAGTCGAGGTCTACCTTTGTGAATCCCTCGTCGTCGGTTTGTTTCTGCATTTTTATGCCAACCATTCTAAGAAGCATCTTCGACAAGAAAGTAGAGAATTTGCTTATTGGCCAAAGCACAACATAGAATACGTATGCCATAGGCGCAAAGAACGACAGCAGACGGTTTGGGCTGCTCTTAAACAAAGTCTTTGGCAAAAACTCGCCTGTAAACAACACTATAAGTGTTGAGAGAATGGTGTCGGCAGGAACCGCAAAGGCAGGGTCGGCACCACGGAAGATAGTATTGTCGAAGAAGCGAGCTATCAAGATACCATAGATTACGAGCACGATATTGTTGCCCACGAGCATCGTAGAAACAAAGCCATTAGGATGACGATAGAAGAAGGAAATCAAGCGTTGCGACAAGGCGTTGCGCTCTTTATCCATCTCCGCAAGCATTCTGTTACTTGCCACAAAGGCAATCTCCATTCCTGAAAAGAAGGCAGAGAAGGCCATGGTTACGAGTATTCCTATGACTAAAGGTAAATCTATAGTTGTTTCCATGATTAATGCATTAATGGTATTGTTGTGTTCTTGCGTTGTGGCAAAGCTTGAGGTCGTTGAGCCTTAAGTATAGAGTCTTGATTTTGTTTCACGCTATCAGGCTCCGACGAAGCTCCGCCATCAAAGTCGCTCTTCTCGAACGAGCCCTTAGAATTGCTCACATAATATTTGGTCATATTCTCGTTGCTACGGAAATATGATCCTTGGAGTTCGCGTTCAGGAGTTACCAGATGCGAGAACACGTTTGAATAAAGCTCATGGCTACGCTCGTCCCAAAACAGCTGTTCGCTCGTGAAGCGAATGCCCGACTTTGTGAGAATGCGTACACGCGAGCGCAACTCCCACAATCGCAACTGGTCGTAATAGTAAGCCGTGTCGCATTGGATATACGACTCCACATGGAATTTCTCGTCAAACTGCTCCAGAAACAATCCTTTATCGAAAGTCCAACGCGAAGGGTTCTTCACAATATTCACATCCCAACGCTCAGCCACGATACGATATTTTATCACGCCCGAGTCTGAGATAAGAGTGTTTACGCCATAGCTCGTCATCATCGACACGGAGTCGCGATCACGAATGGCAGAAGCAATATGCTCCTTACGCTCGTCGCATGATGTAACAAACGTAAGGAGCATTATCATTATTATCGAAATAGATTTTATCGGTTTCAACATGGTTATATTATTCCACTTTCCACTTAGCAAACCAACGTTCATTGAATGTCAGACCTATGTTGATACGGAAAGTATTCTCGGTAACGAATCGGTTGCACTTCAAGTTCACCCATTGGGCGCTGATGTTAAGGATAGACCTACTATTATATGAGTTCATAAAAGGAATACCAAAACCAAAGCTTGCGCTAAGTTCTTTTGGTCCGTCGCCACCATCTACGTTAAGATAAGGTGTAACGTACGACACTCCTGCACGATATTTGATGCGCTTGATAAACGAGCGGCTATCTTCCTCAGGACAAATCTCGGTACCGAGTGTAAACTTATGGCGGTCTTTAAATGCGTTATCGTTCATCACATACGACTGCTCTGGTGTGGCGTCGGCTTTATATACAGGGAAACTTACCGAAGCCCATTTCTGCAGATTATAGTCGAAGCCAATCTTCAACTTATTATTATGGTTGTACATAAAACCAGCTCCTATGCTATGAGGAATAGCCAATTTCATGTTCTTCTGTCCTGCCGAAGGATAGCTGGTAGTATCAGCCACGCCCGTCTGCGAGTTTGTAGATACAATCTCAAGCATAGGGTTGCCTCCGATATCGTGACCCAAAGAATAGGTTACGCCCACGGTCAACTCATCCTTCTTGTTCAATCGTGTGGTATATTGCACACCAAAGTCGAGTTTATAGTTTCTCACCTCGGCTGTATATCGCTTGGTAAGTGAGTTGGCATAAGAATTTGTGTAGCTATTCACAACGGTTCGTGTATAGTTACCCCACATATATCCAACATTAGCACCAATAGAGAAGCCCTTTACCGGTTCCCATCCTGCGCCAAGATAAACAAGATGCAGACCGCCCGTACCACTATATGTATTGAGCGCAGATAGACTACCTGTAGCATCAAGATTCTGACTAACGGAATAGTTATAGCCCACATTTGTATAAGGAAGAATACCGAAGCTCACGCCCAAATGCTTGAAAGCTCGAAATCCTGCAACAGCATATTCAAAGTCGGCATTATTGGCATTAATCTTTCGTCCACCCTCTTTAAAGTTTGTCTTCTGTCCCGACATACCCATATCAAAGATAAAGGTAAGGCTATCCAGTTGGGAATAAGATGCAGGGTTGATATGATTTATCTGATTATGCTCATGGAAACCATAAGCCAATCCGTTCATACCTCTATTGAAGCCACTCGCCTGTTCCGACAATTGACCTAAGCCAAGTTGGCTATAAGGAGAGTTTGTGCCACTTTGTGCAAGTGTGTTGGTAGCAGCCGCCATCAATACGGCCATGCTTAGAAGTTTTCTCATTATTATATATAATATGTACTCGTATTTTGGAATTTGAATGCAAAAGTATTGAAAAAAATCGAAATAATAGCACGATAAGTCGGAAATATAAGTTATTTTTGCATCGTGAAACGATTTAGACGTATTTTAAGGATTATATCGTTGGTGTTTTTTGTATTATTAACTACCAACGCCAAGGGACAAACCGCAGACTCCATCATCAGCAATATGGATGATGTTGAGGTGAGTCTTCTTACTTGTGGACCAGGCAACGAAGTTTATTCGTTGTTCGGACATACTGCCATCAGGGTTTGCCAACCATCTCGCGGGATGGATATTGTGGTAAACTACGGAATGTTCTCGTTCAAGCAGAAATATTTTATTCCTCGCTTCGTTCTCGGTCTTACCGACTATCAGATGGGAATAACCACGTTCGACGACTTCAAGGCTGAATACGAATATGAGCAAAGATGGGTGTTTGAGCAAATATTAAATCTTACATCTAAGGAGAAATCTGCCTTGCTTCAAGCCATCGACCGAAACTATAAGCCCGAGAACGTAACTTACAGATATAATTTCTTTTACAACAACTGTACAACAAAGGCTCGCGACCTTATAGCCGCAAATATTGATGGAAAGATAAAATACAATTCCGCCACAAGCGAATATCCATCTTTTCGTGAGCTTTGCCACTCTAAGACCTTTAATAACAGATGGTCGCAATTTGGCAACGACCTCTTGCTTGGTATACAGGCCGACCTGCCTACCAACATAAGCGAGCAACAATTCTTGCCCGAAAATCTTGAGCACGATTTCAGCTTGGCTACTATCGAGACTAATACCGACGAAGCCAACAACGCCACAATTGGCGCCAACAACGCTTCGCCAAGAAAGCTCGTAAGCCACGAGGAATACATCATTCCGAAATACGTAGCGGCTTCTGCCGCCCCAGATTCCTTGCCTTCGCCACGAGCTTTGGCAATCGTCATCGCTATTATTATAATAGGTGTAAGCCTCATAGAATACTTTTGGAGCAAGAATTTATGGCTCACGGATACCATCCTTATGCCCGCAATAGGATTGGCTGGAATGATACTCTTCGTGATGATATTCTCGAAGCATCCTACCGTCAACATCAATTTCCAAATCCTGATTTTCAACCCTATCGCTCTCTTCATGGCGATTCCTATGTTGATGAAGCAACGCAAGGGAATGCTGACATGGTGGCACAAAACATACGTTTTATGCCTCTTCCTGGGCATATTATGCGGATTATTCCAAGATTATGCCGAGGGTATTAGAATTTTGGCATTATCTTTGCTTGTAAGATACACGATAGTAATATTCTGCTTAAAGAAGCACGCTATAAAGCAACGCCCCATCAAACAATAATTAACTATCAGAAGCACCCCCTATAAAAATATTAATGAATAGATATTTAGCCATCATAATAGCTGCCCTGACAGCAACCGAGATGCAGGCTTTCCAGCTTGCACCACGTCTCGTTGTAAATATCGCTATCGACCAATTGCGCTCCGACTATATGGAAGCCTTTGCTCCTTTTTATGGCAAAGACGGACTACGTAAGCTTATGGAGCAAAGCACGGTCTACGATGCGGCAAGCTATCCTTATGCACCTGTAGACAAGGCTTCGGCTTTGGCTACTCTTTCTACTGGCACCCCACCCTATTATCACGGCATAGTTTCCACAAAATGGCTCGATCGCCAAACTCTACGCCCCGTTTTCTGTATTGAAGACCACACTCATTATCTTTCGCCATCTAAGCTCTCTACCTCTACTATAGGCGACGAGCTAAAGATAAATACCAACGGTTCTGCTATAGTCTATTCTGTAGCAGCTACTCCCGAATGTGCTATTCTTGCGGCTGGCCATGCGGCTGATGCAGCCATGTGGATAGACGCAAAGACGGGCAAATGGCGCACATCTACTTACTATAGCGCCACTCCGCCAGCATGGTTTAAGGCGTATACCTCAATCACTTCGCCTACATCAAACAGCAAGACCAATAGCAACGATGCCGTGGTCGACTTATCGTTGCAGGCTATAAAGTCGGCTGCCATGGGCAAAGACGACGTTTCCGACATCATAAGCATCACGCTCTCGGCAACCAAGGATGACGGGCAACCTACCATCAATTGGAAAACCGAGATGGAGAGTGTATACCGCCAACTCGACAGCACTCTCGGCCGACTAATCTCGGGCATCGAAAAGGAGGTGGGCTTGGAGCATACCTTGTTCGTGATTACGAGCACGGGATATGCAGAAGAAACGGCTACCGACCTCTCGAAATATCGCATTCCTACAGGCACCTTCTATATCAATCGCACAGCCAACCTGCTGAACATGTACCTTAGTGCCATCTACGGTCAGGGACGCTATGCCGAAGCTTGCTACCACAATCAGATTTATCTCAACCACAAGCTCATAGAGCAAAAGAAGTTGAGCCTAAACGACGTGCTTAGCCGTTCGCAAGAATTCCTCGTGCTTAGCGCAGGAGTTAGCGACGTGTATACTACCGACCGATTGTTGGCTGGCAACAACGACATCTTGAAAATCAGAAATGGTTTCAATCCTAACCTTAATGGCGACATCACCATCGAGGTTAAGCCAGGATGGAAACTCCTCAACGAAGATACACAAGAAACATATACAAGCCGCGCAGGCTTTGTTCCGTTCCCTATCATTATTTATGGAGCCGGAACAAAACCTCAACGCATAAATACGCAGGTTACGGTCGACAGAATTGCGCCAACCATAGCCAAAAGCATACGCATCAGAGCGCCTAATGCCTGCTCTGCGGCGCCTTTGTTCTAATCCATCACCCTCTTCTCACCCTCATTTTAGGGCAAATACGTTGATAAATATCTTAAAAGAGTGCATATTAACAATTTTTATTTGTAAATTTGCACCCAATATATCTATTATCATAATTCAAGAAAACAAAAATAATACAATATAATGAACTTCAACCAAATCTTAAAGTCATTGTTTGGCGACAAATCAAGCCGTGACATGAAACTGATCAAGCCTCTCGTTGAAAAGGTGAAGGCTGCTTATCCTGAAATACAAAAACTCACCAACGACGAGTTGCGTGCTAAGACTAAGGAGATTCAGGCCTACATCCAAAACTCAGCTAAGGAGCAGAAGGCTCAGATTGACGAGCTAAAGGCTAAAATCGAAGACACTCCTATCGACGAGCGCGAAGAAATCTTTGCTAAGATTGACAAGCTCGACAAAGAGGTTTTGGATATCTACGAGAAAGCTCTCGACGAGGTTATGCCTGTGGCATTTAGCATCGTGAAAGATACCGCACGTCGTTTCGCAGAAAACGAAGAGACTGTTGTTACAGCTACCGACTTCGACCGCGAATTGGCTGCAAATCCCAAAAACGACTTTATCACTATTGATGGCGACAAGGCTATCTACCATAATCATTGGACTGCTGGTGGCAACGACCTCAAGTGGGAAATGGTTCACTACGACGTTCAGATCTTTGGTGGTACCGTGCTCCATCAGGGTAAGATTGCCGAAATGGCTACTGGTGAGGGTAAGACTCTCGTGGCTACTCTCCCTGTATTCCTCAACGCCCTCACAGGTAATGGTGTTCACGTGGTAACTGTCAACGACTATTTGGCTAAGCGTGACTCTGAGTGGATGGGTCCTCTCTATATGTTCAACGGTCTTTCTGTCGACTGTATCGACAAGCATCGTCCTAACTCTCCTGAGCGTCGCAAGGCTTATCGTGCCGACATCACCTTCGGTACCAACAACGAGTTTGGTTTCGACTATCTTCGCGACAACATGGCCATGTCGCCTGCCGACCTTGTGCAGCGCCGCCACAACTATGCTATCGTCGATGAGGTCGACTCTGTGCTTATCGACGATGCTCGTACTCCTCTTATCATCTCTGGTCCTATTCCAAAGGGCGACGACCAGATGTTCGAGCAGTATCAGCCTTTGGTAGAGCGCTTGTATGAAGTGCAGCGCAAGTTGGCTACCGAATTCCTTGCTGACGCTAAGCAGAAGATTTCTGAGGGCACAAAGAACAACGACCAGAAACTACAAGACGAGGGCTTCCTCTCGCTATATCGTTCATACAAGTGTTTGCCTAAAAACAAACCTCTCATCAAGTATCTCTCTGAAGAAGGTATCAAGGCTGGTATGCTCAAGACCGAGGAGATTTACATGGAGAACAACAACCGTCGTATGCCTGAGGCTGTTGAACCTCTCTACTTCGTTGTCGACGAGAAGCAGAAGTCGTGCGACCTTACCGACAAGGGTACCGACTGGTTGGCTAAGCAGGTCAACGATAAAGACCTCTTCGTGTTGCCAGATATCACCTCTCAGATGTCGGCTCTCGAAAACGAGACCGCTCTTAGCGACGAGGAGAAACTTCAGAAGAAGGATGAACTCTTGGCTTACTATGGCGTGCAGAGCGAGCGTGTGCACACTCTCCAGCAGTTGCTCAAAGCTTACACCATGTTCAACAAAGACGACGAATATGTCGTTATGGATGGCGAGGTAAAGATTGTCGACGAGCAGACTGGCCGTATCATGGATGGTCGTCGTTGGAGCGACGGCTTGCATCAGGCTATCGAGGCTAAGGAGCATGTGCATATCGAGGCTGCCACTCAGACCTTCGCTACCATCACCCTTCAGAACTATTTCCGTATGTACCACAAGTTGGCTGGTATGACCGGTACCGCAAGCACAGAGGCTGGCGAATTCTGGGACATCTACAAACTCGATGTCGTAGAGATTCCTACCAACCGCCCTATCGCTCGCCACGACCTCGACGACCGTGTTTACAAGACAGCACGCGAAAAATATAAAGCCGTAATCGAAGAGGTTGAAGCTATGCGCAACGCAGGCCGCCCTGTATTGGTTGGTACCACAAGCGTAGAGATTTCTGAGCTCTTGAGCAAGATGCTCAACATGCGCAATATTCCTCATCAGGTATTGAACGCCAAGTTGCACCAGAAGGAGGCTGACATCGTAGCCAAGGCTGGTCAAAGCATTAATGGCTTGGGTGCCGTAACCATCGCCACCAACATGGCTGGTCGTGGTACCGATATCAAGCTCTCGCCTGAGGTTAAGGCTGCAGGCGGTCTTGCCATCATCGGTACCGAGCGCCACGAGAGCCGTCGTGTAGACCGTCAGCTTCGTGGACGTGCCGGACGTCAGGGTGACCCAGGTTCTTCTGTATTCTATGTTTCGCTCGAAGATAAGCTCATGCGTCTGTTCGCATCCGAGCGTATTGCAAGAGTCATGGACCGCCTCGGCTTCGAGGAGGGCGAGCGTATCGAGAGTCCGATGATTTCAAAGAGCATCGAAAGAGCTCAGAAGAAGGTCGAGGAAAACAACTTCGGTATCCGTAAGCACTTGCTCGAATACGACGACGTGATGAACAAGCAGCGTACCGTAATCTACGAGAAGCGTCGCCACGCTCTCATGGGCGAACGTATCGGCATGGATATTGCCAATATCATCTGGGACCGTTGCGTTTCTATCATCGAAAACAACGACTTCCAGGGTGCCAAGGAGCAATTCCTCAAGGTGCTCGCTATGGAGATTCCATTCTCTGAGCAAGACTACAACACCACAGCCAAGAACGAACTCGAAGAGTCGGCATTCCAGGCTGCCATGGAGGCTTTCAAGCGCAAGACAGATAGAATCCAGGCTGTTGCCTACCCTGTTATCAAGGAGGTTTACGAAACCCAGGGCGACAGATTCGAATTCATCATGGTGCCTATCACAGATGGTCGCCACATCATCCAGCTTCGTTGCAACCTCAAGGAGGCTTACGAAAACCAGGCTAAGAACATCGTCAAGGAGTTTGAAAAGACCGTATTGCTCCACATCATCGACGACAACTGGAAGGAGAATCTTCGTCAGCTCGACGAGCTCCGCCATAGCGTTCAGAATGCATCTTACGAGCAGAAAGATCCTTTGCTCATCTTCAAACTCGAGAGCGCTAAGCTTTGGGACGAGATGATCAACGATATGAACGACCGCTCAGCAAGCGTATTGATGCGTGGTCAGATTCCTGAGATTCAGCAGCAGGAGGTGCAGGAGGCTGAACCTGAGCGTCCTCAGCAACAGCAATACGTAGAGTCTAAGCAAGACCTCGACGAGAGCGCAGAGGCTCAACGCCAGGCTGCAGCTACCGACACTCGTGGCGAAGCTGCTCATCACACTCAGCCTATCGTAAAAGAAAAGATGCCTCGTCCTAACGACCCATGCCCATGTGGCTCAGGCAAGAAGTTTAAGAACTGCCACGGCAGAGGTCTCTAATCCTCTTCCCATACATACATTAGGGTGTATCAAAAGGTGCAAACTGTACGCCTTTTGGTACACCCTTTTACTTTTACCCATAGATATCATGAATATCCAAATATCATCTCTCAAGAAAATCTTTGGCGACAAGACAGCCGTTGACATCCCTTCGTTCACCATCCATGATGGCGACTTGCTCGGACTCGTGGGCAACAACGGAGCGGGTAAAACCACCCTATTCCGCCTCCTACTCGACTTGGTAAAGGCCGACGAGGGCAACCTCACACTCAACGGCATCGACCCAACCGAAAACGAGGATTGGAAAACCGTCACGGGCGCTTATATCGACGAGGGTTTCCTCATCGACTTCCTCACGCCCGAAGAATATTTCGAATTTATTGCCAAGGTCAACGACATCGACAAACCCACTCTTGCCGACCGTCTGAAATATGTAGAAACCCTCATGGCTGGCGAAATAATGAATCAGAAGAAGCTGATACGCGACTTTAGCGCAGGCAACAAGCAGAAGATAGGTATCATCTCGGCTCTTATCAATCAGCCGCAGCTCCTCATCCTCGACGAGCCTTTCAACTTCCTCGACCCAAGTAGCCAAAACACCCTCAAGCGCCTACTCGTAGACTACAACAAGCAGACTGGCGCCACCATCCTCATCTCCAGCCACAACCTCCAGCACACCATCGACATCAGCTCTCGCATCGCCCTCATGGAGAAAGGCTCCATCATCAAAGACCTGCCAAACTCAGAAGCCAGCGCCGAAAATGAACTCGAAGAGTATTTTAAATAAAGCCTCACCCCCAACCCCTCTCCAAAAGAGAGGGGAGTAATTACCCTTCAAGGATATTAGGGGCTTGCGTTCCTCCGTGCGTCCCTTCGTGCGTTTCTGTCCCCATTCTTCCATCCCATGGTTCCCCTTCTGTTCGCCCCCTTCTGTCCCCCTGGGGTTGGGTTCGTCGCAGCTCGGCTGCGTCGCTTTCCCTCGTTTCCCTCTTCCCTCTTCCCTCAAAAAATCCCCTCTCTATTTTTCTCTCTAAGAAAAAAGCAGTAACTTTGCACGCATTATGAAAATAGGATTTGACAACGAAAAATATCAGAGCATTCAGTCTGAGCACATCAAAGAGCGCATTTCGCAATTTGATGGCAAATTGTATCTTGAACTTGGTGGCAAACTCTTCGACGACCACCACGCAAGCCGAGTATTGCCAGGCTTCCAGCCCGACAGCAAACTCAGAATGTTTCAGAAAATCAGCGATAGCATAGAGATTGTTATCGTGATTAGCGCAACCGACATTGAGAAAAACAAAACTCGTGCCGACCTCGGCATCACCTACGATGAAGACGTGCTACGCCTACGTGGCGAATTCCAAAACCTCGGATTCATGGTAGGCTCGGTCGTTATCACTCATTTCAACGGTCAGCCTGCAGCAGAAGCCTTCCGCCAACGCCTGGAGCGCGACGGCATTCCTACCTTCTGCCACTATCTCATCGATGGCTATCCTCACAACGTCAGCCTCATAGCTTCCGACGAGGGCTTCGGCAAAAACGACTACGTGAAGACCACCCGACCATTAGTTATCGTTACCGCTCCTGGTCCTGGTAGCGGCAAAATGGCTGTATGCTTGAGCCAGCTCTACAACGAAAACAAACATGGCGTAAGAGCCGGATACGCTAAGTTTGAGACATTCCCTGTTTGGAACCTCCCTCTCAAACATCCTGTCAACATAGCCTACGAGGCTGCCACAGCCGACCTCAACGACGTCAACATGATTGACCCATTCCATCTTGAGGCTTACGGCAAAACAGCCATCAACTATAATCGCGACATCGAAATCTTCCCTGTCCTCAACGCCTTGTTCGAAGGCATCTATGGCGCCAACCCTTACAAGTCGCCTACCGACATGGGCGTCAACATGGTAGGCTTCTGCATTAGCGACGACGAAGTATGCTGCGAAGCATCTAAAAACGAAATCATCCGACGCTACTACGACGCTACCAACAAACTGGCAAGTGGCGCATGCAACGAGGCTGAAATCAGCAAGATTCAGATGCTCTTCAATCAAGCCAAAATCAATACCGACTATCGTCGCACCACCACGGCTGCCAAGGAATGTCTGAAGCAGACTGGTCACACCTCGTCGGCAATAGAGCTCGAAGACGGCACCATCATCACAGCCCACTCAAGCCTACTCCTTGGCTGTAGCGCAGCCTTGCTTCTCAACGTCACAAAGCATCTGGCAGGCATCGACCACGAGACAAAGCTCATACCACAATCCATGATTGAGCCTATCCAGCACACCAAGATCAACTACCTCGGAGGCCACAACCCTCGTCTGCATACCGACGAAGTGCTCGTAGCCCTCTCGGTACTATCCAAGGACGACGAAAACTGTCGCAAGGCTCTCGAGCAGCTTCCAAAGTTGCGTGGCTGTCAAGTCCATTGTACCGTGATGCTTAGCGAAGTAGACCGCAAAATCTTCAAGAAGCTTGGCATAAACCTTACCTGCGAACCTGTATTGAAGAATAAGAGATAAAAAGTTTTTTTTAGATTGCTACATCCCATACCCCAAAACATCCGTGAGCCCATACCAACCAAGAGGCCTCACGGATGTTTTTTTTATATATTATTACTTAAGGGGCTTGCCTATATACTAGCGGGCTGAAAGCCCAGAAGTTCCTAGCCCAGGGCAACGCCCTGGGTATTGAGTGTATTTATTGAATAGTGCGCCTTGTAAGGGCAAAAGTCTAATTATTAAGGTGTTGCCCTTACTGGGCGAATGGAGATGTGGGGTATAGTTTACCCAGGGCACTACCATGGGCTATGTAATTATTGGGCTTTCAGCCCGTTTATAACCACATTATTAGTTTTACCGGACAGTAATAACTATAAATATATGAGTAATATAAACAATAATAGATAAAAAAAGAGCATGTCAAACGCGACATGCTCTTTTTTTTATGATTTAATCCGTAAGTTATAGTCAATACTATCACCCCTCAAGTCTAATTACTTCCCTCTCTTTTGGAGAGGGGCTGGGGGTGAGGCCTTTTTAGAGGCTGGGGTGAGGCTTTTTACAAACGCTCGTGAGCCTGACGTGCGATAACGTCGAGCTGCTGCTCGCGAGTAAGGTCGATGAACTTAACAGCGTAACCACTTACACGGATGGTGAAGTTAGCATATTCTGGCTTCTCTGGATGTTCCATAGCGTCCTTGAGCTTGTCTACGCCAAATACGTTGACATTCAAGTGGTGAGCACCCTGTGAGAAGTAGCCGTCCATAACGTTAACCAAAGTGTTAGCACGCTCCTCGTCATCGTGGCCAAGTGCATCAGGGTTGATGGTCTGGGTGTTAGAGATACCGTCAAGAGCATACTCGTAAGGCAACTTAGCTACAGAGTTGAGCGAAGCCAACAAACCGTTCTTCTCAGCACCGTAAGATGGGTTAGCACCAGGAGCAAGAGGAGTACCAGCCTTACGTCCGTCAGGCATGTTAGAAGTAAACTTACCATAAACCACATTAGAGGTGATGGTGAGGATACTTGTTGTAGGCTCTGAGTTGCGGTATGTGTGGTGCTTCTTGATCATTGCCATGAAGGTCTTGAGCAACCAAACTGCAATCTCGTCGGCACGCTCATCGTCGTTACCATAGCGTGGGAACTCGCCCTCGGTCTCGAACTCGAGTGGGAAACCAGTCTCGTCGCGGATGATGTTGACCTTAGCATACTTGATAGCAGAGATAGAGTCGACAACGTGGCTGAAACCTGCAATACCAGTAGCGAAAGTACGACGAACGTCTGTATCGATGAGAGCCATCTCAGCAGCCTCGTAGAAGTACTTATCGTGCATGTAGTGGATGAGGTTCAATGTCTTGACATAAACAGCAGCAAGCCACTCCATCATATCCATGAAGCGAGGCATGAACTCTTCGTATGTCAAAACGTCGCCTTCTACTGGACGGTAAGCAGGACCGCACTGCTCGCGAGTCTTAGAGTCTACACCACCGCTGACAGCATAAGTGAGACACTTAGCGAGGTTGGCACGAGCACCGAAGAACTGCATCTCCTTACCAGTCTGAGTAGCTGAAACGCAGCAGCAGATGCTGTAGTCGTCGCCCCAGATAGGACGCATCACGTCGTCGTTCTCATACTGGATAGAGCTTGTCTTAATGCTAATCCAAGCAGCGAAACGCTTGAAGTTTTCAGGCAAACGCTTGCTATAGAGCACGGTGAGGTTTGGCTCTGGTGAAGGACCCATATTGACGAGAGTGTGGAGGAAACGGTAGTCGCTCTTTGTTACCATCGAACGTCCGTCCTGACCCATACCACCTACTTCGAGAGTAGCCCAAACTGGGTCGCCGGTGAAGAGCTCGTTGTAAGAAGGGATACGAGCAAACTTAACCATACGGAGCTTCATTACCAAGTGGTCGATGAGTTCCTGTGCCTGATCCTCGGTGATGACACCAGCCTTGAGGTCGCGGTCGATATAGATATCGAGGAATGTAGAAACACGGCCTACCGACATAGCAGCACCATTCTGAGTCTTAACAGCTCCGAGGTAGCCGAAATAGAGCCACTGAACAGCCTCGCGTGCGTTGGCAGCAGGACGAGAGATGTCGAAGCCATAAGAAGCAGCCATCTGCTTTAGACCGTTCAAAGCCTTGATCTGCATTGCTACTTCCTCGCGAAGGCGGATTACATCGTCGATCATTTCGCGATCGCCCATCTCAGCGAGGTCACGCTTCTTGTCAGCGATAAGGTAGTCGATACCGTAGAGAGCTACACGGCGGTAGTCGCCAACGATACGTCCACGACCGTAAGTGTCAGGAAGACCAGTAAGAATATGATTGTGGCGAACAAGCTTCATCTCAGGAGTGTAAGCATCGAAAACGCCATCGTTGTGAGTCTTTACATAATGAGTAAAGATGTCATGAAGCTCCGCTGCTGGCTGGTAGCCATAAGTGGTGCAAGCCTGCTCAGCCATCTTGATACCACCATAAGGCATGAAAGCGCGCTTAAGTGGCTTGTCGGTCTGCAGACCTACGACAGCCTCAAGATCTTTGAGATTGTCATCGATATAAGCAGGTCCATAGGCATTGATGCCGGAAACAACGTTTGTTTCCATGTCGAGCACACCACCCTTAGCTCTTTCTTCTGCCTGCAATTTCTGCAGCACATCCCAGAGCTTGCGTGTAGCCTCTGTTGGTTCAGCGAGGAACTTTTCATCTCCATCGAACGGTGCATAGTTGTTCTGGATGAAATCTCTAACATTTACTTCGTCTTGCCAAAGGGACTTCTTGAATCCCTGCCATTCTGTTCTCATAAATGAATAAAAATTATTGTTTGAAATGAGTTATAATAGTATTAGAAAATACTCTTATCCTAAAAAATGTGATGCAAAGATACAACATTTAATTAATATTTCAGAAGTATTTTCTGCATATTTGCTTTTCAACGCTATAATTACCTATTATAGAGGATGGCGGCAGAGGAAGATAGATATGAAAAACAGAGGGTGATGAAAATGAAAAAAAAGGAAGATGAAAAACAGAGGGAGATGAAAAACAGAGGTGATGGAAATGAAAAAAACGAGGATGTAGAAGTACACCCTCGTTTTATATTTTGCTACTAATAAATAGCTTATTTGCTGTTTTTCAAAGCTTCGATAGCAAGCGAAAGCTGATCTGGACAGCTTGTAGGCTTATTGCCACATGTGATTCCACGCAGTCTGGCAATAACCTCGTCGGCATCCATGCCTTCTACGAGACGCGAAACGCCACAGGTGTTGCCCATGCATCCACCAACAAACGAGACATCATGAATTTTGTTGTCATCGTCGATAGAAACATTAATGAACTTGCTACATGTGCCCTGAGTAGGATAACAGATATTCTTCATACTTCAGCTTGATTATTTTGCATTTAATGCTTTAATGTTCAGCCTGTTAAGCTTGATTATTCTGCGTCGTCAGCAGGCTTCATGTTTGTATAAACAGTCTGCACATCGTCGAACTCCTCAAGACGCTCTACCATCTTGTCGATAGTTTCGCGCTCCTCATCAGTTACATCCTTGAGGTCGTTAGGGATGTAGGTGAACTCAGCACCAGTAACCTCGAAGCCCTCAGACTCGAGATGCTTCTGGATGTCGCCGAAGCTCTTAGGATCACCATAGATAGTGATTTCGCCTGCTTCCTCATCCTCGTCGTATTCATCTTCTACTCCGTAGTCGATGAGGTCGAGAATCATCTCGTCCATATCAACGCCGTCCTTCTTCTTGAATGTGAACACGCTCTTGTGGTCGAAGAGGAACGAGAGGCTACCTGTGGTACCCATGTTACCGTTGAACTTATTGAAGACAGAACGAACGTCGCCTACAGTACGAGTGGTGTTGTCGGTAAGAGTGTCTACGAAGATAGCTACTCCGTGAGGACCATATCCCTCGTAAGTAACCTCCTTGTAATCGCTCTGATCCTTACCCATAGCGTTCTTGATAGCACGCTCGATGTTGTCCTTAGGCATGTTCTCGCGCTTAGCATTAGCGATGATAGCACGAAGAGTAGGATTGTTCTCTGGTTCAGGACCGCCAGCCTTTACAGCAATGGCAATCTGCTTGCCAATCTTTGTAAATGTACGAGCCATGTGGCCCCATCTCTTAAGCTTTGTAGCTTTACGGTATTCAAATGCTCTTCCCATAGTGTTATTGTGTTTTGTTTTTTTGTTTTGTTCTTGGTTATTCACGCCAATAATGTCGTCAGCAGTTTTATCGAAGTTCTGCAGCGAGCTTATTCTTGAGGTTGCTGATGAGCTTCTGCATGATGGCGTCAATCTGCTTGTCGTTGAGAGTCTTCTGCTCATCCTGGAGGATGAAGTTGACAGCGTAGCTCTTCTTACCCTCAGGCAAGTTCTTGCCTTGGTAAACGTCGAAGAGTTCAACCTTCTTAAGCAATTTCTTCTCTGACTGACGAGCTACGTCGACGATTTGAGCGAATGTCACATTATTGTCGATGAGCAATGCCAAGTCGCGGCTAACAGCAGGATATTTGCTAAGTTCTGTGAACTCAACCTTATTCTTGCGGATGGCCTTCATGGCGTTGGTCCAATTGATGTCGGCATAATAAATTTCAGAAGCGATGTCGGCCTGCTTCTGCAACTTGCGAGCCACGATACCCATCTCAACGATAGTCTTGCCGCCACGAGTCATGATGTTCAAGCCCTTAGCAAAAATATCGTTGGTAGAATTCTCCATTACCACCATGCCCGATATGATACCGATGCGAGCAAGGACATTCTCTACATAAGCCTTGAGCTCGTAGAATGAAGAATCCTCGTTAGGATGTGCCCATGAGCCCTCTACTCTCTTACCAGAAACCCAGAGTCCGAGGTGGCGCTCCTGACGGTAAGCATTGATAGGAGCATCAGCCGACCACTTGTCAGCATCGTAGTGATAGCAGTTGCCAAACTCGAAGAAACGAAGGTTGCAATTCTTGCGGTTAGCATTGCGCATGATGCTCTCTAAGCCACCAAACAAGAGGCTCTGACGCATCACTCCAAGATCGGCGCTCAGAGGATTCATCACCTTAACGGTGGTGTCGGCGCTGTAGGTCTTGAGGTCGGTATAGTAAGCTGTCTTGGTGAGCGAGTTGTTCAATATTTCATTGAAGCCGCAACCTACGAGCTGTTCACCGATAAGGTTTTCGAGCTTATGAATCTTGTCCTGCTCGCTTGGAATAGTGAGCGACGACTTGAGCTGCAAAGGAATCTCTACATTATTATATCCATAGATGCGGAGGATGTCCTCAACAACGTCGCATGGACGCTGCACGTCTACACGATAAGCAGGAACCACGAGGTTGAGACCATTTTCGTCTTCAGCTACAATCTTCATCTCGAGCGAAGAAACGATGTTCTTGATGGTATCGTTGCCGATGTGCTTGCCGATGAGAGTATCTACGTAAGCATAGTCGAGGCGCACGTTGGCATCAGGAACCAAAGTAGGATATTCGTCCTTTATTTCCATAGAAATCTTACCGCCAGCCAACTGCTTGCAGAGGATAGCAGCCTGCTTCAAAGCATAGATAAGACCATTAGGGTCGATGCCACGCTCGAAACGGAAGCTGGCATCGGTGCTCAAGCCATGACGACGTGCACTCTTGCGAATCCATGTAGGGTGGAAATAAGCGCTCTCCAAAACCACGTTGCGTGTGGTTTCGTAGGTGCCACTACCCTTGCCGCCAAAGATACCAGCGATACACATAGGCTCCTCGGCATTGCAGATGCTAAGGTCGTGGAGTCCGAGCTCATGGTCTTCGCCATCGAGAGTTGTGAAGTGTGTGCCCTCAGGCTGAGTGCGCACAACAATCTTGTTGCCCTTTACCATGTCAGCATCGAAGCAATGCATAGGCTGACCATACGCCATCATCACATAGTTGGTGATGTCGACGATGTTGTTGATAGGACGAATGCCGATGACGTTGAGCTTATTCTGAAGCCACTCTGGGCTTTCCTTAACTTCGCAGTCGGTGATAGAGATGCATGCATAGCGCTTGCAAGCCTCTGTGTTCTGAATCTCTACATCGATGTTGAGGTCGTGGTTGTCGACAACAAACTTGTCGCAATCAGGACGATGCAACGATGTCTGATAGCCATTCTGCAAGAGCCAAGCATAGAGGTCGCGAGCCACACCATAATGGCTGAGAGCGTCAGCACGGTTGGCTGTAATATCAATCTCTATTACCCAGTCGCTTTCAAGATGATAGTATTCGGCAGCAGGCATTCCGACCTGAGCATCCTCAGGCAATACGATGATGCCATCGTGAGAGGTGCCAACACCGATTTCGTCTTCGGCACAAATCATGCCAAGACTCTCTACGCCACGAAGCTTAGATTTTTTGATTACGAATTCCTTGTCACCATCATAGAGCACGCAGCCAATGTCGGCAACGATAACTTTCTGACCAGCAGCAACATTAGGAGCGCCACAAACAATCTGCTGTGGTTCGCCCTTGCCGATGTCGACTGTGGTAACATGTAGATGATCACTATTAGGATGTGCTTCGCATGTAAGTACTTTACCTACATACAGACCTTTCAAACCACCCTTGATGGTTTGTACTTCTTCGAGAGCGTCAACTTCCAATCCGCATGATGTCAGCGCGTCCGCTGTTTGCTGTGGAGTAAGGTCGAAGTCGACATACTCTTTAAGCCATTTATAAGATATATTCATTATAATGATTTGTATATGTTCTCAAAAACTTTGCAAAAGTACTAAATTCAGCGAACTTATACAAATTTTTAATCATTAATTTATAAAAGGCTCAAAGCGAAGGCTTTGGAAGAGGGAAATGGATGGGGGCAAGGAGGGAGCGAAAAGGAAAATAAAAGGAAGCGAAAAGAAAGCGACGGCGTAGAAACGCCATCGAACAAGGACGGACTAGCCATAGAAAAAAGAGGCAGAAGGCGAAATGGAGGCCGAAGGCGGGATGGAGGCTAAAGGCGAGAGGGAGGCTACCCCTGCAGCCAAGCTCAATAAAAAGGAGAGCTTGGCGTCAAAAGGAGAGCTTGGCAAGGCGGCCGCGAAGAGCTTCGGCTTCCGACTTACGGATGGAGAGCGTGATGGAGCAAGTGTTGTCGAAGGTTTGGGAGATGATGCGTGGCTGCATATCTTTCACCACCTTCATCACATCGTTCATCATGGGGTAAGTGAAGGTGTAGGTGATTTTCTCCTCCACCAGCCTGGTTTCTATCTTGCAATGTTCTATGGCGTCGACAGCAGCTGTGCGATAAGCCACGATAAGTCCGCCCGTGCCGAGGTTTACTCCGCCATAATACCTGATTACTACGATAAGAATATCAGTAAGCTCGTTAGAGTTTATCTGACCAAGGATAGGTTTGCCTGCAGTTGCCGAAGGTTCGCCATCGTCGTTGGCACGAAATTCGAGACGCTCTGCACCAAGCATATAGGCATAACACACATGACGGGCATCGTAATATTTCTTGCGATACCCGTCAACGATTTTCTTTGCTTCATCCATACTTTCTATATGGTGAGCAAAGGCGAGGAACTTACTCCTTTTCTCGGAGTAAAATCCCTCACCTATGATTTCATTTGCTATTGTTTTATATTCGTCAAGCATTCATTATGATAATTTGTGGATAACGATACCAGATCTAAGCTTTGGTTCAAACCATGTAGCCTTAGGAGGCATAATCTTTCCGCTGTCGGCAATATCCATAATCTGCTGCATAGTAACAGGATAAAGAGCGAGAGCCATACGCATTTCGCCACTATCCACACGACGCTTCAGTTCTTCCAAGCCACGGAGTCCACCTACGAAGTCGATACGATTGCTACCTCTGAGGTCGCGGATGCCGAGCAAGTCGTCGAGGATGAGTCGGCTCGAGATGTCGACATCAAGTACTCCGATTGGGTCGGTATCGTCGTATGTTCCTTCCTTAGCTGTGAGCGAGAACCAATGACCATCGAGATACATTGAGAACTCATGCAAGCGCTGAGGTTTATAGATTTCTTCGCCCTTGTCTTCAACGATGAAGTTGCGTGCGAGTTTTTGCAAGAACTCTTTGCTTTCCATGCGGTTAAGGTCTTTAACCACGCGGTTGTAGTCGAGGATGGTGAGCTGTGAAGCCTGGAAGCAAACAGCCATGAAATAATTGTATTCCTCGTCGCCACGATGCTTAGGATTATTCTTAGCCTTCTCTGCACCCACCAAAGCAGCAGCAGCCGAACGATGGTGACCATCAGCGATATACAGACTTGGCATCTTAGCAAACTCTTCGGTAATGGTCTTGATGTCATTATCGTCGGAGATTACCCAGAACTTATGTCCGAAGCCATCGATAGGAGCTATGAAATCATACTCAGGTTCGGTGGCAGCATAGCGCTTGATGAGGTCGTCCAGCACCTTATTGTCGGGATAAGCAAAGAACACAGGTTCGATGTTGGCATTATTGATGCGAACATGCTTCATTCTGTCTTCCTCTTTATCTCTACGTGTAAGCTCATGCTTCTTAATCACGCCATTCATATAGTCGTCGACAAAAGCACCTACCACCAGTCCATACTGCGTTTTACCATTCATGGTCTGTGCATAGATATAATATTGCTCCTTGTCATCTTGCACGAGCCATCCCTTATCTTGGAACTTCTGGAAGTTCTCGGCAGCCTTCTCATACACACGAGGGTCGTACTCGCTGGTGCCTACAGGGAAATCAATCTCAGGCTTGATGATGTGGTACAAGCTCATCTCGTTGTCGCCAGCTTCAGCTCTTGCCTCTTCAGAGTCAAGAACGTCGTATGGACGCGACTCGACCTTTTCCACAAGGTCTTTAGGTGGGCGTATGCCCTTAAAAGGTTTAATGGTTGCCATAGGTTTTATTTATTGAGAATTACTTATTCACCTGGAACTTAGTGCATCCGTCAGTGAAGAAAGCATTAATCTGCTTAGCTGCAGCAATACCCGCATTGGTGTTAGCCTCTGCTGTCTGTGCACCCATCTTCTTAGGTGTGCTGAAATAGCGACCCTCGAACTGTGCGAACTCTGCATCAGCATCAGGCTTGATGTCGGTGATGTACTTGATATCTGTGCGCTCAGCCATAAGTTTCAAGAGTTCAGGCTCATTGATAACTTCCTTGCGAGCGGTGTTGATCAAGATAGCGCCCTTCTTCATCTTGCCAACCAAAGCAGCGTTGATACTCTGCTTAGTTTCGGCTGTAGCAGGAATATGGAGCGAAACAACATCGCAAGTCTCGAACAAAGCATCCTGGCAGTCAACAGCTTTTACGCCAGCAGCCTCAATAACCTCCTTAGGGCAGAATGCGTCGTAAGCATAAACTTCCATACCGAAGCCTGCAGCGATGCGAGCCACGTTGCGACCTACATTACCGAAAGCCAAGATACCGAGCTTCTTGCCCTTGAGCTCTGTGCCCGCCTTGCCATTATAGAAATTGCGCACAGCGAAAACCAACAATCCGAATACCAATTCGGCAACGGCGTTAGAATTCTGTCCAGGAGTGTTCTCAGCCACCACCTTATGGGCTGTAGCTGCCTCGAGGTCGATATTATCGTAGCCTGCACCTGCGCGAACTACTATTTTGAGCTGCTTTGCTGCGTCGAGCACCTCAGCGTCGACTTTATCAGAACGGATAATCATAGCATCAGCATCCTTAACAGCGTCGAGGAGCTGAGCTTTTTCTGTATATTTTTCAAGCAACACGAGTTCGTTGCCTGCACTTTCTACTACTTCTTTAATACCCTGTACAGCAGCTGCTGCAAAAGGTTTTTCGGTTGCTACGAGTACTTTCATTATCGTTTTCGTTATAAGGTTAAATTATTTAGGGAGTTATATTTTGGGACTCTCCAGCCCCGCCCTATAACTCCCCATGAGCAAAATGTACTTTCAATTAATGATTAGCTTCGAAATCCTTCATTGCCTGAACGAGAGCGTTGACACCCTCCATAGTCATAGCGTTGTAGCAGCTAGCACGGAATCCACCTACTGAGCGGTGACCCTTGATACCAACCATACCGCGCTCTGTAGCGAAGTCGAAGAATAGTTTTTCGAGATCCTTGTATTCATCGTTCATCACGAAGCAGATATTCATCAATGAGCGAGAGTCCTCTTCAACAGTGCCACGGAAGAGCTTGTTGCGGTCGATTTCTGCATAAAGAACTTCAGCACGCTCATGAGCACGCTTGTCGGCAGCAGTCAAACCACCATTCTTCTTCAACCAACGAAGATTCTCCAGCATAGCGTAGATAGGAACAACTGGAGGAGTATTGAACATAGAACCCTTCTCAACGTGGGTACGATAGTCGATCATTGTAGGCAACTCGCGTGGAGCCTTGCCAAGTTCATCATCCTTAACGATGATAACGGTAACACCAGCCATAGAGATATTCTTCTGAGCACCAGCGAAGATTGCTTTGTACTTAGAAACGTCGACAGGACGGCTCATGATATCAGAAGACATGTCGGCAATCATTGGCACCTTTACGTCAAACTCCTTGCGAATCTCTGTACCATAGATAGTATTGTTGGTGCAGACATGTAGATAGTCAGCATCAGCAGGCACCTTATCCTCAAATTCCTTAGGATAGAAGCTATAGTTAGCGTCAGCCGAGGAAGCAACCTCTACCACCTCACCGAAAAGCTTTGCCTCTTTCAGAGCCTTCTTAGCCCATGTACCAGAGTTTATAAAGGCAGCCTTCTTAATCAAGAAGTTGGCTGGAATCTGCATAAACTGAAGCGAAGCACCTCCACCAAGGAAGATTACTGAATATCCCTCAGGGATATCAAGAAGTTCTTTGAATAGGGCTACACACTCGTCTACGACGGGCTGAAAATCTTTAGCACGGTGGCTGATCTCCATCAGTGAGAGTCCTGAACCATTGAAATCTAAAATTTGCTTTGCAGTATTCTCGATAACCTCACGTGGGAGAATCGAAGGTCCTGCGTTAAAGTTGTACTTCTTCATCTGACTGAATTTTTAATAATTGGTTGTATTACGACTGCGAAGTTATGTCTTTTATTTGAATATTCCAAATATTTCCATGAAAATCTACAAAAATTCGCAATATTAAGTGTATACTCTACATATTTATAGCAAATTTACACCATTTTTATACTATTTGCCATTTATTCAGTCATGTTGACTAACACTTTGTACAGAGTGTTCGAGCACAGCATTTACTTTTTCACCTCTTCCCATATTGTTCGTATACCTTTTATCTTTTCGCCCTTTGTCTTTTGTAATACTTTCATCATTTTCAGGCGATTTACGGCTACATAACAGTAATAGTCTTTCACATCAATTCTTCCGATGTCGTCCTTGTCCAGTTCGGCTTTTTTGCACAAGAAGCCAACGATGTCGCCCTTGCTAATCTTATCTTTCTTGCCTTTGCCAAGATAGAGCGTAGCCATGCGAGGCTTCGAAGGCTTTGCGTCGGGGGCTTCTTCGGGCACATAATCTTCGATTTCGCCCTCCACATATTCAGGAATATATTCGCCCTGCGAGAGGATGAAGAAAGCCCTACCCTCTTTGTCCCATCTTGCCGTACGACCAATGCGGTGGGTGTAGTTTTCTTGGGTTTCTGGAATATGATAGTGAACGATGTTGGCTATGTTAGGAATATCGAGTCCACGGCTGCCAAGGTCGGTACTCACGAGTACGCAGGCTGAGCCATTAGAAAATCTGTATAATGCAGCCTCACGCTCCTTTTGGTCAAGTCCACCATGAAAAGCCGAAACCGAGAATCCATTTTCTGTAAGGAAAGCTGCTGTACGCTCCACGCTGTCGCGATAGTTAAGGAACACGATAGTGCTCTCATCCTTGAAACTAAGGAGCAGTTGGCGCAAGGTGCCGAGTTTATCTTTCTCCTTGCTTTCCACCTTATATATATTAATACGCTCACAAGGCTCTTCCACCAGATAGTCGAGAGTTTCTTTTGTCTTAGCATTTACGAAGTGTGGAATTTCCTCGGCATTGGTAGCAGATAGCAAAATACGCTTCTTCAGATTAGGGAATTTCGCCACGAGCTGTTCCATCTCATTGCGGAATCCCATCTCAAGACATTTGTCAAACTCGTCGATAACGAGAATCTTCACCTTGCTTGTATCGAGGTTGCCTTTATCGAAATGGTCGTTCAAGCGACCAGGAGTTCCAAACACCACCTGTGGACACACTTGTCGGAGCTGTCTATGCTCATCCATCGTTGGGCGACCGCCATAGCATGCCATAGAGCGGAGTCCTGACCCCATGTTTGTCATCACGGTCTGCGACTGCAATGCCAATTCGCGTCCTGGCACCACTACCACCACCTGCAGGTCGTCGCTTGTGCCATCCACGAGTTCTGCCACAGGCAACAGATAAGCCAACGTCTTACCAGTACCAGTTGGCGACAACACCACCACATCGTTGTTGTGTCTCACTATGGTTTCGTAGGCATCCTGCTGCATAGCGTTCAGCGCCTCTATTCCGAGTTTATCTAATATCTTGTTTATTTCCATTATCTTATAGTTCTTTGATTTCGTATTATTTTCCGCCTACATTCTTTATAACCCTATCTATTTCTTCAAACTCCTCGCCCATATTTAGGTTCAGATAGATAGTATAAAGTGGCAATCCCCATTTATCTTTCAACGCAGGCAGCGCCTTGCGAGCCTTTTCAAGATAAGGCAACGCCTGCTTATAAAGTCGCTGTTGCTCTTTTTTTTGCTTGTTGCGGTTGGCAGGTTTGCCCTGCACACTCATCTCCACAGCCTTATTGAAGCAAGCCAAGCCAGCATTCAGCATCACCTCGGCTGTACTATCCCCACGAGCGATGATAGAATCGCAGAGTGCCAGACATTCATCATAGCGCGAGAGATTGAGCAAGATTGTAGATTTTGCAGCACTCAACAAGCTATCAGCAGGATTTGCCTTTAGCGCTGCGTTGTTAATATCAAGTGCCTTATCCCATCTACCTTTGCCCGAATAGTAAGCCACGAGCTGAGTATAGAAATAAGAATTCTGCTTAAATCGTTCAAAACCCTCGTGGAGCGATTTCAGATAGCGAGTGGTGTCGCTCTCAAGCAAATATGTGGCAGAAAGATACTGCAACATTGGCTCCCAATATTTCTCTTTCTTCAGCGCCAAATAGGTGTGATGAAGAGTCTTTACAGGGTCTTTCATTTTATATCCGCAATACACAGCCCAGAAAGCAGCCTTAGGCATCAGCGTATCTTTCTCCATATAGTTGCGACCCGTAAATAGCGGAGCATTCCCACAATTTATATAGGTATCCAAGCAGTTGTAAGCCTCGCCGTATTTACCCTTGCCTATAAAATAGAACGCACCATTATATAGATTTGGGCGCAGAGTGTTGAGCATTTCTGCATGTTTTTTGCGATATTCCGGTCTCACCCTACCTTTTTTATCAGGCATAGCATCGATAGAATCAAAGCGTTCCATATCAATAAACAATCGTCGAGCAATATTAAAGAGTGCCGCCGTATCGTATTTTTGTTTAAGATACAGCTTTTCATTACCCTGATCATATTGTTTTTTAATCGCTTCAAACATAGTGAGCCAAATCTTTGTCTCACGAATGTTATCTGAATCTTCGAGCAGTTTTCTCATCGACTGCTCAGCCTGAGCAAGATTATTGCCTGCTTTAATATTCGCTTTAGCTTGCGACAATTCTTTTTTCTGCGCCATACACAGCGAAGTCACTGCAAGAAACAACAAAAGTATAACTTTTCTCATCGTATATTTTACCTTATTTTGTCCTTTTCATTATCCGAACAATACCATTTAACAAAAAGAAACCACCATATATTTATCGACATGCAAATATACTCATTTTTCCCGTAACAGCCAAGCATTTAATCACTTTTTAACGGGAATAAACAACCATTTTCCCACAACATCCAAACAACCCCACACAAACGTCCATAAATGCATAAAAATCCGTCTCTCGCTGCCCGACTATCCGCATCGCCCCACGAGAATAGTCGCACAACCTCTTACGAATAGTCACATAGTGCCATTCGACTATTCGCACGAGCTGCAGCGACTAACCACAGAAAAGCGTCAACAAAAAGCAAGAACGCCAGCCAACGAACCTCAGAAGTGAAAGTCAACTAAAACAGTACGGAATTTAAAAATGTTAAATTAAAGAGGTAAAATAGAGTCAACCTTATCCAGGAAAAGACAAAACCTCTAAAGTAACGTTGTCAAGATTGTCATTTGTCATTTTGTCATTTTCAAGAAAAAAAGCGATTGTCAGACATCTATATAATTATATATTAAAAATATATAATTATATAGACATAATTTCACGCTTTCAAAAATCAAAATGACAAAATGACCAAATGACAAAATGACAACATCTGCTTCTCTTCCACTTTTTACAGAAAATAATCCTCTCTTCACTTGGCTACCTCGAAAAAAAGCAGTAACTTTGCAAACGTGATTGAATTAGAAAAACATATAGAGATACTTTTGCTAAGCAACGACTGCGTCATAGTGCCTGATTTTGGGGGATTTATGGCGCATCATGCCGACGCACGCTTCGACGAGAGAGACAACATGTTTATCCCGCCGCTACGCACTATTGGATTCAATCCTAAGCTAAAAATGAACGATTCGCTTCTCGCTCAGTCGTATGTAGAAGCCTACGACATTAGCTATCCTGAAGCTCTGAAGCGCATTGCCGACGAGGTAAGAGAAATAAAAGAGCGCATAGATACCGATGGCACATTCGAGTTGCATAATATCGGCACATTAAACCTCAACGACGACGGACACTACGAGTTTGAACCTTGCGAAGCAGGCATTCTTACTCCTGATCTCTACGGTTTGGGAAGCTTCGAATTTAAGCCATTAGCATTGCTCGCTACAGAAAACACCAAGAGCGAAACAAAGGCTAACATCGTAGACATCAATGCGCCTATCGAAGAGAAAACAGAAGAAGAGGAACGCACGATAAGCATCCGCGTGAGCCTATTGCGCAACATCGCAGCTTGTTGTATCGTTGTAATCGTATTTCTTCTCTTCCCTGCCCCACTCAGCAACACCACAACTACTGCTGGGAGAGCCATCGACACCAACCTTTTGGACAAGGTAATGCCGAAAGAAATCACTACAGGCACAGCTTCGCTGAAAGAAATCGACCTTAAGAAGGTTGACAACGCAGAAACTAATACAGCTGTAGCTGAAACCGAGACAAAGGCAGAAATCAACACAAAGGCTGAAGCAAAAACAGGAAATATAGCCCCAAACAAGGCACTCACCAATAACGAACTGAAACACAAAACTGAGGTTGCTAAAACCGCAAAGGCAACACCTGCAGAAACAAGCGGCTACGTGATAGTAATAGCCTCGAAGGTTGCTAAAAAGAATGCAGAAACATTCGTTAGCACACTTCACAAGCAAGGACTGAACGAAGCTCGCGTAGCTACAAGAAACAACGTCACACGCGTTGTTTATGGCAACTACGCTACTCAGCAGGACGCCAACAACGCACTCAACAAGCTCAACGACAAGGAACCTTTCGTAGAGGGTTGGGTGATGAAGATTAACTAAAACTAAAAGGCTGTAAGCCAACATTTTCACACAACGAGGTTAACACAGAACATGAAAAGAGTTAGATGCCCTAAATGCGACAACTTCATTACTTTCGATGAAACAAAATACGAAGCAGGACAGTCATTGGTTTTCCAATGCCCGGAATGTGGCAAGGAGTTTGGTATTAGAATAGGTGTATCGAAACTCAGAAACACTCAAAAGGAAGATAATCCCGACGAGCAAGCCAACGAAAATGGCTGTGGATCTATCGTCGTGATAGAGAATGTATTCCACTACAAGCAGGTTATTCCATTGCTGATGGGCGACAACGTGATAGGCCGATACATGAAGGGTTCTGGCGTGAATTGCCCCATAGAAACCAACGACCCAAGTATCGACATGAACCATTGCGTAATCAATGTTAGCCGCGACAAGAAGGGCAACCTGAAATATATCCTCCGCGATGGCCCAAGCTATACCGGCACATTCGTAGACAATGAGATACTTGGCGACCGCGAACGCCGAGTAATAGAAGACGGCACCCTATTCACCATTGGCGCCACCAGCATCATTCTCAGAGCTACAGAGGAGGAAAAATAAGATATAGGCGACAATTAAGCGATATGTAGCGCGAAGATATAGGCGATATTTAAGCGAAGAAATAAGCAATATTTAAGCGAAGAAATAAGCGAAGTCGTAAAAACGACTCCGAACAAGGATAAGGGAGGACAAAGCCTCCCTTTTACTTTTTATCTATTTATATATCACCGATTTTCTTTTTATATATTATTCTTTTTACTCATTTACCTTTTTTTACCTCTTTTACCCTTTTACTTTTTTACTCTTTTACCTTTTTACCTCTTTAGCTTTTACACTCTGCTATTATAAAAACGGAATAAGATTACAAAACGACAACAATTTAGAGCACAATAGCAGATTATTAATAATTTTCATATAATCTATATTCCACTTTCAATATTATTTTGTATCTTTGCAACGACATTAACAATGCAAACGCAAGATATGAAACCAACAGCAATACTACTTCTGCATTGCCCTGACGAACAAGGCATCATCTCGGAAGTTACAAAGTTTATCACAGACAACCAGGGTAACATCGTATACCTTGACCAATATGTAGATAGAGAAGACGGTATGTTCTTTATGCGTATAGAATGGGAGTTGAAGAACTTCACCATTCCACGCGAAAAAATCTACGAATATATAGACACCCTATATTCGCAGAGATACAACATGACGTTCAACCTTTACTTTAACGATGAACGACCACGCATGGCTATCTTCGTGAGCAAGATGAGCCATTGTCTATACGACTTGCTGGCACGCTATAAGGCAGGAGAATGGAACGTAGACATACCTTGCATCGTGAGCAACCACGAAGACTTGAGATATGTGGCAGAGCAGTTCAACATACCTTACTACGTGTGGTCAATAAAGAAAGACCACTCTAACAAAGAGGAAGTTGAAAAGGCAGAAATGGAGTTGCTGAAGAAAGAGAAGGTGACATTCATCGTGTTGGCACGCTACATGCAGATCATCACCGACGGCATGATAAGCGCTTACCCACATAAGATTATCAACATCCACCATTCATTCCTACCAGCCTTCATTGGTGCAAAACCTTATCATCAGGCATGGGAAAGAGGTGTGAAGATTATCGGCGCCACAAGCCACTATGTAACAGCCGACTTGGATGCAGGTCCTATTATTGAGCAAGATGTCACCCGCATCACCCACAAGGACACTCCTGAGAGCCTCGTGCTCAAAGGCAAAGACTTGGAGAAAATTGTATTGTCAAGAGCCGTGACTAAGCACATAGAGCGCAAGATTCTGACATACAACAACAAGACGATAATATTCAGTTAGGGAACCTCCCCTACACACACAGCATAACAACATATAACACAACATCAGAACTGTGAAAGTAGCAATAGTAAAATACAATGCTGGCAACATTTACTCCGTAGTCAACGCCATGCGACGACTCGGAGTAGAGCCCATCATCACCGACGATGCTGAGGTGTTGGCTTCTGCCGACAGGGTGCTGTTTCCCGGACAGGGCGAGGCAAGCTCTACGATGGCGTATATCAAGGAGCATCAGCTCGACCGCATCATCCTCGATTTGAAGCAGCCCGTATTGGGCATCTGCATCGGTCAGCAGCTATTGTGTAAGCATAGCGAAGAGGGCAACACCGACTGCATGGGACTATTCCCGATGGAGGTGAAACGTTTTCAGCCTACGTGCCACGAAGACAAGGTGCCGGCAATAGGATGGAACAGAATAGAGCTGGGCGATGAGCCTTGCAAACTATTCAAGGGATTGGGAGACAGTCCGTATGTTTACTTCATACATAGCTACTATGTGCCTGTGAGTCAATGGACTATCGCTACAGCCAACTACACATTACCATTCTCTGCAGCGCTGCACAAGGACAACTTCTATGCCACGCAGTTTCACCCAGAGAAGAGCGGAAAGGTGGGAGAACAGATTCTGAAAAACTTCATGGAGATTGACTTATGATAGAACTAATACCAGCCATCGACATCATCGACGGCAAATGCGTGAGACTCACCAAGGGCGACTACAATCAGAAGACAGTCTACAACGATTCGCCTGCCGATGTGGCACGACAGTTTGAAGACATGGGATTCAAACGCCTACATGTGGTTGACCTCGATGGAGCAAAGTCGAAACATATAGTCAACGACCATGTGCTGAAGGCTATTACAGATGCAACAAACTTGAAGGTAGACTTTGGAGGCGGACTAAAAACCGACGACGACCTGAAGAAGGCTTTCGAAGCAGGAGCAAGCATGGTGACAATAGGCAGCATTGCGGTGACAAAGCCAGAGCTATTCTTGAGTTGGCTCGAAGAATATGGCGCCGACAAGCTGATATTGGGAGCCGACGTTAGAAACGGCAAAATTTCGATAAATGGATGGAAGGAAGACTCTGCAGAAGAGCTGCTGCCATTCTTGAAACAATATGTAGACCACGGAGTGAAGAACGTGCTCTGTACGGAGATATCGAAAGACGGCACCCTGCAAGGACCAGCCATCGAACTATATCGCCAAATCATGGACGCTTACCCCACTCTTCACCTCATAGCAAGTGGCGGCGTGGGCTGCACCAACGACATTCGCAACCTTAACGAGAGTGGCATTCCTGCCGTGATATTCGGCAAGGCATTCTATGAAGGAAAAATAAATATCGAAGAGCTATGGCAACTTTAGCAAAACGCATCATACCATGCCTCGACGTGAAGAATGGCGAAACCGTTAAGGGCACCAACTTTGTGAATCTGCGTAGCGCTGGCGACCCTGTGGCTTTGGGCAAAGCTTATAGCGATATGGGAGCCGACGAGCTGGTGTTTCTCGACATCACGGCAAGCTTCGAGGAGCGCAAAACCTTTACCGACATGGTGACAAAGGTGGCGCAAGAGATAAACATTCCTTTCACCGTTGGTGGCGGAATAAATAAACTGGAAGACGTGGAACGTCTGCTCAACGCAGGAGCCGACAAGGTGAGCATCAACTCAGCAGCCATCCGCACTCCTAACCTCATCGACGAGATAGCTGGCAAATTTGGCTCGCAAGTGTGTGTATGCGCTATTGATGCACGCCACGACGAAGACGGTTGGCATTGCTACGTGAAGGGCGGCAGAGAACGAGTAGAACTCGGACTCTTCGACTGGGCACACCAGGTGCAAGAGCGTGGCGCTGGCGAGATATTATTCACCAGCATGGATCACGACGGAGTGAAGCAAGGATTTGCCAACGAAGCTTTGGCTGAACTTGCCGACAACCTGTCGATACCCGTGATAGCAAGTGGCGGCGCAGGCACCATGGAGCATTTCAAAGATGCTTTCGTAAAGGGCAAAGCCGACGCTGCATTGGCAGCAAGCGTGTTCCACTTCGGTGAAATAGCAATACCTGAGCTAAAAGATTATCTCTGGCAACAGGGAATAAACGTGAGGAGATAAGCTCTCACACGCGCACATATATATAATAAGGTGACAGACAAAACACAACGCAAAAATGGAAATAGACTTTGAAAAGACAGGCGGACTCGTTCCTGCCATCATACAGGATGCAAATACAAAGAATGTATTGATGCTTGGATACATGAACCAAGAGGCTTTCGACAAGACCATGGCTACAGGCAAAGTTACCTTCTGGAGCCGCTCGCGCAACTGCCTCTGGACAAAGGGCGAAACATCAGGCAACTTTCTCGACCTGGTGAGCATCAAGAACGACTGCGACAACGATACGCTACTCGTCAAGGCTGTGCCTCATGGTCCAACATGCCACACAGGCACCGACACCTGCTGGGGCGAAGACAACGAGAGCAATCCATTGGCTTTTCTCTCAGAACTACAGGACTTCATAGAGCGTCGCCACAAAGAGATGCCTGAGGGCAGCTACACCACAAGTCTTTTCCAAAAAGGCGTTAACCGCATAGCACAGAAAGTGGGAGAAGAAGCTCTCGAGACTGTCATAGAAGCCACCAACGGCACTAACGACAAGCTCATCTACGAGGCTTCCGACATGTTCTACCACCTCATAGTGCTGCTCACCGAAAAGGGCCTACGCATAGAGGATGTGGCTGCAGAACTGCAAAAACGCCACGACCCTAACTGGGATAAAGCCCGAAGGGTGAAAAAGAGTAAAGAGTAAATTGCTAATAAAAGATATGCTAATAGAATATAAAAACGTAAACATCTACCAGCAAGGCAAATTAGTGCTTGAGGGTGTAGACTTCCATGTAGACGAAGGAGAATTCATCTACATCATTGGTAAGGTGGGCTCGGGAAAGAGTTCACTACTGAAAACAACATACTGCGAGCTCGACCTCATGAAAGACGAGGCTGAGAAGGCAGAAGTGTTAGGACGCAATGTGGTGAGCCTGAAACGCAAGGAAATACCTGCACTAAGACGCGAATTGGGAATAATATTCCAAGACTTCCAGTTGTTGCACGACCGCACGGTTTACGACAACCTGGAATTCGTGCTTAAAGCTACAGGATGGAAAAACAAGAAAGATATTAAAAAGCGTATCGACGAGGTGCTGGCTGATGTCGGCATGCAAGAGAAGATACACTCTATGCCTCACGAACTATCTGGTGGCGAACAGCAGCGTATTTCTATAGCTCGCGCATTGCTCAACGAGCCAAAGGTGATAATTGCCGACGAGCCAACGGGAAACCTCGACCCTGAAACAGCAACATCAATCCTGAATGTGCTGAAGAGCATCACTCAGACCGGCACAGCCGTGGTGATGACCACTCACAACTTGCCTATAATCGACCAGTTCCCAGGCATCGTTTACCAATGCAAGGATGGTCACATGGCAGACATCACTAAGGATTTCACTAAGATCTCTATAAGTGAAGAGTGAAGAGTGAAGAATCAAATGGATTTGAAGGATAATTAAGAAAAAAAAGAAAAAAATAAACGATATGAACATGCAAGTAATGAAGTTTGGAGGTACCTCGGTAGGTTCTCCTGAAAGAATGAAGAATGTTGCCAAGCTCATCACAGAGTCTGGTGAACCAACTTTCGTAGTGCTCTCGGCAATGAGCGGCACAACAAACTCATTGGTGGAAATTAGCGACTATCTGTATAAGAAGAATCCAGAAGGCGCAAACGAGGTTATCAACAACCTTGAGAAGAAATACTTGCAACACGTTGAAGACCTCTACTCCACCGAAGAATATAAGCAGAAGACACGCGACCTGTTGCAGCAGGAGTTCAACTATCTGCGCTCATTCACCAAAGACTTGTTTACAAGCTTCGAAGAGAAGAGCATCGTGGCTCAGGGCGAAATCATCAGCACCAACATGGTGGTAAACTATCTTCAGGAGTGTGGCGTTAAGGCTGTGTTGCTCAATGCACTCGACTTTATGCGCACCGACAAGAATGCTGAGCCTGACACCGCTTATATCAAGGAGAAGCTACAGTCTATCATGAAGGACAATGAGGGCTATCAGATTTACATCACCCAGGGCTTCATCTGCCGCAACGCTTATGGCGAGGTAGACAACTTGCAGCGTGGTGGTTCTGACTATACAGCATCGCTCATCGGTGCTGCTCTGCCAGCTTCAGAGATTCAGATTTGGACCGACATCGACGGAATGCACAACAACGACCCTCGTATCGTTGATAAGACAGAGGCTGTGAGACAGCTCAACTTCGAAGAGGCTGCCGAACTCGCATACTTCGGAGCTAAGATTTTGCACCCTACATGTGTGCAGCCAGCTAAATATGCAGGCATTCCTGTACGCTTGAAGAACACCATGGACCCTAAGGCCGAGGGCACTATCATCGACAACGTGATAGTACGTGGCAAAATCAAGGCTGTGGCTGCTAAGGACAACATTACAGCTATCAAGATTAAGTCGTCGCGCATGCTCTTGGCAACAGGATTCTTGCGCAAGGTATTCGAGATTTTCGAGAGCTATCAGACTCCGATCGACATGATTGCAACATCAGAAGTTGGTGTGAGCATGAGTATCGACAAAGACGACCACCTGAACGAAATCGTTGACGAACTCAAGAAATATGGTACTGTGACCGTAGACACCAACATGTGTATCGTCTGCGTAGTTGGCGACCTCGACTGGAGCAACCTCGGTTTCGAGACCATCGCTACCGACGCTATGAAGAACATCCCAGTGCGCATGATTAGCTATGGCGGTAGCAACTACAACATCTCGTTCCTTATCAAGGAGAGCGACAAGAAGCAAGCGCTGCAGAATTTGAGCAACGTATTGTTTAATAAGTAAAGCATAAAATACATCATCTCTTTCAGCCCATCTCTCTCCAACACAGAGGGATGGGCTATACAACAACACACAACACACACAGAACAAGACAATTCAGATGAAAGGTACATTTCCAATAGATAAATTCCAAGGCATTCAGACGCCATTCTACTATTACGACACCGACTTGCTGCGCCAAACCCTGAAGGCTATCAACAACGAAGTGGACAAGCATCCAGGATACCACGTGCACTATGCGGTGAAGGCTAATGCCAATCCAAAGGTGCTCAATATAATCTGCCAAGCTGGTCTTGGTGCCGACTGCGTGAGCGGTGGCGAGATTGAGGCTGCCATCAACGCAGGTTTTGCACCATCTAAGATAGTATATGCCGGAGTGGGCAAAAGCGACTGGGAGATAAATCTCGGACTCGACAAAGATATTTTCTGCTTCAATGTAGAGAGCATCGCCGAGCTGGAGGTTATCAACGAGCTTGCAGCAGCACGAGGCAAGGTGGCGAAAGTGGCTTTCCGTATCAACCCTAACGTGGGCGCACATACTCACGCAAATATCACAACCGGACTTGCAGAAAACAAATTCGGCATTGCCATGCAAGACATGGAGGCTGCGATAGAAGAAGCGGCACAGATGCAGAACGTGAAGTTTGTGGGATTGCACTTCCATATTGGTAGTCAGATACTTGACATGGGCGACTTCGAGGCTTTGTGCAACCGTATAAACGAATTGCAAGACAAGCTTGAGCGCAATCATATCATCGTTGAGAATATCAATGTGGGCGGTGGACTCGGCGTTAGCTACGACCACCCTAACCGTGAGCCAATACCAAACTTCAAGGCTTATTTCGATACATACGCCAAGAAGCTGAAATTGCGCGAAGGTCAGTCTCTGCACTTTGAATTGGGACGTGCCGTTGTGGCTCAGATGGGCTCGCTCATCACCCGCACACTATACGTGAAGCAAGGCACAGCAAAGAAGTTTGCCATTGTGGATGCCGGTATGACCGACCTCATCCGTCCTGCCCTTTATCAGGCGTACCACAAGATAGAGAACATTTCGAGCGACGAGCCTATGGAGACCTACGACGTGGTGGGTCCAATATGCGAATCGAGCGATGTCTTTGCTAAAGCTATCGACATCAACAAAACCAAGCGTGGCGACCTAATAGCACTACGCTCGGCTGGAGCCTATGGCGAAATTATGGCAAGTCAGTACAACTGCCGCAAGTTGCCTAAAGGCTATATCTCAGAAGATTTATGATATTTAATACAACATCATTAATAATTTGCGGCATTCTGCTGCTATTGGCTATTATAGCCTCCTTTGTTAACCCTCTGTTCCGCAAGATTATCTTGTCGGAAGAGGCTGACTTATCATCAACAGAAGATGCCGTCAACAGTTCTGCTAACGATGCTTACGGACAGCAAATGCCATCCGTAAGCATCGTCATAACTGCCCACGACAATGCTGCCGAACTAAGACGCAATCTGCCCTTAGTGTTGGCACAGCAATATCCTGGAAACTTTCAGGTGATAGTGGTGGCAGAGAAAGGCGACAGCGAAACAGAAGATGTGCTGAAGTTGCTTTCAGCCGACAAGCATCTATACTACACGCTTATACCTGAATCGTCGAGATACATGAGCCGCAAAAAGCTCTCTATCACAATTGGCGTAAAGGCTGCCAAGAGCGAATGGATAATGCTCATAGAACCATCGTGCCGTCCTGAGTCGGAACATTGGCTTGCCAATATGGCTCGCAACTGCAATAAGGACAAAGACCTCGTAATTGGCTACAGCCGCTACGACGACGATGCAAAAATGTATCAGAGATTTGAGCGCATGCTAATTCAATGCTACTCGCTTCGCGAAGCACAGCAGTCTATGGCTTATCGCCATTATGGCTCTAACCTTATGATACGCAAAAGCCTGTTTATGAAGCAGGAGGGTTTTCGCAGTAGTTTGAACTTGGTGAGAGGAGAATACGACTTCTTGGTAAACGATTTTGCCACAGCCGACAATACTGCTACAGAAACATCTCATTTGGCTCATGTCGTTGAGGATGCTCCTACCCACAAGGCGTGGCTGTATCACCACATGTACTATCTGGAATCGAGAAAGATACTAAAGCGAGGCATAAAGCATCGCTTGGTATTCAACATCAACCAGATAATGCTCCACACAACGGTAATTGCCGACATCGCAGCCATTGCCGCATTTGTGGCACTTCAGCAATGGATTATCACAGCAGTAGCAGCGGTTTCGCTGATAATAACAACATCACTATGTAGTCTATGGTTGTCTAAACGCTCCAAGGAGTTGGGCGAAAATATCCCTACCCTTTTGGCTTTGCCTTTGCAGCTTAGCGTGGTATGGCACAACATGAAACATGCCATAAACCATAAGTTTGCCGACAAATTAGATTTTACAACCCATAAACTATAAAACTATAGGATTATGAGGATTTTGCTCTATATACCACAACAGACATTCAGCGTCGACGCCAACAAAGAATTGGTGACGGCGCTGAATGTGTGTCTTAACGAGAATGGCAACATAAGCGGAGTGCAAGCAGAAATAGCTCACGCTTACTCACCACAATTGCTCAACGATATCAATATCGTACACATCTTCGGATGCTGGAATCATCAAGCAGCACAGCTCATGCAGAAAGCCACCAAGGCGAATATCCCTACGGTATTTTCGCCTTTAGGCGGACTCGAACCATGGACTATGAAAGGTAAGGCTGCAAAGAGAAATCTACAGACCAACCTCTTTCAGCGCCGAATGACACGACAGGCGTCGGCTGTGCATGTGGCAGGAAAGTTTGAAAACGAGATGTTCACTCGTCTGCGTTGGAATCCTCGCGTGAGCATCATCAAGAATCCTGCTTTGACAAGCCTCGTGAGCAATAAGGAGATGGCTCGCCAGATGCTGACACTCTATCAAAAGGTGTTAGACTCAAATGTCTACACCTTGATGAGCCAACAAGCAGCAACAGCCATGACGTATCTGCTGCAGGCTGCTACCTGCCCCGAAATAGCTCAGATGCCTACAGCCATGAAGCAGGCAAAGGAAGATGTGGAGAAGATTGACGCTACCGACTGGCGCAACATCTGCATCTATGCTCACGACGAGCACATCTCCGACATCATTGCCCAAGGTGCTGCCATCATCAACCCTGAACTTACGATGATAGAAGTGGACAATGCTCAGCGCTTTGCTCCAAGCAATAAATATAGCGATAAAGATTTGAAGTGCGACGACGTGCTGAGTAGCAACATCATGCTGAAGAGCAAGGTAGAAGATATTGCTACCGACGAACAGCAGACGGAGCGCGAACTATGCATGATGGTGCTAAACATAAAGCACGAACTTGCTCACAACAAGTTGCCATTGCGCCATATTGCAAACCTTGCCACACGCCTCAACCATGAGGAATACGACGAGGATGTATTGGCAACAATGCTCGAAGAAACCAGCGCCACGATGTTTATGGCAAGGCTCGAAGCAGCCATGGCAACCATCACAAGATTAACAGAAGGCTTCATGCCTATAAAACCAATATTTGACAAACAGGCAGACGCAATGACGTCTGAGATTACAAAACTTAAAAACTTAGACGTGTCATGACAAATCCTAAAGACATTGAAAAAGACATGAGATACTTGCAGCTGTTGTCTAACTCATTTCCAACAATAGCCGACGCAAGTACTGAAATTATAAACCTTCAGGCTATTCTCAATTTGCCTAAGGGTACCGAACATTTCCTTGCCGATATTCATGGTGAGTATGAGGCTTTTCAACATGTGCTCAAAAATGCTTCGGGCAATATTAAGCGAAAGGTAAACGACCTTTTCGGCACCACTCTGCGCGAAGCTGAAAAGCGTGAGCTCTGCACCTTGATTTACTATCCTGAACAGAAGCTGGAGTTGGTGAAAGCACAAGAGAAAGATATCGACGACTGGTACCACATCACGCTTCATAAGCTGGTAGCTGTTTGCCGAGACATTTCGAGCAAATACACACGCTCTAAGGTGCGCCACTCGTTGCCTGCCGATTTCTCTTATATCATCGAAGAATTGCTCCACGAGCGCACAGAAGACACCAACAAGACAGCATACGTAAACGAGATTATCGACACCATAATATCTACAGGACGTGCCGACGATTTCATCATCGCTATGGCTGGTGTGATACAGCGATTGGCAATCGACCAACTTCACCTATTGGGCGACATCTACGATCGTGGTCCTGGTGCTCATCGCATCATGGACTTAATGGAAAACTACGAACATTGGGACATCACGTGGGGCAACCACGACATTATGTGGATGGGTGCTGCTGCGGGCAATGATGCTTGTATCTGCAATGTGATTCGCTTGTCGCTACGTTATTCTAACCTCGCCACTTTGGAAGAGGGCTACGGCATCAACCTTGTGCCTCTTGCCACCTTTGCTATGGAAGCCTACAAAGGCGACCCTTGCGAAGAGTTTATGCCTAAGTTTAGTGGTGGTGCCGAAAACATGGATGCTAAGACACAACGCCTGACAGCTCAGATGCACAAGGCTATTGCCGTGATGCAGTTTAAGGTGGAAGCACAGCTTTATCATAAGCATCCGGAATGGAAGATGGAAGAGCGCGACTTGCTCTCGCATATCGACTATAAGACTGGCACTATAACCCTCGAAGGCAACACATACCAGATGAAGAGTTGCCACTTCCCTACTATCGACCCTGCCAACCCTACAAAGCTTACAGAAGAGGAAGAGGCTCTGATGCACCATCTGCGCCATTTCTTTATGCTTAGTGAGAAGCTACATCGCCACCTCAGTGCTATGCTGGCACATGGTTGCATGTACGGCATTTACAATGGCAATTTACTTTTCCATGCCTCTGTACCACTTAATGAAGATGGCACGCTGAAGGAAGTGGAGATTCGTCCAGGTCACAAATGCTCAGGACGAGCTTTGATGTCGGATATCGGCATGCAGATACGCTCGGCTTTCCAAAACGATACTCCAAAAGAGGAGCGCGAATATGCTGTAGACTACTTCCTGTATCTATGGTGCGGACCAAATAGTCCATTGTTCGACAAATCGAAGATGGCTACATTTGAGCGCTATTTCATCAATGAAAAGGAGACACACCACGAGACTAAGGGCAACTTCTTCACCTTGCGTGATCGTGAGGATATTTGCGACTCGATAATGGACGCCTTCGGCATTACCGACCCTAATCGTCACATCATAAATGGTCATGTGCCTGTGCATGTGGCGAGTGGCGAAAACCCTATCAAGGCAGGCGGCAAGCTGATGGTGATAGATGGCGGATTCTCGCAGGCTTACCATAAGGAAACTGGCATTGCTGGTTACACCTTGGTTTACCACAGCCGTGGTTTCCAGCTTGTGCAGCACGAGCCTTTCACCAGCACCGAAGATGCTATAATCAGAGGTACCGACATCAAGTCTACAACTCAGATTGTGGAAATGTCGAGCCATCGTATGCTCGTTGCTGATACTGACAAGGGTAAGGAGCTACGCCAACAAGTTACAGAACTCAAAAAACTTCTCTACGCTTATCGTCATGGCTTTATCAAGGAGAGCGAAAAGAAGCACCACTAAACAATAGACCATACATTATAATATATAATAAGGTGTAGCCTTCGTATGAAAGCTACACCTTATTTTTGTTTATGAAAAGATTGGCCACATAGCCATTTTTTACCATAAAAAATGCAATAGACCTCGATGACCAATGAAGCCTGCTTCGTTGGCACATGAAGCAGGCTTCGTTTTTTAGATTGTATTTTATAAATTTTTCAAATACCTCAATAACATCATGAGTAAAACCTTTTAGAATGGCATTCCA
>ENA-OUOY01000238-OUOY01000238.1-human-gut-metagenome-genome-assembly--contig:-NODE-238-length-44038-cov-11.614078_pt1 | contig 44038 bp, 41 predicted proteins | sample MGYA00237937_ERZ548767 | MGnify/ENA primary metagenome ERZ548767 (study PRJEB26490, sample SAMN05356887) | human gut metagenome | biome: terrestrial biome; feature: human-associated habitat; material... | reverse complement strand
CGGTCTCTTCAAAAACCGCTGCAGCCAAAGCCGCGTACACATAGTAAAGCCATGGTCTGCTCTGTGCGTTCAGGCCACAAAACTGAATGACAAGAACGTGCAGCAGCTGCTCCAGCAGCATGGCGAACAGCAGAAAGGTTCCTGCTCCGATCAAGAACGAGGAAATCCTTGCCTTTAGCTTCACCCTTCCTGCAATGAACAAAGCAATCGGTACCCCCATCGAGAGAACAATGGAGCAGATAACTCCCGCTATCGCCAGACCTGATATTGTGTGCAATTCCATCTTTATACCTCCCTGAGGCAAAATCCGCGAAGGCGGTTTTCCTCTTTCTTAATCAAACAGCGTCGCCATATCCGGATTCATTGCAAAACAAACCGAAGATTTTACTGGTCGGGATGTCTGTTTTCAGAGACAGCATTTCTGCCGCAATCTGTCTCAGCTCTTCATATCGCTCTCTGTCATACGGATCCTTCCCGTACTGCAGTCCAGCCATTCATCTCATCTACGACAGCGGCAGGTTTAGCCGTCATTTCCACCCAGGCCGGAACAAAGCCGCATTTTATGGCATTTCTGACCGACCTTACATTCGACCATGCGGTACAGTAAAAGGGCACCTTGTTTCTGTTAAGGATTTCTCTCATAAGCGTACTGGTCAGGACCGATGCAATTCCCTGCCTCCGGTATTCCGGCAGAACATCCACACCAATCTGCCACATATCCCTGCAGTCCGCAGAGCACCCGGCCAGTCCAATCAGGGTGTCTCCATCGTATGCCCCGACACCAAGCACGTCCAGCTGCATGCGTTCCTTGCACAGCGCATTGCTCCACTCCGGTAAATATAAGTTCCGGAAGTCCTTCTGCTCCAGGACACGTGTCTGATATCCGCAGGAAAGATCCGGAATCCTGCTGATGTCCGGCAGATAATATTCCGCCATAAAGCAGATTTTGTGGCCCTTCTCCAGCAAGCGTTCATTTAGCCAGTGCATATTCGGTGTTTCAAAGCAATGATAAAACTCGAACTTCTCGGTGTACGCAGAAACGATCTCCATGGTCTCCGGTATGGAGGCTGCCACGATATTGTTTCCATAGGAGACAAAATTGCAGGTAATCGGCTCCTTCAGATATTTACGTGCCGCCTTCCCCAGCTTCAGAGGAAAAACAACATTTTCCTCAGCCATGAAATCTTCCCGGCAGCCACCCATATCCTCCGCCGACTGCCGCATGGCAATTTCCAGCATTTCCTGATTTGTCATTCGCTTCCCCCTGTTTTTTATGGACACACCGAACCAGATACGTTACGATATAAATTCATTATATCTGTTCTTTTCACACGCGAAAGTGCGTGTTACGGCAGAAAATGATATTTCAGCAAATAAGTGTGTGTTACAGCAGAAAGTAGCATTGCAGCAAATAAATTCGAGGGATGGGTGATCATGAATTTCCTGGAAGAGCGTATTGCAAAAGACGGGATTGTAAAGGAAGGAAATATTCTGAAGGTCGACAGCTTTCTGAACCATCAGATGGACATTGATCTGTTTAACCAGATGGGAGCAGAGTTCAAGCGCCGTTTCGAAGGAAAGCCGATCAACAAGATTCTTACCATTGAGGCGTCCGGCATCGGCATTGCCTGCATTGCAGCAACTTATTTCCATGTTCCGGTTGTTTTTGCGAAGAAATCCCAGAGCATCAACATCGACAGCGACGTCTATGTGGCTGAGGTGGAATCCTTCACCCATAAGCGTAAGAACCAGGTCATCGTATCGAAGAAATTCCTGAATGAGGGCGATCACGTTCTGATCATCGATGATTTTCTTGCAAACGGCTGCGCTCTGCAGGGGCTTCTGTCCATTGTCTCCCAGGCAGGCGGCACGGTAGAGGGCATCGGCATTGCCGTGGAAAAAGGATTCCAGCAGGGCGGACGCATCATCCGCAATCTTGGCTATCAGCTGGAATCCCTTGCAATTGTAGACAGTATGGACGCTGCAAACGGCACCATCCAGTTCCGTAAGCAGTAAGAAAATGCCTGAAAAAAGTCGGCCAGTATTCCCATTTCGGAATATTGGCCGACTCTTTCTTCATTGTTATTCCATCACCAGAACCGCGCGTTCCTCTTCGGTGAGCATCACCGCCTCCATATCATACAGCAGATAGGCCCCCGGCCATGCACAGGGCAAGCAGGATCAGCAGAAGCTTACATTGATGAGGAACAGACGAAGCCAGGCGGAATGCTTTCCCAGGTCGTTCCGATTTACCTGGTTTTCACGCAGGGGATTTCCCACGAATAGCCGCATTTGACCTCACCTTCCTTCATAATTTTATAATTGGTCTGTTTCTTCGTTCCCTCCAGTACATTCCGGCAGAAATCAAGCAGGGCGGTCCAGTCCTCCAGATTGTATTCATGACCGCCTTCCCTGTAATGAATGGCGCATTTGTCCGAAGCATCCATCCATCTGTAAACCTCCGCAGCTGCCAGCCATGATATCTGTGTTCCAAAGACATTGCTCCACTGATCGTCCAGGCCCTCTGCCAGAAAAAGTCCCCTTGGTGCGATGCAGGCTCCGAGGATATCCGCATCAAAAGAAAGCTCATTTTCCCGATATCCGGTCAGCCCGTCCGCAGTTCCGTACTCTGCCATGCCGTCCAGAAGCCAGTAATAGAACCTGTCCTTCCGGAGCATCACGCCGATTCTTTCTACGTTCCCGGAATTCTCTCCAAGCCGGCTCCCGGTCAGGCGAAGGCTTCCCATGCCTCCGCAGCCGGAGCCTGCAGGTGCCGTTATCGCCGCCCGTTCGTCGTAAATTCCGCAGCAAAGTGCCATTTTTCCCATTCGGGAATGTCCTGTCACGACCACCTTATTCCGGTCTGCAAAGCTCTGTGCCTCCAGCCAGTCAATAACCCGGCTCGCAAGCCACGCCCACATTGCCAGGGAGCGCCAGCTATATTCCGGATACGCAAGAGCGCAGCTGCCCTGATTCCATCTCTCTGTGTCATCCGGAGCCGCTTCATCAATTTCATAGCTGAGAACTGCAGCCCCCTGCTGAACTGCCTTCTGAAGGATCTCCGGATCGAGTCCATCCCCGCCCGGGATGACAATGCACATCCGTTTCTCATCCCCCTGCGGACGATACACATGCACGTAGAAGGCCACCTTTTCTTCCGGTCCGGTATAGAGCCTTACCTTTTCATAGATTGCCGATTCCTCCCACAGGAACTTCGACTCGACCCTTTCCCCTCGCACATGGTCCGGTCTCGGAGGCATTTTGCCGTAATACTGCTCCTCCAGTATTCGCTTATAATACTCTCTCTGTTCTCTCCATTCTTCCACTGCCTCTACCCGGCTCCCATCTTCCCGCAGGAAAGGATCCGGCAGCTCCCAGCTCCTGTTATCCCCCATATTGATATTCTCCTCACGTATGTTTTGTTTCCTGTCACATTTCCACTTCCAGTCAGGCATTTCTTTATGAAATCACCCTTCTCTCACAGTTTAGCAAAACACTTCGCGGGCGGACTATAACTTAGCTCTCTTCAAAATAGCATTTTTGTTATTTGTTAAAGATCCTCATGGCCTGCCTGTAGCAGCGGGCAAAATAAATGATTTCCGCAATCGCGGTCAGCGACCAGGAGCAGGGATACAGCAGATACAGCGCTGGGATGGTATGAATCCGCGCGAAAATCGTATAGACCCAGATCACACGGAAAACGCAGGAGCCCAGCACCACAATGATGGTCGGCACCACGGTTTTATCCAGGCCGCGGGAGGCTGCAATCGTGCAGTCCATAAAAGCGGAAATGCAGTAGGCGAGGGCCATGACCCTGACACGCTTCATTCCGGCATCGATCACAACGGCCTCTGTGGTAAAGAGAGCCAGAAACTGTCTGCCGAACACAAGAAGCAGCCCGCCGAGAACCAGACCGACGCCAAAGGAATACGCAAGGCTGATAAAATAGCTCTTCTTCACGCGCTCCACCTTGCCTGCTCCGTAATTCTGGCTCATGAAGCTTGCGCAGGCCATATAGAAGGCTGCCATGGCATCATAAATCATCGCATCCGCATTCGCAGCAGCGGAGTTTCCCTTGACCATCAGCGAATCAAAGGAGTTGACGCCTGCCTGAATGAACAGGTTGGCAATCGCAAAGATGGCATTCTGCAGCCCCGCCGGGACCCCCAGAAGCAGAATGCGCTTTGTCATATCGGGATCCAGACGGATCTCCTGCAGATGAAGTGCATAGCAGTCCTGCACTCTGGTCAATGCATGCAGAATCAGCGCCGCCGACACACACTGGGAAATGGCGCTGGCCAGGGCAACACCCATGACGCTGAGTCCGCAGACAATCACAAAAAACAGGTTGAGGACAATATTCAGCGCACCTGCAATGGAAAGATAAACCAGTGGCTTTTTCGTCTCTCCGATGGCACTGAACACCGCATTGCCGAAGTTATACAGCGCAAGTGCGGGCATCCCGAGAAAATACACCCGAAGATAAACAACGGCTCCGGGCATCAGATCCGGCTTGGTATTCAAAAGCCGAAGAAGCGCCGGTGAGCCGAGAAGTCCCGCAAACAGCAGGACAATCCCCGCGATCAGGCTGACAAGCAGTGCCGAGGACACCGTCTTCTGAACACTTTCCGGATGTCTCGCACCGTAAAACCTTGCAACCAGCACGTTGATGCCGTTGCCAAGTCCGATCAGAAAGCCGGTAAACAGCGTGACAAAGATACTGGTGGACCCTACCGCTCCAAGTGCCGCAGAGCCCGCAAATCGGCCCACAATCGCAACGTCCGACATGTTAAATAACACCTGCAGAAGGTTGGATAAGGCAAGCGGCAGACTGACAATCAGAATCTGTCTGGCCAGCGGCCCTTCCGTCAGGTTGATCTTCTTTTCCATTCTCTGCTTTCCCCCATTCTCCTCACTCTGCTGAAGTGCCAAGGAACCACTCCGGAATACGCCCCGCTTTGGGCGCAACAGTTCCCGTTATAGCAACTTTTCCAGGCTTTGTGAAGGGCTGATTTCATGATTCCCCGGGAAAAACGAAAAAAGCGGGCAGGAGCCGTATTCAACAGCTTCTGCCCGCCTCTTTCATTATGAAGTTTTAGCGGTTCTTCTGCTTATCTGCAGAGGATTTCCCTGCAAAGCTTATTCGCAAAGCTTCGAGAACGCATCTGCGACAAACTGAACCTTGGTTCCGACGATAACCTGTACGGAGGTCTTGCCGGGCTTGATCACACCCGCAACGCCTGCAGCCTTGATGGCCTTGTCGTTGACTGCGGTCATATCCTTCACCTCAAGTCTCAGTCTGGTGACGCAGTTGTCAATGCTGGTGATGTTGTCCTTGCCGCCGCAGCCCTCAAGGATCTGCTTTGCAATCGCGGTATAGTCATCACTTGCAAGCTCAACCTTCTTCTCAGCCTCAAGATCGTCATCCTCTCTTCCGGGAGTCTTCAGATCAAACTTCTTGATGGCGAAAAGGAATACGAAGTAGAATACCAGGAATGCTGCGATTCCAAGCGGAATGATGAGCCAGGTCTTCGCTGCTGCCGGAAGGGAAGCGGAGAAGAGAAGGTCCATAGCGCCTGCAGAAAAGCTGAATCCTGCACGGAAGCCAAGAGCAACCGTAATGATGGTGAATACGCCGTAAAGCAGTGCATAGATTACATAGAGTCCGGGAGCAAGGAACATGAATGCAAACTCAAAGGGCTCTGTAACGCCGCCGATGAAGGAGCAGATTGCTGCGGAAAGAAGGAGACCGATGGCTGCCGTCTTCTTCTCAGGCTTTGCACACTTCACCATTGCAAGTGCTGCACCGGGAATACCGAACATCATGCAAGGGAAGAAGCCGGACATGTACATTCCAAGGCTCCAGGAAACATCTGCAGAGGTCTCTCCTGCCCAGAAGTGCTGAAGATCGCCAAGTCCGATGGTGTCAAACCAGAATACGTTGTTCAGAGCGTGGTGAAGACCGGTAGGAATTAACAGACGGTTCAGGAATGCATAGATACCTGCGCCTACAACACCGAGCTTTGCAACGCCGTCGCCAAGTGCAACGAGTGCACCGAACAGAAGCGGCCATACGAACAGCAGAACAGCAGATACCAGAATGGAAACCACGCCTGCAACGATGGCAACGCAGCGCTTGCCGCTGAAGAATGCCAGCCAGTCCGGAAGCTTCGTGTCCTTGAACTTGTTGTAGCACAGGGAACCGATGACACCGGCAAGAATTCCGATGAACGGGTTTGCAATCTTGTTGAATGCAAGGGTCTTGGTTGCGCTGTCAGCGATCGACGGCATGATGGTGGAAACAACTCCCGTAGAAAGAAGTGTTGTCATCATCAGCCAGGATGCCAGAGCTGCAATTCCGCCGGTTCCGTCGTTCTTCTCGGACATGCCGACGCCGACACCGATTGCGAACAGAATCGCCATGTTATCGATGAGAGCTCCGCCTGCCTTCACGAGGAACAGACCGATCAGATTTGCCGCACCTGAGATGTCACCACCCTGCATGGTTGCCGGGCACAGTAAATAACCGATACCCATGAGCACGCCGCAGATTGGCAGTACTGCTACCGGAAGCATCAACGCTTTCCCCAGCTTTTGAAGAAATTTCATATTTCTCCCCTCCTTAAAATAGTGTATACACTTAACTGGATTTCTCCAGTCAGCTACCTGTGTGATGCAGATGATTATGTGAGCTTCAGAACGGCATCCTCCAAAGTGGCTTCGCCCTTCTTCTGAAGACTGATTTCCTTATAATCATCCGTGTTGCAGATCAGGACCGGAGTAATGATATTCAGTCCGGCAGCCTTGATCTTATCCAAATCCACATCCATCAGAAGATCGCCTTTTTTTACGTGATCACCTGCCGCAACATGTGCGGTAAAGGGCTCCCCCTTCAGAGTAACGGTATCGAGTCCGATATGGATCAGAATCTCTGCTCCCTGTGTACTGGTCAGCGTAACCGCATGACGGGTATCGAAAACCATCGTCACCTCTCCGTCTGCCGGGGCATAGATCTTTCCCTCAGCGGGGATCACCGCAAAGCCGTCTCCCAGTACCTTTTCGGAGAAAGCCGGGTCCGGAACATCCTCCAGAGCAACCACCTCCCCCTTACAGGGTGCGTAGATAAAATTACCTTTTGTCTTTCCCTTGAAAAGTCCTAACATGCTATCTCCCTTCCATCGATGTAGACGCTCACAATGTTGAGATCCTTATCCAGAAGCACGAAATCTGCTCTCTTTCCCACCGTGATGCTTCCTGCTTCCTCAAAGATGCCGATTTCCTTTGCGGGATTCTCCGCTGCACACATCACGGCATCCTCCAGAGAGATGCCCGCTTCGCGGACCACAAAGCGCACACAATCCATCAGATTGGTTGCAGATCCGGCAATGGTACCGTCATGCAGCGTTGCAAGATTTCCCTTTACCGTTACCGGCTGTCCGCCAAGTGTATACTCTCCGTCCTCCAGTCCGGTTGCCCGCATGCTGTCACTGATCAGAATCATGCGCTCTGCTCCGAACATTGCGAATGTCGCACGAATCACCGACGGATGGATATGCACACCATCGCAGATCAGCTCCGCATGACATTTATCAGAATCTCTGACCGCTCCGATCACGCCCGGATTTCTGTGGGTGAAAGGCGGCATGGCGTTATACAGATGCGTTGCATGAGAAGCACCGCGCTCAATGGCTTCCTTTGCCGTATCATAGTCGGCAGCGGTATGCGCAATGGAAATTACCGTTTCGTCCTTGGCTTTCTCAATAAACTCCATGGCTCCCGGCTCTTCCGGCGCAAGATCCACAAGCTTGATCAGGCCCTTTGCCGCACTCTGCAGTTCACGGAAGAAATCATAGTCACAGTGCAGAATGTTCTCCGCTGCCTGTGCCCCCTTCTTCGCAGGGCTGATGAAGGGTCCCTCCATATTGATGCCGACAAGATGCGAGCCGCCGTTGTATTCATAATCTCCGGCGTTCTTCATGACCTTCCGGAGCTCCTCTTTGGCAATCGTCATCGTAGCCGGGCAGACCGAGGTCACACCGATGGAGGCTTCATACTTCGTGATGACATCAAGAGCCTCTTTGGTTCCGTCGCACATGTCTGCACCCATACAGCCGTGGAAATGAATGTCCACAAGCCCCGGGATCATATACAGGCCTTCTGCATCCAGAACCTGTCCGTTCTCTTCCTTCCAATCCGAGGGATCTGCAAATCTGCCGTCTGCAACTGCAGCATCGCCCTTTACGAATCTGTGTTCTTCTGTAAAAACATTTGCATTCTTAATGATCATGATTTCTGTCCTTAAATCTTACTCAGTGCCGCCTCATCCGCGACCAGAGTGACATCATTGTGCAGCTGCAGAACAGATGCGGGAACCTTCGGTGTAATCGGACCGAAGAAGGCGTCTCTTACGATGTCGGCCTTGTCCTCTCCGCTTGCTACGATCAGGATCTTCTTCGCCTGCATTATGGTCTTGATTCCCATGGTATAGGCCTGCTTCGGAACATCGTCCGCAGAAGCGAAAAACCTCTTGTTCGCTTCAATGGTGGACTGTGTCAGATTCACGCAGTGAACGTCGTTGTCGAACGCATCCCCGGGCTCATTGAAGCCAATATGACCATTATGTCCGATTCCGAGAAGCTGAAGATCCACTCCGCCCATGGAGCGGATCAGCTCGGAATATCTTCTGCATTCCTTGTCCGAATCCGGCTCCATTCCGTTCGGAAGATGTGAATTCTCAGCCGGAAGATTGACATGATCAAACAGATTGTGATGCATGAAATAATAATAGCTCTGATCGTTCTCGCGGCTGAGTCCCTTGTACTCATCCAGATTCACCGTCCGGACCTCCGAGAAGTCAAGATCGCCCTTTTCGTACCACGCAACAAGCTGCTGGTAAAGGCCGATCGGCGTGGAGCCTGTTGCCAGTCCCAGCACGCAGTCCGGCTTCATAATCACCTGTGCGGAAATGATATTCGCCGCTTTCCGGCTCATATCTGCGTAATCTTTTCCCTTGTATATTCTCATTGCTTACCCCTTCCGCCGCCCCCTTGCGGCATTTGTTTAAGACGAATTCCCCTTGCAGTGTATCCGGCCATCTCCTTTTGCCGGGTTACTCCATCCCGCAGATTCTGCTGCGGATTCCGAGCACCATCGACGGTGCAACACTGAGCTCATCAATTCCCATCCGGACAAAGCGTTCCGTAAGCTCCGGATCTGCCCCCAGTTCTCCGCAGATACCGACCCACTTGCCAGCCTTGTGTGCTCCGTCAATTGTCATCTGAATCATCCGCAGAACAGCTTCGTGATGCGGATTGTAGAAATCATCCAGCCTCTCGTTCTGCCGGTCGATTGCTAGCGTGTACTGAGTCAGATCGTTGGTTCCGATGCTGAAGAAATCCACCAGCTCTGCGAGCTCCTCGCTCATCATGACCGCCGCCGGTGTCTCCACCATGATTCCCTGCTCCGGAATCGCATACGGGATTCCCTCGTGCTCCAGCTCCCTTGCCACCTCATCCACAATTTCCCGGATCTTCTTCACTTCCTCTACAGAAATGATCATGGGATACATGACGGAGAGATTGCCATATTTCGCAGCGCGAAGAAGCGCTCTCAGCTGCGTCCTGAAAATGTCCGGCTGCTTCAGGCAGATCCGGATTGCGCGATATCCCATTGCAGGATTGGCTTCCTCTCCAAGCTCAAGATAATCTGCGTTCTTGTCCGCTCCGATATCAAGAGTGCGGATGACCACCTTCTTACCCGCCATGGTCTGAAGCACCTGCCGGTAGGCATTGAACTGCTCCGTCTCATCCGGAAGTGCATCTCTGCCGATGTACAGGAACTCACTGCGGAACAGTCCGATGCCCTCCGCATCGTTCTCAACCGCATATGCCACATCGGACACACTGCCGATGTTCGCATAGACATGAATCTTCTTCCCGCTCTTTGTCACCGACTCACGGCCCTTGTAGCTCGCAAGAAGCTCTCTCTGCTCCAGCTCCTTCTGCTGCATTTCCTTTGCAGCATTCAGCTGACTCTCATCCGGATCCACATAGAATGCAGCATTTCTGCCGTCTACAATGGCAGTCGTTCCGTTTCGGAGTGTCTCCAGATCAAGCTGCACACCGATCAGTGCCGGAATGTTCATCATTCTGGCAAGAATGGCCGTGTGCGAATTCGTTGATCCATGCACCGTGACAAAGGCCAGAATCTTGCTCTTATCCATCTGCACGGTCTCACTCGGTGTCAGATCATCCGCAACGATAATGGATGGCTCCATGCTGTCCCAGTCAAACTGCTCCTCGCCGCTCAGATTCCGGATCAGGCGATTGGAAATATCCTTCACATCCGCGGATCTTGCCTGCATGTACTCATCATCCATGCCTGCAAACATCTCGGCAAAATTATCGCCGGTCACAGCCACAGCATACTCTGCGTTCACCTGCTCATTCTGAATCATGGACTGAATGGCTTCCTGATAGTCATCGTCCTCGAGCATCATCTGATGAACCTCAAAAATAGCCGCATTCACCTCGCCGACCTCCTGCAGGGCTTTCTCATAAAGCCTGCCAAGCTGATCGAGCGTAAGTTCCTTTGCGGCTTCCAGGCGTTTCAGTTCTTCCTCCGCCTGCGTGATATGCGTTCTCTTGACGAGACCGTCCTTCTTCTTCAAAACATTGATCGGACCGATTGCCGTGCCTTTATACACGGACTTTCCAGCAAACTGTTCCATGTTCCCCTTTTCTTCCGCAGCCTCTCTGCGGAAATCCGGTCAATCAGCGATCCTGAAAATCCCCCTGAATTCTCAGACACCTGCATTCACCGGGAATCAGAGATTCTCCTGGAAGAATTTCTCCAGTGCTTCTGCTGCAGCATCCTCATCGGGTCCCTCTGCCTGCACATGAACCTCATCGTTCTGCTTCACGCCCATGCCCATGATCGCAATCAGCTTCGTTGCCGCTGCAGTCTTGCCCTTGCACTCCAGTGTCACCGTGCTCTCAAACTTCTTCGCTTCCTTCACCAGCAGGCCTGCCGGTCTTGCGTGCAGTCCGATTTCATCCTTGATGACGTACGTAAATTCCTTCATCTGGTGTTCCCCTCCTCACAATCTGTCTGTATGATCGATGCTTCTTCTGTGCTGTTTCACAGGTGATCGGCATCGCATTTTGCATCAAAACCTTAGCAAAATTTTATCAATCCATATACACCTTAACAGCAGTTTGGCGGTTTGTCCACTGTTATTTTCGTTATTCTGCATAAAACAAGAGCTGCGTGCCTCAAAACACTGCAGCTCCTCTTCTATCTGCGGAAATCACTTTTCACCGGTGTCCTGCAAAAATCAGCAAGCGCTATGATACCGGTTTCTCATTATTCTGTCAACAATGATCTAAAATTCCATAAATTTGCTTTTTTCTAAAATTTCCCGAATTTGCCTGCTGGCTGTTCCGTCGCCGTAAGGATTCTTCGCTTCGCTCATCTTCCGGTACAGCTCCTGATCCGTCAGAAGGCGTCTGCATTCCCGGTAGATTGCTTCCGTTCCGGTTCCCGTCAGCTTCAGAGTTCCCGCCTCGACTCCCTCCGGACGCTCCGTGGTATCGCGCATAACAAGAACCGGCTTTCCGAGTGCCGGTGCCTCCTCCTGAATTCCGCCGCTGTCTGTCATGATCAGATAGCTCGCCTTCATCACGTTATGGAATTCCACCACATCCAGCGGCTCGATCAGGCGGATCCGGTCACATCCGCCAAGCTCCTCTTCGGCAAGAAGGCGAACCTTCGGATTCATGTGAACCGGATAGATGACCTTGACATCCGGAAATTCCTCTGCGATTCTCCGGATCGCACGGAACATCTCGCGCATTGGCTCCCCGAGATTCTCTCGCCGGTGTGCGGTCACCGTAACAAGGCGGCTTCCCTTTGCCCATTCCAGCTCCGGACTGGTGAAATCCGCGCGCACCGTATACTGCAGTGCATCAATCCCTGTGTTTCCGGTAACGAAAACGTTTTCCGGATCCTTTCCCTCCCGATGCAGCGCCTCCGCCGCCTTCTTCGTCGGAGCAAAGTGAAGCTGCGCGATCAGACCGACCGCCTGCCGGTTGAATTCTTCCGGATAAGGAGAATTCATCTGATAGGTCCGAAGTCCCGCCTCCACATGACCGATCGGAATCTGCTGATAGAATGCGGCGAGTCCCGCGGCAAAGGCCGTTGTGGTATCTCCGTGCACCAGTATGATATCCGGTTGTTCTATCCGGAGAATTTCGCGCATTCCCATAAGAATTGCTGTTGTCACATCGGTCAGATCCTGTCCCTGCTTCATAATATCCAGATCGTAATCCGGAACGACGCCGAAGATATCAAGCACCTGCTTCAGCATTTCCCGGTGCTGTCCGGAGACACAGACGATCGTCTTCAGCTTCTGACTTTTCCGAAGCTCCAGGACAAGAGGACACATCTTAATCGCTTCCGGTCTTGTTCCGAATACCATCATTACCTTTCTCATTCCGAATCCCCTCCCAGCTCTGCATCCAGGAATTTCAGCCGTTCCCGGATCGTATTCTTCAGCTGCTCCTTTGCTTCCTCATAGCTGTTCAAATTTCTTGAACCTCCGTCCGGACCGCTGCCGACCAGAAGACTTTCCTCAAACGAATACCCCCACACGACGAAGTTTCTCTCCGCTGCTCCTTCCAGCTCCTGTTCATATGCGGCAATTCTCGCAAAGATATGCTCCTCGGAGAGCGTGCTTTCCCGAAGCTCCTGATATCTCCTGCAGACGCTTTCCCGAAACGAAGGATCCTGCCACAGTCTCTCAAACCAGGAATTGTCCGCTGTCTGCAGCGCATCGGTTTTTGTCCGGAATCCCTGATAATTGTCAAAGGCATTGTTAAAATCCCACACGGCAAGCTGAAGCTTTCCGCCGAGCTCCTTGTATACATAGGTGGACAGATTCCCGGCATCATAGTTCATGGCAAATTCATTGATGATGAAATAATCCACCCAGTTGTCCCAGTCAATGTATGCGGCGTAGCCCGTGTACGGGTTCAGAAAATCTTCTCCGTAAAGTGCCTGTTCAAACGCCGAAAGGTCCTGCCGGACGTACTCCTTCTGCTTCTCCGTCACCTTTTTCCTCGATGGATAGCTCAAATACATGGAGTTGTTCGTAAACCCGGCCGTCTTCCCGTAGGTCAGAAGCTCCTCCTCTTCCGTATCGTCGCGGTCCCGGTCCACAATATAGGCCGTTTCTCCGGAAAGCAGACCGAATTTGCCAAGACGCAGCCTGCTTTCTCCGTTCGTCACAGGCTCAACCGCCAGATATACGCCCTGATACTTTCCATCCGTAAACAGCTCCACAAATCTGGAATCCGGTGCCCAGCCGTTCAGCTCTCTGGCAAGATCATAGACCAGCTTGTTCCGGATTAACGTCTTATCCAGATAAGGACCATTCAGAACCCATTCGCTGTTTGCTCCCATTCCGACCAGGGAAACGTCCTTGGCTTTCTCCTTCTGATCCTTGAAGAATTTGATTCGATACTGCTTTTTGTCAAACTGGGTATAGGAGGAGGCTCCACGGTATTTGATTGCGACGCGGTGCAGCGAATTCGGCACCGAGTAGATGGACTGGTCCTTCCCGTTTGCTTCCAGGACTGCCAGGTTCCCCATAATCACATTTTCCTTCAGGACCTGCTGACCTTTGGTATTCAGATAAAGCACAGGAAGCGTCGTCCGAAACTCCCCGAGTCCGTAGTAGTCCAGGACCTCCGGATCCGGCGCATCCCACTCCTTCCGCTCTTCCTTCGTGAGCGAGGTTCTCTGGTTTTCCCTGGTTTTTGTTTCTGATTTCACAACCGCGTTTCCGGCTATGCAGACTCCCCCCAGAACTACGATCATCAGAATGCATAGCAGAATCCGTTTCATTGCCTTCATGGCAGCACCTCGTTTACATGTACCCGTTACTGCGAGAGCTCATCCTTCTGATCCACCACATTGACCCGCTTCACGCCATCGATTTTGATCAGCTTTTCGGAAATGTCCATCTGGTTGTCTTTGGCAGCCTTTTCCAGAAGACCTTCTCCGATGGTGTAGACAAGCTCACAGCTCGTCTCTGTGACATTTCGCATGGAAGCACGCACCTTTCCGGAAAAGAAGGTATCCACGGCCGCCTCCACCTTATGAAGACTTCCTGCCTCCGCCTGAACCACCATCAGCTTGCTGCAGGTCACAAAGCCCTTTCTGGTAAGCACCAGGAACAGGAGCAGAAATGCAGATCCGATCACGATCAGCGCGTACTGGGAAACCCCGCAGCCGATTCCTGCCGCAATCGCCCAGAAAATATACGTTGCATCCCTCACATCCTTCACCGCGGTACGGAAGCGAATGATGGAAAGCGCACCCACCATACCAAGGGAAAGCGCTATGTTGTTGCTGATGATGCTCATGATCATTGCTGTGATGATCGTAATGGAGCCAATGGAAATATTGAACTTCCGGCTGTATGCAGATCCCGTATAAGATATTTTGTAGGTGAACATGATAAAAAATGCGGCAATCAGTGCGATCACATTGTTCATCAGGATCACCGTCACGCTCAGTGCTTCGGTGTTGGTCAGATTTTCCACAATAAACTCTCTCATCGTTCATTTCCCCCGTTCATCATCCTTGCCCTGGAATATTTGCTGTGATTTTGCGGCAGCTCATCGGCATCCGCCAGAAGCTCTGCAATCTTATCCGGCAGAAAGCCGGTGTATTTCACTTCCATCAGAACACGCTCCGTGCTTCCGACTGCGACACTTCCCACATTTTCAAACAGGCCGTACGGATAAATGGCTCCCCGGATATCCGTATCAAAGGTGATTCTTACATCCCCCGCAGGGTAAGCAAATGCGAGTCTCTGGTAATCAATAATCGTTTTCGGGCGATAACACCCCTGCGAGATCCGAAGGTACAGCCTCATCGCAAGCTCTGAATCGTAGCCCAGCAGAAAGGAAGCATCTCCCTGCTCCATCAGGAGGGCCTCCTCCCTTTTGATCGGGAGCGAATACTTCACGCCGTCGAGTCCCATCTTGCACTTGAATTCCAGCTTCACAATGGAATCTGACAGGGAATAGATGCGCAGCCGGATTTTTCTTTTCTCATACAGGCCGTCAAGGTTATCCCACAGATCCCGATCATCCAGCGAGTCATAATACTGGGACCGGATAAAGTACCGTCCCTGATCTCCATGGATGTCACGCTCCATGATGGGATCCAGCCGCTGCTGCAGCCAAAGAGCGGTTCTTCGGCTGATCAGGTATTTGATTTCTTTGCGAAAAACCGTTTCCATATCCGCTGTCCCCTTTCTGATTTCCGTTCAAAAAGAAGTACCTGAAGCAGAAATCCGCAGGCTGCAAATAGTGCAGCATAGTTCACTCCGGCTTCCCAAAGAAGGATTCCTCCTGCTGCCGTTGCGGCCAGGATTGCGCCCTCCAGGGGGAAAAATCCGGCAGCAGCAGCCGCGGCTACGCCGAAAACAAGCGGTGCCCACAGGGATGGCTGCCATATCCATGCAGCTGCCGCAGCAGTCATTCCGGCAAAAAGGATAGAATCTGCGGTTTTCCATGAAAAAGCCATAAACCCCAGCAGGCAGCCCAGGATCGTAAATGCCGTCACGATGGTCCCCCATCCGGCTCTTCCGTCCAGCAGCGTACAGAACAAAAGCGTGACTCCGATGAACATTACCAGAGAAATCACCAGGCGGTACAGCTTCGCACCTGCAAATACAAGAAGAAACCCCAGTACCAGAAAAACGGTCTCCGTGATCTCAGGACTGATGGAAAGCTTTCCTGCGGAATGCGTTTTATCCAGAAATAAATCAAATCCTCTGAGTATAAGCTCACTCATCCGGCTTTCCTCCTTCCTTCAGAAGCGGATTCAATGCCCTCATGTAGGAGGACCTTCCCATTTCCGCTGCGTTCTGTGCCCAGAGAATCACCTCAATATCATGTTCCTGAATCGTCTTCTCCAGATTCCCTGCAAAATCCGAATCCTCATCAATATTGGAGACATAAACCTGATCAAAAACCTCCGAGAGAACAGAAATCGTCATCTTTCCTTTGGAATCTGTAATAAGAAGCAGATTTCCTTCCCGGTTTCCCTTGCCTCGTCCTTCCACCACGCTGTGTAAATAATTTGATGCAATCACTGCATTGACTCCGTTCCTGATGAGCTGAATTGTGGGCCGCTTCAAGGTCCGGATTCCGCCGCTTCCGCTCTCCAGCGTAAGCTCCTCGCGGTTTGGATTGGATCCCTTAATATAAATGTAAAAGGCATCCCCTTCTATGCTCCGGATCGACTTCTTCAGCGAATCATCCGTGCAGGTACTTGCAGCCCTGTGCATCAGATTCCCGTTAAAGCTCCCGAAAGCATATTCCCGGTAGGCCTTCAGATTCTCCTCCTCCATTCCAAGTCCCCGGAGAGCCGTCTGTGCGCCGTAAAATGCTCCCCGCATCGTCCAGTTGTTCTCCGTCCGGAAATACAGATACTCGTCTGGGTGCTTTTCAAGCTCCGGAAGAGGATCCAGAAGCATCGTGCCTTCCGGAAGTGCTTCCTGCAGCTCTGCAATCCACCCGGAATACTCTGCCTTTTGGTCTTCATATCCTTTCTCCAGAACCACCCGTTCCGGCACCGGCATCACATAGATCTCGCATCCTGTTTTCTCAGCAAGCGCACCTGCCATTCCGGCGGTATACGGAATCTGCTCCTTCTGGAGCTTCCCGAGCTTCAGAATGCGGTCGGTATAAATCACCTGCTCCTTACTCTCCACGAGAATCTGCCCGGACAGTCTCCGTTTTCCCGGAAGTCCGAAGCCGTTATACAAATCTCTTGTCTCCGGATAATACACCTTCTCCTCCGGCAGCCTCTGAAGCTTCTCCAGTCCGTTCTGAAGGATCACAAGGAAGCCTCCAAGTCCCAGCAGAAGGAGGAAAAGAAGCAGCAGCTTTGCTGTTTTACCCAGTTTCATTCTCTGACTCCTTTCCGCTTTCGTCCCTGACATCCGGCATGCTTCCCGGAGTGTCATCCTTCTTCACAGGCCGGAAGATGATCCTCGCCTTCGGGCAGATTTCCTTCAATTCCGCGATTCCCCGCTGCTCCTTGATCTTCACGGACATGGAAATTTCCTCCAGAGAGCAGCATCCTGAAAAGGCGCTGACTCCCACATATTCCACGCCGTCCGGAAGAGAAACCTTCTCCAGCCTCGTGCAGTCCCGGAAGGCATGATCTCCAACCCGCTTCAGCATGGCATCGTCCGGGAAAATCAGCTTCTGCAGCATGGTGCAGCCGGCAAAGGCCGCTCCCCCAATTTCCTCCAGCGAATCGGGAAGAGAGGAAAACGTAAGCTCCCTGCAGTTTTCAAACGCAGATGTCCCGATCTTTTTCAGCAAAAGCTCTGCAAGGTCACCCTGAAGCTGCAATCCGGTGCAGTCCGCAAAGGCATAATCCGAAATGACCGAAATGGTTTTCGGAAGCCGGACGCGTCCCAGATTTCGGCAACCGAAGAACTGACTCGCGGGAATGGCAGCTGCTCCGTCCGGAATGACCGCCTCCTTAAGATGCAGATCCAGCCGGAAGCCCTGCATGTCGACTCCCAGATACTCATCCAGATCACGGAAGGTCAGAATCTCCCTGTGCACCGTCTCCTTCGGGAAAATATATTCCTTTGCCGCCTCCCGGTCCGCCTTCAGAACGCTTCCGCCTCCCTCCGCAGCCACATAACCGAACACATAATTTCCGCCCTGGAAGCGGATCCCGTCACGCGCAATGACCGAGCTGATTTTATCCGGCTGTCCGACGCTTGCCCCCTCTTCCAGGATGACATTTCCCTGCGTAAAAACATTCCCCAGAACACTGGTATTTCTCTCCAGCAGAACATCCTTCTCCGCAAAGATATTTCCCAGAACCGCAGCGCCCTCCATGATCCGCACCGCGCCGTCACTGTGAATGTCTCCCTGAAGAATCAGGTCCTCAATGACCTTTACGTCACCTCTCGAGATAATCGTGTAAGGAACCGTTCCGCTTTCCGAAATCATGTCATCGTGGATGTAGTGCCGGTTGAATTCCACGTCGGTGATGACCGGCAGACGGAAAATCCGGAAATCGCGTGTTTCCAGAAAATCATCCGGATCCTCCGGGCGCTGCCCGATCCGGATCACCGGCGCGTACAGGCTCTGAAAGGTATTGTCAAATCCGATCACCAGCTGATTTCCACTGGATACTCTTCTTCCCAGCTCGCAGCCATCATAGATGACAACCGCTTCTTCTGCGTCTGCCCAGCGAAGGAGCCGTACCCCGTTTCCAAAAAGAATCCGTTTCTTACTGTAAACCGCGCGCAGGTACATATCCTCCTGTACAAACAGCGCATCCTTCTCACTGTAGATTTCCTTGTGAAAGGAAAGCCCGCTTTCCTTCGGGCAAAACACCGTTTTTCTGGCAATGATCAGCTTTTCCACATCCTTTTCCGGAAAAGTCTGACCTTCCCGGCTCTCCTGCACCTCTTCTTTGTGGGAAAGTGTAATCACGCCATCCTTCATGTCAGGCAGTGCCTTCTCAATCAGCTCTGCAAAGCGTTTTCCGAAATACCTGGCATTCCGGACATAATCCTGCCGGATTTCCAGAACCTTTCCCTTTTTCAGTCCGCAATGAAGCATCGCAGCCACAAGAGGCAGCGTCATCATACAGAGAAAGAGCAAAATCCATACACTCATTTGCTTCCCTCCTTTCCCTGCACGGCAAACCGAACGGTCTTATCCCATTTCACGCCTCTTCCGGTAATGATGTCCACAACGGCATCCCAGAAACCAAGAGAGATGTTCCACATATAGAAAAAGAAGTTGAACATCATCAGCGGCAGAAGCAGAGCTTCGCCCATAAGACCATCCAGAACAAGGGACGTCCCGATTTCAAAAAACGGTGCAAAGTTTCCGAGAGAATTGTAGACTCCAAGAAACAGAATGACCCACCAGCCACTGAAGAGCTGCATCTCTCCCAGGAAAAAAAGTCCCAGGGATACCACCCATCCGATCAGCAGGAAAACCGGCACGGAATAGATGAACAGAAGAAACAGACCGTCAATCTTCTGAAAAAGTCCAAGATGAGGGGTCACAATGGTCGGAATCAGATATCGGAACAGCACCTCGTTGTGTCCTCTGGACCATCGGCGGATCTGCCGTCCTCTCACCTTCCAGTTCTCCGGAGATTCCTCATAGCATTCGGCAGAATTGGCATATACCACCTTCCAGCCGCTGGTAAACAGGCGATAGGTAAGCTCGGTATCTTCCGCAAGAACCTTCGGATTGAACCCGCCGGTCTCCAGAAGGAAGTCCTTCCGGAAGCCTCCCACCGTCCCCCCGTACTGAGGAATGGCTCTGAGATTATAGCGGGCCTGCTGATCGACCTGATACCCGCCGGACCGCTCCAGATTGATCAGTCTTGTCAGCATATTCTTATTGGTGTTGTACGGAATGACTCTTCCCATGACCGCACCGACCTGCGGATCCTCAAACGCAAGCGCAATCTGCTTCAGCATGTTCCTGGCAGGACGGTAATCCGCATCAAAAACAATGATGATTTCCCCCTTTGCCAGCTTCATCGCATCGTTCAGGCCGACCGGCTTTCCTCTCTCCCTGCAGTCCCTGTGCAGAGGACGGATGAACTCGTATTTTCTGTGATACTCCTCCAGCATTTCCTTCGTTTTGTCGGTCGAATTGTCATTGATCGGAATGATCTCAAGCCTGTCTCTGTCGTAATCGCATTCCAGAAGTGCGTTCAGGACATTGGACAGCACCTGTTCCTCATTGTGCATGGGAATCAGAACCGAAACGGTTTTCAATCTGCTGGTCAGGATATCGTTGTAATACAGGCGCTGCTTCCCAAGGAACCTCACAAGCGTGAAGTAGAAATGTCTCGCCGTGTACAGCAGCATCAGAACAATCACAAAAATGATGTAGCGCTTCATTATCGCTATAACCATTTCCACGCCTCCTTTCCTTTTCGGGAGTCATAGACGCCGATCATGCGATTTACAAACACGGCATAAATCATTACCAGATATAAGAAATCAAACATCGGCCCGATCATGAAATAAAACAGCGCCATGTAGATCATGGAAAACCGGTACAGGAAATATAAGAACACCATGTAGCGGACGGTCCCGAAGACGATGGAATACAGCATCACCGCAAGAACGGTAAGAAGCTTATAAGGAAGTCCCTTGTTTCCCATTACTCCGGTGATCATCACCGTCATCACAAAAAACATGGTCCAGATTCCCAGCTCCTGAAGCATGTAAAGTCTGGAATAATCTGTTAAGGAATAGGGGAAATACGCTTCGCCGAAGAAAAACCAGAGGCTGTTGACGAGATGAATGGCCCCGTTCAGGATGAGATAGATGATAATCGGACGGTTTGTTTTCCGAAATCCTGCCAGCATCAGGATCACTGCAAGAGAAACCCCTGCATGAATCAGGCTTTTCTGCGCTCCCGGCAACACCGTTCTCGCGCCCAGGTAATGCACCCGTCCGAATAAGGGATATGTTTCTGAAAAGGTCCACACCCTCATCTCGGGCACCTGCCTGCTTAATACCTTCGCGCAAAGCCTGCAGATTTCTTTCGTCAGATCATCCGTATATGCCCACAGAAACAGAAACGCAAGAAGAATCAGCACAATAATGTACAGGGCGCATCTCTTCCAGTCCGTCCGGATGCTTCGATACGTCCTCTTATAATCAATAACTTTTTTCGCCTTCATCGGCGCTCCTTCCTGCCACTTGTCCTGTTTCGTGACAGATCCGCGTCGTCCGTCGCGTCTCATTTTTACTATATTTCTTTCATATTCATGATTATATTCTGAATCTCATCATCGAAATGGTCATATTTCGTAAAGTTTTTTGTGTTTTCTTCCCATCAAAAGACCTGTCCCTGATGTGAAACGTCTAAGCTGTTATTCCGCTTTGACTGCCACACATCAGGGACAGGTGCCCTGCCGCTCAATATCACTATGCTGCTTCGAAATCTGTTCCGGCTTTATTCCAGCGTAACCGTCATCCGGACCGGATTGTGATCAGAGTATGCAAATTCGTAATTTATCGTCTCCACCGATTCCACACGGATGTTGGAGGAAACAATGAATCCGTCGATCAGATAGTACTGGAAATTCTCATGATCCGCTCCGGCATAGGGCCGGTCCAGCGATCTGCAGGACGGCTCTTTGTTATCTGTATAGAAGGTCAGGTCGTCTCCAAATTCCGTCACATCAATGCTGCCCGGTGCCCACAGTTCTTCATCCAGAATCGGATATGCACTGGTATCCACGTTCGAAAAGCTCTGATTGAAGTCACCGGAGGCAATGACGTAATTGCCCTTCTCAACCTCCTTCTGCAGGAGATCACTCAGCATTTTCGTCTGTGCAAGCTTGCCTTCTCCGTCATCGTAGGCTTCCAGGTGAAGATTGACGAGCACGAGATACTTGTCGCTCCCCTCCACCGGAATGCGGTTTACCATGACGCATCTCTTCGGATTTGCAATGCGGACCGGATAGTGAAAGGGACACGGGAGCGCCACTCTGACCGCGTCCACCACCCGGTACTGCGAGAAGGTGGTAAGTCCGCACTCCACCTTTCCGATCGGCGGTATGGGATACGGAACATACAGAACCTTGTAATTCGCCGCAAACGAATCACAGTATCCGTTCAGCTCCTGCTCGAGGAAGCGCTGCTCGTTGATAGAATGGGACCGCTTGGAATCAAGATCCACCTCCTGCAGAAAAACAACCTCCGGCTGCAGCTCCTTCAGGACACCGGCGATTCCGTCCATGTTCTGCTGTACACGCTCCTTGCTCGCGGAGCTGACCATCTTCCCGCCGTCCATGAAGAAATCCGCATTGTCTCCGAGCGCCCCGTATCCGATGTTCCAGGTAAGCACCGAGAATGACTCTCCCGGTTTCACCTCCTTTTCCTGCACGTTCGTGATGACAAGCTCTTCTTCCGGCTCCGGTGTGTGTTCCGTCACCGTAAGCACAACAATCAGCAGCGCAAAGACTGCAAGCACAATGCCCAGCACTCTCCCCACAAGAGCCGCTGTGCGCTTCATCCCCCGTTTCATTTTGTTTTGCCCTCCTTTTCACCCCTTGGTTATTATTCTTCCGCGCGTCAGGCTGCATATTGACTGCGCGTCAGGCTTCGTTTTACGTCAATTTCAGAATTCCCGTAACCTCTTCCAGGTTCCCGGCAAAATAAATCCCCTCCTGTCGCTCTTCGGATGACAGCCCCATGGCAATCATGTGATTAAGAAGTGCCTTCAGGCTGTCGTAGTAGCCGTTCAGATTATAGAGAATGCACGGTGCCTGCAGATGCTTCAGAGAAACCATGGACATCACCTCGGAGATTTCTTCCAGTGTCCCCGTTCCTCCCGGAAAAGCGATGAAGGCATCCCCCAGCTCGATCATCTTCCTTTTCCGTTCCGTCATATCCTTCGTTACGATCAGCTCGGTCAGTCCGTCGTGCTGCACCTCGCTTTCCATAAAGAACTGCGGCTCGACACCGGTCACCTTGCCTCCGGCACGCAGAACACTGTCCGCGATGGCCCCCATCAGGCCCGATTTCGATCCTCCGTAAATCAGCGCATGCCCGCTCTCACCGATCCAGGTACCAAGCTCCTGCACCGCTTTTTTCAGTTTCGGATCGTTTCCCTCGTTTGCTCCGAGATAAACTGTGATGTTCATGAATCGGTTCCTCCGTTTTCAGCCTGATTCCCGGATTCCGAAGAGGCCGCAGATGATTCCGGCGCTGCCCCTGCATCCGGCACGTCCTCCGCATCCAGCACCCGGATTCCTGCCCGAAGCAGCATTCCGGCAAAAACGCCCTGCCCCGGAATTTTCTTCCCGGAAAACGTTCCGTCATAGATTTCCTTCACGCCGCAGCTGGGGCTTCTTGACTGCAGAATCGCAAGCTCTGCGTGATGGTGCTGCGCGATTTCCAGTGCCTTTTCCGCACCTGTCCGAAACTCCCGGTCGACGCTGACACCTTCCCTGTTCCGGACAACTCCGCCCGCAATCTCCGATGGAGTCCTCGGCGTCGGCAAACCGCCCAGAACCTCCGGACAGACCGGGATCACCTCGCACCCCTTCACAAAATCACAGACCTTCTTACTATAATTGCTGCCGCCGTTGTACTTGCAGTTCTCTCCAAGAAGACAGGCGCTGACCAGAATTTTCATTCCTTCCCCACCTTTCTTCCGGTACCGAGCGATTCTTCCGTCTCTTCCTCACCGATCGCCTGCAGAATCCGGGAAGCCCGCCGGATCTCTTCCTCATCCGTGCGATAAAGCTCAAATTCACTCAGTCCTTCGATTCCCATATGCACACGCTCATTCCGGTAACGCATCCCGCTGTTCATAAGTTTTTTCCCGGACATGTGAAAGGCATGCGCACCGGTTGTCATGGCGATTTCCTTTATATTGGAAGAAACGACACCGGCGCCGACCAGAATCGTCACTTCTTCCGGAAGCGTGGCCGTCTCCCTGCCATCCGACCTGCTGTCTTGAGTCGCACATACCAGCTGCCGGATCAGCTCTCTCCCCTGCATGCAGCCTGCCTCCTGCCCGGAGGTCAGAATTGTATCGACTCCCAGCTCCGCCGCCCTCTGCAGCGTACCAAAGGGATCCACGCAGACATCAAATGCACGGTGCAGCGTGATTCCGCAGCCGCCTGCTGCCCGGACCAGACCACGCATCTGCACCTCATTCAGCGTACCATCCGCATTCAGACTTCCAATGACAACACCGTCCGCTCCCGCCTCTGCGAAATGACGGACATCACAGAGCATCTGCTGATATTCATACTCCGAGTACAGAAAATCCCCGAATCTCGGACGGATCAGAGCCCGAATCGGAAGCCCCGTTTCCTTCTTCACCTGTTCAAACAGCTCGTATCCCGGCGTTGTTCCGCCGATGACAAGATTCGCGCACAGCTCCAGCCTGGTTGCCCCTCCGGCCTTTGCGGATAATGCGGATTCCACACTGTCTGCGCACACCTCCAGAATATAATTCTTCATTTTCTCCTGCCCTCCGGTCAAAGCTTACATGGAAATCCATCCAAACGCATTGGCGATGGAGCTTAACAAAATGATCCCTGCAAAAACAGGGCACAGATACCGGATCATGAAGCAGAAAATCTTTTTTCTGCGGAATTTTCCCCCGTTCTGCATCACCTCTTCTTCGATTCTCTGCACGCCGACCACTTTCGAAATCAGAAGACAGGTTGCAATCGCGGCAATCGGCATCATAACCGTATTGGTAAGAAAATCGAAGAAATCCAGAAACTGCATTCCGATGACGGTGACATCGGCGAGTGGTCCGTATCCGAGAGCGGACAGACTTCCAAGCACTATGGTGATGACACCGATCACCGTGGTTGCCTTCCTTCTGCTCCATTTGAACTCGTCCTCAAACGTCGACACCGCGCTCTCCGTCAGGGCGATCGAGCTGGTAAGCGCCGCAAAAAGGACCAGCAGAAAGAACATGCAGCCTGTCACCGTGCCAAGTCCCATGCTCGCAAACACCTTCGGAATCGTAATAAACATAAGAGCCGGCCCCGCCTGAAGCGCTTCGGCATCCCCGCCGGAAAACGCGAATACGGCCGGGATGATCATCAGTCCCGCCATAATTGCAATCGCGGTATCAAAGATCTCTACCTGCTCCGCAGACTCCTCAATGGACGTATCCTTTTTCATATAGGAGCCGAAGGTAATCAGAATGCCCATGGCAATCGACAGCGAATAAAACATCTGCCCCATCGCCGTCACAACCGTCATCCAGGAGAAATTGGCCGGGTTCGGAACCAGGAAGTAGGTTACCCCGTCAAGTGCTCCGGGCCGTGTAATGGAATAGATGGCAATGACCACCGATAAAACAACAAGAATCGGCATCATGAACCTGGATACGCGTTCAATTCCGTTCTGCACACCGGCGTAGATAATCACCAGCACGATCAGGGAAAAGACCACGAAGCAAAGCTCCGCCGAAAGCCCGTCTGAAATGAATGCGGAAAAATACCCGTCAGCAGCGACCTCCTGCGTTTTGCCGGAAAGATAATCAACAAGATAATTGACGACCCAGCCGCCGATGACCGAATAATAAGGGACAATGAGAATGGGAATGATGGCATTGATCCATCCGCCCGCCCGAAGCCGCCTTGAGGAGCCGAAGGACGAATAGGCTCCCACCGGACTCTTTTTCGTAAGACGCCCAAGCGATGTCTCCGCGACAATCATCGTATAGCCAAAGGTCAGTGTCAGAAGAATATAAACGACAAGAAAAATACCGCCGCCGTATTTTGCCGCAAGATACGGAAATCTCCAGATATTTCCAAGTCCCACCGAAGCTCCTGCTGCCGCAAGTACAAAGCCGATTTTTCCTGAAAATGAGCTTCTGCTGTTATGCTGTTTCATGTTACATCTCCTCAATCAAATGATGCTCCAGACAATAGTAATAAACTCCGTCCTCTTCCACGGATCTGCAGATATCGTCTGCACGGTTCTTCACCTCATTCCTGGCATTTCCCATGGCAACCCCGGTGCCAACCGCTTCCAGCATTTCGATGTCGTTCTGACCATCGCCGAATGCAAGGGCTTCCTCTCTGGAAAAGCCGTAGTGCTGAAGCACCGCCCGGACCGCATTTCCCTTTCCGCCATTCTTCGGAATGATATCCACCGCATTCTCCCACCATGCAGTAATCCGGATCTTGTCCGTTCCCTCCAGCACCTGATCGTATTCCGGTTTCCGGCAGGCGCACATAATCTGATAAATATCGCCCTTACAGCGCTCATCAAAATCGTCGACGATATGGATCTTTTCATTTCCGAATGCAAAATACTGCTCCAGATCCGGTTCCGTGCCGTTGGTGACAATGAAATCCTCATTGCTGATTGCAATTGCGCGGTTCATGTTCTTCAGATTCTGAAGAATGCGCTGCTTGTCCTTCGCATCCAGCGGATTTTTGAACAGGACCTCTTCTCCCGCTCTCACATACGAGCCGTTAAAGGTCAGAAGAACATCAAATTCTACTCCCCGAAAATGAGGAACCACCGGATTGCTCCGACCCGTTGCCATGCAGATCAGGACATGATTTCTCTGAAGCGCCAGCAGAGCCCTCCTTGTTTTCTCCGACAGCTCTTTGTTTCCAAACTTAAGAAGGGTACCGTCAACGTCAAAAAAAGCAATTTTTATCATAAGTCATTCCTTTCGTAAAACCCCTTACGTCAGTGTCTCACTGTGATTGAGAACCGCGGTACTGTAAAGAAACAAAACGTCCTGATCCTCGAACCCGATAAACCGGTCCAGAAAATCCGACCGCAGATACCGGATATCGACCAGCGTAATTCTGGCATATGCTTCTGCAAGAAGCGGTGCGATGCTGCTTGCAAACGAGTCCCGGAAGACAATCAGCTCTTTGTCCGATTCACAGTCCGGATTCTCAATGGTGATGAGAGAACGAGGCCCGGAAAGAAACATTTCGTACGGGTCCTTGCCGGCCGCCTTGTCCATATTATAAATTCCGCCCGTCGTACCATCCTCATGATTTGTGACAACACAATCATCCAGGACATCCCCGGTCAGGTAATACATGGTTTCCGCAGGCAGGGGAAGTGCCGACTGTCCGCAGTAAACGCCGTAAAACGGCACATCCAGTGCCTGCTTCGTATAGGAATCTTCCCCGGAAAGGGACGCTCCCAGTCCTTCGGCAAGCACCGCCGCGGTATCCTGCAGCCTCTCCTGCCGCCAGTGCGAGTCGGTTTTATAATAATCTGCGAGCTCCAGCGTTCCTGTGAGATCGATATATTCCGCATAGCTCATCTGCTCCTGCATGAGGTGGAACAGCTCCTCATAATTCATGGAGAGATATCCATTCTCCTTCGCAAGAAAAAAGCTTTTGTCCGGAACAATCGAGAGGTAAACATTCACCGGCTTGTCCGCAAGATACTTCTCATAAATATATCCGAATCGATCCGCGGCATGGGCAAGCGAATTCGTATTCAACGGATATTCCAGCTTCGCGGCATATCCGTTCTTCACATAGATTCCGTGATTGTCGAGCTGACCAAGCACATCATAGGTTGTAACCGCCTTCAGCCTGCGAAACGCATTCCGAAGAGGGAACTGATCCTGTGCGTATTTCTCAAAGTCCTTCATAAAGCTTCCGTCCGAAATCGCCGCACAGGAAAGCTCCGGGAGCTGTGCAAGCTTTCTTCTTTCACTGTCGGAGAATTCCTTTTCCGGCGAAAACCAGACCGCAAGCGTCAGCCCCGCATAAACAAAGCCGATCACGGCAGCGCCGAGGATGCTCCTCTTTTGTTTTCTTTTTCCCTTTTCCACAAAAACCTCTCAACCCTCTGAATGATTTCTCCGAATGCTCTCCCCCTGAATTTTCCCCTGAATTTTCCCTCTGAACGATCCCTCAAAACCGGAAGTACAGGAATGGATTGTAGGAGCCGTCCACGAGAAACGCCGTGCAGATAAGAAGCAGCGCAATAAGTGCCAGAGGCTCCGCAATGGTCAGAACGTGTTCTCCCGCAGCCGTCTGCCGGATCCTGCCGCGCAGCTTTGCAGGAAGAGGTGTGGCTCCGAACAGGGCAATGACAAAAACAACGAGGTAGCTTCGGAAATAATAAAGAAACTCCGACGAAAAAAGTGGATATCCGCTTCCCCCGAACATAGCCTTCAGATAAGAAAAGGCCTGCTGCAGATCAGACGCATCGAAAATGACAAAGCTCACCGCCACTGCCGCCGTCACATAAAAATGTCCGATCACAGGCTTCCCTTCCAGAGACTTTAAAAGCCATATTTTCTCCAGAATGAGTAGTCCGGCAAAATACAATCCCCAGATCACAAAATTCCAGGCGGCGCCGTGCCAGAACCCGGTCAGCATCCAGACCACCAGAATATTAAGCAGATGCCGGGGAGCGCTGACACGGTTTCCTCCGAGGGGAATATAGACATAATCCCGAAACCACGAGCCAAGCGACATATGCCAGCGGCGCCAGAACTCAGTAATGCTCTTCGAAACAAATGGGTAATTGAAATTCTCCCGGAAATCAAAGCCGAATATTTTTCCGAGCCCGATTGCCATATCGCTGTAGCCGGAAAAATCAAAATACACATGAAGTGCATATGCTGCAGCGTAAAGCCAGAAAAAAAGCACCGATTTGTCATTGGACTCCCGGAATATGCTGCACAGCTCGCCAAGCAGATTGGCAATCAGGACTTTTTTTCCGAGTCCCAGGAGAAAGCGGCGCATCCCCAGCGCCGTCTTCTCCGGCGTGTGCCTGCGCTCCTTCAGCTGCGCAGCGACATCCGCATAACGGACAATGGGGCCTGCAATCAGCTGCGGAAAAAGAGCGACATACGCCGCCAGGTCAATGAAGTTCTTCTGCGCGCGAACCGCTCCTCTGTAAACATCCACAGTGTAGCTGAGGATCTGAAAGGTATAGAAGCTGATTCCGATGGGAAGCGCCATGCGCAGCAGCGGCACAGACAATCCTGTCACTGCATTGAAATTGCGGATAAAGAAATCCGCGTATTTGAAATATCCCAGCATGGCAAGGCTGAAGGAGACAGAAAGCACGAGAAAGATCCTTGCCAGACGCAGAGTGCTGCGAAAACGTTCGATCAGAAGACCGGACAGATAGGCCATGACAATGGCAAGCAGCATCCAGAGGACATAAACCGGCTCTCCCCAGCCATAGAAAAAAAGGCTGGAAAGAAGCAGAACCGTATTCTTCAGCCCCCGGGGTGCGGCGAAATAAAGAAGCACCACGCAGGGCAGAAACCAGTATAAAAAGGGGATGCTTGAAAAGAGCATGGAACCAGACGATCCCTTCTACATGAAATCAAACACTTCAATCAAGAACTTCAATCAAGGACTGCAGGTGCATCGACCAGAACCCTGGACCCGGGAGCAACCACGCTGCAGGCATCCACGAGATCGTTTATGATGTCCTCATAGCCGTATGCCATAATCACATAATCGTCCACAGAGATCACAACTACCTTGTCCGGAAAGCCGCACATCCACTGCTGCCCCTGCACCGCAGTCTTATAGGCCTCGGCAAACGCCTCTGCCGCGGAAGGATCCTTGAGTTTTACCGCTGCGGAGCTGAAGGTGTTGGTATTCATCATATGCTGCAGAGTCGCCGCATCGTCATCCAGCATGTCATAAAGATCATCCGTGACATGAAGAAGATACTCAAAGGTCTCCTTGTTCTCCTTTGTCAGCGCAAATTTCGCAGGGGCCTCCGCCTCATGCTCCGCATCGCCGCCGGCCGCCGGAAACTGCCTGTCCTCGCCGAGAGTATCCCAGATCTGCGTATAGAGATCCAACGCAGACTCAAATGCAGGAGCCTGTGATTCGTCCGGCATCTCCGAAGGCTTACTGCTGCCGCAGCCTGCGGCAAGCAGGGTCATCAGTGTCAGAAGAATTGCAATTGTTTTTCTCATAGTGAAAAGCCTCCTCCCCTTACAGGATATACTCCATCTGTCTTTCCTTGGTTCTCATCCCCATCTTATCATAGAACTTCTCTGCCGCTGTATTTCCGGCCCACACATTAAGCGTCACTTCGTAGCAGCCCATTTTCCTTGCCTCTGCTTTGACATAGTCAAACAGACTCTCCCCGACATGCTGCCCTCTCGTCCTCTGATCCACACATAAATCGTCAATGAAAAGAGACCTGAACGGCACCATGTTGTTGGAAAATGGCTGTTCCTTCAACTGGCAGAATGCATATCCAAGGCATTCATCCTCTTCGTTCACCGCAACATAAATCGGCCTCTCCTCGTTCTGCAAAAGCTCCGCCAGCTCACCTGCGGTATACTTGGTCGTTCCCGGGATAAAAATGTCAGGTCTTATATACGCGTGAATCTGCAAAACCTGTCCCAAAAGCTCCAGGATCCGTGGAATATCCTTTTCCTCTGCTCTTCTGATGTCCATCCATGTTCTCCTCTCTTCCAGGCTCTCTTCTTTTCCTGATTACCTTTCCATTATACCGAAAGTGAACTGCTTTCCAACCAAGAGCAGCCAACAGGTCAAAATACCGTAGTTTTCTGTCACATTAGCAGTAGATTTTCCTGCCCGGTCCCATTATAGTAGCAGATAACAAAATGAAATGATTCCGGCATTTTCCGGCAAAAAACTGACACAAAAAGCAGCCATACAAAAAAGGGGAAAACGCAATGACAGAAGAGAAAAAAGCATGGTGGAAGGAAGCCGTCATTTATCAGATTTATCCTCGCAGCTTCGCGGACAGCAACGGCGACGGCATCGGTGATCTGAATGGAATCACCGCACATCTGGATTATCTGGAGACGCTCGGAATTGATGTGATCTGGCTGTCTCCGGTTTATAAATCGCCCAATGATGACAACGGCTACGATATTTCCGATTACCGCGATATCATGGATGATTTCGGTACCATGGAGGATTTTGACCGGCTGCTTGCGGAGGCACACCGTCATCATATCCGAATTGTCATGGATCTTGTCGTGAACCACACCTCCGATGAGCATGCATGGTTTATCGAGAGCCGCAGCTCCCGAGACAATCCGCACCGCGACTATTACATCTGGAAGGAGCCGAAGGACGGGAAGGAGCCGAACAACTGGGGCGCCTGGTTCGGCGGCTCCGCATGGGAGCTTGACGAGCATACCGGCATGTATTACCTGCACTGTTTTTCCAGAAAACAGCCGGATCTGAACTGGGAAAATCCCAAGGTCCGCGATGAAGTATTCGATATGATGAACTGGTGGTGCGAGAAGGGAATCGATGGCTTTCGCATGGATGTTATCAGCATGATTTCCAAGGATCCGGCTTTTCCGGACGGACCGGTCGAGGACGGATTGTACGGCTCCTTGGCTCCCTACGTATGCAACGGCCCGCATGTCCATGAATATCTGCAGGAAATGAACCGGCGCGTCCTCTCCCATTACGATCTGCTCACCGTTGGTGAAGCTGCAGGCGTAACGATCGAAGAGGCACAGAAATACGCCAACAACGAGGGCACCGAGCTGGGAATGGTCTTCCAGTTTGAGCATGTGGATCTCATAAGGGGCCCGATCGGAAAATGGTCGGATCAGAAGCCGAAGCTGAGAGACTTCCGCCGCGTCATGAACAAATGGCAGTACGAGCTGGAGGGAAAGGCGTGGAACAGCCTCTTCCTTGATAATCATGACCAGCCGCGCGTTGTCTCCCGTTTTGCAAACGACTCCGAACAGTACCGCGTTGTTTCCGCCAAAATGATTGCCACCTGCCTGCACATGTTAAAGGGTACGCCGTATGTTTACCAGGGCGAGGAGCTCGGCATGACAAACGCTTACTTTGACAGACTGGAGGACTATCGCGATATCGAGAGCATCAATGCCTTTCATCAGTATGTGGACAGCGGACTGGTAACAGCGGAGGACATGATGCGTTATCTCAAGGAAATCAGCCGTGACAATGCCCGTACCCCGATGCAGTGGGACGCTTCCCCGAACGCCGGCTTTACAACCGGCACTCCCTGGATCCGCGTAAATCCGAACTACAAGGAGATCAATGCCGCAGCCTGCACGGCTGATCCGGATTCCGTTTTCCATTATTATCAGGAGCTGATCCGTCTGCGTCACACGCTTCCGGTCATTGTCTATGGCAAATTTGAGGGGCTTCTCGAGGACAGCGAGACCATCTACGCTTACCGGCGCCTTCTGGACGGGCAGGTACTGACCGTTGCCTGCAATTTTACCGATCAGGAACAGGCCTGTGACCTCTGCGAGGATCCGGCTGCCAGGGAGCTGATCTCCAACTATAAAACACATAAGACCGGAACGCTGCAGCCGTACGAGGCGCGCGTCATTCTTCAGAAATGAAAACAGAAACAAACCTTCCGCTTCCTTCTTCCTTAAAGGAAGCAAGGCAGCATGGGAGCTTTTGCTTTCCATGTGCATTTTACCAGGCGGTGCGTGCTGGCAATCCGCCTGGCCTTCCATTTACGGTCAAGCACCACTGGCACGAGCCCATCGAGATTATTTATCTTGAGGAGGACTCTTATCAGGTGGAAATCAATATGGCGCTGACTCATCTTGGCAGCCCCTGCTTCTGCTTTATCAACAGCGGAGAGCTGCATGCACTGACCTCCGATTCGGACCGGTACCGTGAACAGGCTGTTGTCTTCTCCCCTGACCTGCTCACCTTCGCTGCTCCGGATCCGGCGCAGGAACAGTTTCTGCTTCCACTGGCAGAGCATAAGCTTTCGTTTCCTGCTTTCCTTGGACCTGAGCATCCGGCCTTTCCGGAAATCCAGCAGGAATTCTTCCGGATCCGCTCGGTCTTTCTCCGGGAAAACCGAAATCAGCTGGATCAGTTTACCATCGAAAGTCCTGTTTCGCAGCTGCAGGTCAAGGCGGCGCTTCTTGGCATTCTCGGAATTCTCGCAGAGCATGCTCTGCTCACCTCGAACGAGCCGGTGCACAACCCTCGCGTGGAGCTTCTGAAGACCGTAATCAGCTACATCCGCGAGAACTACCAGCATTCCCTTACTCTTGGAGAGCTGGCAGCGCTGGCCGGAATGAATGAGCAGTATTTCTGCCGTTTCTTCAAAAAAGCACTCGGCAAAACACCGGTTTCCTACATCAATGACTTCCGCATCCGCCATGCGGCAACGCTGCTGCGCACGACGGAGCTGCCCGTCACGGAGGTCTGCCTGGAGAGCGGCTTCAACAATCTCGGGCATTTTATGAAGGAATTCAAAAAAACGACCCAGCTTACACCGCTGCAGTTCCGCAAGCAGAGTATGGCGGAAACAAAAGCATCCTTATAAAACGAAGACAGCTTATCAAAGAGAGGTATTTGCACTATGCAGAAAAAATGGTGGCACACAAAAACAGCCTATCAGATCTACCCGAAGAGCTTCTGTGATTCCAACGGAGACGGCATCGGCGATCTTCCGGGCATCATCAGCAAGCTCGATGATCTCAAGGAGCTCGGCATCGATATTATCTGGCTCTCCCCGATCTACTGCTCTCCGCTTGCCGATCAGGGCTACGATATTTCCGATTATTACAGCATCGACCCGCGCTTTGGCACAATGGACGACATGGACCGTCTGATCGCCGAGGCCAAAAAGCGCGACATGTACATCCTGATGGATCTCGTTGTCAATCACTGCTCCGATGAGCACGAATGGTTTCAAAAGGCCTGTGAGGATCCGGACGGCAAGTACGGAAAGTATTTTTACATCGAAGACTGCCCAGACGGAAAGCTGCCCTGCAACTGGCGCTCCTACTTCGGCGGCAGTGTCTGGGAGCCGCTCCCGGGCCATCCGGACAAATGTTACCTGCACCTGTTCCACAAAAAGCAGCCGGACCTGAACTGGGAAAATCCGGAGCTTCGCGAGGAAGTTTACAAAATGATCAACTGGTGGCTCGACAAGGGGCTTGCCGGCTTCCGCATCGATGCGATCATCAACATCAAGAAGGCACTTCCGTGGCAGGATTATCCGGCAGACCGCGCAGACGGCATGTGCAATCCGGGTGAAATGCTAAAGCACGCCGTCGGCGTCGGCGATTTTCTGGGAGAGATGCGTGACCGCACCTTCCTTCCGCACGGCGCATTTACGGCCGGCGAGGTCTTCAATGAAAAGCCGGAGGATATTCCGGCCTTCATCGGCGACAACGGATACTTCTCCACGATGTTCGATTTCAACGAGACCATCTTCGGCAGCAGTGAAAAGGGCTGGTACGATCAGACTCCGATCACCCCGAATGACTACCGCAGCTGCTGCTTCGCCAGCCAGAAAAAGATCGGCGACATCGGCATGCTCTCCAATATCATCGAAAATCACGATGAACCGCGCGGCGTTTCCCGCTATATTCCGGAGGGGGAATGCACCCCCGCAGCGAAAAAGCTGCTTGCCACAATGAATATCATGCTCCGCGGCCTTCCGTTTATCTATCAGGGTCAGGAAATCGGGATGGAAAATGTGAAATTCCAGTCGATCGAGGAGGTCGATGACATTTCAACGCTCGACGAGTACCAGGTAGCTTTGAATGCCGGTCTTACGCCTGACGCTGCCCTCAAGGCAGTCAACCGCGTCAGCCGTGACAACGCCCGCACTCCGTTCCAGTGGGATGCTTCCGAAAACGCAGGCTTTACGACCGGTACGCCCTGGCTGAGGGTAAACCGCAATTATACAGAGATCAATCTGGAGAGCCAGAAGAAGGATCCGGATTCCGTTTACCAGTACTACCGCCGCCTGCTGGCCCTGCGAAAGGACCCGGCTTATGCCGAAACCGTCGTATACGGCGAACTGGTTCCGGTCTTCGAGGATCAGGACCGCGTGATGGCCTACTACCGGAAGTCTGCTGACCAGACGCTGCTCGTCATCGGCAACTACAAGACACAGCCGCAGACCCTGACGCTCCCTGCAGAAATCAGGAAGATCGTGCTGAACAATCTCCCACAGCTTAAGACAGACAGAAATGAAATTGTGCTGGAGGGATATCAGGCCGTCATTCTTGAAGTATAATCCGAAAACAACTGCAATACCGGAAATAATCCCTGTCGTGCTTATCTGCACGGCAGGGATTATTTTGCCGCCCGGATTCATCCCCAGCTTGCTCTTTTGTTCCACAGGGATGATTTCGACCGGCCAGATGCATCTCTATCTTGCTCTTTTGCTCCACAGGGATTATTTCCGCCGGTCGGATGCATCTCTATCTTGCTCTTTTTCACCACAGGGATTATTTTGCCCCGGCCGGATGCATCCCCAGCTTGCTCTTTTGTTCCACAGGGATTATTTCGGCCAGCCGAATGCATCTCTATCTTGCTCTTTTGTTCCACAGGGATTATTTCCGCCGGCCGGATTCATCCCTGCCTTCCTCTTTTGTTCCACAGGGATTATTCCGACCGGCCAGATGCATCTCTATCTTGCTTTTCTGTTCCACAGGGATTATTTCCGCCGGTCGGATGCATCTCTATCTTCCTCTTTTGTCCCACAGGGATTATTTCCGCCGGTCGGATTCATCCCTGCCTTCCTCTTTTGCTCCACAGGGATTATTTTGCCCCGGCTGGATGCATCTCTAATCCGGGCTCCTGTAAAGTATCAGCGACCAAACTTTTACTACACAGGAAACACTCATATGGCTTCTGCTGATACATTATGTAAGAAACTTCTCCCGGATCGGCAAAAATAGAGTGTTTTATCTCTTTCTGTTTCATTTTTTTGCCGATATGGTGGTATACTATTCTGGTGAGAAAGTGAGGACAAAGATGATCAATTATCTTTCCGTGACCGAAGCAGCCCAAAAATGGGGTGTATCCGAGCGCAGTGTACGCGGTTATTGTGCCGATGGAAAAATCCATGGTGCCGTGCGAAAGGGAAAAACCTGGCAGCTGCCGGAAAACGCACAAAAGCCGGAGCGCATCAACAAACGTGCAGAAACGTCCAAAACTCTCGCGGATGTATTGAAGAAAGAAAAAGCCGTGCGATTATCTGGCGGCATCTACCATAAAATTCAGATCGACCTGACCTATAACTCCAACCACATCGAGGGAAGCTGTCTCACCCATGACCAAACGAGATATATTTTTGAAACGAATACCATCGGCGTTACCGAAGGAGCCATGAAGGTCGACGATATCATGGAAACAGCCAATCATTTCAAATGTATCGACATGGTGATTGACAGTCTCTCCTATGCTCCAAGCGAAGCCTTTATCAAACAGCTGCACGCCGTTCTCAAGGGCGGTACCTCCGATTCCCGACTGGATTGGTTTGCTGTCGGAGAATATAAGAAATTTCCGAACGAAGTGGGCGGGAAAGAAACCACACAGCCGGATCACGTTGCCTGCGAGATGCGTAAGCTGCTTACAGAGTATAATGCAATTTCCGAAAAGAGCTTTGACGATCTGCTGGAATTCCACTATCGCTTTGAAAGCATCCACCCGTTTCAAGACGGAAACGGAAAAATCGGTCGGCTTCTCCTGTTCAAGGAATGTTTGCGGCACAACATTGTTCCGTTCATCATCAGTGATGATTTGAAAATATACTATTACCGCGGTTTGCGCGAGTGGAGAAACGAAAAAGGCTATCTTCGTGACACCTGCCTGACCGCGCAGGACCGATTTAAGAAGGTGCTGGATTATTTCAGGATTGAGTATCCGGACAAATGAGGCAGGGAGACTTAATTTATGATTGAGAATAATCAAATGTATAAGTTCCCTATATCGCAGTAACGAAAGCTTGACTGCAGCGGATGAGAAAGAACTTGAAACAGATTTACCCAATCCAGCGGATATTATGCCCCCCCCCCGCAAATTTACAACCATATGGGAAAAATATCAGTATACTCTGAATCAAATTGCTGACATAGAAACCCAAAATGCATGGACAATAAAAGCCAACAATGTACCATCTTAGTCAGAAAGACTTAGTCAGTGACCAAGATTGTGACCAAGTTAGTGATCAAGATAAATCACAGGACATCCTACGCGCAGTCTTGGATTTTTGTATAACAGAAAAAAGCAAACAGGAAATTTGCTCGTTTATTGGTTATCGAAATCTCACTTATTTTACAAGAAAATATTTGAATTCTCTACAGGTTGCTTTCACTTTTTCTTTACCATGCAGCGTTTCTTAAAGAAAGAAATCCCATAGCAAAGGATCTGATCGTAATCGTCCTCGTACTCCTTCGCGTACATTCGATCATCAATCTGCTGCAGTGCCGCATCACACGCGCTCTCCAGATTTCCAAGATTCTTCGTGTACTTTGCCTCAAAGATGGCAACACGGGCATTGATGGAATCGTAAACGAACCCGTAATCACTGCTAAGCGAAGCGCCTGATTGTCTTTTAGAGCCTGCATCAAGCCTTTCATGACATCCAGCATTTCCCCATAATAACCGTTGTTGTTTGCTTTTATCTGCTGAAAAAGAGATTTTCCTGGCTGCTCATTGCCTGACTACCCAATAAATTTGCCCCTATGATACCATGAATGTGAGCTTTCAGAAAAATCAACTCTCGATGCCCTGTAGCGAATGCTTTCAGAATCGACAACCACATAAATTACATCTATAATACATTTATTACGCCAGTAAGATTTAAGGAGAGATTTAAAATGAGCAATCTGCCACAGATTTCAGAGGCTGAATTTGAAGTTATGAAAATCGTATGGAAACATGCGCCGATCAGTACCAATGAAATAACAGACAGATTATTACAGACCACAAACTGGAGTCCTAAAACGATACAGACTTTAATCAAGCGTCTTGTGACCAAAGGCGCTCTGACTTATGAGAAACAGAGCCGAGTATTTGTTTACACCCCTGTTGTAAAAGAAAATGAATATATCGGCCAGAAAAGCAACTCTTTTCTGGAGCGCTACTATGATGGAGATATCACTGCCATGCTGTCTGCATATATCGAAAATGACAGACTGTCTGAAACAGAAATAGACACGCTCCGTTCCCTTCTTTCCAAGAGGTCAAAAAAAGGAGGCAATTAACGTGGCGGATTTTATGATACGCTTTTTCATATGCAATGTATTTATCAGCGGTATCATTGTCATTCTTTTGATTGTCAAACGGATATTTAAAAACAGCCTGTCCAGCAGGATGCAGTATAATCTTTGGTTTCTGCTGCTCGGACTTTTGGCCGTTCCATTTATACCGTTCCGTTTCATCGGTCTGCCGCAAATCTTTTCCTGGCTTGGCAGCCTGAGAAATTCTCTTTATTTCAATTCTGACATCCATATTGCAGGCACCGCAGAAGCCGTTACAACCGGAAATACAAATTGGATGAACGACTTTACTCTTTCGGTAAACAGTAAGACGCCGTCCATCGCAGGATACATACTGGCAGGAGTATGGATCGTCGGTATTCTCGCCATGATAATATTGGTAATCAAATCCTCTCTCCGTTTACGCACATTGGAGAAATCTGCGCTTCCACTTCAAAATCAGAAGGTCCGCAGACTGTATCATCGATGTTTAGAGGAAACAGGGATTCACAAAGATATTCCTGTTTACAGCACCGCATTTTTGAAATCCCCCATTATTGTCGGACTTTTGAAACCGTGTATTTATCTTCCGATTCATCTGATCTCTGATTATGACGAAGCCGATATACGTTATATGCTGCTACACGAACTGCAGCATTACAGGCATCACGATGCCATCGCAAATTATCTGATGAATCTCGCCGGAGTGGTATATTGGTTTCATCCTCTTGTGTGGTACGCTCTGAAAGAAATGCGTAATGACAGAGAGGTGGCCTGTGACACTTCCGTTTTGAAAATGCTTGAAGAGGATGCTTACGAGGATTACGGAAATACTCTCATTAACTTTGCGGAAAAAATATCACTTACTCCTTTTTCATTTGCTGCCGGCCTTGGCGGAAACATGAAACAGATGAAACGAAGAATCCTCAATATTGCCTCCTATGAGAAACCAACATTTATGAAAAAGCTAAAGGGCATGACTGCTTTCATGCTGACCGCCGTCCTGCTTCTTGGTCTCGCTCCGATTTTATCTACGTACGCAGCAGATGTCAGCCGCTACCAGTGGAAAATTTCTTCTGAGAATATTTCCTATGCAGACTTTTCTTCCTGTTTTGGAGAATACGAAGGCAGTTTTGTTTTGTACGATTCAGAAAATGACTCCTGGAGTATATACAACATGGATCATGCAACCTTACGGGTTGCACCAGATTCTACATACAAAATATATGATGCATTATTTGGCTTAGAGGAAGGTGTCATCACACCGGAAGACTCCTTTATTGCATGGAACAAAGAAAGTTATCCCTTTGAAGCATGGAACGCTGACCAGACCTTGCAGTCTGCTATGGCCTCATCTGTGAACTGGTACTTTCAATCCGTAGATGAACAGCTTGGGACTGCTTCTGTTTGCGATTATATCAAGGAAATCGGATATGGAAATGAAAACATGAGCGGCGATCTCTCCTCCTACTGGATGGAATCCTCCCTTGAGATTTCCCCGGTAGAACAGGTCGAACTGTTAATCAAGCTGCAAAATAACAGCTTCGGCTTCGCTCCTGAAAACATTGATACAGTAAAAGATTCCATCTGCCTTTCCTCTTCCGATGCTGGAGCATTCTACGGAAAGACTGGAACCGGCCGTGTGGATGGTCAGGATGTGAACGGATGGTTCATAGGCTATATCGAAACTGCAGATAATACATACTTTTTTGCTACCAACATTGGTGCTGACAGCAATGCTACCGGAAGCAACGCTACTGAAATAACCATGTCTATCTTGTCTGACATGAATATATGGAAATAAAAAAATCAGGTAATGGTCAAGCATGCCATTCTTTCTTAGCTTACTCTTTACGAATACGGTATTTGTAGTTCGGTATACTCGTAATACCATCATTCAATATTTCATTTCCTAAATACTGAAAACTGCCATCCTCCGCAAACCTTACAGTCAGTTCATGGGTTATGACCGCATCATTGCAAATAACCGTATCACACACCGCCTCTACCGTTAATGTCACTGTTCCATCCTCATTTTCTTTGATACCGACAACCTCCGGCAAGGAAGTCCCGAAAAACGTTGGTGCATAATTGAAGCAACCAAGCCTTTCCCAATAATAGGTCTGATTTTTCTCATCAAAGGCTGCATACTCCCGTATCTGCTCTGCTGTTACAGGAAGATACTCCATAATCAGACTTTCGAACTCTTCCTTCGGAATTCCATTTGGATAATCTTCAGAATTGAACTTTTCACCATATTTCATTCCATACAGGTGTTCAAACATTCCGTTATAATCCAAGTCACTCATATTTTCCGTATTCCAGTTGGAGCACAAAAGATTCTGTCCCTGATATCCAAGTCCCAGGACGAGGCGCTCAGACATTTCACGCTGTTCCTCCGTCATTGGCTTTATTCTGATCAGACAGCTTCCGTCCATGATTTCACTGACTTCCGGCGGTTCCGGCACGCATAACTCATAACCAAACCATCCTTTCTCCGTGTATTTCCATTCTTTGATTCTGGTATAGGAAAAACAGGACATTCCCGGCTTGTTATTGTCATTCCATATTCCCCTTGCGCTTGCAACATACATCTCTGTTCCGTCAAAAATAAATTTCATTCTCCCTATGCCGCCATCATCATATATCTCATAAATTACAACAGAACCACTTTCCCCATCCGCACACGCCTCAAGAAACCGATCAACACTTTCATAATTTTCCATATTGGAATATGTTACCGAAGTGGAAACCGGACGCCCTGTTTCCATTAACTTTTTCTGCATTTCCAGAACTGTTTCATCATTCAGAACCACATTGGATGCTGTCCCTTTATCTGCATCCTTATAAATGTCAAAAATAAGTCCCATCATTTTTTTGCAGTCATCCGCAGCTTCTTTTTCTTCCCATTCTTCGGCCGTCAAACGAGGGGTATGCCATGTTGCCCTGTAATTGTCCTCAGACGGTATGATTCGGTTAGACACATACTGTACGCCACCATTCTCCAAAGGACGAACCACAACCTCGTGGGCATATACCTTGGAATCACCTGTATAAGGAAACACCACGTTGGCGGTCAAAGTAAGTGTTCCATCACTGTTTTCTGTAAATCCGACCACCTCTGAATATGGGTATTCCGGATACTCTGCTTCCTCAAATCCTCTCGGTTTATATTCATAGGTTTCATCCTCTGCATGATAGATAGTTTTGGACTGTAATGTTTCACTATCAATATTGAAGTATGTCATGATAACACTCTCAAAGTCATCCTTGGGAATTCGGTAAACAGCACTAACTCCTAAATTGTCATCTGCAGGATACGGGGGATATGTCCCATTTATTTTTTGATAAAGAAGATCATACATGTCATAGAAATTCAAATCCCCGAAGTCATCCTCGCTCCAATCTGCAATAAACATATTATTTTGTTCAAATCCGATTGGAAGAAGATACTTCCGATTCAACTCTCTGTATGTTTCATCCAAAGGCTGTACCCGTAATGCGGTATGCTCCTTTGCTCCGCTCAATGACAGTACAGATAATTCTTCCGAAAACCAGCCTCCTGAAAACATAAGATATCCGTCTTCTGTATAATTCCAATCCTCCGCCTGATAACTTCCTGTCATCTCTCGTTTCATGTTTCCGTTTTCGTACTTATAATAGCTTCTGACCACGTCCACAATTCCGTCTTTTGTATGCAGATCGTATTTTACAAAATCACCCAGATAACCGACTTCAAGAATCGTTATTTCAGCCTCTTCCTGCGTATCCACCATTTCACAGAACCCCTCTACCTGCTCTGCCTCAGTCATATCAATCTGATTTCTGCTGTCAACAGCCGGATACCCATTTTCGCCAAACCGATTTACAATGCTGCGAATTATTTCCAGATCAGCGGTTGTCTTTTCTTCTACTGCTTTTTCATAAAGACCCCGACAACATTCCATCATCTTTTCGGCCTCTTCGTCCTTTTGTTCCGGCAGCTGCACCTCGCTTATCGTTTCAACAGCCGCTGTTGCCTCCTGGGGTCTATCACTACACCCCGAAATACTTACTGTCAGCATGAAACTAATTGCGGTTAAACCGCTTTTCCGGAACCAGGCTGTCTTTTTTAACAACATATCCGCTGCCTCCTCTTCCTTTGGCGTCAAAAAACATTTGCAGAACTCGCTGCGCTTGCACAAATATTACACCTGTAAGATTTGTGGGTCAAGTTTTCTTCACATAAAAAGGCTCCTGCCAGCCATGTATTTCCGCACCCTTCCTTCGTTATTACAAAATAAAAGAGCCGATTGCTCGACTCTTCATAAGCTATGTATTTGGTTGAAGACGCGTTTTGCGTTTCAAATTACGTTATTCCCAGATTCCATTTTCAGGAATGAGTTCCATATTGTCTGATGCATAGGATCATTCAGGAACTCATCCCCAAATCCGATATCAAGGCCGACCGGAATCTTTGTCCGATCACCGCAATGGAAAACCTGGTCCGGTTCTTTTTTTGTGTTATTTCAGGAAAAGAAGATATTTTCCTCCCATTGGCTTCTGGCTCTTATTTCCTGTTATCCAAGAATCTCGCTCACATCCACCATCGCATCCGGCCGGACGGTTGAAATAATCCCTATGGAAGAAAAAAGCAAGCTGGGGATGCATCTGGCCGGTTGAAATCATCCCTGCGCAAGAAAAGAGCTAGCTGGGGATGCATCTGACCGGTTGAAATCATCCCTGCAGAACAAAAAAGCTAGCTGGGGATGTATCCGGCCAGAAGAAATCATCTCTGTGGAACAAAAAAGCTAGCTGGGGATGCATCCGGCCGGTTGAAATCATCTCTACGGAGCCAAAAAGCAAGACAGGGATGCATCTGGCTGGTAGAAATTGCCAGTACGCCTTCCTTCTGTGCGGTATAGAAAATCCCTTACTTCCCAAAAATCTCGCTCACATCCGCCATCGCATTGCCCACAGTAAATGCCACGGCTTCTCCGTCATGAATCAGATGATAGGTTTCTCCGTATGCCCTCTTTTCAAGAAGATCCGAGAGAAGGAAGGTAGAGGTTCTCCCCTTCGTAGCAAAAATGATTCTGCTTATGCCCTGGTTCCTAAGAGCTTCAATTTCTTTCATTTTTCCCGTCAGCATGGCGAAATCGGAATCGGTTGCAATTGCCAGTACGCCTTCCTTCTGCGCGGTATGGAAAACGATTTCCTTTCCATCCTTGTCTACGACACGGTAAAGGGACTTCTGTACGGGAGCTTTATACTCGATGTTTTCCTCGTTTTTCTCTGCAGGCTCTGATGCGAGTGCCTGCACGGTGTTTTCTGCAGGTGCTGCGGTTTCACCGGGAGATGTCGGCTCCGGCTGCCCGGAACCCAATGTAGTGCTTGTCGGTTCATCCTTTGTCATATCCGCACCGGGTGCGTAATATTCGATTTTACCTGTCGTCAAGTTGGAGGTATCCGGCTCTGTCTCCGCACCGTTTACAGGAATGAATGATCCGGAAAAATCTTTATTAAGGCTGCCGCCGTTACCGATTCCTGCGCCTGCTCCATCCCAATAATCTCCAGACCCACCTTGTACCTTCAGCGTTGCATCTCCTGAAACGGTGATCTTTTCTCCATTTTTTCGTAAGCCTCCGCCGATGCCTGCTCCATTGGTGCCGCCGACAGCTGTGACCTCGCCGCCGGTGATGGTGATGTTACTGCCATTTCCTTGGTCGCCTCCACCAATACCTGCCCCATACTCTCCGCCAGTGGCTGTGACTTTGCCGCCGGTGATGGTGATATCGTTGCCGCCTGCATAGGTGCCTCCGCCAATGCCAGCCCCGTAATCACCGCCGGTAGCTATGACCTTGCCGCCGGTAATGGCGATGTTACTGCCACCACCCGAGTCGCCGCCGCCGATGCCTGCCCCATACTTTCCGCCGGCAGCTGTGATCTCTCCGCCGGTAATGGTGATGTTACTGCCATTCCCTTGGTCGCCTCCGCCAATACCAGCTCCATCGTAGCCGCCGGTAGCACTCAGTTTGCCGTTTTCATTTTTGTCCGTGATAGTCAGCTTGCCATCATTGTTCTTTTCCAGACCAGCATGCCAATTGCCACTCTTAAGCGTATTTGTTCCATCCAGCTCAATGTTTACATTGCCTTTTCCGCCTGTGGAAACAGCAGCACCGCTTGTATTGATGTTTACATTGGAGATCGTTACGTTTGCCGTTGCATTCTCGGACGCAGTGATCGTGATTGTGTTGCTCGTCTCCGCAGAACTCTGCGTAATCACAGGAGATTCATCGGGCTTTGAATTGCCATCCTGCGTTACCGTCTGCCCGGAATCGCCTGCATCCACGGTAATGGACCCATTTTCCAGATCCCAGTTGGCGGCATACGTTGTCATCGGAAGACTCATGCTCATGACCAGTGCGATCATGCTTGCTGTCAGCTGTTTCATTTTCATCGATGTTTTCCTCCCTTACTTTTGTGTTTCCTGCATCAGCTCCTGCAGGGAAAATTCGTAG
>ENA-OUOY01000233-OUOY01000233.1-human-gut-metagenome-genome-assembly--contig:-NODE-233-length-44427-cov-13.291084_pt1 | contig 44427 bp, 37 predicted proteins | sample MGYA00237937_ERZ548767 | MGnify/ENA primary metagenome ERZ548767 (study PRJEB26490, sample SAMN05356887) | human gut metagenome | biome: terrestrial biome; feature: human-associated habitat; material... | reverse complement strand
TCCGCTTTGACTATCGCTGCTTAACTTCAAAATCCTTGCGGTTAATGTGTCAAGTTTTATTATACAGGATCAGTCCATCATTATTCTTCAGGCTTCTCTTTTTGAGAGGCCTTTTTCTTTTTGACCGAATATAGCTGTTCCTGCTCATAGGGGACGGCTTTTTCTATTTGTTGATATATTTTACGTCAATACTTTGCTTGACTTTTTAAGCGAAAATAGGTATAATTAATATGTATACTCTGCTGCGGTTTTGCACATAATAGTAAAAAATCGAATGGGAGTGTTTACGCATGAAAGATGAAGAAAAAAACGAAAATTCGTCCAATGAGACCGGTCAGGACGAGGAGCTTATCAGAGAATTCGGGCAGAGTGTTTCGCAGAACGCCAAGCATCTCATACATTGCCTTACCGTTATAGGTCAGGTTGAGGGGCACTACGTTCTTGCGGAGCAGAACAAGACTACAAAATACGAGCACATTATTCCGGCTCTTGTAGCGATCGAACAGGACAGAAGTGTCGAGGGACTGCTCATAATTCTCAATACAGTCGGCGGTGATGTTGAGGCGGGACTCGCGATAGCGGAGCTTATATCAGGCATGAAAACGCCGACGGTTTCGATAGTAGTAGGCGGGGGACATTCAATAGGCGTGCCGCTTGCAGTCAGTGCGAAGCATTCGTTTATTGTTCCGACAGCGTCAATGACGATCCACCCCGTGAGAATGAACGGGACTGTACTCGGAATTCCGCAGACGCTGTCCTATTTTGACAAAATGCAGGACAGGATAATCAGCTTTGTGACTTCCAACAGCGGCATAAGCGAAGCTGATTTTCGCCGTCTGATGATGAATACCGAGGAGCTTGTCATGGATGTGGGAAGCGTCGTTGACGGCGAAAAGGCAGTCAGTCTCGGACTTATTGACGAGGTGGGCGGACTTGGCGATGCAATGGACTGTCTCTACAGCATGATAGAATCGTCAGAAAAGAGATACAAAGATTAACGGATAAACAGCATTTTACAGATCAGCATATCATGAGTGAGTTCGCTCTGATATGCTGACCATGATAAGGCACAAAGAGACAGAAAGTGCCGTAAATACAGAACAACGGAGGAAACAGATCAATAATGGCAGAAGCAAGAAAAAAAAGCACGACCCCAAAAAAGAAGTCCGCGGCAACGACAAAAACTGACAGTGCCCCCAAGTCTGAACCGTCAAGATCCAAGAACGGCATCACGGGGACTAAGAACCGCGACAATCAGTTCTGGTCAGTGATACTCTTTGCGGCGGGAGTTCTTATAGCTCTCATGACTTTGGTAAAGGGTTCGGCAGGCTGGCTGAAAATACATAATCTGCTTCTGGGAATGTTCGGTGTGGCAGTCTTTGCCGTGCCTGTCATACTCATATATACGTCCGTGCTGATAGGCATGGAAAAAAGTTCAGAGAGCGTTTCGGGACGCGCAGGCTGGGGAATAGCGATGACTTTTCTCGCAAGTGCCGCGTTTCAGATTTTTTTTGTGGGCGAAGTCCCGAGCGGCAGTCTGTGGCACTTCCTGACCAAGCTTTACGAGGAGGGAGTGGCGCTGAAGGGCGGAGGGATCGCAAGCGTGTTCCTTGCGTATCCGCTGCTGAAACTCATGGGCAAGCTTGGCGCGAAAATTTGCACAGCGGTGCTTTTTTTCGTGTTTGGTATGCTGCTCTCGGGCAAGGGACTGATAGACTTTCTGAAACTTCTTGCGCAGCCGTTTTTGTGGATAAAGCGCTTCTTTGACGGTATGCAGAATATGCTTATGGGCGGAGAATTCGGCGATGCTTTTGAGGAGGACGATGATTACAGCGACGATCGTGAGAAAAAGAGCTTTGACAAGGACATGGAAGCTATCAACATTGTCAACAGCCGCAGAAAACCTCGCAAGAAGGCAGAGCCTGAGATCGAGGAGGAAGTTCCGAATGTTGATCTTGGGGGATTTGATATGGATATTCCGCTGCCGAGCGACCATATAATCACGGGTCAGACGGAGAAAAACGAGGATATACTTGCCGATTCCGAGAAGGACGAGCAGCTTGAAGCTCTTATCAGCCGCGCTGCTGACAAGAAAGCTGAGCAGTCGGCAATAGATATTCCGCTTGAAGGTGGTACGGAAGTCCCAGAACCTGTTCGGCGCGAAAAGCCGGAATATATCCTGCCTCCTCTTGATCTGCTCACGCCGTCAGAGGTCAAGGTCAACCGTACAGAGGCGGTAGAGGAAATGCGGGCAAAGGCGGATATAATCGTAAATACTCTGCGCAGTTTTGGCGTTGAGGTGAAGATAAAGGACATTTTTCGCGGTCCTGCGATCACAAGATACGAGATCCAGCCCGGAGTTGGCGTAAAGGTGAAGAAAATTACGGGACTTGCCGACGATATCGCGCTTTGCCTTGCCGCGCAGGGTGTAAGAATTGCCGCAGTTCCGGGAAAATCGGCTATAGGAATCGAGATCCCGAACGAGGTAAAGGACATGGTCTCGCTTAGGGATATTCTCTCGGCACACGAGTTCCGCGAATCCAAGAGCAAGCTTACTTTCGCGGTAGGAAAGGACATTACGGGCAATATAATTCTGGGCGACATAGCGAAAATGCCCCATGTTATCATTGCAGGTACAACAGGCTCGGGAAAGTCCGTTTGTACCCGTTCGATAATCATGAGTATCCTGTTCAACGCAACGCCCGATGAGGTTAAGCTCATTCTCATCGACCCGAAAATTGTTGAGTTCAAGATATTCGAGGGAATCCCGCACCTGCTTATTCCTATCGTCACAGACGTAAAAAAAGCGGCAGGAGCGCTCGGCTGGGCAGTCAATGAGATGATGCGCCGATATCAGACTTTTGCTGACGCCGGAGCTAATGACCTCAAGTCATACAACGAGCTTGCGGAACTTGACGGCGATATGGCGAAGATCCCGCAGATAGTTATTTTCATTGACGAACTTGCCGACATGATGCTCGTGGCAGGCAAAGAGGTCGAGGACTCGATTTGCCGCCTTGCTCAGATGGGACGTGCCGCAGGTATGCACCTTGTTGTTGCAACTCAGCGACCGACCACAGATGTAATTACAGGACTTATCAAGGCAAATATTCCGAGCCGTATCGCACTTTCGGTAAAGTCGCAGATAGACTCGCGAACGATTATCGATATGGCAGGCGCGGACAAACTTCTCGGAAACGGCGATATGCTCTATATGCCTATCGGCACGGGCGAGCCTGTGCGAGTTCAGGGCTGTTTCGCTTCAAACAAGGATATTTCGGCAACGATAGAATACATAAAGTCGCAGGTTCAGGGAGAATTTGACGACAGCATTATCGCGGAAGTTGAGTCGTTTGTGCCTGTTTCAAAAGGAGAAAGCCGCGGCGGTGACGATTCCGCAGACTTTGCCGCAGGAAGCGACGAGGATTACGTTGAGCGCGCTATGGAAGTCGCCGTAAATGCAGGACAGCTTTCCACGTCAATGCTCCAGAGAAAGCTGAAACTCGGATATGCAAGAGCTGCCCGAATCATGGATGAGCTTGAAGAAATGGGCGTTATCGGTCCGAGCGAAGGAGCAAAGCCGAGACACGTTCTTATGTCCAAAATGCAGTATGATGAGAGAAAACTCCGCCGAATGGAGTAGAGCGGCTGAAATATTCAAGGCAACATCGCGCAAGTCTGTACGGTGTCGCCTGAAGGATCAATGAGGTGATATAATGTACGAGGGCTTTCTGCCTATCACAAGAAAGGAAATGGACGAGCTTGGTATCGAGCAGTTCGATTTTATATACATAACGGGTGACGCATATGTCGATCACCCGAGTTTTGGTTCGGCTATTGTAACGAGGCTTATCGAGTCGCTTGGATTTAAAATTGGCATAATCTCGCAGCCCGACTGGCATACGGACAGGGATTTTAAGAAATTCGGTGCGCCAAAGTATGCGTTTCTTGTTACTGCGGGAAACATCGACTCAATGGTCGCGCACTATACGGCGGCCAAGAGAAAGCGTTCGGAGGACGAGTATTCCCCGGGCGGAGTTGCAGGAAAACGTCCCGACCGCGCAGTCATCGTTTATTGTCAGAAACTCCGTGAGTATTTTGGCGATATTCCGATAGCAATTGGCGGACTTGAGGCTTCCTTGCGTAGATTTGCACATTACGATTACTGGGACGACGGAGTTCGCCCGTCTGTTCTCGTGGACAGCGGCGCGGATCTTCTCATGTACGGCATGGGCGAACATCAGATAGAAGAAGTCTGTACGCGTCTGGCGGCAGGCGAGAAAATTTCCGATATGCATGATGTTCGCGGAACGTGTTACCTTACCGAACCTGTCAACACGCCGCTCGGAGCGGCGCAGTGCCCGTCATTTGAACAGGTTCGTGACAGCAAGACCGAGTATGCCAAGGCTGTGAAGATACAGTACGACTGGCAGGACGAGGTCTACGGCAAGACCGTTATCCAGCGTCACGGCAATATGATGCTCGTGCAGAATCCGCCCGCATACAGTCTTACAACGGAGGAACTTGACCGCATTTACGCACTTCCGTACATGAGAGCCTATCACCCCTCATATGAGTCACAGGGCGGAGTTCCCGGCATTGAGGAGGTTCGTTTCTCAATAACCCACAACCGCGGCTGTTTCGGATACTGTAATTTCTGCTCGATCGCGCTTCATCAGGGGCGGCGAGTAACCGTGCGAAGTGAGGAGTCAGTTCTCGCAGAGGCGGAGAGGATCACGAAAATGCCCGATTTCAAGGGGTACATACACGATGTCGGAGGCCCGACAGCTAATTTCAGGCGGACTTCCTGTGATAAGCAGCTCAGCAAGGGACTGTGCATGGGCAAGAAATGTCTCGCGCCGACTCCGTGCCCTGCGCTAAAGGTGGATCACTCCGAGTACCTCGATATGCTGCGTAAAATTCGCGCAGTCAAGGGCGTAAAGCGCGTGTTTATACGTTCGGGTATCCGCTATGACTACCTTATAGAGGACAAGGACGATGAATTCATGCGTGAACTCATAAAGTATCACGTCAGCGGACAACTTAAAGTCGCGCCGGAGCATTGCTCCGCAGTAGTCCTTGATAAAATGGGAAAACCGCATATTGAAGCCTACAAACGCTTTCAGAAGCGTTTCTACGAGGTCACGAAAGGTATCGGAAAGGAGCAGTATCTCGTTCCGTATCTCATGTCATCGCACCCCGGAAGTACACTTAGCGAGGCGATAGAACTTGCGCTGTTCCTGAAGGAAAACAAGATACGTCCCGAGCAGGTTCAGGACTTTTATCCGACTCCCGGAACTATCTCAACGGCTATGTTCTATACCGAACTTGACCCGTACACAATGGAAAAGGTCTATGTTCCGAAAACACCAAAGGAAAAGGCGATGCAGCGAGCATTGCTCCAGTATTTCCGACCGCAGAACAAAGAATTGGTGCTTGAAGCCCTTAAAAAGGCAGGCAGGCGCGATCTGATCGGAAAATCGCCGAAATGTCTCGTTGAAGACGATACACAGAATTACAGAAAGGGCAGTGAAAGATCCTCATGGCAGGGAAAAGGAAAGCCACCACGTCAAGGAAAAGCTCCACAGCACGGGCAAAAGCGCCCGTCATCACCAAACGGCAGGAGCAGATCATCAGAAAATACGCCAAAAAGAAAGGGAAAAAGGAAGTAGGACTTCCGTTTTTCCTCATTATCTGCCTGATCATTGCAGGCACGGTGCTGCTAAAGTACTTTGAGGACAACAGCGGATACATAGATGCTGACGGAACTCTCTCGGTTCACTTTATAGATGTAGGGCAGGGGGACTCCACTCTTGTCATTTCAAACGGCGAGACCATGCTGATAGACTGCGGTGAAAGCTCTGCGGCGGACAAGGTCACTTCCTATCTGACGAGTGTGGGAGTTGATAAGATTGATTATATTGTCGCGACCCACCCGCATTCCGACCACATGGGCGGCATGGCAGAGGTGATAAATACTTTTGACGTTGGTGAGGTTATAATGCCTGCGCTTGCGGACGATGATATACCGACCTCAAAATATTTTGAGGAGTTTCTCGATTCCTGCGAATCAAAGAATGTTACGATAGAGCAGGCTCAGCTCGGGCAGATCATCACGGTCGGAGGAGCTTCTGCTGAAGTTGTTGCTCCGTGCTCGACAGGATACAGCGATGTGAACAACTATTCCGTGAGCCTTGACATCACCTTCGGACGAACTTCGTTCCTGCTTACAGGTGACGCAGAGGAACTTTCGGAGAAAGAAATGCTTGAAAACGGAACAGTTACCCATGCAACAGTCTACAAAGCCGGACATCACGGCAGCCGCTATTCAAGCTCGGAGGAGTTCCTCGATGTTGTTTCCCCTGAGATAGCAGTGATATCCTGCGGCGCGGGAAACTCCTACGGTCATCCGAATCAGGAGGCTCTTGACAGGATATCCGCATACACCGACAGGATATTCCGCACCGATCAGAACGGCAATGTCGTAATGACTTCGGACGGAGAAAATGTTGAGGTAAATACCGAAAGGAACTGAAATGACAGTAATCGACAGATTTGAGGATAACATCGCTGTTCTTGAAGCGGACGGTGAAATGGTTGAGATACCGCGCGAAAAGCTGCCGGCAGAGGCCCGCGAGGGAGATATCCTTAACTTTGCGGACGGAATCTACACCGTTGATGAAAAAGCAACTAATGAAAGGCGCAGCGCTGTACGCAGCAGATTGTACAGGCTGATGAACAAAGACAATGACTGATGCAATTATAATAGGCGGCGGAGCAGCAGGCTGTTTTGCGGCGGTTCACGCGGCTCGGTTCGGCAAGAGCGTTGTGCTCTTTGAGAAGAACGAGCGGCTCGGCAGGAAACTCCGCATAACAGGAAAGGGGCGCTGTAACGTCACCAATAACAGTTCCGCAGAGGAGCACATGAAAAATATCTCCGTGAATCCGCGGTTTATGTACAGTGCATTTTCCGCCTGTGACAGCAGCGATGTTATGAACTTTTTCGAGGAACTCGGAGTTCCGCTCAAAACAGAGCGCGGTAACCGTGTCTTTCCAGTGAGCGACCGTGCGGACGACATTGCGGACGCACTTGAACGTGAGATGAAAAAACTCGGTGTGCGCGTGATAAATAAGCGAGTTTCGTCTCTTATTATAGAGAACGGAACTTGTGTGGGAGTCAGAGCAGGCGGTGAGGAGTACCGTTCCAACTCCGTTCTTATCGCAAGCGGCGGAGCTTCGTACCCGAAAACGGGTTCGACCGGAGACGGCTACGGATTTGCGGAGAAAGCGGGTCACACGGTTACAGAACTGAAACCAAGTCTCGTACCGCTTGTGTCGCCTGACAAATTCTGCGCGGAACTTATGGGATTGTCCCTGCGAAATGTAACTCTTACTGTTTATGACGGCGACAAGCCGATCTTCAGCGAATTCGGGGAAATGCTTTTCACGCATTTCGGAGTTTCAGGGCCGCTTGTTCTCAGTGCAAGTTCTCATATAAGAGATATGAAACCGAATCGCTATCATCTCGCGATAGACCTAAAACCCGCGCTCGACAGTGAACAGCTTGACGCGCGTATACAGCGTGATTTCGCGGAAAATCTCAACCGTGACTTCATTAACGGCATAAGAAAGCTTCTCCCTGCAAAACTGATTCCTGTGATAACAAGACTATCAGGAATTCCTGAGGAGCAGAAGATAAACAGCGTTACCAAGGAACAGCGCAGGCGTTTCGGCGAACTGATAAAGGCATTTCCTGTGAGAGTTTCGGGTTTCCGTCCGATAGATGAGGCAATCGTGACAAGCGGAGGTATCTTGGTCAGGGAGATAGATCCGCACACAATGGAATCAAAGCTTGTCCGCGGACTGTTTTTTGCAGGCGAGGTAATAGACGTTGACGCATATACGGGCGGTTTTAACCTGCAAATAGCGTTTTCGACCGCCTACAGCGCGGCACTTTATATGTAGAGAGGTGATATTATGAGTTGTCTGGGAAATGTTTTGTGGTTTATTTTCGGCGGATTAACGAGCGGTCTCTCATGGGTTCTCGCAGGTTGTCTCTGGTGCATTACGATAGTCGGCATACCTGTCGGTCTGCAATGCTTCAAATTCGCGGGACTGGCGTTTTTCCCGTTCGGAAAAACTGTTGAGTACGGCGGCGGAGCAGGTTCAATGATCGTTAATATAATATGGCTTATTCTGACAGGACTCGTTATGGCGGTAGGGTATGTGCTGCACGGTGCATTTCTCTGCTGTACGATTATCGGGATACCGTTCGGTATGCAGATGTTCAAGCTTGCGAAACTCGCGCTCATGCCGTTCGGGGCAGAGGTAAAGTACGAATAACTTAAAGGAGAAGATAATGAAAAGTATCAATATTGCTATAGACGGGCCTGCCGGAGCAGGAAAAAGCACGATCGCGAAAATGGTTTCGGCAAAGCTCGGGTACATTTATGTCGATACGGGAGCGCTCTATCGGACGATCGCTCTGTTTATCACCGAGAACAATATTGCGGACGACGACATTGAGCAAGCTTTGGAAAAAGCCGATGTTTCGCTGAAATTCATTGACGGAGCGCAGAGAGTCTTTCTCGGTGGAAGAGATGTTTCCGACCATATCAGAACTCCCGAGATCTCCATGGCAGCCTCCCGGACTTCCGCAATTCCTGCGGTAAGAAAGTATCTTTTCGGCACTCAGCAGAAGATAGCGGCGGAGAACAACGTGATAATGGACGGCAGAGATATCGGCACGGTAGTCCTGCCGGATGCCGATGTGAAGATATTTCTCACAGCCTCGGCCGAGGAACGCGCAAACAGACGTTACAGGGAACTTTCACAGAAGCCCGATTGTCCGACATATCAGGAGATACTCGACGACATTGTAAAGCGTGATCATCAGGATATGAACCGCGAGACTGCTCCGCTGAAGCAGGCAGAGGACGCAGTTCTGCTCGATACCACGGAGCTTGATCTTGAGCAGTCTGCACAGGCAATAATTGACATAATAAACAATAAGCTTGGCGGAGGGATTGCGTGATGTATGCTTTTGTAAAATTTTTGGTTAGAGTCTACTTTCACATCGTCTACAATATCCACTTTGAGGGCAGGGAAAATATTCCCAAGAATACAAGCGTCATATACGCCTCAAATCACCGCAGCTACGCCGATCCGCCTCTTGTAGGCTGTGCGGCGCGAGGAAAGCTTTCGTTCATGGCTAAGGAGGAGCTTTTTGAGAAACAGCCGTTTGCCGCCTTGATACGCGCTCTCGGAGCGTTTCCGGTTGCGAGGGGAAAGGGAGATTCAAAGGTTATCGACACTGCTGTCGAAAAGCTTGAATCGGGCAGGAGTCTCATGATTTTCCCTGAGGGAACGCGTTCAAAGGACGGAAAAGTCCACAAGGGACACACGGGAGCGGCTCTCATCGCTGCACGTTCGGGAAAGCCGATAATTCCCGTAGGTGTGGTTTACGGCGACAAGCTGAAATTCCGCACTAAGCTTACGGTCAGGTATGGAGAGCCGATAATGCCGCAGGATTACGCCGAGATATCGGATAACCCGAATCCGCGCCAGCTTGTAAGGCTGAAAAATCGTTATATGGCGGATATCAAGCTGCTCGTTGAGGGTGAGACCGCTGCGGAGGAGAGTGCGAATGAGTAAGGTAACAGTTGCAAAGTCGGCAGGCTTTTGCTTCGGCGTTGACCGTGCCGTGAAAATGGTCTACGGGGAGCTTGAAAAGGGAACTCGCGTTGCGACTCTTGGGCCGATAATCCACAATCAGGACGTTGTTGATGATATGACGGCAAAAGGCGCGCGCATTATAAGCTCGGTTGATGAGCTTGAGGAGGGCGAAACCGTTGTTATTCGCTCTCACGGAGTTGACAGAGAGGTTTACAGGCAGATAGAGGCAAAGGGCAACAGAATGCTTGACGCGACCTGTCCGTTTGTATCGAGAATTCACCACATTGTGTCCGAAAAAACGAAGGAAGGTTACTTTATACTGATCGCAGGTGATAAAGACCACCCGGAGGTTCAGGGAATCGTTGGTCATTGTGACCAAAATTATCTTGTTTTTAAGGATAATGTTGAGCTAAGTGACTTTTTTGAGAATAGCTACAAAAAATTCGGAAAAAAGCTTGCTTTTGTCGAGCAAACAACGTATAATATAGTAGTATGGGAAAAGTGTTTAAATGTGATCCCGAAGAATGATCCGGATATTTTTATTGCGGATACGATTTGCAGCGCTACCGATGCGCGTCAGTCCGATGCGGCTGAGCTTGCAAAAAGCTCGGATATCATGATCGTTGTCGGAGGCAGGCACAGCTCTAACACCGTAAAACTTTACGAGGTTTGCAGCCGATACTGTAAAACGTATCATATCGAGAATTCAGACGAGCTTCACAGCTTAAATCTTCCCGATGCTGAAAGAATCGGCATTACTGCAGGAGCGTCAACTCCTGCTTATATAATCAAGGAGGTACAAACCAAAATGACAGAGAATGAAAATCTCACAGCAAACATGGATGAGGATATCGACTTTGCTCAGGCACTCGATGAGTCATTCAAAAAAATACATACAGGAGAGAAAGTTAAGGGCACAGTTGTTGCTGTAAACAATACAGAAGCTATCGTAGACCTCGGAACAAAGCACACAGGCTATGTTGCACTCGATGACCTTACAGACGATTCTACAAAGAAGCCCGGCGACATCGTAAGCGTTGGCGATGAGATCGACCTCATCGTTATCAAGGTAAATGATGCAGAGGGTACAGTTGCTCTTTCTAAGAGAAAGGTTGACGAGCAGGCTGGTTACGAGAATATTCTCAAGGCTAAGGAAGAGGGCACAGTTCTTGAGGGTGTTGTTCAGCACGTTGTAAACAAGGGCGTTACTCTTACTGTTCAGGGTGTAAGGGTCTTTATCCCTGCTTCACTCACAGGCCTACCCAGAGGCGCAGAGCTTGAGCAGCTTCTCAAGCAGAAGGTCGAGTTCATCGTTATCGAGGTTACTGAGGGAAGAAAGAGAGCTGTCGGCTCGATCAAGGCTGTTCAGAACGCTAAGAAGGCTGAGGCTCAGGCTAAGTTCTGGGAAACAGCTAAGGTTGGCGATGTATTCACAGGCAAGGTAAAGTCACTCACAAGCTTCGGCGCTTTCGTTGATCTCGGCGGAATTGACGGTATGGTTCACATTTCTGAACTTTCATGGAAGAGGATCAAGCACCCGAGCGAGGTCGTAAGCGTTGGCGATACTCTTGAAGTTTACATCAAGGATCTCGACAGAGAGGCTAACAGAATTTCTCTCGGCTTCAAGAAGGCTGAGGACAATCCGTGGGAGATCTTCAAGGCTAACTATAAGGTAGGCGACGTTGTTAAGGCAACTATCGTTTCTATCACAAACTTCGGTGCTTTCGCTCAGATCATCGACGGAGTTGACGGTCTTATCCACATCTCTCAGATCGCTGACAGAAAGGTCGAAAATGTAAAGGACGTTCTTTCTGTAGGTGATGTTGTTGATGTTAAGATCATCGACATCGACACAGAGTCCAAGAGAATCAGCATTTCTATCCGTGCTCTTCTTGAGGATCAGGCTGATGATGACGCTGCTGAGGACGATGCAGAATAATTTTTAGCGGATTTTGAGCTGTACCTTTTTGGTACAGCTCTTTTTGTTTGGAGAAAACTGTATGATTTTCGGATCTGATCGAATTCGCCCGAGTGCTGCGCTGTATTTACGCACAATTCACAATACCGCAATTTGTGCATAATTCCGTATTTTAAGAGATGAAGTCCGTGTGCTATTGACAAATTTCTCCAAATGCTGTAAATTTAATATGTATAGGTGTGGCTTGTATCCACACAATAATATCGAGAGGGGATATGTTAATGAACTTAAAAAAGATCACGGCGGCAATTTCTGCTTTGGCTATGGCTGCCGGTATCGCGGCTTATCTGCCGACTGACAGCATAAGCTCAACTGCTTCAACGGCTTATGCCGCTGAGAAGTACAACTACGCTGAGGCACTCCAGAAGTCTATGTTCTTCTACGAGGTGCAGCAGTCCGGTAAGCTTCCCGATTGGAACGAGGTTCAGTGGAGAGCCGACTCAATGGTCGATGAGGACGGCAACGAGACCGATAAAGTTCCCGGAGGCTGGTTTGATGCAGGTGACCACTTTAAATTCACACTCACAAATGCTTATGCGGCATCCGTGCTTGCGTGGGGCTACATCGAGTACAAGGACAACGTTGATAAGGCGGGCCTTGCCGAGCTTTACAGAAACAATCTCCAGTGGGGACTTGACTATGTAATGGGCTGCGACCTTGGTGACGGTAAGCTTGTCGGCACGATCGGAGACTTCACGGGCAGCTCTACAGACCACAATATCTGGTGCAGCGCAGAGGTTTACCTCAGAAAGCATCACCTCAACGGAGGTGACTGGGAGCGTCCCTATGACACGATAGAGAACTCCACTGTTGCAGCACTTGCAGCCGCTGCTCTTGCGGAAGGCTACATCATTTTCAAGGACGACCAGCCCGAAAAGGCTGAGCAGTACCTTGAGCACGCAAAGAATCTCTTTGAACTCGCAGACACATGGAGAAGCACCAAAGATGTTGGCGGAATGGGTTCAATGTACCCGACATCTTCATGGGTAGACGATTGTATGTACGCTGCTGATTGGCTTTATCTTGCAACAAACGATAAGAGCTACCTCGACAAGATCGAGAGCGACTACATTCCGAATTTCCCGACTGAGAACCAGTCGAGCGATAAGAAGTATACATGGGGATTCTGCTGGGACGACACAACTCAGGGTGCAGCGCTCCTCTATGCGCAGATAACCGGAGACCAGAGTTGGATCGACCATATTTCTCACCACCTCGATTATTGGATAGACGGTTACGGCGGAAAGAAGCTTGACTACACTCCCGACGGACTGGCTTATCTCACGAACTGGGGTTCGCTCCGCCACGCTTCAAATACTGCATGGCTGGCTTTCCTTTCAAGTGACACTATATTCAAGGACGATACTGCTCTTGCAACTAAGTACAGAGACTGGGCAAAGAGCCAGATGGACTACGCTTTCGGTGATAACGCTCTTGGAATGAGCTACGTCCTCGGAATGGGCGATACTCAGCCTACTGCTTTCCACCACAGAACGGCATCGGGCATCCACGATGACCATTGGAACGAGCTTGGTCACGAGTCGAGCAGTGAAGGCTGGCAGACCGAATACGCACATACTCTCTACGGTGCACTTGTCGGTGGACCGGATTCTCAGGGTAAATACGAAAACGAAGTCGGAAAGTATGAGTTCTCCGAGGTCGCAATTGACTACAATGCAGGATTCACAGCGGCTCTCTGCTCGATGATAGGCGAGTATGGCGGCGAAAAGCTCGATAACTTCCCGCCTGTTGAGACTCCTAAGTGGGCAGAATGGGAAGTTGCGGCAGTTCTCAACGGCAGCGGCAACAGTTACACAGAGGTAAAGGCTTGGGCCATGAACCACACAGCTTGGCCTGCAAGAGTTGCCAAGAATATAAGCTATCGTTACTACTTTGACGTTTCTGAGGTTCTCGAAGCGGGACTTTCTGTTGATGACATTACCGTAAAGAGCAACTCTCAGCAGTATCAGGAGGGTCAGCAGGGTTATGCTACAGTTTCAGGTCCTATAAAGTATGAGGGCGACCCGAGCGGCAACACTTACTATGCTGAAATCAAGTTCGAGGACGGCAGAGCGATCCAGCCGACCGGTCAGAGTGAGCACCGAGATGAGGTTCAGTTCAGGATCTCGATTCCTGACGCAGTAGACGGCAAGCCTACAACAGGAGCTTGGGATCCCACGAACGACTGGTCTTACGAGACACTTACAGCTACACAGGATATCAAGTCCGATGACGCGATAAACGAAAAAATCACGATGTATGTAGACGATAAGCTGGTTTGGGGAGTTGAACCTGACGGAACAGAGCCTGATACAGATCCTACTACAACCACAACTCAGCCTACAACAGGTGATGATATTGTATGGGGCGACGCTAACTGCGACGGTAAGGTCGACATTTCAGACGCTGTTATGATTCTTCAGGCAATAGCGAACAATGATGTTTATGGTATAAACGGCTCAAGCGAGACCAGAATCACAGAACAGGGCGTGATCAATGCTGACGTTTATGATAACGGAACAGGCATGACAACATTGGATGCATTGACGATTCAGCGTTATCTTGTTGAACTTATTGACAAACTCCCTGCAACATCAAACTAATTCATATAATGTTAATAAAAGACGTTTCGGCGCCTTTTATTATTTTTAGCTTTTTGTGGAAATGCACAAAAAACTTTTTTGCGGATTATGAGAATATACGAATTTTCGGAAAACTATTTACTTTTTTTCACCCATATTATATAATTATATCTGATGAGAAAGGTGCAGGTCCGAATCGGATTCTTCTCGTCATTTATTACAAAGTCTATAACCACGGCGCTTGCACTGGCGCTGTGTTATAAAATTCATTATATTCATTCTATCAGGGAGGGTATTTAACAATGCACAAGAAAATGGTAAAGGCAGTTGCTGGCAGCTTTGTTGCTGCTACCATGCTTGCTACAAGCGCAGCTGCAATGATCCCCATGGGCGCATTTGCTAAGGATTACTGCGTTGGTCAGACTAACTTTGACGACGGCGTTGGTCTTCCGTGGCATACTTGCGTTACTAATCCTGCACAGCAGTCATTTAACATCTCAGGCGGTACTTACAATGTAACTATCGATAACCCCGGCGGTGAAAAGCGCGGCGGTGATTCAAGATGGGACTGTCAGTTCAGACACAGAAAGCTTCACATTGAGGCTGGACACACTTATAAGATCCACTGGGAAGTAGAAGCTTCCAATGCCGGTGACCTTGCTACTCACATCGCTACACTCGACGGTGAGACAACTATTGCATGGCACAACAACGCTTCTGACTTTAATCAGGGTTGGAACAATGTTTCTATCAAGAAGGGCAAGAACACATTTGATTCTACTTTCACAGCAACAGAATCTATCGAGGTTGCTGAGTGGGCATTCCATTACGGCGGAGCTGGTCCATTCCAGGATCATGACTGCTTCCCCGAGGGAACAACTCTTAAATTTGATAACATGTCACTCGAGTGCACAACTTGTGGTGATACATACAAGGGCGACAGCACACCTTGTCTTTGGGATCCCTCTGACGAAATGGGTGTTGTTACTCCCAGAAGTGACGTAAGAGTTAACCAGGTCGGTTATATCCCGAACATGGTTAAGCAGGCTTCTTACGCTACAGATACTCAGATCAGCCCTGTTAAGTTTGAAGTTCGCAAAAAGTCAAATGATGAAGTCGTATATTCCGGCACATCTACTGACAAGGGCTTCGATAAGGACGCTGGTGAGTACATTCAGCTTATCGACTTCACAGACGTTGTAGATGCAGGCGAGTACTACATCTGGGTCGATGACGAGACCAATACATACACAAACTCGAGGACAGGCGAGACATATCAGATGTACAAGAGCCATGACTTCAAGATCGGTACTGATATCTACAATGGTGTTCTTACTGATGCGCTTAACTACTACTATCAGAACCGTTCAGGTATGGACATTGAAGAGAAGTACATCACTTCCTGCAACGAGAAGGACACAAAGGCTGATCTTGCTCATAAGGGTGGTCACGCTCCTACAGATAATGCTTATGTTCAGTCTAAGTGGGTTCGTTCATATGGTCAGGAGTTCGATGGTGACAAGACATACCAGATCGACGGTGTCGGCGGTTGGTACGACGCAGGCGACCACGGTAAGTATGTTGTTAACGGCGGTATCTCCGTTTGGACTCTCCAGAATATGTTTGAAAGAGCAAAGGCTCAGGGCAGTGCCGATAAGTTCAACGATAATGGTGTAATGTCCATTCCTCAGAACTATAGCGTAGGCAACATCAAGTTTGACGGTACAGGTTCTCCTGATATCCTCGATGAGGCAAGAGTTGAACTTGAGTGGATGTTCAACATGATGGTTAAGTCTGACGATCCTTACTGGGGCAGCAAGTACGAGAACTTCGTATATCACAAGCTTCACGACCACAAGTGGACCGGTCTTGCTACACAGCCTTGGAACTATCAGGATGAGTGGGGTACAACTCGTATCGTAAAGCCCCCGTCATATGCAGCTACATTCAACATGATCGCTTGTGCAGCACAGGCTGCTCGTCTCTGGGAAAGCTATGATTCTGATTTCGCAGCTAAGTGCCTTGACAACGCTAAGAAGTCTTGGGAAGCTGTAATGAAGTATCAGAGCAACTGGGCAATTGACGAAGGAAACAGCGCGTCAGATCCTATGTTTGCTCCTCTTGATCAGGCTATCGGCGGCGGTGCTTACGGTGACTCCTACGTTCAGGATGATGCTTACTGGGCAGCTTGTGAGCTCTTCGCTACAACAGGCGACAATACTTACTACGATTTCCTTTCCAAGTATAAGAATAACAACGATAAAACAGGCAATGATAAGGCATTCAGCCTTACAACAAACCTCGGCGGCGGTGAGAATAACGGTTCATTTGGCTCATTCAACTGGGGCTGTACAGCTGGTCTCGGTACAATTTCTCTCTACCTCAGCGACAAGACACCTGCTGCTGACAAGAGCACTATCGAGAAGGCTATCACATCAGCTGCTGATGAGTACATCGCTCAGATGAATGAGTCCGGTATGGGTATCCCTTATAAGGAGGCTACATTTACTGACGGCGTAAACATCGGTAAAGATGAAAACGGAAATCTCATCGAGATTACCGGTTATGAGTGGGGTTCAAACTCATTCGTTGTTAACAACGCTATCGTTATGGCTTACGCTTACGATATCAACGGTACTAACAATTACATCTCAGCTGTAACAGAGGCTATGGACTACATCTTCGGACGTAACGGAAACGGCTTCTCTTATGTTACTGGTTACGGTACATACCACGAGAACAATCCTCACCACAGATTCTGGTCACACGAGCTTGACAGCACATTCCCGTATGCTCCTTCAGGCGTAATGTCAGGTGGTCCTGGTTCAGGACTTCAGGATCCTTACGTTGGCGGTCTCGGCTATGTAAGAGGTACTGTTCCTGCTCAGAAGTGTTTCGTTGACTCTATCGAAGCTTGGTCTGTAAACGAGGTTACAATCAACTGGAATGCTCCTTTCGCTTGGGCTATCTCATTCCTCGATGACGAGGCTGCAGAGGCTCCTAAGCCCGGTAAGGATCCCACAACAAAGCCCAGCACAGGCGATATCCTTTGGGGTGACGCTAACTGCGACGGCAAGGTTGACCTCTCTGACGCTGTAATGATTCTCCAGTCCATTTCTAACCCCGACAAGTACGGTGTGAATGGATCAAGTGACAGCCATATCACTGCACAGGGCGTTCTCAACGGAGACGTTTATGCAAATGGTACAGGTCTCACACCTCAGGACGCACTTTCTATCCAGAAGTACGTTGCTGAGCTCATCACAGAGCTTCCTGAGTCTTATCAGTAATTATAATTTGTGCAACAACGATATAATAAGGCGACGCTTCGGCGTCGCTTTATTGTTACAGGTGAATTATGGGTAATATTTTAGATTATATTGATTGGCGCGGCGATATTCCTTTTTCTTGCGATTCTTTCAACGAGGTAGACGGACTGGTTCTGGCACAGCTTTGCTATGTAGCTTTTGATCAGATCGCCGTAGAGGCGGCTACCGACCATATAACTCTGCGAGATGCCTATAACAGGTTTAATGCCGAAAAAATTCCTGAAACGGAAAGAATGTCGACCTTTGAACAGGATATTCTGCTCTTTAAAAAGCTTGCCGAATCAACGCGCTTTGGTCAGACTATACTTGCGGACTATGTCAATATGACCGACACAGGCGAAGAACTGCAATTTTCCGCAGTAAGCTGCTACCTTGCTGACGGTTCGGTCTTTGTGGCATTTCGCGGAACTGACGGTACAGTTGTCGGCTGGAAAGAGGACTTTAATCTGAGTTACATGGCTCAGACTTCAGGACAGCTCAATGCGGTGAATTATCTTAATGAAAAGTTCTCGGGATACCCTGCGCCGATAAGGCTTGGAGGACACTCAAAGGGCGGAAATCTGGCAATTTACGCCGCGGCTTACTGCTCTGATGAGGTAAGGTCGAAGATAACCGAGGTATACGCGTATGATTCTCCGGGATTTCGACAGGAAATTGTTGAAAGTCCGCAGTATAAAGAGATCCTTCCGCGCTTGAACAGCTTTGTTCCCGAGGGTTCTATTGTCGGAATGCTTCTTGCAAGCGAAGGGGACTATAAGATCGTGCGAAGTTCCGCGACAGGAATTTCGCAGCATATCACCTACAGTTGGGAACTGAAACGTAATCACTTCCTCCTTGCGGATAAGCTTACACGTTCGGGAGATGTTATCAACAAGACGATTACCGGCTGGCTTGATGAATTCAGCGATGAGGACAGGCAAATTTTTGTAAATACTCTATTTGAGATACTTGAAGCTGCCGATAAACCAACGCTCAAGGAACTTAAAACACCAAGTTCTTATGCATCTATAATCAAGGCTATGCGCTCGCTTACGCCTGAGCAGCAGCGCGTCATGCGTGAGGCAAGGAAAAAAATCGCTGATAACGGTAAAAAGGCGCTGTTTCCAAATTCAGACAAATAAAAAAAGACTGCAAGGAAAATTCCTTGCAGTCTTAATTTTTTTAAAATCAAACGCCGTACTTAGCAGTAGCAACCGGAATTCCGGGACCCATTGTTGAAGTAACTGTGCAGGACTTGAGATAAGTACCCTTTGCAGCAACCGGCTTAGCCTTAACGATAGCTTCCATAAGAGTTGAGAAGTTCTCCTCAAGCTTTTCGGGACCGAAAGAAGCCTTGCCGATGGGGCAGTGAATGATATTTGTCTTGTCAAGACGGTACTCGATCTTACCAGCCTTAGCCTCTGTAACAGCCTTTGCAACATCGGGAGTTACAGTACCAGCCTTCGGGTTCGGCATAAGACCACGAGGTCCGAGAACCTTACCAAGACGACCAACAAGACCCATCATATCAGGTGAAGCAACAACAACGTCGAAGTCCATCCAGTTTTCCTTCTGGATCTTCTCAACGAGGTCCATACCGCCAACGAATTCAGCGCCGGCAGCCTGAGCAGCCTCATACTTGTCCTCCTTACAGAAAACAACGACTCTTACGTTCTTACCTGTACCGTTAGGGAGAACAACAGCGCCTCTAACCTGCTGGTCAGCGTGTCTTGAGTCAACGCCGAGACGAATGTGAGCTTCAACAGTTTCATCGAACTTTGCCTTTGCATTCTTGCAAACTAAGTCAAGAGCCTCTGCGGACTCATAGAACTTTGCATAATCGACAGCCTTTGCGCTGTCAACATATTTCTTACCGTGTTTCATTATATTTCCTCCTATTTAAGTGGTAATACCGAATGCCTATAGCGATCCGGTTAGCGGAATTTTCCTCCCACCAATAGAACTCGGAATAAGCTGTGCCGTTAGGGCACACCCTTTCGTCATTCAGTAAAGAACCTGCCAATGAGCAAGTTTTAATTAGTCAACAACAACAACGCCCATAGAACGAGCTGTTCCTGCGATCATGCTCATAGCAGCCTCGAGTGAACCTGCATTGAGGTCAGGCATCTTCTGCTCAGCAATCTTCTGAACCTGTTCCTTAGTGATGTTTGCAACCTTAGTCTTGTTGGGAACTCCTGAACCGCTGTTGATATTGCAAGCCTTCTTGATAAGAACTGCAGCGGGGGGAGTCTTTGTGATGAACGAGAATGAACGGTCAGCGTAAACTGTGATAACAACAGGGATGATCATACCGATGTCGTTCTTAGTTCTCTCGTTGAATTCCTTTGTGAATGCCATGATATTAACGCCGTGCTGACCGAGAGCCGGACCAACAGGCGGTGCAGGAGTAGCCTTTCCTGCTGCGATCTGAAGCTTAATGTAGCCAACTACTTTCTGTGCCATGTAATTCGCACCTCCATAAATGTGGTAAATGGCGAGGCAATGATAATTTTACCTCTCCCACGGAAGTCCATACTGCGGACTTCTTTTTGACCTTGTTTTGCCTTGAGAAGGCGTCAGCCCTCCACTGCAACGACCTGACTGATAGGCAGGGTAGTGGGGGTCTCTCGACCGAACATTGAGACCAGAAGGTCTACGCTGCGCTGTTCGAGGTCGATGTTCTGAACGACGCCGATGAAGCCGTCCATAGCTGTACCTGAGATCTGCACCTTATCGCCGACCTTGAAGTTGACCTCAACAGAGGAAACATCAATGCCAAAGAGCGACTTGACTTCCTTTTCAGAAAGGGGAGTAGGCTCAGATGCCGGTCCGACAAATCCTGTACAGCCTCTGGTATTTCTTACGACATACCATGAGTCGTCAGTAACTATCATTTTGACGAGAACATAACCGGGATAGGTCTTGCGCTCTATCTCTTTGGTTTTTCCGTCGGTGATCTCAGTCACCATTTCGGTAGGAACTCTGACCTCTTGGATAAGATCATGAAGCTTACGGTTTTCAACAACCTTTTCGATATTCTGGGCTACCTTGTTTTCATAGCCTGAATAAGTGTGGATAACATACCACTTTGCTGCTTCTGACATAGCGATCCTCCTAAGATACCTTTATCGGTAGATTAAGCCAATAAGTGCACCAAAGCCTGCGTCAAGCAGACCAACGAGAACAGCGGACATGATGATAACTCCGATAACGACGGAGGTATTTGTCGTAACTGTCTTTTTGGAAGGCCATACTACCTTTTTGAATTCTACCTTTAGATCCTTGAACCATTTAGCAACCTTACCGGGCTGCTTTTTTTTCTCGGATTTTTTCTTTTCGGAAGTTGTTTCTTTATCCTTAGCCATAAAACGTCCTCCGATTACTTTGTTTCCTTGTGAAGAGTATGCTTGCGGCAGAACTTACAATGCTTCATCATTTCGATTCTGTCGGGGTCATTCTTCTTGTTCTTCTTGGAAACATAGTTGCGCTGCTTGCATTCTGTACAAGCTAAAGTAACCTTTACTCTCATATCGGCACCTCCTGAAATAGTACTTCCTCAGTTTAGTGAGGATAGGTTGTTTGCCTCCCTCGGAAAGGGCAAAAAAATAAACCCCCAACGAGGTATATATATTATAACACACGAAAAGCACCTTGTCAAGCCCTTTTTCGCATTTTTACATCGATTGCGGATACATTTACGGTGAAGCAGTTTCTGAAAACAGCGCTTGGCATATTCGCCGTCAAAAATACGGCAACGAATATGCCTGGCGCCTGATTGATTACTGCTCAAATTTCGGCATTAACTCAAGTTTGTGGAGATTGCAGCGGTGCAGACGGTCGATTTTTTCGCGGAGTTCGGGCTTGTCCGAGAGATCGGTCTCGTGACGGATATAGCTGTCGAGTTCAGCGTAGGTAAATCCGAGGTTTTCCTCGTCCGTGTAACCGCTCAGACCATCGATCGGAACTTTATGTACGAGTTCGTTCGGCAGACCGAGAGCTTCGCCGATTTGTCTTACCTCTGTAACGGTGAGGTCGGAAAGGGGAGAAAAGTCTCCTGCCGCATCGCCGTACTTGGTGGAATAGCCGACCCAGTCCTCTGAGAGGTTGCAGGTGTTTACAACACGTCCGTTCACGCTTGCGGCTACTGCATAGAGAGTGGTCATTCTGACGCGCGCGGGAGTGTTTACCTGCGCCTGACGTGAAGGTTCAAGGTGCTTGCTGAGTTCAGCCATAAATGTGCTGACGGTTTCGCCTATATTAATAGTATAGCTCTTTATGCCGAGTGTATCAACGAGCAGTCTGCTGTAAGCGATGTCGGACTGTTCATTCTGAGGCATCAGAACTCCGATAACGCGTTCTTTGCCGAGAGCCTTAACGCAAACAGCCGCCGCAACAGAGCTGTCCTTGCCGCCAGAGATACCGATAACGGCTTTTGTCTCGGGAGCAGCATTTTCAGCAAAGTAGTTTTTTACCCAATCAACGAGTTGGTCAAGGGTTTCCTGTGCATTAAAAGTATACATAATGATTCCTCCTGTAAAGGAAATTAGCGGAAATATATCAATTAGGGAGTGTTGACACTAAGATAATATGCAGATTTTCAAGCATAAATTTTACGTAGACAAGGCAAAAAGTCGCAGGCAGGCTGTCGCCTGTCAAGACTTTTTAACGCAGGATGCGTGAAATTTTGCCGAAAAGATGCGTTGTTAGGCTTAGTGTCAACACGACCTAGTCCATTGCCTTCTTGATAGCGTCAAGAAGCTCATCATATGTCTCAAAAGCGGGGAACTGGGGATATTCAGCCTTGATAGCGTCTGTGCTCCTGAAGAGGAAGCCAGCCTTGCTTGCTTTTATCATGCCGAGGTCGTTGAAACTGTCGCCGCTTGCGATAGTGTCATATCCGATAGACTGGAGAGCCTTTACCGTTGTGAGCTTGGACTGCTCGCAGCGCATTTTGAATCCTGTGATCTCGCCGTTATCGGCAACTTCAAGAGAATTGCAGAAGATAGTGGGCATTCCGAGTTTCTTCATGAGCGGAGCTGCAAATTGAGTGAATGTATCGCTTATGATGATGACCTGACAGAGCGAACGGAGTTCGTCAAGAAATTCCTTTGCGCCGGGCATGGGGTCAATTTTTTCAATAGTCTCCTGGATTTCCTTGAGTCCGAGACCATGCTGTCTGAGAATATCAAGACGCCAGTTCATGAGCTTGTCATAATCAGGCTCGTCGCGTGTAGTTCTTTTGAGCTCGGGAATTCCGCTTGCTTCTGCAAAAGCGATCCAGATCTCGGGAACGAGAACACCTTCAAGGTCAAGACAGGTAATATACATAGTTTTTTCCTCCGTTCAAGCCGCCGAAAGAGAGGGCAGGCTGTGAAAATTTTATGATTTTACATCACAACCATATTATAGCACTTTTTTTTACATAGTGCAACCGCTAAGGGGAATTTTCTTGTATAAGGAACTGTTAAAATAGAAAATACACACGTTTTTCGTTGAATCTTGCTGTTTACTCCGTTAGACTGTATTTTTGCAACGAAAAAGGGACTCCGATACGGAGTCCCTTTGGGGTTATTTCCTTCTGCCGCAGTTTTTGTCGAAACCAGGGTTGCAGGCGTAAAAATTCTTTGAGTTGAGGTTATCCTGCGTGATTCGCAGAGCTTCGCCAAACCGTTGGAAATGTACGATCTCGCGCTGTCTCAGGAAGCGGATAGGATCGCGGACATCAGGGTCATCGGCAAGTCGGAGAATGTTGTCGTAGGTCGTTCGTGCCTTCTGCTCGGCAGCCATGTTCTCCGTGAGGTCTGTGATTATATCGCCCTTTGACTGGAAATAGGCTGCTGTAAAGGGAGCTCCCGAAGCTGCGACCGGATAGATTCCCGTAGTATGGTCAACAAAATAGGTGTCGAATCCGCTTGCTTTTATCTCCTCTATGCTAAGGTCTTTCGTGAGCTGATAAAGAATAGCCGAGATCATCTCAACGTGTGCGAGTTCCTCTGTGCCCAGAGAAGCATCGGAAATGTTCCAATGTATCAAATATGAGGACAAGCGTGAGGTCTTTGGCTTAAAGATACATAGCTTTTCGACACTCGACAGAATTAAAAAATATGACGACTCTGACAACGAGGAAAATGCCGAAAAGCCTTATTCTATCAAGGTTGGCGAAACAAAGCGGACGATAAATCTATACGCCATCGCTACTACAAAATTTCAAATTGCTGTCTAAATCAATGCTAAACCGTGTGCGCCATTTGTGGACAAGCAGGTGTTTGTAACCACACCATTTTATAATTTGAATGGTGTGGTTTACTACACATTTGACTTGGCAATACGAGCTAAATATAATGGGCTAAAACAACCTAACGAGATGTTTTTACAGCACAATTTGGTGCAGAGGTAAGAGTATGGTTTCAATAAAAGACAGGAAAATTCTTAGGCAGATGTTCTCGCATTATGATTATGTAATGACCACGGCTCAGTTGAGCAAAGAAAAACTATATTACAGGGATATTCAAAGAATGTTGGGAGCTGGCTTGATAGAAAAAGTCAAGCGTGGTTACTATCATTGGACTATGGGGTCTGGCAAAGGCGATGTGGTGATAATCAGCCGTTTATTCCCCGATGGTATTCTATGTATGGAAACAGCTTTATTCTATTATGGGTACAGCGATAGAAATCCTGCGGAGTGGAACATTGCTATTGATAAAAACACTTCCAGACAACGCACGAGAATAGATTACCCATCTGTAAAGGCTTATCGGATAGAGCCAACCATCCTCTCTATCGGAGCAACCAGAGGAGAAATAAATTTTACCGATGTTCGCATTTATGACCGTGACCGTACCATCTGCGATGTTTTGCGTAATATGAACAAGATGGACAAGGAACTCTTCAACAAAGCAATTCAAGGCTATGTAAACGACCCTCAAAATAATGTTCCTAACCTTATCGAATATGCGAAAGCGCTAAGAGTATGGAATAAAGTAAAGAACTTAATCGGAGTATGGCTGTAATGCCGAATATCGCTGCTCCACTCTGACAAACACAAACCTACAGTACAATATAAACGCAAGGAGGTCGAGCGTATGAAAGACAAAACCACTCATCTATATGTAGACAGTCACGAAAGGACGCTGATATTACATAGCCTTGTGGAGCTGAAAAACGCTCTCATACGGCAAGGCAGATATACGGACTGCATTGACGAACTTATTTTCAAGGTAGTCAATGCTCCCGTCAAGAAAATGAAAATCGAATATGTCTAAGGCAATTCAAGAGTGAGCCGCTTATTCTTTTCCATAAGAGTAAGCGGCTTTTTTGCGTTCTCTGTACGATTTACATAGCCGCCTTGACAAAGCGGCTAAATCTATGCGAAAGGAGGACGCAGCTATGTCAAATTGCAAAGTGATTGCTCTGACCAACCAGAAAGGCGGTGTTGGCAAGACCACAACAGCGGTCAATCTGGGTGTGGGTCTGGCGAAGCAAGGAAAAAGAGTGCTGTTGATTGATGCCGATGCACAGGCAAATCTCACAATGGCTCTGGGTTACAGCCGACCAGACGATTTACCCATTACGCTCTCCACAATAATGCAGAACATCATAGACGATAAATCTTTTGATGTTTCGCAAGGGATTTTATCCCACAGCGAGGGCGTTGACCTGCTTCCGTCAAACATTGAGTTATCGGGCTTTGAAGTAAGGCTAATCAATGCGATGAGCCGTGAGCGTGTTCTGAAAACCTATGTGAATGAGGTTAAGAAAAACTACGATTATGTGCTTATCGACTGTATGCCGAGCTTGGGGATGATAACCATTAACGCTCTGGCGGCGGCTGACAGCGTGGTTATCCCAACACAGCCCCACTATCTTTCTGCAAAAGGCTTAGAGCTGTTGCTTCGCTCCGTGTCAATGGTCAAGCGGCAAATCAATCCCAAACTCAGAATTGACGGTATCTTAATGACAATGGTTATGCCCCGTACCAACATTTCAAAAGAAATTACGGCGACGGTCAAGAGCGCCTACGGTCAGAAAATCAAGGTGTTTGACACCGAGATACCTCATTCTATCCGTGCGGTGGAAGCAACCGCAGAGGGTAAAAGCATTTTCGCCTACGACAAAGGCGGCAAGGTTGCCGCAGCGTATGAACAGTTCTCAAAGGAGGTGGCAGAGCTTGGCGAGAAACAGAGAAACCAAAATCGAGCTGACCGCTTACGATGACCTGTTCCAGACAGACGAAAGCCGTGCGGAAGCAGCTTTAAGCAAGATACGGGATATTCCCCTGTCGGAGATTGATGAGTTTCCAGACCACCCGTTCAAGGTTTTAATGGACGAGGATATGGAGCAGCTTGTCGAGAGCATTAAGCGGAACGGCGTGATGACTCCTGCGACCGTGCGTTTGAAAGAGAACGGGCGGTATGAGCTTATCAGCGGTCACAGGCGCAAAAAGGCTTGTGAACTTGCGGGACTTGAAACCCTTAAATGCGAGGTAAAAGACCTTACCCGTGATGAAGCCATTATCATTATGGTGGAAAGCAATCTGCAAAGGTCTGTCATTCTGCCGAGTGAAAAAGCCTTTGCTTATAAAATGCGGCTTGAAGCAATGGACAGACAAGGAAAACGCAATGATTTAACTTCGACACCATTGGTGTCGAAGTCAAGGTCTAACGAAGAACTTGCCGACAAAGTTGGCGAAAGTCGTGAGCAAATACGCCGTTTTATCCGCTTGACCGAGCTTGTACCCGAAATTCTCCAGATGGTAGATGAAAAGCAGATTGCTTTCCGTCCTGCGGTGGAGATTTCCTATCTTGCCGAGGAGCAGCAATACACCTTGCTTGAAGCGATGAGCTATAACGACGCTACTCCCTCATTGGCGCAGGCTATCAAAATGAAAAAGTTTAACCAAGACGGAAAACTGACGGACGAGGTTATCCAATCCATTATGGAGGAAGAAAAGCCAAACCAAAAGGAAAAGCCTGTTTTCCGTGATGAACGGATAACCAAGCTCATTCCGAAAACCGTTCCCAAAGGACAGGAAGCGGATTTTGTTGTCAAGGCGTTGGAGTTTTACAACCGACACCTGCAACGGAATAAAGCGCACGAAAGATAGCCGCACACCGAGGGCGAGGTATGCCTGTTTGCGTGGATAGCCGCATTTTGCGTTTCCCCCTCTCCACACCTCACCCCCTAACTACTGCCAAGACTATCCGAGAAAAGAATACCTGCAATATCTCGCAAATCTGTTTGTACCTTTGAGGACATCGGCTCTTTTTCGTATAATGAAGCCGTAAAGGAGGTCGATATGATGAGAAAATCAATATTTGCAGCGCTTCTTGTGCTGATAATGCTGCTTGGCGGCTGCTCCAATGTTTCAACAGCCCCCACACGGAATTATGAAAGTGAGCTTGTGACGGAAACCGAAGCTGCTGCCGAAGCCGAAAGCGCCAAGAGCATTTATTCCTCGGAAAGTAATGAGAGCAAAGCTCCAGAAACGAGTGCAGCGCTTGAAACTGCCGCAGAGGTAATGGAGCGTGAGCCTGTTCAGAGTGAAACGGTAAAGCAAACCGAGCCTGTCAAGCAGAGTGAAGCAGAAACACCTGTAACGAAACCCACTACGGGAAATAATAATAATCCGCCGCCTGCGGAAACACCGACGCAAACCGCTTCCGAAAACACAAAGACAGCCTATGATTTTGAGTTTGATATGGAAGCGATAATGGCGGATTGTATCAGCATTGGTCAGTCAATGGGGCTTCGCTTTGATACCTCTCTCACTCCGAGCAACGCAAGCTGGTGGAATCCCGTAACGGCGTCACGGAGCAATCAAGGCGAAGCCTTAAAGCAGAGCCTTGAAAGCTATATCAAGTTTCATACCGCTGAAAATCTCAGCGCATACGGAATTGATGAAATCTCAGATTTTAATATCTGCTGCGAAGCAAAAGGAAACGGCGAATATCTGATTTACTTTCTTTTTGCATAAGTGGCAGCAAGGCTTATCCCTCTGTTTCAAAAACAGGGGGATTTTTTATACCAAAAATCAAGAAAGGACGGTTTAACAGTCTATGAAAACAAAGTTTAAGAAGAACGGAAAGCGGCTTCTGGCGGCTGTCCTCTGCCTTGTTATGGCGGTTATGGCATTGCCGATGTCCGCCTTTGCGTGGACAAGTGAGGAAGGTGTTAGTTGCACTTCCTCATTCGGGGACTACTATGTCGGCTCTGACGGAGAATACTATCGCAGCAAATCCTCTTATTCGTTCATCGTGTACGATAGTGACGGCAACACCTCTGTAAGAACAATCAGCGCAGGCAATGCCAAGCGTAAATACCTGATGACCGACAGCGACGGAACGCACCAAGTTTACTGCGTAGAGTCTGGTATTGACTTTAATACGGGAAACAGCTATGTATCCCAGAACGGCAAAAACAGCTCCTATTTCCGCAAGCTGCCTACCGAAGCACAGTTCGGCGTAATGATGGCTCTGATGTATGGTTGGCACGAGGGAAAATCCTCGCCTGTTGCAGGCACGAACACAGATGATTATGCGTTTGCTACCCAGACGATTATCTGGGAATATCAGCAGCAGCTCCGCACAAGCCCGTCCGACCTGCACAGCGCAAACGGCATTGATGCGGACACTTACCGCTCTTCCCTAAAAGGCAGACCCGCCGAAAAGTGTTACGACTGGATTTTGTCGCAAATGGCAAGCCACTACACCATTCCGAGCTTTGCCGCAAGAAATCAGAGCAAGGCAGACACCTATACGCTCAAGTATAATCCCGACAAGCAGGATTACAGCTTAACCCTTACCGACACAAACAACACTCTCGCCAATCTAAGCCTTTCGGCAAGCGGCATTAAGGTATCCAGAAGCGGAAATCAGTACACCTTTACGAGCGATAAAATGATTACCTCGCCAATTACGGTATCCGCACAGAAAGCCGTTAATCTGGATTGCGACGAGATGCTTATCTGGGGCTGCGTAGGCAAGCAAACAATGGTTTCGGGAGCTTCCGACCCTGTATATTTCTATTTTAAGATTGATACCGAAACCTACGGAACAGGTCTTATCAAAAAGACCTCGGAGGACGGTGTTGTATCTGGCATCAAATTCAATATTTCTGGCAACGGTGTAAATCAAACCGTCGTGACCAAAGCAGACGGCACGGTAGATATTTCTTTGATGCCGGGGGTCTACACCGTCACAGAACAGCCGATTGACCGATATGAGCCGCAGAGCGTTCAGAGAATTACTATCGTAAGCGGTCACACCTCTACCGTGACTTTCAGCAATACGCTGAAGCGTGGCAGTCTGGAGATTATCAAAAGCTCCGAGGACAATCTGGTGGAGGGCGTGAAATTCCATCTTTACGGCACATCTTTAAGCGGGCTGCCCGTTGATGAATACGCCGTGACCGATGCAAACGGTGTTGCAAGATTTGAAAATGTGCTTATCAGCGGCGCTGCCCCTTACACCGTAGAGGAAATTGACACGGCGGTGCGCTATGTCATTCCCGCTTCCCAGACAGCGTCTATCGAATGGGAAAAGGTAACGAGCCGCAGCTTTACAAACATTCTCAAAAAATTCAATGTGACCGTAACGAAATCAGATACAGAAATGGGTACGGCGCAGGGCGACGCTTCTCTTGCGGGTGTGGTCTACGGCATTTATAAGGGCGAAGAACTCATTGACACCTACACGACAGATAAAAACGGTCAGTTTACAACGAAGTATTATGTATGCGGCAACGATTGGACTGTCCGAGAAATCAGCCCGTCTGAGGGCTATTTGCTTGACAGAACAATCCACAAGGTCGGCGCAGAGCCAGAGCTTTACACCGTGAAGTTTAATTCTACCGCAAATGATGTGACCGAGCAGGTCATCAAGGGCAATATCGCCATTATCAAGCATACTGACAACGGCGAAACGCAGATTGAAACGCCCGAAACAGGTGCAACATTTGAAGTGTTCTGCAAGGCGGCAGGCAGCTTTGATGCCGCAAAGGAAACCGAACGAGATATTCTCACTTGTGATGAAAACGGCTTTGCCCAGACAAAGGATATGCCTTACGGTATCTACACCGTCCGCCAGACCTCTGGTTGGGAGGGGCGTGAGCTGATGAAGCCCTTTGATGTGTTTATCAGCAAGGACGGTCAGACCTACCGCTACCTTATCAACAACGCAAACTTTGAAAGCTATATCAAGGTCGTGAAGAAAGATGCGGAAACGGGCAACACCATTCCGTATGCAGGCGCAGGCTTCCTGATTTACGACCCGAACGGAAACCTTGTCACGATGACCTTCACCTATCCCGAAGTGACGACCATTGATACCTTTTATACCACAGCCGATGGTGAGCTTATTACGCCGCAGACCTTGGAATACGGCAAGGGCTATTCTTTGGTTGAGGTACAAGCGCCGTATGGCTATGTGCTAAACTCCGAGCCTGTCTATTTTGATGTGATGCAGGAGAACTCCGAGATTGACAGCGGCATTACCGTCATTGAGGTAGTACGTTCCAATATGGCACAGAAAGGCACGATTACCGTATCCAAATCGGGCGAAGTGTTCAGCTCCGTCAATGAAGCAGACGGCTTGTATCAGCCCGTCTATACGGTGTCTGGGCTTGAGAACGCAGTCTATGAGATTACCGCCGCCGAGGATATTTATACTCTGGACGGTACGCTCAGAGCTTCTAAGGGCGAGGTTGTCGATACCGTTACCACAGGCGCAGACGGTACGGCGGTAAGCAAGGAACTCTATCTCGGCAAATACGAGGTCAAGGAAATCACAGCTCCGTTTGGAATGGTGTTGAACGAGGAAATTCACGCCGTTGAGCTTGTATATGCGGGTCAGAATGTCGCTGTTACCGAAACCGCCACTTCTTTCTATAACGAAAGGCAGCGTGTAGAAATTGACCTTATCAAGCGCCTTATGGCGGACGAAGCCTACGGCATTGGTAAGAACGGCGAAATTTTTGATGTAACCTTTGGCTTGTATGCGGAAAAGGAACTGACGGCGGCAGACGGCACGGTTATCCCTGCTGACGGTCTGATTGAGATTATCTCTCTTGACGAGAATGGAAACGGCAAGGTCAAAACCGACCTGCCTATCGGGAGCTACTATGCAAAAGAGCTTGCGACCAATTCCGCATTTATCTTGAACGGGCAGAAATATCCCGTCACTTTCGAGTATGCGGGACAGGAAACGGCTACTGTTCACATCACAGCCAACGACGGCGAAGCCATTGAGAATGACATCATTTACGGCTCTGTAAGCGGTAAGAAATCCGATGAGGACGGCAACGCTCTCGGCGGTGCGGTTATCGGCATTTTCAAGACAGGCACAGAGAAATTCACAACAGAAAACGCTATCCAGACTACCGTTACGGCTGCTGACGGTAGCTTTTCTTTTGAAAAAGTGCCGTATGGAACTTGGGTAATCCGTGAAATCGAAAGCCCGACAGGTTTTGTACTCTCCGAGGAAGAAATTACGGTCACAATCGGGGCGGTTGATGAGGTCGTGGAAATCGAGCTTGTCAACTACTTCATTAAGGGCAATATCGAATTGACTAAGGTTGATAATGACTACCCCGACAACAGGCTCACAGGTGCAGAGTTTGAGGTCTATGCCGATACCAACGGTGACGGCAAGCTGGATAGCAGCGACAAACTGCTCGGAGCAATGACCGAGCTTGACGGCGGCGTTTATCAGATGAAGGAGCTTCGGTACGGAAAGTACCTTGTCCGTGAGAAAACTGCTCCGACAGGCTTTGTGCTTGACGAGAATGTATATTCTGTTTCCATCGAGGAAAACGGCAAGACCTATATCGTTGAAAACGAGGCAGGCGTGGGCTTTGTCAATGCGGCGCAGAAAGGCTCTCTTAAAATCGTAAAGACTTCTTCCGACGGTAAAGTTGAGGGCTTCTCATTCCGTGTAACGGGAGCTGACGGCTATGACCAGACCTTTAAGACCGACAAAGACGGCGAAATCTTTATTGAGGGTCTGCGAATTGGCGAATACACCGTATCCGAGGTAAACGACAGCGTTTCCGCAGGATATATCCTGCCTGCCGACAAGCAGGCTACGGTCAAGGTCGGTGCTACCACAATCGTTGAGATGCACAACGAGCTTCGGGATACCCCGAAAACGGGCGATGACTTTAATCTTGCCTTGTGGGTAAGCCTTGCGGCTGTTTCCGTTCTGGGCGCAGGCGTTCTCGGCTTTGCAGGCTTTAAGAAAAAGAAAAAGGAGGACTGATTTATGGAAGCAAAGACCATTATTGCAATCGTGCTTGTGGTGTTTATCGTAAGCGCTGCGGTATGGCTGAATATCCGCAACAGAAAGAAATAACGGGCGTGGGGCGGCTGAAAAAGCCGCCCCTTTGCTGTTTATGGAGGTAAATCTATGAGAAATCTCAAAACCATTGAGGGCAAGGTCAGAGCCGTTCTGCAAAAGGACGAGGAAGCCCGAAACGACGATATGCTGCTTTATTTGAAGGTCTGTAACGGCTGTCTGAAAGATACAGGAGCTATGCCCTTTGCCGAGGTAATGGCTCAGTATAAATATCTGGGACTGCCGAGCTTTGAGAGCGTCGGCAGGACACGCCGCAAATTACAGGCACAATATCCAGAGCTTATGGGAAACGCCCGTGTAAGGCGGCTTCGTGCCGCAGGCGAAAAGGCGTACCGCAAATACGCTAAGGAATGAGGTGCAAAATGGAGGAAAAACGGATAAACAGCGGTTATGAAATCATAGAGAGCCATACTATCGGGAGTAATGAGCTTGTCATCGGGCATAACCCCGAAGCCCCCAACCCCTATGTGTGTTGGTACTGCAAAAACGGCTCGGATTATTTCTGGGGATATTACTGCAATCAGTTGTCCGAAGCAAGAAGGAAGCTGAATGAACGCTATCGGCGGGAGTGCCGTATGCCCTACAATCAGCCCGATAAAAGCCAGAAAAGCCGTGATGACCGTGAGCGATAAAAAGGTATATGACTGCAAGACCTGTCCTTACCCCCGATATAAGGACGGGTCTGTTATTTTCTGCGATGTCTGTATCCGAAAGATTTTAGATGAGCAGAAAGAGAAAAAAGAACGAAAGGAGTAGCCGAATGAGTGAGGAAAAGAGAAAACTCGGTGATTACGAGATTATCCAGAGCATCTATATCGGAGATAAAGAGGTCGTGTTCGGCGTAAACAAAAAAGACCCGTATCCCTTTATGGTGTGCTGCTGCGATTACCACAACCCTCTGTCAGCGGCGTGGCCGACAGAGGGTATCGCTTCGGACGATTATCTGGAAGCAATGCAGATTTTTGTTGACCGAGTACAGTTGCAGATTGACCGCACCAAAGAGGAGCTTGCCAAATTCTCCTTTGACAAGACCGTGTTTACAAAGGAGAATTGTATCCCTGATGACGGTATGCGTAACATTGTGGGCAAGGTCGTCGTTATCAATTCCGAACCGAAACGCTATGAATATCAGCATCCCGCCTATCAGCTTGTGTTGGCTGACGGAGGAAACGGAGCTATCGGCGGCAGAGGTCGGGCGGTGTTCGGCACTTGCCTTGCCACAGGCGAACAAGCCAGATGGGAAAGGTACGATGTGCTTGGCGAAATCAAGCCCGAATGTATGCCCGATTGGGCAAAGGAAGCACTTGCTAAAATCAAGGCGCAGGAAAAAGAGAAAAAGCAGAAAAGTCGGGAGGAACGCTGATATGGAGATACGAGCCTTAACCCCTGCCGAGCAGAAATACACCTATGCTCAGAGTATGCAGCTTGAGGGACAGACCGCCAATATCGGTCATCTGCGTGGAGATTTTGACAGCTCTGGATACGGCTTTTATACCACTTGGACGGACACCCGAATACAATGGAAAACGGACGAGTTCAAGGTGGAGTTTGACGAAGTTATCAATGCTCTGCGCTCCGATAAATACGGACTGCTGAAAAGCCGTTCCGATATGAGTGCGTATGCAAGGCAGTATGCGGATAGCACCTTTAAGGGCAGCTATTGCACGGAGTACGGTTTCCAAGTGGATACGGAGAAACACGCCTATCTGCTGCGCTGCAACCCCACAAGGGGCGACTACAATTTTTACTGCTACTGCTTTGTAAAGGAATGGCTTGATAAGCACATTCAGAAAGCCGAGCAAGGTATCCGATTTATTGACCCGAACTATAAGGAGCTGTTCCGTATCCCAGACGGCGGCAGGATAATCGTAACGAACTCTTGGGGAGAAAAGCGAGAATATTCCTGCCGCTTTATAGATGAATGTCATACCGAGGTCGGCAACAACATTTTTCATATCTGCGAGTTTGCCGAGCGTATGCAGCAAAATGGGGCGACCTACGAGCCAAAACAGGCGGAGCAGCTACCCCAGAAAGCTTCGAGAAAAAACGACTATGAACGATAAAGGAGGATTGCGATATGGCTGTTAAACAGAAAGCCGTCAAGGTCTTGAACAAGGTTTTGGAAGCAGGCTTTACCGATGAAAAAGCAATTTCCGCTATGACTATGGATGATATTCTCTCTATGCAGAGTATCACGGTTGCGGACATTGCCCTTATCAACGACCTGCAAAAGAGCATTAAAGCGAACAAGGTCATTTCCTTTCTCGGCGGTGCTGCCGATGAATAAGACAGACCGAATAACGAAAACAGAATAAGGAGGTGCAAATTCAATGGCTGCGAAGTATCAGCTAATGACGGAGCTGTATCGGCGCACAGGTATTGCGGTTGCAAAAAATCCGCAGGCGTGGCAGAGCTTTTTAGCTGCTGCTTGCCGCAACTATAAATGCCGCTTTGATGAACAGCTTTTAATCTATGCACAACGCCCCGACGCTATCGCTGTTGCAGAGCTTGACACTTGGAACAAGCGGTTTAAGCGTTGGGTAAACAAAGACAGTAAGGGCATTGCCGTTTTCGACCCGAAGGGTCGCAGGAATACCCTTAAATATTATTTTGATGTTTCGGACACGCACGACGGATATTACGGCAGCCGCCCCGTCCCGATATGGCAGATGAACGGACGATACGAGCAGGCTGTTATCGAAAGGCTCTCCGACAGGTTTGGCAATACGGAAAGCACCGACCTTGCTTCTGCCCTAACGGAAACGGCAAAGAACGCCGTTGAGGATAATCTGCAAGACTATTTCTCTCAGCTCAAAGGCTTCACAAGGGACAGCTTCTTGGAGGAATTGGACGACTTTAATGTGGAGGTCTGTTACAGGCGTTTGGTAACAAACAGCGTTGCATTTATGCTGATGAGCCGCTGCGGTCTGGATACAAGCGAGCATTTTGACCGAGAGGATTTTGAGGGCATTATCAATTTCAATACACCTGCGACCATCAACGCCCTCGGCATTGCCACAAGCGATATTTCCGAAATGGCTCTCAAGGAAATTTCTCTTGCGATACAAAATCTGCAAATTGCGGAGAAAGGCACAAATCGCACCTTTGTACCAGAAAGCAAAAGCCAATATAATAAAGGCAGAATACAACCCGAAAGGAGCGAAAATAATGAACGCAATCACTTACAGCAGACAGGGCGATTATCTTATTCCCGACCTGACATTACCGACCGAGCAAGAAATTCCGCTTGGCAGATACGCACAGATGCACAGGAGCTATCTGGAACAGCACAAGCGAGTGACCTATCTCAATCTGCTGACATCGGGCAAACTGAACGAGCATCTGTATCAGACAGAGCAGACGGCTCTCCAGAGGTTGGAGCTTCTGACGAAGCAGCTTTCAGCCGAACAGGGCGTGACGGAGGAGCTGAAAGAGAAAGCCCCGATGCAGTGGGTACAGAGAATGAACAACATCCGCAACCAAGCGGAGGAAGTGATTATGACCGAGCTGATTTACAAGTAAGCGTTGCCAATGCCGATGAGGTTAAGGTCAATCTTCCTACCGTAGAGGAACAAATCGAAATGATAGCTGAAGCAGAGGACGAAAAATCCTCTGCTTTTGCTGTTTCACAGGAAGATATAGACTCTGTTCTGACAAGAGGAAGCGGCTTTCAAGACGGAAAATACCGTATCTACCGTCAGTTTCAGAAATATGAGGACAGCAAAAGTAATATTGCTTTTCTCAAAAAGGAATACGGCATAGGCGGCGGAACGCACCTTTACCCCGACGGAACAAACGGCGGCGAATGGCACGACGGCAAAGGTATCGGCATTGAAAAGCACGGGTCATATACAAATCCAGACCTGCGGCTCAGTTGGTCTAAGGTTGAAAAGCGCTTGCGTGAGCTGATAAAGGCAAACCGCTATCTCAATCCGAAAGAAAAAGACCATTATGCCGATTATCTGGAGAGCGTGTCAGCTCCCCAATATGAGGTTGACGCCCAAAGGAAAATGGCAAGGCAGCGTTTTATCGACGCTCATCGTGACCTGCCGCCTGCCGACAAACGGGATACCCTTGCCCTGCGACTGTCGGACTTTATCCGTGACTTGGACGGGTACGAAAAAGACCTGTTATCCAATGTGGAGCGTTCTGACCTTGCCGATGTTACGGCTGAGCAGATGGAACAGCACTTGTCCGACCCCGCTACCGTTCAACAGCTCCTTGATTTTCTGACCCAGATACAATGGAAAACAACATCGGTTTTCAGCCGCAGCAATGCGTGGAAATTTTCCGAAGAATTGCGGGAGCTGTATCCGCTTCGCTATCTCTACAACGAGGGCGATGTGGTGTATATCGGTGCAGATAAGTACGAAATCACAGATTTTGACGAAAACGCCGTGTCGCTCCGAAATGCAGAGTTTCCGTTGTTCGGCAAGGAATACAGCCGAGAGGATTTTGAGGAAAAGCTCAAGGAAAATCCCGCAAACGACCATCTGAAAGTTGTCGTGACCGAGAAGCAGCGGACAGAAGCGCCGTCCGAGAAAAAGCCAGACGGAATACAGTTTTCTATCGGCTTTTCCGAACACCCTGCTTTTTACGACAGGCAGCTTAATGACCGTTATACGGATTTGAGCTTTGCCCTTGGAAACAAGCTGCTTGGTGTTCTGGACGAAAAGCAGCACCGAGAGCGTGAAAGCAAGGAAATCGGTTGGTATCACAAGACGGATTTTGAGATTACCGCCACCGTCGGCGGCGAGGACTTTCACTATGAGGGGCGCTTTGATATTGGCGACGGCGAGGGCGACCTTATCGCCCATATCAAGAATTATTATGATTACTGCCTGTCGCCGCAATGCCCGTTTATCCCCGAATGGAAGCGACAGGGCGAGGATTATTACCGAGAACGGATGGAAAGTCTGCGCTTGGCGCGTGATGTATTTATCCCATTCTTGGAGCAGAATACCGAGCTGACGCCAAAGGACGAAAAGCTCCTTGCCGAGATTATGGCTACCGAAAGCGACTGGTACAGAAAAGCCGAAGAAGCAGAACGACCGTCTGCGGCAGATGAGATGATTGCCTATGCGGAAAAGGTTGCTTCGGAATATGAATCCGAGCCGCAAGAGGAACGCTTTGAGATTTTGATGACCTCAGATGCGTTTCCCGACCCCGAAGATGTTTATGCCATCTGGGATAATATCCGAGAGGAATATTACGCCGATGATTACGGTAAAATTCTGACCTATCCCACAGAGGAAGCGGCAAATGAGGGCTTGGCGGCAGTCAAGAAAGCGGTTGCCGACAAAGAAGCCGAGGAATGGCTGTATGTGGAACGGGCTAAACAAGGTTTAGATCCCGTTCCCACACAGGACAACGCCGACCTTATCGGCAAAGAAATCACGATAGACAACCGCAAATATGTTGTGGAGAGCGTCGGTAGGATAAGCGGCGATGTGTCCCTGCGTGACATCACTTTTCAGAACAGTACAGGCTTTCCAATTAACCGAGTGGAGAAAATCGGCTATATCCGAAGCCTTTTAGAACAGGCAAAAGCCGAATTACCGCCCGAAGAAAAGACGGAAGCTCCAGCCGCTTTATCTGCTGACCGTCACAATTTCCGCATTACCGATGACACGCTCGGCGTAGGCGGCTCAAAAGAAAAGTTCCGCAACAATATGGCGGCTATCAATCTTCTGCACGAGCTTGAAATCGAAAACCGACTTGCCACACCCGAAGAACAGGAAATCCTATCTCGGTATGTCGGTTGGGGCGGTTTGTCTATGGCGTTTGATGAACACAATGCGGCTTGGGCTGACGAGTTTAAGGAGCTGTATGCGAGCCTATCCCCAGAGGAATACAACGCCGCTATGGAGTCAACGCTGACCGCCTTTTATACGCCGCCCGTTGTTATCAAGGCAATGTACGAAACGCTCGACCGCTTGGGCTTCTCACAGGGTAATATCTTGGAGCCTTCCTGCGGCACGGGCAATTTCTTCGGCTTGCTGCCCGAAAGTATGGCAGGCTCAAAGCTCCACGGCGTAGAGTTAGACCCGCTGACAGGTAAAATCGCAAAGCAACTCTACCAGAAAGCCAATATTGCCATAGAGGGCTTTGAGCAAACAAAGCTCCCAGACGACCACTTTGATGTGGTTATCGGCAATGTGCCTTTCGGAGAAATCCGTGTGAACGACAGCAGATACAACGCCCAGAAGTTTCTCATACACGATTACTTTTTCGCAAAGGCGCTTGATAAAGTCCGTGCCGGCGGCGTTGTGATGTTCATTACCTCTAAGGGAACAATGGACAAAGCAAGCCCAGAGGTAAGAAAATATATTGCCCAGAGAGCCGAGCTGTTGGGCGCAATCCGTCTGCCAGATAACACATTCCGTGCCAACGCAGGCACAGAGGTCACAAGCGATATTCTCATTCTGCAAAAGCGTGACCGTATAATTGATGTCGAGCCAGATTGGGTGTATCTGGACACAGACGAGAACGGCGTTACAATGAACAGCTATTTTGTTCAGCATCCAGAAATGGTGCTTGGGCAAATGCGGCTTGAAAGTACACGCTTCGGAAAATCAGAGCCTGCCTGCAAAGCCTATGAAGATAAATCTCTGTCCGAGCTGCTTCACAACACCGTTCAAAGGATAAACGGCGAAATCACAGAGCTTGATAATGAGATAGACCAAATCTCCGACGAACAGGACACATCCATTCCTGCCGACCCGAATGTACGCAACTTCTCATTCGCTCTTGTAGACGGCAAGGTTTATTTCCGAGAGAATGACCGTATGACCCCTGCCACCGTATCAATGACGGCGGAAAACCGTATCAAGGGACTTATAGAAATACGGGACTGCGTGCGCAGGCTCATTGAGTATCAAACCGAGGATTATCCAGAGAAAATGATACGCACCGAGCAGGAAAACCTAAACCGCCTGTACGACAGCTATACCGAGAAATACGGTCTTATCAACAGCCGAGGGAATTATCTTGCCTTTGCGTCGGACGAGAGCTATTTTCTTTTGTGTTCTCTGGAAGTGCTTGATGATGAAGGCAATTTCAAGCGGAAAGCGGATATGTTTACAAAGCGGACTATCAAGCCGCATCGTGAAGTAACCTCGGTTGAAACATCAAGCGAAGCCCTCGCCCTATCCATCGGAGAGAAAGCCCGTGTTGATTTGCCCTATATGGAACAGCTTACGGGCAAAACGCAGGATGAGCTTGTCAAGGATTTGCACGGCGTTATCTTCAAAGTGCCGAACTCCGAGCCTGTTTCCTATGCAGCCGCAGACGAGTATCTGTCGGGTAATGTCCGCACAAAGCTCATTATTGCACAGGCGGCGGCAAAGGACGACCCAGAGCTTGCGGTCAATGTGGAAGCCTTAAAACAGGTCATTCCGAAAGACCTGTCCGCTGCCGAAATCTCCGTCCGTCTGGGAACGACTTGGATACCGCAAGAGGATAATCAGCAGTTTGTTATGGAACTGCTTACCCCGTCGCAATATGCCAGAAGAAAAATCAAGGTGCGCTACACCGAGTTTAACGGCGATTGGTTTATTGAGAACAAAAGCTCCGACTTCGATAATGTCAAGGCAAACAGCACCTACGGTACAAAGAGGGCTTCCGCCTACCGCATTATTGAGGATACTCTGAACCTGCGTGATGTCAGTATCTTTGACTATGTGTATGATGAACACGGCAACAAGAAAGCGGTGTTCAACGCAAAGGAAACAACGGCGGCACAGGCAAAGCAGGAAGCTATCAAGCAGGCGTTTGCGGATTGGATATGGAAAGACCCAGAACGGCGAAACCGCCTTGTTCGTTATTACAATGACACTTTTAACTGTATCCGTCCCCGTGAGTACGACGGCAGCCATATCACTTTCGGAGGTATCAGCCCAGAAATCACATTAAGACCGCACCAAGTAAACGCTATTGCTCATATCCTTTACGGCGGCAATACGCTCCTTGCCCACAAGGTAGGCGCAGGCAAGACCTTTGAAATGGTAGCGGCTGCACAGGAAAGCAAACGGCTCGGACTATGCCAGAAATCAATGTTTGTCGTTCCCAATCACCTTGTCGGTCAGTGGGCTTCCGAATATCTGCGGCTCTATCCGAGCGCCAATATCCTTGTTACGACCAAGCAGGATTTTGAAACGGGCAACCGCAAGAAATTCTGCGGGCGCATTGCTACGGGCGACTACGATGCGGTCATTATCGGGCACAGTCAGTTTGAAAAAATCCCGATGAGCGTGGAACGACAGAAAATGCAGTTGGAAAAGCAGCTCTTTGATATAGAACGTGGTATCGAAGATGTGCGGGCTTCCAAAGGCGAACAATTCACGGTCAAGCAGCTTATGAAAACCCGCAAGAGTATCAAGGCAAAGCTCGACAAACTCAATGATACCAAGCGCAAGGATACGGTAATCGACTTTGAACAGCTCGGCGTTGACCGCCTGTTCATTGACGAGAGCCATTTTTACAAGAATTTATACCTCTACACCAAGATGCGCAGAGTGGGCGGCATTGCCCAGACCGAAGCCCAGAAGTCAAGCGACCTCTTTATGAAGTGCCGCTATCTGGACGAAATCACGGGCAACCGAGGAACGATTTTCGCAACAGGTACGCCCGATGCAACACCTTAACCATTATGAAAGACGGCTGAAAACCGTCCTTTTTTATATGCTGAATTTAATTTCAATACCTGTTTTATCTGATACAAGTACAACGTCGATCATAGCGACAGCCACAGCGTGCTTTTCCTGTACCGTCAGCTTATCCCACTGTTTCATAGGCTTTTCCAGTGGCTTTGTATCAATTGCCTTACGCTTACGGCTTATGGTCTGCATTTTCTTTTCCAGCTCCGATTTCTGCTCATGCAGCGTGCTGATACGCTTTTGAATATAGTCAAAGAGTATATCATCAGCATCAGCAAGTTTCTCCATAAGCTTCTGAATCTCATTTTCAATGCGTACAATTTCCGTTTTCATGCTCTCTGTTTCCGCATCTGGTTTGTCTGCTTCATGCTTTGCGATGTTCAGCTGTTCAATACGCTCCTGCATAGCTCTGAATACCGCATCTTCCACTTGTTTCGGGCGAATTGTAATCGGTTGAGAAGTGGGGCAGCCTGCTAATGTTGTTTTTCCAAAGTCTACGAAACGGTAATATTGCTTGGAACCATCTCTGTTTCTTCCGTGATTAAAGAGAAGAGCATACCCACAGCAGGCACACTTTACAAGACCTACCAGCCATGAGTTCATTGCCTTACCATTGGACGGAAACTTACTCTGATGTGCTTTTCTGTCCTGTACTCTGAGCCACACATCGGCAGGAACAAGTCCCTCATGATATGCGATTTTCACAAAATGCGAACCGTCATTGTTGGTGTGAACAAATAAACCATGAATACCGTCATAATCCTCTATGTCATCAAGCATTTCATAGCCTTTTGCAAGAAAATACCGATATACTTCCTTGTCGGCACGGACGTACAGAGCATTGGAAAGTATTCTGCTTAGATGAGATCTGTCCATATTGGATACGCCCGATCTGGTTTTTGAAGTTTTTCTTCTGGCGTTGATACCTTTTTCATTCAGGTATCTGATGACATCCGCAAGAGAATTTTCTGAATGCTGATACAAATCATAGGACACACGCACCGCTTCTGCATTTTCAGACGGAACGAGAACTGAACCAGTTTTTCCATTCACAGTACGTCTTTCAGGTTGATAACCGAACTGCACTTTACCGCCCTGATAAAAACCGGTTTCTCTTGCTTTGGTTTGAAAAGCATCGGCTACTCTTGCAGCAATGGTTTCACGTTCAAACTCCGCAAAGTTCAGCAGATTGTTACGCATCATGTGTCCCTCTTTGGTCTCCGTATTGAACGGCTCAGAGAGCGAATAAACTGTCACGCCGTATTTGTCGAGTTCGTCTGTAATATTAAGATATTCACGCATATTGCGGCTGAATCTGTCGTACTTTTTTACAATAATTCTGCCGATCAATCCGTCACGGGCATCGTTCATCATCTGCATAAATGCGGGACGGTGCTGAATATCTTTTCCTGATTTCCCGTCATCGCAGTAGATCTGATATTCACATTCTCCTGCGTATCTGACACATTCCTCCTTTTGTGCAGCGATAGAAAGTGAATTGTTGCCCTTATCCTTATCGCTGACAGAACGGCGAACATAAATTGCCGTAATTCCATTTGTGGATCTGTTCTGTTTTGTCATTTTTTCCTCCGATCACTGTTTGCAATCGGACAGTTGGTTTTACACCACTATCATAGCACAGCTGTCCGAAAATTGCAACAGTTTCACTGAAACTGTAACGAATTTTGTAGATATGCCAGATTACTCAGCAACTTTTTTATCAGAGCTGCGGCACATTGCACCGGAGAAAATATCGTACATTTGGTTTAGTTTCTGTTGTTTAATGGCTTCTGGAATGTTGTCCGGATAAACGATTTTGACTTTTACGCCCTCCGTAATATATTCCACCGCCTTATCTCTCTTTTCTGTGGCTGATGTATTTTTCATTCGTTTTTGTCCTTTCCAATCTGTTTTTATAAAATTATAGCGCACTTACAAATGAAAATCCATTCGCAGTGCGCTCAATCTTTTATTTGATTTTTGTTTTCCAGTCCAACAAATGCGACGAAAAGTAAAGTTTTGTAAAGCAACTTTAAGCGAAGCCAAAATAATATATCTGTGCTTAGCGGCGTTGTCTGACAGAATGCAATACATCTTGTTTATGACACCAGAGAAAAACAGAAAAATCTTTGTTAGGATATAAATTCAAACGAAACCAATGTGAAAATTCGTACTGCAAAATAGCTACGAATGAATTTTATGTGATCATCGATTCAGTTGTACTTGTATCAGTGTTGCTATCAAAAAATATTGGTTCTGCGTCAATTTCAATCATTGAAAGAAATTCTCTGCAGTAAACAGTATTTTTGGGAGTACTGCAATCATGACAGCGTTCTGAACAGAATGAGTTTCGATTTTTGCTGAAAAGAATAATCTGTTTTTTCTTTCAGTCATCGAAACACTCAGCATTATAGTTTTGCTTTGTACATATACAGTAATTTGAGAACTATTGATATTTTTTAAGATGACTATGTTTTTTCAAATGATTATCCATAATACAATGAGAGAAAAACAAGATGAAATCTGACAGCTGATACATATCGTCGCACTTAATTCATACATTGGGCAAGGCTAAAGTGATATTATGATTATGGAGTAGCAAGCAACGATGATGTGGCACGAACGGTCAGAAAATGACCGTCTGCCAATCATCAGCTTGTTAGGGAAGAATCCCTAAGACCCTCTGAGAAAGCACCTGACAGTGTGAAAAAATAACCAATGATAAGGAGATACAAAGGAAAATGAAAACAGAAAAAGTGGATAAGCGATATGTTATCAGACTGACAGAATCAGAAGCGAAAGTACTTGAAAAACGCTTTTCGTTGTCAGGAATGACTTCTGTCAGTGCATATCTTCGTCAGCAAGTTGTAAATGGAATCTATCTGGAATACGATCATGAGGAACTGAAAAAAATACGGCAGGCGGTTATGAGCGTGGCGAACAATATCAATCAAATCGCAATTAGAGTAAACTCCACAAGCCATATTTACAAACAGGAACTGTATGAAATTCAAGACGGAGTAAGTAAGCTTTGGAACGAATTGCACAGTATTCAGGTTGAATTAAAAAAGCTGAATCCGTCGAATTTATAGTAAGAAATAAGGATAGAATTTTTTTGTCTTTCCAATGATTAATGGGATTTCTTATCATTTCATAATTTGCATTATGAGAAGTTCCCCGACGGAAGCATGAAATGTATTGAAGATGAGATACCGTTTGAACTGCCACAGGGGTGGGAATGGTGTAGGTTAGGAATAGTTTTTTCTCATAATACTGGAAAAGCTTTAAATAAGTCAAATACTAATGGTAAATTATTAAGCTATATAACAACCTCAAACGTATATTGGGATAGATTTGAACTGGATAATTTAAAAAATATGCATTTTACCGATACTGAACTTGAAAAATGCACTGTTAAAAAAGGTGATTTACTGGTGTGTGAAGGTGGAGATATTGGTAGAGCTGCTATATGGAACTATGATTATGACATTTGTATTCAAAACCACATACATAGGCTTAGACCTTATGCAAATGTGAATATTGTTTTATATTATCATATTTTTTATTATTATAAGCTTATTGGTATGATAAATGGTAAAGGAATTGGTATTCAAGGATTATCCTCTAATCAACTGCACTCAATTCCAATTCCTTTACCGCCACTTCAAGAACAGCACCGCATTGTAATAAAACTAAAAGAACTAATATCATTTATTGACACCATAGAATCTGATAAAGCAGACTTGCAATCCACCATCCAACTCACCAAATCCAAAATTTTAGACCTTGCGATCAGAGGAAAACTCGTTCCGCAAGACCCGAACGACGAACCTGCAAGTGTACTTCTTGAACGCATTAGAACAGAGAAAGAAGAACTCA
>ENA-OUOY01000229-OUOY01000229.1-human-gut-metagenome-genome-assembly--contig:-NODE-229-length-44802-cov-5.815585_pt1 | contig 44802 bp, 26 predicted proteins | sample MGYA00237937_ERZ548767 | MGnify/ENA primary metagenome ERZ548767 (study PRJEB26490, sample SAMN05356887) | human gut metagenome | biome: terrestrial biome; feature: human-associated habitat; material... | reverse complement strand
TCATGCCTAGTCTCGTGGGCTCGGAGATGTGTATAAGAGACAGCCTCATTGCTACAAGCAGTTGTCATAATGCCTGCTGCCATGAGATACATATATTTCTTTAAGTTCATATTATTCTAACTCTTTAATAGTTGTAATGCTTATATATATAAAAAATATGTGTACTCAAGATTTCTATTTCTTTATTCCCACATATCGAAAGCCTTGGCAGTCATCTCCTCGCCACCCTCAGGATCTTTTGTAGAAGGTTTGTCAAGTTTGCTTTGTGTTTCTCCACTTACATACAATAAGCTGTTTTCTAACTCTGTTGCCAAAACACTAATGTTTGGAGTTATATATGTCTTCTTCATGTTATTCATTATTTCTTTATTTTATTTCTTTATTACTTTCTTACCATTTATAATATAAACACCCTTCTGAGCCTTTGCCACTCTGCGTCCGCTAAGGTCGAAGATTTCAGCCTTAGTGTTGTCAGAAGTGATTTCCTTAATGCCTGTAGCTTCGCCATCGAATACCACCTTGATAGCCTTAACCTTTGCATCTTGAGTAGGAATGAAAGCACGGAATGGTTTAACGGTTGGCTTCACTTCGCCTACAAGATAGAAAGCTACACCCTGAGTAGCAGGATGGTTCTGCAATACGTATGAACCAACAGGAGCCTCTGTGTTTTGGTAAACACCTGTGAGGTTGCCGTTTGTGTTAATCTGTGATGCTGATGTTTCAGCCACACTAACAGCAGACGCAGTATATTCACCAGCCTTTGTTACCAATACAGGCTTGTTGGCAGCAAGCGATGTTACAGCTGAACCTACAAGCTCGCCATCAATCACATTAAGTTCGCTGTCCAAAGCGTATGCCTTGCCATCTGCAGGCAACTGGGCAGCGAATGGAAGAACCAATGTTCCAAACTTGCCATCTGCAATAGCCGTCATAGTGTATGTAGCCTTTGTTGCCTCAAAGTTCTTTGTAGCAGTAAATGGATAACCATCTGTGAGCACGAGGTTAGCACAAATGCCATCCTTAACAATATTGTTGTCAATACCACTCAAAGAGTTTACGCTATTTGTATATACAAGACCATTCTTGTTGGTAGCCTTTATTGCTACAGTACCATTAATAGTAGCTTTAGTAAGATCCAAAATAGGAGTTTCGTTTGTTAGCTCACTTGCTACATCGTTAGCTTCCCATTTTCCATAGTAATAATGTACGCCATTCTCTACTTGCTCATAGGTCTGACCAATATAGTACAAGAACATACCACTTGCCTGAGCCTCGTTTCCTTTGTAGTTATTATCTACTACAGACAATTGAATAGCAATTTCGGTATTGGTATTATCAGCATCGCACCAGTAGTACAAATTGTTGAAAGTCCATCCATAGCCAGCATTGCCGTTTGCAAGGTTGTTGGTTCCTTCTGTACCATCAATATTTACATTACCATCTGTATTGCCAGTCTTGGCGTTGGTTGAAGATACCACGTCGCCCATCTTGATATTTGCAAAAGCCTTATCTGTGAAGGTACGTACGGCAGTTTTCAGCAGATATTTTCCTGAATAAGGAACTGTAATCGCTTGCTTACGTGCATATTCTCCAGAGTTCTGTACGAATACTGTCTTTTTACCGCCTGACCAATGGTCAGTGATATTTTTGGTCAAACGACCTGAGCCAAGCCATGGACCATTGTCATTAAGTTCTGCTTTAGCAATCACGTTGCTCATCAAATATGGATGCTCAACACTTGCATTCTCCCAAGCATAGTTGTCGTAGTTGGTCTTTAGATAGTTAATAGCCGACAAAATATCTGCCTGTGCAGAAGTTTCTGTCAGACCCTTATATTCATTATACTTGTTTACATATTCGCCACTTGTTGTCCAAGGCGCTGTGTTAGCAATAACATCTGTCAATACTTTGAAGAGATTGTTGGTATTATCTACGAAGGTCAACTTGAAGTCATCAGCCTTATACCACCAATGTCCATTTGGTATTTCCATACCAACAGCTCCAATAGTAGTTTCTGTTTTACCATCGCTTACAAAAGTGAGAGTTTCTTTGTGCATAACTTGTTTGTTGCCATTGCGTGAAACCATACCTGCACTCTTTGCGTCATTAACTGTAAGATAAACAGTGCCCTTGCTGTCAGGGTTATCTCCTGTAGCCAACATTGCGCTCAACTCATATACACCAGCATTTAACTTTCCAATGTTCTGAGTTAAAGCTTTACCATCAGACCATGTGTTAAACAGTTTGTTGCCCTCAGAGCCCTGTGTCTTGTATGTGGCATCTTTAGCATCTTTTACTCCGGTATCGTTGCTTTGCTCGGTTGTCCAACCTGTTAAGTCGCCAGACTCGAAACCTGCGTTCTTTATATATGTAGATGTTACATCTATAGGATTAGTGCTATTTGCCTTTCCTTTGTAGACGATAGATTTTAAATGTGTAACATACCAGTTTCCGCCAGTTGCAATATTACGGATACCAAACTCAAGTTTTCCGTCTTCTACATATACGGTAGCCTTTCTTAAATTTGTCTCACTTTCAGGTGTACAGCCTGTTTGAGCAATAACGTTCATATAATCAGAAACGTCGTTGACATACCATTCGGCAATATTCATGCCTGTGGCAAAATCTTTCCAAGCCATACTGGTTACTGCGTAAAATTGTACTTCATAGTAACCTTTAGACTCGAGGTTGTCGATAGACATGTAGAGAATTTTTCCAGAAGAATAAGCTGTTTCGCTATACCTTTCTGTGTACTTTTGTTGGTAAGTTCCTGTTTTGTCTTTCCATTCTTTTTGAACAGAGGCGGTAATGTCTTGACCGACTTCATACGCGTAAGCGTTTCCCGTCCATCCTGCGACGCACAGCACCGCCAGGGATAATAATCTTTTTAGTTTCATAGAATAATTATATATATATATGTGTTAAGTTAGATAACTATTAGGTGTTAATTTCCTCTACAAATAAACTCTTATTTAGGTTTGATAATATAGGTGGTAGAAAACTTGGTGGCAAAGTTAATAAAAAAATAAAACCATCCAACTTTTTTGGCAAATAATTAGTGTGATATATACCATAAATCGTCTTTTTTAAAGGCCTGGGGGGGTAAAAAGCATATTTTACTCCTTTTTTCTCTATTTTTTCCCTTTGTTATACTAAACAAATAGTAAATTTGCACCGAGAATCTACGTTTCCGTCGTGATCGAGAATCTACGTTTCCGTCGTGATCGAGAATCTACGTTTCCATCGTGATAAAACTTAAATAAAATAATTATATTACTAATTAACTTATCCTGAAAATGAAGAAAGTATTACTTATGTCTCTTGCTGCGGCATTCAGCTTTTCAGCTTTCGCACAAGAGGAAGATGTAACACATCTTATTACTAACGCAGGTTTCGATGAGGGCCTAACTTTCACCGACGAAGGTAAACCAACTTCTGAAACTACTCTAACAGGTGAAAAGTCAGACCGTTCTCGTTTCTTGAAATCAGCAAATGGCGATTACTATGCTGAGCCAACAGATGGTAAAGGCTACAACGTAGCAGGCGACCTTTCATGGTATGGTTTCCTTGGTGCTCCTAAGGGATGGACTGTTCCTGAAGCTTATGCTACCACAAAGCCAGAGTGGAAGTATTATGGAGTTATCCCTTATAGCTTAAAGGAAGGATACCTCGGAATGGGTGATGGCAACCCAGCTGGTTCTATTACAGTTCCAGCTAAGCCTGCGGCTGACGATACCGACGACAACCTTGGTTTCCTCTATATGCGTGCAGGATGGGGAGGAGCTGTAGCTTATCAGCAGACAGTATCTTTGCCATGCGCTAAATATCGCTTGGAATATTGGACTATCAACTTGAATTCAAATTCAAAAGGTGAGGCTACCGACCTTACAAAGGTTATTTGCCGTAAGGATGAATTCTCTGATCCAACAGGTCTTTCTGCAACAGAATGGACAAAGCACGATTTTGAGTTTACTCCAACTTCTGTTTTCACACTTCAGTTTGGTTATAAGGCAGCTAACGTAAACTCAAACGAGAACCCTTGGGTTGTTATTGATGGTGTAAAGCTTTATAAGGTAGGTGAAGCTTCTGAAAAGGAAATCTACAGTTCTGATTTGAACGCTCTTGCTGATGAATTGTATGTAATGTTAGAGGAATATGGAGAATATTCAGGTCTTACAGATCAGATTGACAAAGCATCTGAGGAAATTGAACATGCCATCAATTCTGATGAGGTTGAAAATATGAAGAGCACCCTTGCTGCTGTTACCGCTCTTAGAGATTCTATCATCATGGCTGCAGGTCTCGTACCTTCAATCACAGCTTCATACAACAAAGCAACAGCTGCTGCAGAAAAGGCTTACCCAGGTCTCGAAGATCTTCAGACTGTTCTCGCTAAGTTCGACCAGACTGTAAATAGTGGTACATGGGCAGATATCGTTGCTTACGCTACAGAGTTGAAGCAGGCTTACATTACCTATATGACAAGCCAGGTTGCTTCTGCTGACGCTCCAGCTGACTATACATTCCTTGTACAGAACCCATTGTTCGTTAAGGAAGGCTCAGAGCCAACTATCGAGAATGGCGTATTCACATACCCTAACCAGGATACTTTCGAGGTTGGTAAGGCACCTGAAGTTGCAACATCTGAGGGTTGGACCAAGACAGGTACATGTACTGATGGCGACCAGCGTTTGAACTACGCTCAGGGTCGTATCTGCTGGAACGCATGGAAGGCTAATACCGATGGCAAGACTCTTGAAGTTTCTCAGACCATCAATAATTTGCCTAACGGATACTATAAGGTTAGCGGCGACTTGATTACACAGGATGGCTTTGTAAACGATCAGCACGTATTCGCAACAAGCTCATTGCAGTCAAGCAACTCAGCATCTTTGACAGAAGGTTTGTGGAATGACAACAACGCTGGAACTTGGACAACTCTTACATCTGACAAGGTGCTCGTTCACGATGGCGGACTCACAATCGGTGCTTCTGGTACACTCGCTAATCAAAACCAGTCAGGTTGGTTCTGCGCAACAAACTTCCAGCTCCTATACCTCGGTGCTGCTACACAGGCTGAAATCGAAGCAGCTCTCGCTGCTAAGGCTGAGAATGCTAAGGCTCTCGTAGCTGCTATGCACTTTGGCGCAGACAAGGCTGCTGCTAACGACAGCATCGCTGAATACACAACTACAGGCGACATTGTTAAGCTCAACGCTGCTATCAAGCTCGCTCAGAACTCTGAGGCTAAGTACGCGGAAATCAATGCTGAGGGCAAGACTATTCCTACTGTTGCTGTAGCTGTTACAGATGGTACATATGGCGAGGCTACTGAAATTGCTAAGTCTGCTTACGACAACACATTGGCTTACATCAACAATGGTTCTTACAATAAGGTTGACAGCATCATCACAATCTTGAAGGCTTATGTCAACAACTATGTTCCTGCTTACAACACAGCAGACGAAACATTGAAGACTCTCACTTCAGCTACTGCTAAGGAAGTTCTTTCTTTAACTATGACTGAACAGAAGAAGGGTCTTATGTCTGAACTCAAGTCTGAGGCTTTTGTTAAGGCTGCTATCGTTCAGCTTACTGCTGCTACTGCTACTGCAAATGCTCAGGAGGCTTACGAGAAGAATCCTAACTCTACCGACTACACAGGCTTTATCATCAACGCTCAGACTGCATCTACCGATGGTTGGAATGTTATCAAGGGCGAAGGCGATGGTCCTGTAAAGAAGGGACAGTACTTCACAGACGATGCTGACCGCACATACTTCGACTCATGGAATGGTACAGCAGGTAAGAACAACATCTATATGGATCAGGCTATCGAAGGTCTTCCAAACGGAACATATACTCTTGCTGCCAACGTACGTACATCTGCAGAGGGTGCATTCCTCTTCGCATCTACAGGTGCTGAGGCTGCCGACACTACATGGATGGAAATCCCTGTTCAGACCTACACTTACTTCGATCAGACTGCAGGCAAAGACAGCACTGTCAATGCACTTGACAAGTATGGTAAGCTTTGGGAAGAGGCTAAGGCTAAGATCGATGGTGGTTTGAGCGATACAGATCCTAACTACGCTACATACTCTGCAACATACAGCGCTAATGGTGGTAATGGTCGTGGTTGGATGAACCTTCAGATTCCTAACATCGAGGTTACAAACCACGCTCTTACAATCGGTGTAACTTGCGACTCTACAAAGACCAATAAGCCTTCTAAGGTTACATGGTTCTCTGCAACCGACTTCACCCTCACCCTCACAAAGGCTGGTGACAACGCTGGTTGGAATGGTCCTGCAACAGGTATCACAGAGATTCAGACCGAGGCTCTTAAGGCTGACGCTATCTATAACATCAACGGACAGCGCATCGCTAACATGAGCAAGCAGGGCCTCTACATCGTTGTTCGCAACGGTAAGGCCGTTAAGGTTCTTAAGAAGTAATCGTAGATTTCTTTAATATAATGAAAGGGGAATCGCCGTAAGGTGGTTTCCCTTTTATTTTTATTACTATACATTAATTACTGAAGTTTCGGATTTGGGCAGGGGCGGGCTGAAAGCCCAACAAGCACATAGCCCAGGGCAAGCGAAGCGACACCCTGGGTCAAAGCACATTCGTTAGTGACGCCCTGTAAGGGCAAAAGACAGTGTCTAGTGAAATCAGGAAAAGACATTCTGTTTTATAAATATCTATTAGGACAACATGAAATAGTTCCCAGTGTCTACAATTCCAGTATGGTTCTTGTGATACTGTCTATAGAAATAGTTTATGAATCAAAAAAGTGTCTAGTGAAATCAGGAAAAGACAGTATCTAATGATACTTTGCAAAGTATTACGTGATACTTTGCAAAGTATCACGTATTACTTGCCCAAGTATCACGTAATACTTTTTTCGCTATCTTTTTTGTGCTCACTAACACTTAACAAAGATAAGCTGCATTCGGGAATAAAAAAGAAAACTTCGTATTTCTTTTGTTATTCCACTCATTTGCATTATCTTTGCAATTGAAAGATGCTTTTTTTGAGTATTCTTGTCTTTGCAAAACCTAATAAATAATACAATGATTACTAATTACGAACTACGTTATGCAGCACATCCTGTAGATGCAAAATCTTATGATACCACACGCTTGCGCAAGGATTTCCTTATAGAAAATCTCTTTGTTAAAGATGAGGTTAATATGGTATACTCTATGTATGACCGTATGGTTGTTGGTGGTGCTATGCCTGTAGATGAGGCTTTACTTCTTGAAGCTATCGACCCATTAAAAGCTCCTTATTTTACTACACGTCGTGAAGTCGGCATTTTTAACGTAGGTGGCGGTAATGCTATTGTGAAAGTTGACGACAAAACATTCTCGCTTGCTTTCAAAGAGGCTTTGTATATTGGAAGTGGTGACAGAAATGTAGTCTTCGAAAGCGAAGATAAGGCAAATCCTGCAAAACTATATTTCAATAGCGCTGTGGCTCATACATCATACCCATGTAAGAAAATCACTAAGGCTGATGCAGTAAGCGTTACGATGGGAGCATTGGAGACCTCTAACGAGCGTACTATCAATAAGATGATAGTAAACCAGGTGTTGCCAACATGTCAGCTACAGATGGGAATGACTGAACTTGCACCAGGCTCTGTATGGAACACAATGCCTGCGCATGTTCATAGCCGTCGTATGGAGGCTTATTTTTATTTCGATATGCCTGAAGACCAAGCAGTCTGCCATTTTATGGGCGAGCCACAAGAAACACGCCATATTTGGATGAAGACCAATGAGGCTGTGCTTTCACCAGAATGGAGCATCCACTCTGCTGCAGCTACACATAATTATACTTTTATTTGGGGTATGGGAGGCGAAAACCTTGATTATGGCGACCAAGACTTCTTCGCAATCACAGACTTGAAATAATAATTTAGAGTTAGGCTTAGCCAATAGTATAGCTTGACATCAATAATTATAAATAAAAGACCTAAAAATGCCGTTTTTGGATTAACTAAAATATATAACAATGACAAGTTTAAAAGATTTTTCACTTGAGGGCAAGAATGCCTGGATTACAGGTGCCTCTTATGGTATCGGTTTCAACATTGCGTCAGCTTTCGCTGCTGCTGGTATCAAAACAATCGTCTTCAACGACATCAAGCAGGAGCTCGTTGATCGTGGTCTCGCAGCTTACAAAGCAGCAGGTATCGAGAATGTAAAGGGTTACGTTTGTGACGTTACAAACGAGGAGCAGGTTGCTGAACTCGTAAAGACTATCCACGAGGAAGTTGGTCAGATCGATATCTTGGTAAACAACGCAGGTATCATCAAGCGTATTCCTATGCACGAGATGAAGCGTGCTGAATTCCAGCAGGTTATCGATATCGACCTCGTTGGTCCATTCATCTGCTCAAGCGCTGTTATCCCTGAGATGATGGAGCGTCGTGAGGGTAAGATTATCAACATCTGCTCTATGATGAGTGAGCTTGGTCGTGAGACTGTTTCTGCATACGCAGCTGCTAAGGGTGGTTTGAAGATGCTTACTCGCAACATCTGCTCTGAGTATGGTGAGTACAACATCCAGTGTAATGGTATTGGCCCTGGCTACATCGCTACTCCTCAGACAGCTCCTCTTCGTGAGCGTCAGGCTGACGGTAGCCGTCACCCATTCGATAGCTTCATTTGCGCTAAGACTCCAGCTGGTCGCTGGCTCGATCCTTCTGAGCTTGGTGGTCCTGCAGTATTCTTGGCTTCTAAGGCTTCTGATGCTGTCAATGGTCATATATTGTATGTTGATGGTGGTATCCTCGCATACATCGGTAAGCAGCCAAAGTAATAAACGCTTAAATATAGCACAATAAAAAAAGGACATGCCGCATGGCATGTCCTTTTTATGTAAGTAAAAAAAATTGCGGAATTATTAGAGGGCGTTAGCCAATTCTGCACCAGCCTTGAACTTAGCAACCTTCTTTGCCTCGATAGTGATAGTCTCCTTTGTTCTTGGGTTGATACCCTGACGAGCAGGGCGCTCTGTTACAGCGAATGTACCGAAACCTACGAGCTGTACCTTATCACCTGCTACGAGTGCGTTCTTGATAGCCTCAGTTGTTGCATCCAAAGCCTTTTTTGCATCAGCCTTGCTAATACCTGCAGAAGCTGCGATGCTGTCGATTAATTCAGTCTTGTTCATAATTTTGTAAATGTAAAATTGATAATTATTTGGTTTGTTCTATATTCTGCTGACAAATATAGTTTATTCTTTTCATAAATCAAACAAAATTCTAAAAAAAATGATATAATTAGATATAAATAATGAATTTTTGCCTTAAAAGGCTTGTAAATGTGCTGAATAACAGAGTTTTTTAGTACTTTTGCAGCCATAAAATAAAAAACATCATTTAGCAATTGAATTTATAAGTTTATGCGCAATATACCAACAATAACAAAGAATCTTCTCATCATCAACATCTTAGCGTTTCTCGCTATGTATGTTTTGAAAGGAGCTATGGGCGTAGACCTTAACAATCTGTTAGGTCTGCATTTCTTTATGGCTTCCGACTTTCAAGTATACCAACTCGTGACATATATGTTTATGCATGCCAACTTTGAGCACATCTTGTTCAATATGTTTGCATTGTGGATGTTTGGTTGTGTGGTTGAGAATGTATGGGGACCAAAGAAGTTTCTTTTTTATTACATTTTTTGTGGTGTTGGTGCTGGAATGCTGCAAGAGATAGCACAATTCTTCTCTGTATATTTAGAGTTCAACGCTCAGCAGCCAATGGGAGTATTTGAGGCATTTGGATGGATGTCTAAATTGTCGCATCAACTTAATGGACTCACCACGGTAGGAGCCTCTGGAGCCATATATTCTATATTGTTGGCTTTTGGTATGCTTTTCCCTGAAGAGCGTATATTCATTTTTCCATTGCCTATTCCTATCAAAGCAAAATGGTTTGTGATAGGATATGCTGGTATTGAATTGTTCTCTGCCCTTGCCACACCAGGCGACCATGTTGCCCACCTTGCCCACCTTGGAGGTATGATATTCGGTTTCTTCCTCATCAGATATTGGAGAAAGCAATCGAATGGAGGCGGTAGATATAATATCAATAACGGTTCAAGCTTCTTTGACAATATGCGCACAAAGTGGGAGGCGCATAATCAAAAGAGGGCAGGAAATAATAGTGGCTCTAATTATACAGGCAATAGCGACTGGGACTATAATGCACGTCAAAAAGCTAAGCAAGAGGAGGTAGACCGCATCTTGGACAAAGTGAGAAAAAGCGGCTATGAGAGCCTAACAAAAGAAGAGAAAAACACTCTTTTTGAGCAGAAAAGAAAATAATGATTAGTAAACTCAAGAATATGATATTTCAGATGATGGCAGGAGCAAATGTTGCTACTGTCATCATCATGCTATTAATAGGTTATAGCGACAGAGTGAACCCTCAGTCGTTCCACCTGTTTGCTAATGCAGGCTTGGCATATCCTGTCTTCCTTATTTTTAATCTTTTGTTCCTTATCTTTTGGTGTTTCGTAAAGATTAGATGGGTGGTAATTCCGCTACTTGGCTTTGTATTCGGATTTCTTCCCACTCGCAACTATTGTCCTATAAATCTTACTGACGATACAGCAAAGTCTAATCTTAAAGTATTGTCGTATAATGTCTGGGGCTTTGGCTTTTTTGGTCACGGCGACGATGATTATTCTATTCCTGCATATATTGCCGAACAGGGTGCCGATATTGTCTGCTTGCAAGAGGCTGGTGAAGCTTCACTTGCCAATAAGGAAATACAAGACACCATTTTTCCTCTTTATCAATATCGCGACACATTGAAGAAAGAAAATAGTGGCGATGTGTTGGCTTTCTATAGCAAATACCCTATTTTGAAGAAAGAACGCATACCATTTGAATCGAGAGGTAATATTGCTGGTGCGGTATGGCTCAATGTTGATGGCGATACGGTTATTGTTGTTAATGCCCATTTTGAGACCACGGGTCTTGATGCCGACGATAAAGCTCATTTCAAACACATGGTGAAGGGTGATTATGCCACAGATAGCGTGGAGACAACATCCAAGCTACTATACACCAAACTCAAGGAAGCCACCCTTAAGCGAGCACCACAGGCAGAAGCTGTGGCAGAGTTTATTGCCAACCATCGCGGTACTACAATGATTTGTTGTGGCGACTTCAATGATGGTCCTAACTCTTATACCCATCAGACTATTGCTAACAAGCTCACCGACTGCTATGTAACTGCAGGAAACGGTCCAGGCATCAGCTACCACAAAGGCGGCTTCTATGTGAGGATAGATAACATTTTCTGTTCCACCGATTTAGAACCTTTGAAATGTATAGTAGACAACAAAATTGCCACAAGCGACCATTATCCTATCATTTGCTGGCTAAAAAAGAGGTGAAATGCTTAAAAAATGAATAATAAACAGGGAATAATTTTCCAAAGTGTGAAAAAAATATTATCTTTGCACGTCTTATAGTGTTTTTTAACAGAGGCATACTGTATCAAACTACACCAAGACACGCTTAAACAGAAACAAAAATCATAAATAAATAAACAACAATCAAAATGCAAAACAAAGGAATTGTAATTGTAACAGCCGTCTTATTGACGCTTGCAAGCATCTTCTATTTGTCTTTCTCTGCTGCCACTTACTACTATGACAGCGAGGCTGCTAAGATTAAGGATCCTATCGCACAGCAGGACTATAAGGACTCTGTGAAGTATTTGGGTATCTACTCTTACCAGAAGTGCTTGGAAACTAAGATCGGTCTTGGACTTGACCTCAAGGGCGGTATGAACGTCATCCTTGAGATTTCCGTTCCAGACGTAGTAGAAACATTGGCAGACCACAAGACTGACGTGGCTTTCACAAAAGCTATGGAGCAGGCAAGAGCCGAAGAGGAGAAGAGCCAGGATGATTTCATCACTCTTTTCATCAACGCTTACCACAAGAATGCTCCAGGTCACAAGTTGGCAGAAATCTTCGCTACTCAGCAGCTTCAGGGCAAGGTAAACCCACAGAGTTCAGACGCTGAAGTAGAGAAGGCTATCCGTGCAGAGGTTTCTGCTGCTATCGACAACTCATTCAACGTTGTTCGTACTCGTATCGACAAGTTCGGTGTTGTACAGCCAAACATCCAGAAGCTCGAAGGTCAGGAAGGCCGTATCATGGTAGAAATGCCTGGTATCAGCGAGCCAGAGCGTATGCGTAAGCTCCTTCAGGGTAGCGCAAACCTCGAATTCTGGGAGACATACAATGCTCAGGAGATTATCCCTTACCTCGTTCAGCTCGACAGCCAGTTGGCTAATGGTGGCGAGGGAGAGACTAAGGCTGATACTACTGCAGCTGCTAAGGCTGACACTACAGCAGCCGTAAAGAAGGCTCCAAAGAGCAAGTTCCAGATTAAGAAAGATACAAAGAAGGCTGATGTAAAGGCTACTCCAGAGGCTCAGCTCGCAGCAGCTAAGAAGCAGCATCCTTTGCTCGCTATGCTTCAGACCACTAACGGCAACTCACTTGCCCTCGTAGGTTATGCAAGCGTTCGCGATACAGCTGCTATCAATAAGCTCATCTACTCTAAGCTTGCTAAGCAGGTTCTTCCTTCTGACGTTAAGCTTCTTTGGGGTGCTAAGCCTGCTGATGGACTTTCTGTAAAGAACATCTTCGAGCTCTACGCTTTGAAGGTTACAACAACTACAGGTCGTGCTCCTCTCGAGGGTGATGTTATCACCGACGCTAAGGACCAGTTTGATCAGGTTACAGGTCAGCCACAGGTTAGCATGACCATGAATACTGATGGTGCTCGTCGTTGGGCAGCCCTCACAAAGGCTAACATCGACAAGGCTATCGCTATCGTTCTCGATGGTGTTGTTTACTCAGCTCCTCGTGTAAATGGTGAGATTACTGGTGGACAGTCTTCTATCACAGGAAGCTTCACCATCGAAGATACTAAGGACTTGGCTAACACCTTGAAGTCTGGTCGTATGCCAGCCCCTGCACGTATCGTACAGGAAGAGGTTGTAGGTCCTACCCTCGGTGCTCAGTCTATCCAGCAGGGTGTTATCTCATTCGTTATTGCCTTCATCGTATTGATGGTTTACATGGTTCTCATGTATAGCTTCGTACCAGGTATGTTGGCAAACTGCGCACTTCTTGTCAACCTCTTCTTCACCCTTGGTATTCTTACCTCGTTCCAGGCTGCACTTACCATGAGTGGTATTGCCGGTATGGTATTGTCATTGGGTACTGCGGTCGACGCTAACGTGCTTATCTATGAGCGTACTAAGGAAGAGCTCAAGGCTGGTAAGGGAATCAAGGAGGCTGTAGCTGCTGGTTACAGCAACGCTTTCTCTGCTATCTTCGACTCTAACTTCACATCATTGCTTACAGGTATCATCCTCTATGCATTTGGTACAGGTCCTATCCGTGGTTTCGCTACCACATGGATGATTGGTATCGTTTGCTCATTCTTCAGTGCTGTTTACCTCACACGCCTTGTATGGGAAAAGAAGCTCAGCAAAGACAAGTGGCTTAAGGAGACTTTCACAACTCCATTCTCACGCAACTTGATGCAGGGTACTAAGTATAAGTTCATGGCTATGTACAAGAAGACATTCACTATAGCTATCGCAGCTGTAGTAATCTTCATCGTAAGCTTCTTCGTACGTGGTTTGGCACAGAGCATCGACTTCACTGGTGGTCGTAACTATGTAGTACAGTTCGAGAAGAGCGTACAGCCTGAGGATGTTCGTGGCATCATTGCTGAGGCTTTCCCTGATTGTACAACAGGTGCTCTCTCACTTGGTACTGACAACAAGACTATCCGTATCTCTACCAACTATAAGATTGAGTCTAACAATCCTGCTGTTGACGACGAGGCAGAGACAATCCTCTACAATGCTTTGAAGAAGGCTAACCTCGTATCTCAGAAGAGTGTTGAGGACTTCAAGAACCCAGACATCCGTCAGGGTGGTTCTATCATCAGCAGTTCTAAGGTAGGTCCTTCTGTAGCTAAGGATATCACAAATGGTGCTATCATCAGCGTCATCATCGCTTTGGCTGCAATCTTCCTCTACATCCTCGTACGTTTCCGCAACGTGGCCTTCTCTATCGGTTCTACTGTAGCTTTGGCATTGGATGCATTGGTAGTAATAGGTTTGTTCTCACTCCTCCAGGGTGTTCTTCCATTCTCTCTCGAGGTTGACCAGACATTCATCGGAGCTATCCTTACCGTTATCGGTTACTCTATCAACGATAAGGTGGTTGTATTCGACCGTATTCGTGAGAACCTCCGTCTACATCCTAAGCAGGATATCCAGAAGGTATTCAACGACTCTATCAACCAGACTCTTGCACGTACCATCAATACATCTCTCTCTACATTGATCGTATTGTTGTGCATCCTCTTCCTTGGTGGTAAGAGCATCCAGCCATTCGCATTTGCGATGACATTGGGTGTAGTATTCGGTACCTTGAGTTCTATCTTCATCGCTTCTCCTATCGCTTACCTCGTAATGGGTCGTAAGATTAAGGAAGAAGTGGCAGAAGCATAATTAGACACCTTATTATATATATAGGGTTACACCTTATTATATATATACACATAAAAGGGTCGCAACGCACTAAGCGTAGCGACCCTTTTATGTGTTATCAGAAATGATCATCAGAATATATAATTTTCTATCTAAACATACCCCAGTTCGGGATAATTTCTATATTTCTATGGATCAGCTCTTGGGTTCATTCAGTAAGAATGGTATACCTCTCTTTACAAACTCCAGCGTAGCCATAGGTATGAGCGTAGCTTGGTAATACCTTCTCTACGGGTGAAGTAATAAAATGCCGCGTACATTCTCAGCATAATCCTGCTGCGAGTGTACGCGGTTCTTATTATCGGCAAATTGATGTTTTATTGTCTTGCAAGACAAATATCATTGTCCTGTCTGAACTTTCTTTGTTAGTTCTTCGGTAACGGCAGTATACAATCGTTCCATTACCACAGGCTTTGTGAGGAACTGGTTAGCTCCCATCGACAAGCCCTTGGTGATGTCGTCGTTAAAGTTCATTCCCGAAAGTATTATCAGTGGAAATTGTTCTTTATCTTTAGCGTTGATTTTGAATTCGTCGTTATAACATCCTTTTCTTACGCTTTCTATTACCTGATAGCCATCAATCTCGGGCATCATCAAGTCTACGATAGCTAAATCGAAGGCGTCTGGTGTGTCTTGTGTCTCTTGTATTAACTGCAGAGCCTCACGACCATTGTGAGCCTTTGATATTTGAAACTCGTATGGTCGGAGCATCTTCTCGAGCAGAATCAAGTTTAATGGTATATCATCAACCAAAAGCAATTTAAAATTGTTTGTATCAATTCCTGCAATTTGTTTCATAATATATATGGTTTAGTTATTTATTCATTATTATTTTTATTCCATAGGATAATCGGTATATCGATTTCTATCGTTTATCTTGTCTGTACCATCTGTTTTGGTATCAGTGATATATTCTTTTGCGCCTTTTCTTTCATCGAGGGTATTTTCACCATCATTCTTTAGTTGTTCGTGATAATATTCCTCATAGTCAGATAAATCTATCGAAGGTCTTACCACATGCGTATCAAAGATTATCTGTGCTACTCCCGAAGGGTATATATTACCGAATATTCGGATGATATGTCGTGCCAGTCCTATGTTTTTATCTGAATGATATATAAACTTCAGCGCCGCCTCTTCGCCAGGTGGTATCATATCGACATTAGCTTTGTCAACTTCTATTGTTGGCACCGCAGGCTGTATATCGCTTATCATGAGCATGTCTTTGCCTATGTTGCGAACCACATATACCATTTCTAAATCGTCGCCAAGGATGGTAGCTGGATAATGGCGTATTGAGTCGTCTATCTGTATAGCTGTAGGCTCAAGTCTCTTGTGGCATGATGTTAGCGACAATATTCCGACCATCAGTACTACCGCAATACAGATGCTATTTCGTGCTATATTCTTTGCCTTTATTTCCATAGTTTCAAGTATTCTTCAATAGTATGTCCCACCTCATCACGGTTTCTCATACCTTTTATTTCACTATGTCCTTTTAGTATCTCCTTCATCTCGTTTGCCATGTCCTCGTCTTTTGTCAGGAGTCCACAACGATACATCTCAAGCTGTGTATATGCAAGCGATGTTAGCAATATGTTTAGTCGTTTGCGTTCGTCGCCCATTGTCTGCTTACTTGCAGCATCGAGCTTTTTGCGGAAGTAAACAAACTCGTCTACGTTGAGATATGCTTCGCACATTTCTTTCATGGTGCCATATAGTGGTAGCTCATGGTTGCTTTTCTTGGTGCGTTGCTCCAATGCCCAATAATATTTTGTTAATATTGGTGCGGTGATAGGATAGTGCTCCTTGAAATAGTTGCTAATGGCGTCATGAACGTTTATATCAGGATTATCCATCATCATAGCCAATACCTGCGTTTGCATATCGTCGAAGGCAGAATAGTCGTCACCACTACCATTGAAGAATACGCCCAACACTCCAAGTTGGCTATATAGTTGCAATCGCGACTGCATAGAGAGCAAACAAGGGAATGGCGACAGATAGTCATCGAAGTTGCGCTCATAGTCCCACACATATATTCGTTGGCATTTCTCTTTCCATGCCTTTACCATTGTCTGAAACTCCTTATATCCTCTGCTCTTGCTAAAGTCTACCTGTACAGGTAGTGGGAAACTTGATATAAATACGCCCACATTCTCAGGTAGGGTAGTGGTAGGAGCCTGCTTTGTAGTGTGATAAGCTGAGGTGAAGAAATGATGACGCGGAAACTCCTTTGCGAGCTTTGTTACGAATGCTGTCACAGCAGGAGTGGCATTATCAGCAGTGTTGCCCTTTGCTTTACATCTCTTACAAGTGCAAGCCATCTTGTTGTCCATTGGCATTATGCTTATGCGTTCGCTGTAGTTATCATTGCCATATCCGTATTGGTCGATGATATAGTTGCGCACCACATCATATAGTGCGTTGCTTGAGAAGCATAGCTGTTTGGTATTCTTCTTGCCGTCTATGGTGGCATACATCTCGTCTTTAATCTCGTCTTTTATCACCTTCACGAGGTTGTGCCCCCATAATCCCCAGTCGTAGTCTGGATGGTTTGTGTGCATAGCTTCCTGCACCTCCTTCGTGTTTGAAGGAGTGTATAGACCATGATATTCCGATAGTGGCGGCTCCACGATAGTTTGTGCTGTGCTCGAACAGCCACCTATGATTAGAGCTGTTGCGAGAGCTGCCATTCCTTTAGAAATGTATCGTAACATATGCATCTAAATATAAATAGTTCTTACTTTTGCCACCATTTTTCACCAGCATAGCATCTTCGCCAAACATTTTCATCTCTTTGGTAGAAATTGCCATGTTGTACCATGTGCCCGATATGCCAAAGTCTATCATGGAGTTTATTACATATAGTCCACCACAGCCCAACATGGTGTTTAGCTGGTTAAACTTCACAGGCATGGAGTTGTCTATCAGCGATAGTTCTGGTGCATTACCCACACTTCCAGTTACAAAGAAGTTAGAGCGGTTGCCCTCTATAGGGAAGCATCTTGCCGTAACACCGCCATTCACAAATAGCTTATTGCTGAGTAGTTCAGTATCTTTGCCTGTCATAAAGAATGCTCGAACATCTGCCCCCAAACTAAAAGGTTCGATATCTTTTGTTGCGCCAATGCCTGCACCTATCAGCGATGTCTTGTTATTCTGACCTATCAAGCGGTATGATATATCAGCCCTTCCTGTCCAGTCGTTATCAAATTCATAGTTTCCACCGATGCCAAGCTTAATTCGTGGTAAGAACCTTGTTGCCACACCTGCCGAGATGCTTGATGTGAATCGCTCGTCCCATTTGTGTTGCCATTCTCCAACCATCTGTATGCCACTACCGCCTTCTGCTTCTGTAGAGTCTGTTGCTGTAGTCAAACCATCTCTACCTACATATACCATGCTCATAGTATAGGTGTTGTTCTTAAGTATTCGTGAATACGACACTGTGGCTTGCGATGTGATATTATCCTCGCTTGATGGTCGTGCTCTCTGATAGTCTATGGTAACAAGGTGCTTAAGCAAATGGCGTTTCAGTGCCTCCATGCGGAGATAGTATTCATGTATCTCGCCATATGTAGGGTGATATAGCTTGTAGGTGTCGATAGCCTTCTCCCAATCCTTCATCTTCTCGTAAACCATCGACTTTGCCAATATCAATGATTGGCTTTTAGGATTATATTCCAATCCTTCGTCGATAAGTTTCAGCGCAGCTTCATATCCCGAAGCGTTAGCATAGTTCATTGCCAACTCTTCGCAACAGCCTGCATAAGCCTTCACCATTGCAGTGTCGCCAATGTAGGTGTCTACCATATCGTGCAACATCTCGTAGGCTTTAGCATAGTTGCCTTCTGCAGCCGTTAGCTGAGCATCCTTTAGTAGGAAGAAAGGATTGTCGGGATAAAGCCTCTTTCCTTTTTCTACCAGCTCGCGAGCCTTATCGTTGTTTTTAAGTACCAGTTCTGTAGAAATTGCCATACTCAGAATGTCGGCAGACGGATGCCCCTTATCGAGTACCTTCTGTATCTCCTCTTGAGCCTTATGCATCATACCATTGCTTATAAGCTGTTTGATATACGGCATCATTATTTCCTCATATAGTTCAGCCGTCATCTCCTGGTTGTTGCTAATCTTGTCGAGCTGCATCAGCGCCTTTTGGCGGTAGCCAGCATTCACATAGCATGTGAAGAGCCTGCGTTCTATAGCATCTTTGGTTTCGCTATCCACCTTGTATGTCTCCAGTTTCTCCAACAATGTTGCAGCCTCGTCCCATTGCTTTAAGTCCATCATGTGGCGCACTTCCTCCATGCGTATAGAGCATAGTTCCTCGTTTGCGTCCTCATTATCAGGCCATCTTGAGTGAATCTTCTCCAACATCGCTGTTGCAGCTCTTGTATTACCCAAACGTCGCTGCACAACATACTCCCTATACATCAAGTTTTGAGAGTCGCCACGTCTGCGGCGAGCCTCACGGATATACATCAAAGCATCATCAAGATATCCACGCGACATAGATGTATTGAGCAGATATGTCAGAGCCTCCTCAGAATGTTCTTTCTCATATAGTCTGCCATAGGCTGTATAAGGATCGTTTTGTGCAGCTATGCGTGCTTGTTCTCTCTCAAGGTTGCTTCTTAGTCCATTCAATTTTCCATAGCTTGGAGCAAGTGCTGGGATAGATCTTTGCACCGTCCTTACATACGATAAAGCCTCACCATATCTTGACATGTCACCAAGTATCGATGCTTTCTTTTCTACAAAAGGGTAGGGATAAGTCACCACGGTAGCAGCATGACCAGCCACATCCAATGCTTCTTCCATACGTCCCGATTGTATCAGCAAATTGCATAAAGCCATCTGGAATTCAGCATCCTTTGGAACCAATCTTATTAGTTCTCTCAGCATCTCTTCCTGTCCTGCAATATTCCTCTTTTCTCTGAATTTGCGATATCGTGCTTCGTAGTCGCCTGCAATCTCGCGTCTCACCTCCTCTCGTTCAGGATAAATCTCAGCTAATCGCTTCAGCATTTTTGTAGCCTCTACATTATTTCCTTGCAGCCTGTATAGCTCTATTTTCTTTCGCCATAGATTGTATTCATAAGGTGCCAACTCAAGTAGTTGGTTGCAATAAACAATAGCCGAGCTGTAGTGGTGTGTCATCTCCTCCACCTTCATCAGCATCTGCAATGTATTTGGATTCTTGTTATCGTCGCGCAATGAACGAATGAGGAAATAGCGAGCCCTGTCATATTTCTTATAGTGCAACCAATATGAGCCCATAAGTTCGTTTAGTGACCAAACAGTTTCGTATTTGCTAAGTCCTTCGTCAAGCAACTTCTTACCTGTTCCCCAAAGTCCTTGTTTGAATAGATGGCGCACAGTATAGTCATAATATCCGGGCGTACCTTTCTTAGTAGGCGTATAATTGTCATTACGCCTACTATTCTTTTGGTTTTGCGCCAACATTGGCTGAACCATCAAGCCCAGCATCAATATTATGCACCATCTATATATAAAAGCAATTCTCATGTTTCGTCTTTCTTTTACTTTTCTATGCAGTTCCAGTCTTTGGTGTTGCTGCAGAGTTAGCACGCTTCATGCCCGTACGCTCCATAGATTTCCATACAGCCTTTTGGCGAGTTACGAACTTAATATATCCTACAACAGAGCATACTACGATTATCGGATGATATACTATAGGCTCCAACGCTGCTGCCACCAGCAGTTTCAGATAGCTTCTGATGCTGGTGTATGATGTTCCCAAGATGAAATCGTAGAACACAACAAAGGTAGAGAGCATAAAGCTGAAAGTATATATCGCAAAGAATGTTACAAAGAATGTGTCCCAGTTTATACCACCATTAAAGATGAGGTATATCATGAACAACAAACCTGAAATCTCGATGACAGGAGCCATAAACTCAAAGAGAAAGGTGTATACCATCGTGATGAGTCCCAATCTTTTATATTTTCTGTTCAGTATTAATCGGCGATGTTCCCACATCAGCTGTATCAATCCTCGTCCCCAGCGCACACGCTGACGATAGAGCATTCGTAGATTTGATGGACCCTCAGTCCAACAGCAGTTGTGTGGTATCTGAACAACTTTATATTTGCGTTTAAAATCGCAGCAATATGCTATCATTCGTGTCAGCATATCCATATCCTCGGCAAATGATGTGCTACTATAGCCACCTGCATCTCTAACCACCTCAGTAGAGAACAAACCATAACCTCCCGACACATTGTTCATGGCGTTTATCTTACTCCATCCCATCTTGCCAACAAGGAATGAGCGCTTATACTCCAAATCCTGGAACAAAGGTATTGGACGGTTTGATGGTCGTATGTCTACCAACTCTCCATTGTCGATGGTAGAACCATTACTCATCGACATGGTTCCTGATACGGCAATAATGCTTTCGTCGGTAATCACGGGGAACACGCATTGGTACATAGCGTCTTTCGACAAAATACAGTCTACGTCGGTATTGATGAAATAAGGGTTGTCGATAACATTCAGTCCTGCATTCACAGCGTCAGCCTTAGTTCCACCATTCACTTTGTCAACCACGATAAGCTTAGCATAGTTGAGATTTGTAGATTTAAACAGTCGTTTGAATGGTGCACAATGTACCTTCTCTACATATTCGAATGGCACCTCTACCAAGTCGAAAGTGTCGATGAGCAGTTCCAAAGTCTTGTCCTTACTACCATCGTTGACGATACAAACCTCAAAGTTAGGATAGTCCATCCTTAATAGCGATTGTACATTGTCGATGATAGTCTTCTCTTCGTTATATGCCGGTGCAACAATAGAAATGCCGGGAACGTAAGGGGAACTCTGTACCATGTGGCGGATATAGTCGTCCGACCATTGCTTACATCCTGTGCTGTATTGATATGAGAATATCAACAACATCACATACGACGCCAATAGCAATAGCGAATAAGCGAAGATGGCATATCCAAAGAAATATAGTAAAAAATCCCACATAACGGTTATAGCATTCTCATTTGATTAAGTACTCCCATAGAATCTATCTGATCCATCAGCGTACGGTCTGTGTTTGCTCTTATATATTCATCTCTCAACAGTTCGAAAGTCCGTCTGCCGTCATAACCATAGGTGTATAGGCATGTCAGTGCAACCTCCCGAGTAATCTTCGATGTTGATGTATGATAAGCATTCACAAAAAAGTCGGTGTGGTTTCCTGAGTTTATGGCATACACAGCCCTTAGCACCTCTTGTCTGATATGTTCAGGCTGTTGTTCGTAGGAGTCTATCGCTGCTTGCTCCTGATTGGTATCACGCAATATAGCGACCGCATGCAGTGCTGCCGTACGATACTTATAGTTAGACGACAAGAACCATTCATGCAGCGTAGCCTTCTCCTTTTCGCTACCCCAATATGCCGTTTCTTGAATAAGGAAAGCCACCGATTCCTCGTTCTTCACCTTCTTTGCAAGAACCAGGAATTGAGGCATCTGGCGTTCGTTGGCAGTAGCCCAAGCAAATAGGCGGTGTAGCATCATTATTCGCCACAGTCCCAACTTATCGTTAAACTCCTCAAGGAAATATTGGTATGGTTCGGCATTCGACGATATCACATAGCAAATACGTGCCATATGGCGAATGTTGGCATCATAATAATTGATATATATAGCCAACAAACCCTCTGACACAGGAATATGCATGTTAGCAAGATTCTGCAACGTCAGTAGCACATTCTTCGATGTAGCAAGGTTTTTCTCGTATAGAGCTTTTACGCCTGTATACTGACACAAGATGTCTGCATTTGGTATATCGCCAAGCTCGCGGCTCAAGTCCATACATATTTCCGAAATAAGCCGGGATAAAGTCTCGGTTTTATATGATTGTATGGTTTCTATAGGTGTACCGCATGCAACCTCAAGCTCCCTTATGCTTGGTTTATCGGCAGAAATCAATATCTGATAAAAGCCATCGTAAAGGTTCTTGCGAGCAGAGTTATACTCTTTTTTTGCACGTCGGCTTTGTCGGATTTTTCTTATAAACAACACAAATAGAATAAGCATAGTGACTATGCATGCGAGTATCAGTCCATAAAGCAGACGGATATTCCATGCATAGTCAGAATAGTAGAGCAGGAATCTCTTTAAGTAGAATCCCAAGACTTCAAATCCATAAAAGTCCATACCTTGCCCTGTTGGATATTCTATACCTGTTGTTAGTATCATTAATTAATTTATTCTGTGAAGAATGCGCTTGTAGCGCCCTTAAAGACAAGGTTCTCGTAAGTTTCTGGAGAAACCTTAACCTTTGAATTCTTCAATTTCATCCACACCTCTTCCTTAGTTAGATTCTTTGGATAAGTATGGATTTCCACAGTCACACCATCGCCATACTCTTTGCGCAAAGCATTGAGATATTTAGCATCGGTGCATGTTATAGTAAACACAGCCTTGTCGGCTCTGTGTTCAATAGTCACCTTTACAGGATTCTTGCTGTCAAGGACATACTCTGAACCATTTATAAACACCTTTTCACCTATTTTGAGGTCGTAGGTGCGGATGGCAAAGTCGTCAGCCTCGGCAATGTTTTCATATTCTAAAGGTATTTCTACCATCACCTTGTCTACAAGGTCGCGAATATGAACAGTGGTCTTCACTTCCTGCCAGTCAGAGTGTTGCTGCTGGTGGATGTCCACCTCTATGTTTTTAAGTCCTGCAACTGGAGTTTCATCGGCTTTGTTGTCCAATGAAGGTTCGCCATAGTTGCCTCCAGGAATATCTTCTACATCTTTCACGTGGTCGAAGGTGAGCACACCGTCGACATGCCATTTTCCATATGTATACTTAGCTACATACCAGATAATCTTCAATTTTGTGGTGTCTATGGCAGCAACATCTGCCATATCCTTCTTGTTCACCGACATCATCGATTTAAACGAAGGTACCTTGTCGATAATCTTCGATACAGCTTCACCTGTAGAATCGTAGAGATACTCGCGTACGCTGGTTGCGCCATTGGTGCTGTATAGCTTCCAATAAGGATAGTTGGTATCAACCAATCCACAGTTTGCAGCATTGAATACTGAGCCATTGTTATATGGCCAATAGTCTTGTGAATTATACTGTCCCACCGTCTTTGGTATACGACCATCGATGCGAATAAAGAAGTAGGCATTTGCATAGTTAGCCCCCTCTGTAGCACGACTTTGCGCATAGTCTGCAGAACCACCAGCGCGAGTGCCATTTATCCCATCAAGCATCTTTCCCATTGCGTACACTTCCGTACTCTTCTGACCCTTTGTTTGCCCATCAGAGATTATATCGTCCGACGAGCAGGCTGCAAACATCATTGCAGCCATAAGGAACATCATTACTTTTTTCATAATCATAACTAAATAGTAAGCACTTTTTTAATTTCTATCTTTTTTACCTTTTTACTTTTTTACCTTTTTACTTTTTTACTTTTTTACCTTTTTACTTTTTCACCTTTTCACCCTTCTCAAGCGCTTAGTTCAAACATATATCTTATGCCATCAGTATAGCCGATATCTCGGTATACTCTGCCACCCAAGAGCTTCGCCATCTTTTGGCATATTCTTAGTCGCAGTCCTAAGCCTTGTTTGTGGTCTTTCAGACTTTGTTCCACATCATGGAAAAACGAGTCGCCCTGTGAGTATGGCACATTTGCCGCAACCGAAATCTCTATTTTCTTGTCTTCGTTGATGCGCACCTTCATATTTATCTTGCCTTTATTGATAAATTGGCAAGCATTGGTGAGCAAGTTCTGTACCACCTGGCGCACTCTTCGTCCATCGCTCTGTATGGTGAAGCTTTCTGGCAAATGCGACGATAGGCTAACTTCCACGCTTGCAGGTTTGCAAACGTCTACAGCCTCTACAGCTTCTTTCACTGCTGTTGCCACATCTACGGTGCTTATCTTTACGCTATATTTATGAGTGTCGTAGCGAGTAGACACCATCAAGTCGTTGAGCAACATATCCAGCATATTGTAGCTATTGTGGATATGAGTAGCATAGGCTTCACGTTCTTCTTCGGTCCATGTGCCGTTAGGCATACTCAGCAACTGAGCAAAACCATATACCGAGTTCAGCGATGTGCGAATTTCGTGGCTCATATTCTGCAAGAATAGCTCCTTGCTATGCTGCAATCCTTCGCGCTCATACGACACCACATATATATATAGTATCAAGCATGACATAGCAACACCCATACTACATAATGGTGCGTCTGGATAACGCCATTGGAATATACTTAGGAATATCGGCACCAGCGATGCTAAACACACAGCCCAATGTCGTGGGTCGTAGCTGTTGTTGTATATACGGTTGCGTATTATCTTTATTAAAGTATAAAATCCCGTAGTTATACAAACAATGTCCAGGAACACCATTGTAAATGCTCGATACTTCCCCACCACATATTCACCATCCTTAATGTCGAAAAGCAAAGGCTCAGAGAAGTTTAATGCCACAATTACAATCTCTGCCAACACCAGCAAGCCGTCTAATCCTAATAATATCGAACAGTATGGCTCCTTACATTTCGTGTATGTTAGGATGAAATACAACCAGAAGAACATGTTTGCAACACATGCCACATGGAATACTGCAGAAGCTCCGAAGAATACTGCACTGTTATTTATGATATGGCTGTAGCATAAGCCCCAAACCGCATCCTGCACACAGTTGAATAGTGTGAAGTTTATCATCAAGAAAAACGCCCTATCCGATTTGCTCGGATTGCTATGTCGTCTTCTCTCTTTTACCAATATTACCAGCATTATTATTGCGAAGCATACTGCTGATATCCAATACATGTTTCTAGTCATATAGCTTGTTTTTTATTATCCTCTTTTTATCTTTTACTCTCTTTCGTATGAAAGATTAAATGATAAATAGGAATCTTGCTCCATTAGTATAGTTCTGGTCTAACTTTATCTCAGCTCCCAACTTCTTGGCAATGATACTGCATATGTGCAGTCCAATACCTGAACCTTGAATATTGTTGTGTGCCTTCTTATAGCGCTGGAATATATCTTTTGCTGCTTCAGGAGCTACACCCTCGCCAGTGTCTGTTACCGAGAATGTTAGTCGTCCTGGATTTTCTGATGTCGACACATGCAAGTGAATTTCGCCCTTCATAGTATGCTTACAAGCATTGGTAAGGAAGTTCACCAGCACCTGTTGTATACGTCTTCCGTCGGAGTCGAGCGTGTAGTCGTCTGCCACATCCGAAGTGAAATATAGTTTTACGGCAGCTTGTAGTCGCATTTCTGCCATTTGTATGGCGTTGCGGCATACTGGATTCACCATAAATGGGCTTTTCTGTATCCTGTAGTTGCCATGTTCTGCGTCTGCGATATCCATAACATCGTCAATGAGCATCGACAGCATATTGAAACTATTATATATATAGTTAAAATAGTCCTGCTTTTGTTCCTCCGAAACGTTATTGTCAGGCATACACAGCAACTGTGAGAAACCAAACATAGCGTTAAGTGGAGTTCTTATCTCGTGGGTCATATTCTGGAGCATCATAGTCTTCGACTTGTTAGCGTCGATATTCTCTCTTAGCTCTTCAACCCTTTTAAGCTCTTTGTCTCTTAGTTCCGAAATATCTTTCATCGTAGCCACCATGTGGTGTATAGTGCCATCTGCATGGCGGTCGCTAACGGTGAGTGTGAATCTTATCCATTTCACAGATACGCCACGGAAGAATATAGAGATTGAGTTGTTGTGTTTCATACGCTCGTTCAGTGTACTTAAGTCGGTGAACTTGCGTACATTCTCATATTCATTTGGATTGCATGCCTTTTCTGATATAATTTTCATGGCTTCAGAAACATGTCCTTCTCTTGGAGCATATGTCATCACGTTAGAATTTGGACTCAGATAAGAAGTATACCAATCTTTCTCCAAGTCTAAATATATCAAGCAAATATATGTTTTTGCCAAAGTGTCTGCAATGAAAGCATCTTTTATATGTTGCTCCATTTGCTCTGTTACATCATAGTGATAGCCTTCTACCACCACAGAGCCGTCTGTATTCTTACGACCTATTCCACCGCATCTCACATGTCTAACACCAAGTGTTGGGTGAATCCATCGATATGTCACCTCCTTATGCTGCCCAGAAGACAATACCTTCATATAGTCTTCGGCAATGTGGATGTCGTCGGGGTAAACTCTCTTTTTCCACCAGTCGTAGAGTTTCTCCTCTGTCATTTGGTGGTCTTCGTCAATGCCCAAGAGTTTAAGCATTTCATCTGAAGCTATTAGGCGAGGGCTGCATTCTTCTTTAAAGATAATGCGCCATATTCCCATCCCTGCAGTCTCAAGCACATCCTTGATGTTGCTCATTTGCATTATCAGATGGTCAGAATTAGTTCTTTCAGATTCCATTTAGTTAAGTGATTTATCTATTTGAAGGCTCTTTTTTGCCTTTTTATTTAAGAATTAAGTTTACCTTGATATTTTGAATGCAAAGATATGCAATAAAATGAAAAATGGCAAATAAATATATAAAAAATGATTGTAGCTCCGTATGTTTTCATACGAAACTACAATCATTCTTTACTTTAGTAATATGTTTTTTAATCTTTACATTGCAACAACGCTTGCTGTTGCTCCTGTTGCTTCGAAAATAGTCACGAAGTCTTCTGCGTCTTGTCTTGTCAAGCCTTTTGCAGCAATGGTAGGCACATTGTCGATAACCTTCTTTGCAAGTGCAGGACGATAGCCAGTAATTCTATTCAGTTGGTTGTACAAGTCTGAAGAATTACCTACAGTATCTATCCTTACAGCGTAAGGACCATGCTTGAAGTTTGGTATCTGCGGACCTTTGCAGATTTTTACTATGCCGATAATGATATATACGGCAACAATAAATACAAAAAGAACAAGAAAAATTGAGATACCAAGAGCTTTTCCTGCTGCTGTACCTGTGCCAAATCCAGAGAGTAGGAAACGGCTGAATCCATTGTTTAGTAAGTTCATAAAATAGTGTATTTAGTTTAAGTGAATAATTCTCTGTTTGCAAAGATAGTATAATTTTATATATTAACCAAGCAATATTTAAAATATTTATTAAAGTTTCGGATTTAGGTAGGGACGGGCTGAAAGCCCAACATGCGCATAGCCCAGGGCATCGCCCTGGGTTACGAATTGCCATAGTATTGACGCCCTGTTAAGGGCAAAAGCGTAATAAATATGGCGCAGTTATTGAACAAAATCTACATAAGGATTAATGCTTCTGCCCTTACAGGGCGTCACTAACGGATGTGCTTTGACCCAGGGTGTCGCTTCGCTTGCCCTGGGCTATGCGCTTGTTGGGCTTTCAGCCCGTTTGGAATTAAATCCAAAACTTTAGATATTTATAGTTGCCTACTAAACATGTAATAATGAGATATGGCAAAAACTATGTATTTTGTTTTGTTATTCCATTCGTTTTTATAAATTTCTTATACTCAAGTATACAAATACATTTGCATTCTCTTCGCTTAATCGAAATTTTGCAGTAACTTTGCACAAAAATAATAAATTAAGCTTAATATATTTAGATGGAACAAAAGAATTTTAAGAGAACTACCGTTACGGCAGCTCTCCCTTATGCTAATGGCGGCGTACATATCGGCCATTTGGCAGGTGTTTATGTGCCTGCAGATATCTACGTTCGCTATCTCCGACTAAAGAAGAAAGAAGTTGTTTTTATTGGAGGTTCTGACGAGCATGGAGTGCCTGTTACTATCCGTGCTAAGAAAGAGGGCATCACCGTACAGGAGGTGGTAGACCGCTATCATAACCTCATCAAGAAATCGTTCGAGGATTTCGGTATTTCTTTCGATGTTTATAGCCGTACCACTTCCGACATTCACAACAAGTTTGCTTCTGACTTCTTCCGCACTCTCTACGATAAGGGCGTATTGGAGGAAAAGGTAGAGGAACAGTTCTGCGATGAGGTAACAGGAGAATTCCTTACCGACCGCAACATCGTTGGTACATGTCCTCGCTGTGGTGCAGAAGGTGCTTATGGCGACCAATGCGAGAAGTGTGGCGCTACACTCTCGCCAGAGGAACTTATCAATCCTACAAACAAAAATAATCCAGGCCACGGTCTCGTGAAGAAGCCTACTAAGAACTGGTATCTACCATTGGGCAAATATCAGGATTGGCTCAAGCAATGGATATTGGAAGGTCACAAGGAGTGGCGCTCTAATGTATACGGACAATGCAAGAGCTGGCTCGATATGGATCTTCAGCCACGTGCTATGACTCGCGACCTCGATTGGGGTATTCCTGTGCCTGTAGAGGGTGCCGAGGGCAAAGTGCTCTACGTATGGTTCGATGCTCCTATCGGATATATCTCTAACACCAAGGAACTCTGCGATGCTCAGCCTGAGAAGTGGGGCACATGGCAGAAGTGGTGGCAAGACCCAGAGACTCGTCTCGTTCACTTCATCGGCAAGGACAATATCGTGTTCCATTGCATCATCTTCCCTACTATGCTCAAGGCGCATGGCGACTACATCTTGCCAGACAATGTGCCTGCTAATGAGTTCTTGAATCTTGAAGACGACAAGATTTCTACATCACGCAACTGGGCAGTATGGTTGCACGATTATCTCGTCGACCTTCCTGGCAAACAGGATGTTTTGCGCTACGTACTTACTGCCAATGCTCCTGAGACCAAGGACAACAACTTTACATGGAAGGATTTCCAGGAGCGCAACAACTCTGAGCTCGTGGCTATCTATGGCAACTTCGTAAACCGCGCTTTGCAGCTCACCAAGAAGTATTGGAACGGCGTTGTTCCTGCTTGTGGCGAATTGCAGGAGGTTGACCAGAAGGCTATCGCTGAGTTCAAGGATGTGAAGGAGAAGGTTGAGCAGTATCTCGACGTATTCAAGTTCCGCGAGGCACAGAAAGAGGCTATGAACCTCGCCCGCATCGGCAACAGATATATCACAGAGTGTGAGCCTTGGAAGGTTTGGAAGACCGATCCTAAGCGTGTAGAGACAATCCTCAACATCTCGCTTCAGCTCGTTGCCAACCTTGCAATAGCTTTCGAACCATTCTTGCCATTCTCTTCTGAGAAGCTCCGCAAGATGATCAATATGCCTAACTTTGAGTGGACACAGCTCGGCAGCACCGACCTCCTTAAGGCTGGCGACCAGCTTGGCGAACCAGAGTTGCTCTTCGAGAAGATTGAAGACGAGGTGGTAGAAGCACAGCTCAAGAAGCTTGCTGATACCAAGAAGGCAAACGAAGAGGCTTCATACCAGGCAGCACCTGTTAAGCCTGAGGTTAGCTTCGACGACTTCGAGAAACTCGACATCCGTGTAGGTCATATCATCAACTGCGAGAAGGTTAAGAAGTCGAAGAAACTCTTGAAGTTTGCTATCGACGATGGCTCAGGCGTAGAGCGCACCATCCTCAGCGGTATCGCTGCCTACTATGAGCCTGAGCAGCTGATAGGCAAGGATGTATTATTCGTTGCCAACTTTGCTCCTCGCAAGATGATGGGCATAGAGAGTCAGGGAATGATTCTTAGCGCTGTCAACTTCGATGGCAATCTTACAGTCACCTCACTCCTTGGCAAGGTAAAGCCAGGAAGCCAGGTAGGATAAAAACAAAAGGTTTTATTATTAATTAATGAGATATGAAGAAAATACTATCTTTAGCATTGTTGCTTATTGCGACATTCTGCGCTAATGCACAGATGCTCGATCCTGTTAAGTTCACATCGACACTAAAGACAGGAAATACATCAGAGGGTGAAATCATCTTCTCTGGTAAGATAGAGAAGGGGTGGCACGTGTATTCAACAGGCCTTGGCTCTGATGGTCCTGTGTCAGCATCGTTTAATGTCAATAAACTCGATGGTGTGAAGCTCGTTGGCAAACTCAAGCCTGTAGGCCACGAAATTTCAAACTTCGACCAGATGTTTGGCATGAACCTTAGATACTTCGAGCATAGCGTGAAGTTTGTTCAGAAGGTTAAGTTCACTAAGCCTAACTATACCATCAACGCCTACTTGGAGTTTGGCGCTTGCAACGACGAAAACTGTATGCCTCCTACCACCGTTGATATCAAGAAGAGTGGTAAGTCGCCTGCCATCGACGCTGATGCAGCTGCCGAAGCTGCTACTGCTGAGGCTCAAGACCAGACCGTTGCTGCCGACACCACAGCCGCTGCTGATAGCACCGTAGCTGCAGCTCCTATTGCTGTTGACAACAATCAGCTCTGGAAACCTGTAGTTAAAGAGCTTCAGGCTTTCGGTGGTAATGCCGACATTGCTAACCACTCATTGTTCTACATCTTCTTGATGGGACTCATCGGTGGTTTGCTCGCTTTGGTTATGCCATGTATCTGGCCTATCATCCCAATGACCGTAAGCTTCTTCTTGAAGCGTGCTAAGGATGATAAGAAGAAGGGTGTCCGCGACGCCGTTACCTATGGTATCTCTATTGTCATCATCTATCTTGCCTTAGGCATCTTGGTGACAGCAATCTTTGGTCCAAGCAAGCTCAACGAACTTTCTACCAATGCTGTATTCAACATCTTCTTGTTCTTGCTGTTGGTAGTATTCGCATTGTCGTTCTTCGGATGGTTCGAAATCAAGTTGCCTGATAGCTGGGCAAACTCTGTAGACACCAAGGCTTCTAATGCCACAGGCTTGATTTCTATCTTCCTCATGGCATTCACCCTTGTATTGGTATCATTCTCTTGTACAGCACCTATCATCGGCTTGCTGTTGGTAGAGACCGTTACTTCGGGCAACTGGATAAGCCCTGCCGTAGGTATGTTGGGCTTTGCATTGGCGTTGGCATTGCCATTCACATTGTTCGCCATGTTCCCATCATTGCTCAAATCGGCTCCTCGCTCAGGTTCTTGGATGAACACCATCAAGGTGGTATTGGGCTTCGTAGAGTTGGCATTTGCATTGAAGTTCTTCTCTGTTGCCGACCTCGCTTACGGATGGCACCTCCTCGATCGTGAGGTATTCCTCTCATTGTGGATTGTCATCTTCGGTGCTCTTGGCTGCTACCTTGTAGGCTGGTTGAAGTTCCGTACCGACGAGATTGGTGGCGAAATAGATCGTCCTATGCCTGTAGCATGTATCATGCTCGGCTTGTGCTCTTTGGCTTTCATGGTATATATGATTCCTGGTCTTTGGGGTGCTCCTTGCAAGGCTGTCAGCGCTTTCGCTCCTCCTGTCAACACTCAAGACTTCAACCTCAATACCAAGATTGTTGAGGCTAAGTATACCAACTATGAAGAGGGTATGGCTGCTGCTAAGGCTCAGGGCAAACCAGTATTGGTTGACTTCACTGGCTTTGGTTGTGTAAACTGCCGTAAGATGGAGGCTTCTGTATGGACCGACCCTCAGGTAGCTGATAAGCTTACTAAGGACTATGTTCTCATCTCGCTCTTCGTTGACGATAAGACAAAGCTTGCTGAACCTATCGAGGTAGAGCAGAATGGTCAGAAGCGCACTCTTCGCACCGTAGGCGATAAGTGGAGCTATCTCCAGAGCTCTAAGTTTGGTGCCAATGCTCAGCCTTTCTATGTTGCTGTCGATGCCGATGGTAATCCTCTTACCGGAAGCTTCTCATTCAAGGAAGATGTTCCTGCATACCTCGACTTCCTCAATAAGGGACTTGAAGCTGCAAGAAAATAATCATCATGAAAACTATGTTTGACAACAATACAATAGACAGCATCCTATCTCTTATTAATAAAGAGGTAGTGCCAGCTGTAGGATGTACAGAGCCTATGGCGGTTGCACTTTGCACCGCCAAGGCTACTGAAATCCTTGGACGTAGACCAGAGAAAATCACCGTGATGCTTTCTGCCAATATGCTGAAAAATGCTATGGGCGTAGGCATTCCTGGTACTGGCATGGTTGGACTCCCTATAGCTATAGCCCTCGGTGCTATAGTCGGCAAGTCGGAATATAAGCTCGAGGTCATCCGCGACCTCACTCCTTCTACCCTCGCCATGGGCAAGGAGTATATAGCAGAAGACAAGATTGACATCCGCCTTAAGGATGGCAATGTAGACAAACTCTATATCGAGGTTATCTGCGAAGGCTGTGGACATTCTGCAACAGCTATCATCACCACCAGCCACACCAACTTCGTTTATGAAGAAAAGGATGGCAATGTGGCTTACGACAAGCGTACTGCTGCAGGCGAAGTGGCTGAAGATGGCGACATCGCTCTCAATATGCGCATGGTCTACGACTTTGCTATGACAACACCTGTAGAGAAGCTCGCCTTCATCCTCAAAACTAAGGAGTACAATATGAAGGCTGCTGCCGAGAGTATCAAGGGCAACTATGGTCATTGCCTTGGCAAGACTATGGACCGTCCGCTTTCTCATGGTATCTTTGGCACAAGCATCTTCTCGAAGATGATTTCTCGCACCGCCCTTGCCTGCGACGCTCGTATGGGTGGCGCTATGATTCCTGTCATGAGCAATAGCGGTTCGGGCAACCAGGGCATCTGTGCCACTAACCCTGTGGCTGTTTTTGCCGATGAGAACGAGAATACCGAAGAAGAGCTCATCCGTGCTCTTACCCTTAGCCACCTCACAGCTATCTATATCAAGCAGAGCCTTGGCAAACTCTCAGCCCTCTGTGGTTGTGTCGTTGCCAGCATTGGTTCAAGCTGCGCCATCACCTACCTTATGGGAGGCGACTATCAGCGCATCTGCCACTCTGTAAAGAATATGATTGCCAACCTTACAGGTATGATTTGCGATGGAGCAAAACCAAGTTGCTCGCTTAAGATTTGTTCTGGCGTGTCTACAGCTTTGCTCTCAGCACTCCTTAGCATGGAAGGCAAATATGTTTCTGAGGTAGAGGGTATCATCGATAGCGATGTCGATAAGTGCATCCACAACCTCACCAGCATTGGCAAAGAGGCTATGTGTGCTACCGACGACATGGTATTGAAGATTATGACAAGCAAATAGCCGTACGCTATTTTATTATATGACGAAAGCGTGAAGAGCATCCTGCCCTTCACGCTTTTGTCTTTTTTTAGGCTCACCCGATAAATCTAGGGGGCAGCTAAGACTTGTCCTTTGACTGATAACACCGCTTTCCGATTATATTTCTTACGCATATAAAACATAAACCAAGATAAACACCCTATGCTGGGCAAACTCTCATGCTTCGAGTTTTTGATGTAAAGGCTTGACAAGGCGCTTTCTATAATCCGCAAAACGAAGCGTTTCGCCTTTCCATAACGAACCGCATAATTTCTTAAAACGAAATGTACCTCTGGGGTACTCCCCCACCCCAAAATATTTTCGACCGGCTTACGCCGGTATTCGTATATCCAAAGAACGGAGTCCGGACACTATCCGAACTCCGTTCTTTTCGTTTTGTCGCTTCGTTCCCGCTTTGTCGCGCTTCGCGTTACGCTACCTCGTCCAACGCCTTGTACGCGACCACGCTTTGCGCCTTCACGATTTTGCCGCGGAAGGCCAGGCGCGAGCCGACACCCGCACTCGCATGCGAGACACCGCCATACGCGTTCGCATAGAAGTACCCGCGATAGACCACACGGCCTGATGCCGAACTGAACCAGTACTTGTCTGAATAGTAGGTGGTGGACGAGCCATTCATGGCTCCAACAGGTATCACGGCCATCAGCTTGCCATGTGCCACAGTGGTTATCCAGTAGTCGCTGTTGGTCATACCTTTTATCATAAGGGTTGTACCGTCAGGTAGCCAGATACGCCACTTGCCGACGTTACCGCTCGTGTTCGGCAAGTCCACACCGTCCATCATGTCGTACTTGTTTCCGTAGATGTCCTCATAGCCTATGCAGCAGATGTTGTTCACCTGCGTCACCTTTGTGGCTCCGTACTCGTCTTTCTCTATATACCAGGCATACAGGTGCACGCCTGCATCGGAGGTGTTGTTTGTCACATTCGGGTTGATTCCGCTTGCCTCCTCAAAGCCAATGGTGTCCTGCATACCTCTTGACGCTGTACCGCCGGTTGTTCTCATATAGGAATGCTGGCCGGCGCCGCACTGTTCCTGCATATTCCTGCGCCCATACTTGGCATAGCTCAAGTTGGCAATACGGAAGTGCATCAGCGCGTCTATCTGCTGCATGCCTCGCTGCACGCTGTAATAGTGGAAGTCCGTCCATGACATACTGCCGGTGGTGCTGTTGCCTGTTATGGCAGAGCGCAACTTGCTGCCGACTACAGAGCTGCCCACAACGGCGCACAAGTGCTCGTCATTGGCGAACCACTCCGGCTCCATGTCCTCTATCTTCTCACTGTTGGAGAGGACTACCTTGTCGAACTCTGCCGTGTTCAAAATGGAGAAATACAATGCCGTCGCACCTTCCGGAACATCTGATATAAGATACATACCGGCCTCGAAACGGCTGCCCAGAGTCGGAACCACGATGTCTTTCACCACATTACCGCTTGCATCAGCAAATATTGAGCCTACGAGATTGGTTCCTGGCACACTCGGCCAGCGTACTTTCTTGTAACCGCTGACATCGACCATACATACGGAATAGGTGCTGTCTGTGCTGTAGGAGTTCTTGATGGTGTCCTTGCCGCTCATTATCTTCTTTCCGCTGGTATAACCGCCTTGGCGTGCCTTGATGTCCGCAAGCGTAAGCACGTCCACGTTCGGCACCGTCGGCATGTGGTCCTTGTCCCTTGAACTGTAGCAGCTGTAGTTCTTGCCGTTCAGGAAGTCGTTGATGCCCTTGCTCCAGAAGAATGGCTCATACATCATCCAGTCGCCCTCCGTGCCGTCCAGCTTTGCAACCGTGCCATCATAATACTTGTTGCTGTCCGTGTCTGCAAGTGGGCAATATGTCATCTCACCGTCAAGGTTGTTCACCACGGTATCCACATTGGCGATGTTCACATTTCTTGTCGTAGCCTTCTTTGTCACCTTCGCCAGCACACGGTGGCGGTTCTTGAAGATTGCCTCTATGTGCCCGCTCGGCTTGTAGTCGTTGCCGTACTTGTAGCCCGTTCCGTTGTCAAGATTGGAGATATTCGCATCGTCTGCCACACTCTCGTCGCTCTCCAGCATGGTGTATTCGGGCTGTACAATGTTCAGTTCGGGGAAGTGCCGCTGCAGTGCATCGTACTCTTCATCGGCCTTGTATTGCGTCAGTCGGTATGTGCCTACCAGTCGGCACGTTTCCACATTGCCACCGTTCTCGTCCACGCCGCCAATCGCCATCAGCGAGGTCAGCAGGCTGCCGTCGCCCTCCATGTCGATACCAGTCACGCGCAGATACTTTACATTGGTGCATCTTGCATACAATGTCTGCCAGTCTATGCCGGGACAATTATCCACCACAAAGCGTGTGATATTGCCCGTGCCCTCTAATGTCAGGCCACTTGTCCTCAGTTTGCCCAAATAGCGCAACTCCAGCGTCTGCAATGTCGCAGGCAGCGTCACGCTCGTCAGCGGTGCGCCCTGTGCGAAGTTCACGCCTGTCAGTGCCGTCCGGCCAGCTTTCAGTGTCTCCAACTTCGTGTTGTTGCTCAGGTCTATGCCGGTAAAGCTGTTCGACTTCAGGCCAGTCATATTCAATGTCCGCAAGTTTCGGCAGCCGTTCACCAATAGGGCGTTCAGCGTTGTCTGCGTTTGGGCGCAACTCACATCGAGGGTTCTCAATGCCGAGCAGTTGTTCAGGTTCAGCGTCTGCAGTATCGCATGGCTCACGTCCGTCAGGTCAAGCCCCATTATACGGCTCGCACCATAGACGTACTGAGGGTCGTTCACGATGAGGTCCGTGTCCAAAGTCAGATTCACCATGTTTCCAGTGTCCTCCGCCAGCACCGCGCTCTCGTGTGGCGTGCCACTCGTGTAACCGTAGCCGAAGTAGTAACGCTCGCTTGCCGTGATTCTTATTTTGCGGTTATCCGAGCCAAATTTGTAGCCGAAGTAGGCCGCAAAGCTGTCCTTTCTGTATGTGCCGCACACATACTGGCTGTCAAGCAGGGCGAAGCGGTTCTGAATGGTGAAGGTGCGGTGGGCGTACCGGCTGCCCTGCAACGCGTACAGGTAGTCGTAGTAATTGGTCGTTCCGTCAGCACTCGTCACGCCATCCGTGAGCGGTTTGATATACTTATAGATACCGTCCTTGTTGTAGATGCGCTCGCACCAGTTGCCCATCTGCTCCTCGTTGAACACTTTCAGCACATATTCCAACGACATGGTAGAGCGCAGCTTGTCGGCCACCTCGCGCAACTTGTCGGGGCAGCCTCTCACCAGCTCCCACAATACCGAGTCATGCCCTGCAAAGGCATACGAGCCGATGCTCTCGTCCATCGTCTCCCACGTTATCGTGTAGTCGTACTTCAGCACCGAGTCATTCCGCTCGCCGAAGATGGTATCCATGTCGTAGGGAATGAAGTACCATATCTTGCCGTCCCATGTCACGAGCATCATGTTCTTCGCGCGGTTATCGACAGCCATCAGGTAGTCGGTTATCAGATACCATGCAAAGGGCGAGTCGTTGCCGAAATAGCCCTCATATTCGTTCAAGAACTTTGTCGGGTTGCCCTTGCACGAATAAATCCATTCCCAAAGGCGCTTCACTGCCGCCTTGTCGTCCTCGTGCGCCGTTGCCCATGTGTCATCGGCCTTGAAACGGAACTCCAGTGCGTCGTCAAACGAGTCCATGTTGCTCGTACCGAACAGACACAGTGCCTCAGAGTTGTTCAGAAACTCCAGACAGATGCACTTGTTGCGTTCACCATTGAGTGTTGCTTCGTCATTGAAACCCTCGATACCCTCAAAGCCGTAGATGATGCCGCTGCCGCTCTTCTCGTTCAGGAAGTTGTACTTGCCTAAGTACACGTTCTCGCCTGTCCCGTCGTTGTCATAGAACAGGTCCATAGGGAAACCGTCCACGCCGATTCTCACGTCGTAGTTGCCTTTGTATGCCGCCTGTGGCGGAGTCAGCCAGCCGCATTTCTTCCAAATATCGTTCACGATGCGCACACCGCCGGGGTTGTGCGTTGAGGACGAGTCCGAGAAGTCGGCTTTCAGACAGAAAATGTCAATGGGACGTGCCCCCGGCTTGAACGAATACTTGAAGTCAGGAACCTCCACTCCGTTCACATACAACTTCGTGCCGTACTTGCTCTCTCTTGAGAAGTATATGCGGTAGTTCTTTCTCGGGTAGGTCGTCGATGATGTTCCCTGTATGCGCAGACCGCACTGGTAGATGATGAAGTCATACTCCTTGCCGTAGGCCGAATAGAAGTATATATCGACCGGCACCTCGAACTTCTTGTTGTTCGTCTGGTTCACTAAGTTAACGTCGCCCACGATGCGCATCACGCTCTTGCCCATCGCCCTCAGCTTATCTATATCGACATCAATGCCCTCGTCGTCCATCACCTGGTTCTTCTCGAACAGAACCACCATCTCATCGCTTGTCGGGCGGTCCACCATGTAGTTGGCAAGTTCCTCGTCGTCGCCCAATGCGCGGTTGTATATGCGCAGATTCCTTACCTCCACGTCCGCGCTCTCGCTCGTTATCTTGATGTTGGCCGGCTCGTCCTGCAGAAGACTGTCTGTCGGGGCGTACTGCTTTGCACCGCTCAATATGCCGTTCACATACAATTCCATCAGCCGGTTGCCCTTCTTCTCCTGTACCACGAATGCTATCTTCAGTGTCATGCCGCTCGCGAACTTCGTGCCTACTTCCGATCCTGCGCCCGTACGCATCAGCGCCTCCTGCGTGGTCAGTCTGAAACCGACATTGCCGGCCATACAGTCCACCACCGTGCCCTTGCGGTCGGTCACATTGGTGCAGGTCAGTTCCATCTCGTAGGTCGCACCAGTCGTGGTGGCATCACTGGCAAATGGTCTGTACCCGATTTCTATGTTCGCACCGTTCGTCAGTTTCAGCGCGTCACCCGTCCAGCCGTTGCTCTGCCAGTCAAAGCCCTCAAACGCCGTTTGAACGTCGTTATAACGCCATTCCGCAGGACTGCTCTCCGCATTGCTCCTGCCCGCTGCCGTCAGCTTCAGCACCAGTCCCGATGTCGCCTCGCCAAGGTCGATGCCGCTCTCCGTCACGTTCACATTGAACTTGTATTCGGTCGTGCCGCACTTCAGCACCATCGCAACCGCGCCTTTCTCCAGGAAACGGTTCGTGTAGGTCTGCACCGTTCTCGGCACGCTCACCGTCTGCGTCCTTATACCGTCCCTCCACACGCTCATGCCCGCAGGGGTTGCCGTGGGGTCGTAGGCCACGAAGTCGAACATCATCTGCTCATACTGCCCAGTATCGATGGTCGGGGTGAGATGGTCTGCCGTAAAGACGCGCCCGTCCTTGAAAATTATCTTGGTTCCGATATATGGAGCACTGCTGCCGGTCTTCAATATGTCGAAATAGATGCTCTCGCTCTTCAGTGTCAGTTCCTCGCTTGCCTTCATCTCGGCCACCATCTGCATGGTATGTCTGCCGACTGCAAGCCCGGACATGGAGAGCGTGAAACTGCCGTTGGTGGTACCGCTCCTTGTGACGGAAACGGAGTCTTTCTGTATGCCGTCCACATAAAGGGTGACGGTCTTTGTGCCGCTTCCGCTTACGGCATAGGGTATGTCCACGTTCTCGCTCACGCCATAGCCGCCTTTTGCGATACACTCGGCGATATTGAAACCACTGCTCAAGGCAAGGGTCACCGCCTTCACGCTCACATAGCTCTGCTTGGTCTGCGTCTTGCCTGTTGTCGGGTCTGTGGTGGTCGCCTTCACATAGATGTCCGTTGTGCCCAAAAGAAGGTATTTAGTCAGGTCCAGCGTATAGGTGCCCTTGCTCACGTCCTGCTGTGTATCGGAATACATCAGCGTCGCGCCACGCTTCATTTGTATCTCTACGATGGCTTTCTGCCCCGTCGATGTTCCTTTCTCGTCACCGCTGCTGTACTGGTGGTCATAGAACCAGGTGAGTATGGCCTTGTCGCCTTCCTTGATGACGGTCTTGTCAGTCTCTGCCGTCAGCACGATTTTGGTAGTGGAGGTGTCTCCGCCACTGCCGCCTTTTCCTGCCGGTATGTCCAGACCTACGACCTCCGCACCGCTTTTGTTGGTCAGCGTCACACGCACGGTGCTCTCGTCATCGCTAAGTTCGGCACTGCCGCCAAAGATGGTGTTGGCTTCGACTTCCGCAAGTTTGGCGGCCACGGCCGCGTTCTGCACCGGATTGGTGGAGTTCGTGTTCAAACTCTCGTCCACCTCTGTATCGTTGATGGTGAGGTTCACGTTGCCCGTGTTGTCAAGCGTCTGTTTCTTTCCGTTTACCGATATGCTCTTCACGTTGCCCGCACCACCGAAGTCCTCCCAGCTCGCAGCCTGTTCCCAACTGTCAAGGCTTGTGCCGGTGAACTGCTTGGTCTCCCACTTGCCCAGCGCCGTCTCGTAGGTGATGCAGCGCCCCTTGGCACGATTCTTCTCCTCCACGGCGACGATGGCGGTCTCCAATGTGTAGTAACCGCTCTCAAGCGGGATTTCCTCTGTCACGTTGTAGGTGTTTCCGCCACTGCCGCCTGTGGCATATTCCTGCCATTTTTCCGCATCATGGAGATCGTTGCCAGGATCACCGGTGAACTGCCAGGACTCCCAGCCGTCCGCACTTCTGAATATCATCACACAGCCGGTGGTGAACACTTTTTCACCACCGGTGCTCTCGTTGCCGGCAATGGTCTCCATCGCCTCAGACCAATCGCTGAATATACGGTCGGCATCACCGACAAGGCTGTTCGCCAGCACCACCGGGTGGGTGTTGGCTGCCGCAATGGCATCATTCAGCCTTGCCGTGGCTGCATCGGCAAGCATGGCCGAATTGTTGGCCGTGCGTGCAGCACCCGAAGCCACATCTGCCGCGTCTTTGGCCTGCTGTGCCACTGTCACGACCGCTCTCGATGACGCGTCCGCCGTGGCAGCGGCTGCATTTGCTGTCTTGGCCGCATCTTCCGCAGGTTTCGCAAGCAGGGACACTGGCACACGGACAACTTTCTCTCCCTGCATGGCCGGTAGTGAGTTCACGCTGTCAAGCGAGGTGGCTATTTCCAGCTCGTCCACGCTCTGACTGTCTGTCTTTATCTGGTTCAGGACTTCCTGAACGACTGTTTTCTTCTCCTCGTCTGTCATATCATTCATTATTAGGGTTATTATCCAACTGGTCTTCAAGCCCATCTATGAAATTGGGCAGGCAATACTTGTACGCCGTCTCGCGAATCAAGGCTATTTCATCGCCCGTATATTCCACAAAACCATCGCTCCTATATATCTTCAAGGCAAGGGCATGGGCACGGATACCATTAGCATGCAGATACAGCAAATCGGCAAAACTTTCACGGGCATCACCGATTTGCCGGTTCTTCCTGCAAATTCCGGTATATATGCCAAATTCCTTAAAATTCAATCTTTTCATATCTTTATTCTTTAAGTCCAAAACCATGTACCAAGTACCATAAAGGTAAAACCGCCAGCATTGAAGGTCTCGTCATCACCCGTATAGACGGTAAAAGAGTCAGCAGTTTTTGCGGACACACAAGCGTATATATTCGCTCCTGCATCGTTAAAACCTGTCAGCATCACCTCGTACTTGTCTGCAGAGGAAAATGTACCGCTGGGGAAGTGTACTGTCACATACTTGTCTCCTTTCGAAGGATAGGATATATATAGATTTATATTTTCGTTATCATATATATTCCTGTTCCATCGCTTCTGCCTTACAAGGCTCGGAGTGCCATTGGTAAATTCCACCTTTCCAAGGTACATCGCTTTCAAGTCAAAACCTTCACCGATGCTTTTGAGTGGTCCGGAAGCATCGCCGTAGTTGAACAAACGTCTGTTCAATACAAGCCACCCCTTAAACGTCTCACCTTCTCCAACGCCTATCATTTCAACGGCTTCGTATGCGTTTACTATAAGGGTTGTCAACGGCTCACCATCTTCATAGAAATAAAAACCAGATGGAGCCGTTGCTGCAATTGGTCCGGCTGTCCGTTCGTTATTCCAATGATAGTTCAGGATCATCGCGCGGAATCCGTTAAAATCAGAAGAGAAGGGAACGGTAAATGCCGTGTACCAACCGTCACCGCCTCCCGGTATGATTATATTGTTATTGTTCTGGAGACCGAATGTCGAAACGACTATCGGGCCATCCGCCGAGAGTGCATAATTACCGTCTCTAAATGGGGTACGGATAGCTCCGTTTATTCTTACGTCCCTCAATAATGACTGTCCGATAGTAGCCTTGATTGTCTCAACACTACCATCTTCCAGTATTTTGAAATTATCATTGGCGGTTACAAGTCCCTCCAGCTGTATGTTTGATGCCTTTATCTTCACGCCGTCCTGGCCCGCACCGACAAAGGACTTCAGGTTTCCGTCCCCATCGATGGCGTACAGGCCAGACACCTTGGAGGTGGTGATAAGCCCTGTCTCCTCCAACATATTCTCGTCCTTGTCGAACACGGCAGCGGAGATTTTCACAAGCCGCTCGCTCTGCTCGAACAATGTGCGGTAGCGGTGCGTCAGCGCCTCGTACTTGTCGGTGCTGAGCACAAGCATGTACATGTAGATGTCACCGTCAAACTCCAGACGAAAGTCGCCCGTGCCGTTCCACAGGCCGTTGCCGGTATATTGCACATAGCCGTCGGTCTCCGCGATTTCCTCGCTTATCTCCATGCTGTTGAAGTTGGCAAAGCCTGTCTTGTCCACATTCTCGAAGCGAACCTTCAGCGTGCCGGCCTTGGCACAGCGGTAGAAGAATGTCAGATACACCGGCAGGGCCTCTTTCTGCCCCTCGTCATTGGTCGGGAACGTGGGCACATAGCGCAGGTTCCCGTGTTTCTGCAGTATGTACTTGTTGCGTATGCGCACCACCGTGCGCCCCATGTCTGTGACCACGCTTGCGCCGTCGCCTTTCTTGGAGAGCACATTGCCGTTGGCCCATATCCACTTGTTACCGACAAGGAAGAACACGGTCTCGTTCTCGGAGTTCCATTTCTCCAAACCCGATGTGAACGTGGGGTTGTTCAGGTAGCCTTTCTCGCTCAGGAAGTCGTTGCGCACACTGTCGATGGCGCTCTGTACCTTGCCCTCCGTTATCTCCAGCTTGGTCTTGATGTCCTCGCCGGTGGAGAGCAGGAACGTGCCGCGCAGATACACGTTGTCGGCATACAGGCCATTCCCCTTCGGTTGGTTATCCAAAGGGAAGCGGTCGTCCTTGATGTCGTCAAGGTTGCCGAGCCTTGCACGCAGGGCGTGGTCAAAATTCTTGGCGCTTACTCCGTCCAGCACATCCACTCTCGGGTGTCCGTCCTCCGAGGCGGATATGAGGACGAGGTTCTGGCGGTTCGCCGTCTCGGTGTTGCCCATAAGCACGCACTCATCGCCATCTTCGGGCTGTGAGGTCTCAAACTCGGATTTCTCCACAAGTATGCCACCATTCGCGGTGCCGGCCACCTCCACCCAGTAGGCTTTCTGCGACGTGCCGGTGAACACCTGACAGCGCATCAGGTCGTGCGCCACGAAGGTATTCTCCTGCTCGAATGTGATGTGCCAGTAGTCGCCATGCTCCTGCACCGTCTTTATCTTGCCGTTGGCCGCGCTCACGCAAATCAGTCCGCCCACGCTGCGCACCTTGTTTATCAGCAGTTCAAAGACATTCATCACGCGCCTCACGGTTAGCTTGTCAACTATCAGGTGCGACAGCAGGTCCTCGTCAAGGCCGATTTGCCAGCCGTTGCCTGTCATACCACTGCCGCCATAGTTGGCGCTGCGCAACAACTCACGCACCACGAGGGTGAGCAAATCGGCATTGCCCTTGCCATCGACGCGCCCGTTCTCCTCCTGCCCGAACACCACGCCCTGCTCAAAGGTTATCCGTCCCTTCGTGCGGTCGTTGCGTTTCTTGCTCAGAAACTCCTGCTGGCTCCGTCTTGCGGAGAACAGGTTATTATCGGTCGGCTGCGTGTCGTCCCATGAGCGTATGATGTCGGGCAAAGCTGCGCCCTCCGTCCTGGACTTGGTATAGTTCTTCAGCTCTCCGATGCTGTCGTTCACCTTGTCAAGTGCGCCGGTCTGCAGGGCGTCGCTGATTTCCAGATCCATCTGGCTTGGCTGGTTCACCTTGCGCGTTATCTTGGTGATACGGCTTTGCCTGTAGCCGTTTTCAGGGAAATACTTGTCGCTTACAAGCCGGACACGCCTGCCGACATAGAACACGACATTATTCTCCTCCACCCATACATGGTCGGTCGGGGCTTTATAGATGCTGATGTCCTTCCATTGCTCGGCGTTGTACTTCTCCACTGCGTTTAGGAACTCCTCCTCCGCTATCGGGTAGTACTCGTCGGGCATACGCACGTTCCAAAGGATATAGTGGTCACCCACTTTTGGCACGAGCTTTCCACCGGGCAGTTGGGTGTCATCGTCATACGGCCAGATGGTGATTATCTCGAACTCGCGTGTCTTGCTGTCGAAGTTCACCTCGAAATAGTGGTCATCATCGGTACCGAGTCCGGCAAGCTCGCCGTCCTGGAACGATACGCGCTTGGTCTCACCGGCCAATTCGTAGTCGTTGGGATCGAAGTTCAGCGTATCGTCCCTGAAGTAGTAGATGGTGAATGCGTTGCCGTCATCGTCCTTGACATTCTCACTGCGCACACCACTCACCTCTCCGGTGCGTCTTGGATAGATGTCGCTGAACGCGTCTTTCTCGTAGTGGTCATAGATGCCGTACTCATCAGTGTGCAGTTCCACATACTGACGACCGCCGGGCAGCATCAGACGGCTGTGCCCGTATTTCTCCGCATCGATGTTGCGCGTACTGCCTATCGGGAACAGGCGCGTGTAGAACTTGTTGGTGTTGCCGGTGTCACGCTCCAGGCTCGTCAATCCCCTGCCATACCCCAATATTATTTCCTCGCCGTGCTCGCATCTGCAGATGTTCACGGTCTGGCCTTCCACCCACCACTCGGCACTTCCACCCACTTTCTCGGCTATCTCCTTCAGTGCCTCGTCGCAGTACTTGCCCTCATAATCGATGACAATGAGGTCGGTGCCGTCCACCTGCCCCACTTTCCAGTCGGTGGTGTGCCCCATGCCGTTGTTGATGCACTTCACCACCATCGCCA
>ENA-OUOY01000219-OUOY01000219.1-human-gut-metagenome-genome-assembly--contig:-NODE-219-length-46363-cov-6.963894_pt1 | contig 46363 bp, 25 predicted proteins | sample MGYA00237937_ERZ548767 | MGnify/ENA primary metagenome ERZ548767 (study PRJEB26490, sample SAMN05356887) | human gut metagenome | biome: terrestrial biome; feature: human-associated habitat; material... | reverse complement strand
CGGTTGTAGGGCGCTTGGATGCCCTCTTCTTCACTTTCCAATGTTCAATTTGGGACAAAACACGTCGGCAAAAGTAACACTTTTTTGTGTGTTATACAAATATTTCTTTATAAAAATGCACAAAAAGGGTTGGTTTGTGCCCAAAAAAGAATATTTGTGCAGGTTTTTCTTGGAATAATGAAAGAAAAGTTGTAGTTTTGTAGCCGAAAGACTTTAGTCTTTGTTGAATGTTAATAAAGAAAAGTAGCTAAAAATAATGAAGAAAGTTTTTGTAAGTGGTTGTTATGACTTGTTGCACAGCGGCCACGTTGAGTTTTTCCGCCAGGCGTCTCAGTATGGCGACCTATACGTTGGTATCGGTTCCGACCAGACGATTCTTGGCTATAAGCACCATAAGACGTTCTATCCTGAACAGGAGCGTCTCTTCATGGTGAAGTCTATTAAATACGTGAAGGATGCCTACATCAACCAGGGGGATGGCATTATGGACTTTATCCCTACGGTGGATATGGTGAAGCCTGATATCTTTGTGGTGAATGCCGATGGAAGCAATGAAACCAAGCGCAAGTTCTGCGAGGAGCGTGGCATTGAGTATGTGGTGCTGGAGCGTACGCCTGCCGAGGGCTTGAAGGCGCGTTCGAGCACTGATATCAAGGATTCAACCTGTCAGCTTCCTACCCGTCTCGACCTGGCGGGCACCTGGATTGACCAGCCTTACGTAAGTTGCTATGCGCCGGGCTGGGCGATAACCATGTCGCTTATTCCTACCTTCGAGGTGCGTGAGCGCTGTGGACTTTCTACCTCTACCCGTAACATGATTAAGAAGATATGGCCGGTGAAGTTGCCTGATATGAATCCTGAGATTCTTGCCAAACTGGTGTTCTGTTTCGAAAACGACCCGGAGCGCAGCGACGGCATCATCAGCGGTGCCCAGGATTCCATCGGTATCTGCATGCCTGGTTTGGTGCGCCATCATTATGACAACCGTTTCTGGCCTGATAAGTTTGAGACTTGCGATGACGAGGATGTTCTCTCTTGGGTAGAGAGCCACGTCTGCATGATTCTGATGGAGCCACGTCGTCCGGGCTGTTCTGTGATTGAAGGCAAGGATATCAACGAGGTTAAGGTGAAGAATCTTGCCAAGGCTGCCGATGATTGCTGGAATGCGATTCTCAACAGGGATTTTGCTGCGTTTGCCTCTGCCTTCAAGGCTTCGTTTGATGCGCAGGTTGCCATGTTCCCAGCCATGATTCAGGGTTGTGTGCAGGGATTCATAGATAAGTATTCTGCCCTGTCTGAGGTTCATGCCTGGAAGATGCCGGGTGCAGGTGGCGGCGGCTATCTGGTACTGGTTGTTGATGATGTGAAGGATTTCAAGGAGAAGCATCCTGAAACCATCGATTTGACGATTAGAAGAAAGTAGCGAGGGCGGTTGAACTATCTCCCCTGTGTATAGATTAGGCACGGATTACATGGATTTTCTTTAAATTATAAATGCGCTTTTTGCATTATCGTCTTAAATCTCCGTGTAATCCGTGTAATCCGTGCCTAAAATCTGCTTACACCCTCTTATTCGAAGCTCTTGAGTCTTGCGATGTACTTACCGAGAATATCGAATTCGATATTCACCACGGTTCCTACCTCAATGTTGCAGAAGTTGGTATTCTCGCGGGTATAAGGGATGATGGCTACGGTGAAGGTGTTGTCGGTTGGCTCACATACAGTGAGAGAAACGCCGTTCACGGTTACGCTGCCCTTATCTACGGTGAAATATCCCTTACGCGCCATCTCTTTGTTGAGCTCATACTCAAAAGTGAAGTAGGTAGAGCCGTCTGCATCCTTCATGGCGATGCATTTGGCTGTTTCATCTACATGGCCCTGAACGATGTGACCGTCCAGGCGGCCGTTCATCACCATCGAACGCTCTACGTTTACCTTGTCGCCCACCTTGAGCAATCCCAGATTGCTGCGGTCGAGGGTTTCCTTCATGGCGGTAACGGTGTAGGTACCGTCCTTGATTTCCACCACGGTGAGGCAGACGCCATTGTGCGCCACGCTCTGGTCGATGCCGAGTTCATCTACGAACGAACATTTCAGGGTAAAGTCGATGTTCTCCTTATCATGTCTGATAGCTACGACGGTAGCCATTTCTTCTACGATTCCACTAAACATATATTCTATTTTTATTTGGTTTCATTATTATTTAGAATGCAAAGATATTGCATTAGCTAGAAACAGCCAAATTATTTAAGTTCTTTTGATAAAATAAGCAAGATATATTTGTTTAATTGCCATATTTTTTATATTTTTGCACATCATAATATATGCACATGATAAATGTGATATACATGTCTTTTCAAAACTCCACCGAATATGAAGAATAATGAAGACTATATAATAAGGTATAGGAGCAGCAAAATTAGATAACACAGTTTAGGTAACAATAAAAACATTTGAAGACAATGGAAATCAAGGAAGGATATATGCCCTTCATGGGCTATCAAACATATTATCGTATCGTAGGTAAAACAGAGGAGGGCAAGAGCCCTATCATCCTCTTGCATGGTGGACCAGGCAGTACCCACAACTATTTCGAGCTATTGGATAGGGTAGCGGAATCAGGTAGAGCTGTCATCATGTACGACCAGTTGGGCTGTGGCAACTCATTTGTGGAGGGACATCCCGAACTCTGGACTCCTGAGACTTGGCTCAACGAACTCTGTGTGCTCATCGATTATCTCCACATCGACCATTTTCATCTCTTGGGACAGTCGTGGGGTGGCATGCTCGCCATCATCTATCTGATAGAGAAGCAAGCAAAGGGCGTGAAGTCAGCCATCCTCAGCAGCACTCTTTCGAGCAGCAAGCTTTGGGCAAGTGAGCAACATCGCATGATTAAGTTTATGTCGGAGGAAGACCAGCGTGCCATCGCTGAGGCTGAGGCGAAGGATGACTTTTCGAGCGAGGCGTATGCCAAGGCGAATGAGCACTTCATGCTCCTGCATTGTGCCGGTGAGGTGACGGAGGATAGTCCAGAGTGTCTTCGCCGAAAGAAGCGTGCAGGTGCTGAGGCTTATCTCCATGGTTGGGGACCAAATGAATACACTCCTACTGGTACGCTCCGTGATTATGATTACACCGACCGCTTGGGCGAGATACAAGTACCATGCCTTGTGATGAGTGGAACCAATGACCTCTGCACTCCATTGGTAGCAAAGACACTTTATGATGGTATCCAAGATTCCAAGTGGCATCTCTTCGTAGGAGCCCGACACATGCCATTTGCCGAGCAAAACGATGAATATTGCAAGGTGTTGGAAGAATGGATGGAGGAGAAAGAGGGAAAGTGATTTGGCACTTTCCCCTTTTATTTCATGATATTGTATGCGATTGATACCTTGGGGCGGAATGTACAGTAGTTGTATTGATGTTCAGCCTGTGCATAATGAATGTAGCTTATGCCAACTCCCAAGCTATAGCGCAGTTGTTTCAATGCACCTTTGATTTCACCAAAGGCATACACCTTGTTATTGTCTGTCTTGTTCTGGGCGAATACATCTCCTTGGTAGTTGTTCATAGTGTGCTTGTAGGTATAGGCCAAGCCTACGGAGAGCGTAAATGGCTTCAGTCGGTTCTCATAGATAATCTCGGAAAGCAAAGAGGCGGTCTTGCCTTTCACGAATAAAAGGCACTTTTCAAGAAACGCTCATTCAGAATGAGTGGTTTTGCTCAGAATTACTCATTCTGAATGAGTAAAAATGATAGAAATTACTCATTCTGAATGAACAAAAATGAAGATTTATTTGGTTGTTTACTTAAAAAATCGTATTTTTGCAAGCAAATAAATGATTGAACATGAAAGAGTTATTAAAGCAAATTATATTTGAGCAGCAGGAATACTGCAAGAATATAGCACAAGATACTGTGCCGAGAGACATAGAGGAAGAGTGGCTTACCACAACGGAGATACTAATTATTACTGGTATAAGACGTTGTGGAAAGTCTGTTTTGCTCCAGCAAATGCGCAGCAAATTGCCGGAGCAAGACTTCTTTTTCAATTTTGATGATGAGCGACTGGTCAACTTTACTGTGGCAGATTTCCAAACATTGCAAGAATGTTTCTTCGAACTTTTTGGTGAGCAGCATACCTATTATTTTGATGAGATACAGAATGTGAAGGGCTGGGAGACCTTTGTGCGCCGTCTCTACAACGAAGGCAATAAGGTGATTGTAACTGGATCAAATGCCCGGATGCTGAGTAGAGAGCTTGGTACTCATCTCACGGGGCGTTATATCGCAGTGGAGATTTTCCCTTTTTCCTTTCAAGAATACTTGCAGTTGGCAAAGGTGCAGCTGGAAGCCAAGGACTTTTATCTAACCAGCAAGCGTGCCATTCTCTTGGGGCATTTCAAGGAGTATTTGGAGAAAGGTGGATTTCCTAAGTATCTCCAGTCGCCATCCACTCGTTACCTCTCGTCACTCTACGATAGCATCATCTTCCGTGATGTGATGGCTCGTAATGGGTTGACCAATGATAAGGAGATGCAGGAACTCATCTTTTATCTCGCCAGCAATGCCACGAAGCGCATTACCTATACCTCACTGGGTAAGATAGTGGGCATTCGTCATTCCGAAACCGTCAAAAACTATTTGGAGTACATCGAGCAAACCTATATGATATTCCAGCTCATGAAGTATTCGCCATCGGTAAAGGTGCAGATGCTGAACCCGAAGAAGATTTACTTCATCGACAATGCCATCGTGAGTCGCATTGGCTTCAATGCCACCGACAATATGGGAGTGAAGTTGGAAAACATCGTATTCATCGAGTTGAAACGCCGCGGATATGATGTTTTTTATCATGCAGATAAGAAGGAGTGCGACTTTGTTGTTAGAGAGGGCATGAGAATCATGAAGGCTTATCAAGTAACGATAGTGATGAATGACGAGAAAACTCGCAAGCGAGAAATCGAGGGGCTGATGGAAGCCATGAATGCTTATGGCTTGGCTGAGGGATATATTCTTACGATGGAGGAGAAGGAAGAACTTGAGATAGATGGCAAGCAGGTTCATGTTCTTCCTACGTGGGAATGGATGTTGAGAGAGAAGTGAAATAAAAAAAAGTGATCCTAATGTCGGGACTGTTGTTGCTTATCAGAAGGGGGAAATCCTGCTTTCAAAGAAAGGAAATGGAAAAATAATAATGTCTAATCATAAGTCATACAAGAATATCATTTTTTGACTTAGATAATAACAAAGACGAAACAATGATGAATAATAATATAAAATGTCCAAAGTGCAATTCAGAGAATGTGCAGACAGAGGGTGCACTGCATCTTTGTTTGGATTGTGGCTATAAATGGGAGGACGCACCCCAAACTGATTTGGGAGAAATGATCATCTACCAATCTGATGATGGCGTGAAGCTTGATGTGAGATTGGAGAATAAGACGGTTTGGCTAAACCAAGATCAAATCGCCTCCTTGTTTAATAAGAGTAAGTCTACGATAGTAGAACATATATCAAATATTTTTAAAGAGGGAGAACTTGATGAAAAAGTGGTTGTTCGGAAATTCCGAATAACCACTCAGCATGGTGCTATGGCAGGAAAAACCCAAAGCAAAGAAGTGAAGTTCTATAACCTTGATGTTATCATATCTGTGGGTTATCGTGTAAAATCTATTCAAGGCACACGTTTCCGTCAATGGGCTACAGAGCGACTGAATGAGTACATCGTAAAAGGGTTTACGATGGACGATGAACGACTCAAAAATTTTGGTGGTGGCAACTATTGGAAAGAGTTGCTCGACCGTATCCGTGATATTCGTTCGTCAGAAAAGGTGCTCTATCGACAAGTTCTGGACATCTATGCCACAAGTGTTGACTATGACCCTCGAACTGAAGCCTCAAAGCTTTTCTTTAAAATCGTGCAAAATAAGTTGCACTATGCTGCTCATGGGCATACTGCGGCAGAAGTTATCTATGAGCGTGCGGATGCCGACAAACCATTTATGGGCTTGACGACATTTGAGGGCGAACTACCAGCTATCAAAGACATCAAAATAGCCAAGAACTATCTGAAAGAAAATGAGCTGAAGATACTCAATAATCTTGTTTCCGGTTATTTTGACTTTGCCGAGATTATGGCAATGGAGCATCGCCCAGTCTATATGATGGATTATGTGAAACAACTTGATACTATCCTGCAATCCACAGGGCGACCTTTGTTGAAGGGATCGGGAAGTATCAGCCATGAAGAGGCAATGGACAAAGCTATAGCTGAGTATCGAAAATATCAGGTAAAGGTATTAACTCCAGTAGAGGAGGCTTATCTTGAATCCATCAATGCTTTGGGAAAAATTGCAAAGCGCAAGGGAAGACAATCGGGGGAAAATCATTAATGTAACGTTCTGATGAGAATCATGTAACAGATAGTGCCAGCGGCTCCAATGATGAGGAGATTCATCCCGCATATCATCATACCCGAAAGGGAACTGGTATGGTATTTTGAGCCGATTCGACATAAAGTCACCTTCGAAAATAGCTTCTCAAAAACAGCAATTAAAATTTCATTCTCCTTTCACAATTATCATAGTGTACACATAATCATTCACTTAAGTGTGAAAGGAGAATTCTGTATCCCAATATTTCTACGACAATCAGGGGAAACTACAAAAGAACCAACTGCGCTTACCACCGCACCATTTACCTTGAGCTGAAACAACAATCATAATCAGCAGAAAGGACCATTAATATAAGGAGAAGTCAACTTAGTCTAAAGGAGAAAGCAACTATCAAAAAAGGAATAGAAAAGGCTTCTTTGTATCGGATGACCCGGGTCATTCATATAGATGACAGGAGTGAGCCATATAGATGACTCGAGTCATCCATATAGACGAGCTTAGTCATCCAGCCGATAAATCGTCCCTTTTCGCCTGCCAATATCTATCTCTCATCCTTCTGTTTACTATGTTTCATCCCACTATTCATTATCAAGACGCTCATTATTCATTATTAAAACATCTATTATTGACTATACCAGATCCTTGCCCCACCTATACCATACTCATTAAAAGCAAGACACATCGTCATATTTAAGCTTAGCCATCAATTACCATCTCAAAATAAAGAGATTTTTCCTTTCACACTTAACTCTCTTATTTTCAATGCAATCCACATTTCGTGAAAGGAGATTTATGATTCACCTTAAATATTTCTAACTGTACGGTTGAAACGAAAAAAGGCAGCTCTCGGAATGCGAGAGCCGCCTTTTAATTATGAACACACACAACATATATGTGTGTACTATTTGTACAAAATGTTATTTCACTTCAACGAAGGCATAAGCACCTGTGATATCATTAAAATAGATATTATATGTACCTGCAGGAACAGAAATGTTGCTGCTGCCACCAGAAGTGATAAGAGTACCCTTATTCTCATAGTTCTGACCTTCAGCAAAACCCCAGTTTCCATCATCGCGCCACTTGTGATCAGCACGAATCTTCAAGCCACCAGCAGGAATCTCTTGCTTGGCAAGATACCAATTGTGAGGAGCCACTTGCTCCAAGTCGATGTCATCACCTTCATTCCACTTGCCACCTACACCTATCAGGCTAACATGCTTAAACTCTGTAGGATTCTGGTTGGCAAGTTTTGTCCATTTATAAGTCATGGTAGAGAAGTCGGCTGTGAATGTATAGTAAGCACCCTTCTCTGGGCAAACGATAGCACCACCACCGGCCTTCAACTTACCCTCAGCTGTATTTACGCCATCACCAGAAGCAGAACCAAAGGCATTATCCCATTTGCCAAAGTCACTGCCGAGCCAAATCTTCATGTTAGCATCACCTGTCCACTTCGTAGTAAAGTTCTGAACCATAGCAGTTTCAGCAGTCATCAAGCAAGACATGTTTTGGTCGCTCCAGCTTTGCAAAGCACCTACAAGATAGTATTCTGGTGCGATTTGTTTGATGGAATAAGTGTAGTCCATCATATTGATTGTCATCTGATAGATACCAGCCTTTGCAATCTTACCTGCGTTAGCCTTTTCGCCTTTTGAAGTGGTAGTGAGAAGTGTACCGCTCATTGCGTCGTCACCATCTTTTTCTACACCAACAACACCCTTAGGATTGTTTTCTACTGCCCAAATATTACCTGCATCTACATTACCCTGAGGAATAATCTTCCAGTATTGGTTATCGTCTGTTGTAGTAAACATAATGGTAAATACTGGATCCTCATAAACGTCTGCGTCTGAGTGGGTGAATTTGAATTTGGTGTCCAAACTCCAATCTGTCATTTGTCCAACCAGATAGTAGTTAGTGTCAATGAATGGAGCCTTTGGAGTCATTACAAGGTTTATCTTACCAGCATCGATAAGAACAGCCTGACCATCTTTGACTGCGTTTACATAAACCTGAGCATCAAAAGTGCGGGCTGTAGGACGCTTGCCGTAAGCTGATTCTACAACAGGTGCGAGGTCTGCTACTGCACCCTTACCATTAAGGTCAGTATTGACAGTTGTCTTGGTTGCATTCTCTACACCCTGAGGAGTAAGCTCCAAGCGGGCATTTGCCAAAGTAAAACCTTCAGGAAGAGCTGCGCTGCTTAAAGAGAAGGTGTTGACACTATCTGTAGTCACACTGGCAAAGTCGATGGCCTGAGCTGCTGTTGCAGTAAAGCCAGGAATTGTGATGGCATCTTCCTGTGGGTTAGTCTGAGGATCTGCCCAGTCTTTGAAATCTTCGCTGCAGGACCCCATAAAGAGGCCTGCAAGTGCGATAGAGATATATAATGATAACTTTTTCATTTTACTTCGATTTTAAATCGTTATTTACTTGATTTCACCAGTTCCCTTAGCGATGTTGAGGTGAACCTGCTGACCTACATTACCTGTAGCTCTATCCTGGTCGCCGCCTGTTGCACGGTACTTGATCTTACCGTCTAATGTGACGAACTCAGAATGCCACCAGTCGTGTCCAGGAATCTTAACGTACATACGTACACCCTTATCAGTACCAGCAGGAACTGAACCTACGAATGCAGGAGATACGAATTCTCCGTCCTTGGTTGTAGGTACGGTGAATGACCAGCCTTCAGCTTCCTCTGCGAAATCGTCGCTACCAGCTGCAGGGCCAATGAGCCAGATTGTTGGCTTGTTGAACTGAACGTCATAGTGGATTTTACGGTTTACAACAGATGTTGTTACGATTACCAGATACCAGCCTGGGTTCTTTGAAGCGATATTGCCATCCTTGTCGATGATATCGTCCTTGCAGTCGCCAGAAACAGTGATGCCAGCATAACCAACTTCGCTATTATTCCATTCTGCTGCAGTATTGAACTTGATACCGCTATCGTCGATATAGACAAGATGCCAGAATGTATCCTCTGTACCATAAACCTGAACCATATCGAAGCAATTGTCCCATTTCCAATCACAGAAGTTGCCTACAGTATATACATGGCTAGGCAAGTTGACTGGTGGCAATGAGAACAAGAGGTGAATATTGTTGAGTGAAACTACATTAGAAAGAATCTCTGTTCCCTCTACAACATTACCATTGCTGGTCACAATGTTTGCCTTCAAGCGGAAGTAAGCTTTAACGTCCATAGGGAAATCAGCCTCAGTCTTGCCTTTTTGCACATAGATGTTAGTCAAGGTACTTGCCAATGAAGCTGCATCAATTGCAACCTTGGCACTTGAGCTGGTTTCTGAAAGCTCAACAGCATCAGTCATATTTTCATCTGTTGCAACCTGTACTGTATATTGAACGCTAGCTGTATAGCCATAGTTAGGCTGTGAGCAGGTCAACATAATCTTAGACGAATTCGCCAGGTCGATTGGTGTATTCACCAATGCTGGAGTATTCAATTTGAACTCTGTTGGTGTCTGAATAGACGGATTAGAGTCATTGTCGTCGCTACAAGCTGTCATGAGAGTTAAACTCATGACAACGAGTAGAGCTGATTTAATTATATTTTTCATAATGAATTCCTTTTTATGTTTGCGAATTAATATCCAGGGTTCTGAATCAGATTCTTGTTAGATGTCAACTCGTTGGTTGGGATAGCAAAGATATTCAAATCTTTAGAGAAGTTGCGACCTTCCTTGGTGCCACCCTTCCACTGCCAGTTGTAGTTGACATTGCCACCATAACGGTTGAAACGAATCAGATCCATACGACGGCGACCCTCGAAGTAGAACTCACGGCTCCATTCATCGCAGATATCGTTCAGAGAATAGCCCTTGTCTTCACGGGTAGAGGCATTTGCACGCTTGCGGATAGCATTGATAGCTGCTGTACCTTCAGCTGTAGTCTCTCCACCATTGAGGCGGGCATCAGCCTCTGCAAAGTTCAGGTAAGCCTCTGCTGCACGCATCAGGAAGAAGTCTGCATCTGGGAATGTAGCATCATGACCTGCGCTACCGTCTGTCTTGAAGTTGGTAAACTTAGCAACAGCGAAACCGCTCTTGAAAGTAGCAACGTCATCATTATCCAATGTACGGTTTACACCGCAGAAGAGAGCACGGTCGTCACCGGCAGCGTCTGCTGTAGCGTAGCTTTCAAGATTTGGAACGTTACCATTAGGGAAGAACTTCTTAACCAAATCAGGACGAGCGCGGTTACCACCCCAAGCCTGGTCAGTACCATTGGTAGCTTTAGGGTTGTTTGGATTTGCGTGCATATCTTGATCGTAGGTAGAAGCCAACAGGAAGAGTGTTGAACACCAGCTTGTGGTCTTCAAACCATCCTGCAAGAGAGGGAAGATACCCTCGTAAGCTGCATCAGTCTCACCGTTATCGCCCATGAAGAGCATCTGGTAAGCACTCCAGCCGTTTACGCTTGTGGTGTTCAGCTTATAAGATGAATCCATCACCTTCTTGGCGTATTCCTTTGCCTTTGCCCACTGAGCTGTGCCAGTATAAACCTCTGCATTGAGGTAGAGGCGGGAGAGAAGCAACCAGCATGCAGCCTTATCTACACGGCCGTAACCGGCATCTGATGACTTCTTAGCCTTTGCTTCAGAAAGGCTTGGCTCGATTTCAAGAAGCTCCTTCTCAAGCCATTCGTAAGTCTGTGCTCTGGTATATCTTTCAGGCTTGGTCAATGGCTGAAGTGTAAATGGGATGTTGCCCCATGCATCCATCAAGCTATAGTATTCGTATGCTCTCAGGAAGCGAACCTCAGCAAGCTTGGTTGCATCCTGATCTCCTGCTTCAGCAAGATACTGGTTGCAATAAGCAATACCTGTTGTGATACGGGCATACAAACCTTGCAACATTGGGTTTGTGGCATTGTAGCTATTATAGCAGAAGCCGGCAATACCATCATCACCCCAACCGCAGATAGCCTCATCGGTTGTGAGCTCGTTTGCATTGAATGTCTGGCGTACAAAACCAGATGTACCACCATCAATACCATCAATGTCGCAATCGCCATTAGCACCACCATTACCAGCCATGGCAAAGTTAGCGTAGCACTTGTTGAAAAGGCCATCGATGTTAAGGTTTGTCTGGATGTTTGGGTTAATCGGAGTAACGTCCAAATCACCGACACATGATGTTGTTGTTCCCATTGTAAGCAGGAGTGCTGCTACAGGAACAATATTTTTAATATATTTTTTCATAATGAATATCCTTTCTTATTAGAAATTCAAGCTAAGACCAACTACAACAGAGAATGGACGTGGGTAGAGGTTGTTGTCATTACCATCGCCTACTTCTGGATCCAAGCCGTCATAATTTGTAATTGTGAATACATTTGATGCAGTAGCGTATGCACGACCTGAAAGTCCATGCCAGCCGCTTGACTTAAACAAGTTGTTGAAGCTGTAACCCAATGTGATGTTGTCGCACTTCAGGAACGAAGCGTTCTTCACATAGTAGTCAGACAACTTAGAAGTAATCTCGTAGGTCTGCCAGTTTCTCTCAACAGTACTCTTCAAACGGTTAGAGAAGTACTTCAAAGAGTTAGAGAACCACTCACCTGTATTCATGTTACTCATGCCCTGCTCAACATTGTTATATACATAGTTGCCGATGCTTGCACGCAAAGAGAAACCGAAGTCCCAGTTCTTGTATTCCAGGCGAGAAGAGAAGCCCATTGTTACAGGAGCTGCTGGGCTCTTGTAGAGATACTTATCGCTTTCATTGATCTTACCGTCACCGTTACGGTCAACTACGCAGTTCTCAATTGGCTTGCCGTTCTTGTCGTAAACCTGCTGGTAAACATAGTATGAGTTCATTGCATAACCCACCTGGTTAGCCTGCAGATAAGCACCAGAACCATCACCTACCTTGATGTTTGTATTAACAACAGGAGCACCATTCTCTGATACACCATTCAAGTCGGTAATCTCGTTCTTGTTGTAAGTGAAGTTGTATGTCATGGTCCAGAACCAGTCCTTGGTCTGGATAGCACGCCAGGTAATAGCTGCTTCAACACCGGTATTCTTCAAGGAACCGATGTTCTGCCATGCCTGGTTCTTGTAACCTGCCATAGAAGGAAGTGGAGCATAGTTCAACAAGTCGGTAGTCTTTCTGTAGTACCAATCTACGCTACCAGACAATCTCTGATCCATGATGCCCCAGTCCAAACCTACGTTGTAGGTAGTGGTTGTTTCCCACTTCAAGTCAGGACGGTAGTTGTTTGGTCTGTAGAGCTCACCTGTACCAGTAACAGGATAGAAACCGTTTGTACCAGTGCTGATAGCATAAGAAGGAATCCACTCATAGTCGCCGATAGAACCAGCCTGCTGACCAGTTTTACCATAGCCCAGACGGAGCTTCAAGTCAGACAACCAGTCAGCGTTCTTCAGGAATGCCTCTTCGTTAGCCTTCCATGCAAAAGCGAATGATGGGAACCAAGCCCAGTGCTCCTTGAAACGTGAAGAACCATCATCACGGACAGTTGCTGTCAGGAAGTAGCGGTCGAGCAAGGTATAGTTGGCACGTCCGAAGAAAGATACCAGGTAGCTTTCGCTCTTCTCGCTATATGGAGTATGAGGACGCTCTGTATTTATAAGGCTTGCATCGTTATTTGTATCTGGATAATAACCTACATAGTCATTGTTCTTGCTGCGCCAGAAGTGCTGCCACTCATAACCAGCCATGATGTCGAAGTGATGAATCTTGTTGAAATCCTTGTAGTACTGAGCGTAAGCACTCAAAGAGAGGTTGCGCTTCAGAATTTCCTCACCACCATAGCTACCATAGTACAATGCGTTAGTACATGATGGAGCAAATGACTGGCTCTGGCGACCTTTAGAGATATCTGCACCCAAGGTAGCATGCAATCTCAAGTCCTCGAAACCGTGTACCTTATAGTCGATGTCTGCACTACCGATGAACGAACGGCTGTGAGCAATCTGACTGCTCTGATCCAGCAAAGACAGAGGGTTAGGCATCTGTGTGGTGCTGTCATAAGTGAAAGGCCATGTATTGTCACCATACTCTGCTTTCTTTGACCACTGGAAATAGCCACCATAGTTGTAGAGAGTCTCTTTCATGTAGCTGCCCAACTGATTCTTGTGGTATTGAGATGTAAACTTGTATGGATCCTGGGTAGGGTCCATTCTTACAGCTGATGAAACTACAGAACCATCAGTATATAAGGTTCTAGCATACATACCCTTGGCATTCAGGTTCAATGTCAAGTGATCCTGGAAGAATGATGGGTTCAAGTTCAAAGATGCTGTTGCACGCTTGAAGTCAGATGTCTTCACGATACCCTGCTGGTCTGTATAACCTACAGAAACACGGTATGGGAGAGACTTAGCTGCACCAGAAACAGTAATGTTGTGGTCGTGGCTGATAGCTGTACGGTAAATCAAGTCCTGCCAGTTGGTGTTGGCTGTACCCAGTGCGCTATAAGCCTCACTGTCTTTGCCATACAGTCTTTCAACATTTGCACGGAACTCGTCTGCGCTAAGAACATCAATAGTGTTCTTCTTCTCGCTGATGGTTACGCTACCAGAGTAAGAAACGGTAGGCTTCTGACCCTTGCGACCCTTCTTGGTTGTAATGATGATGACACCGTTAGAACCACGGGAACCATAGATAGCAGTTGCAGAAGCATCCTTCAAGACACTGAAAGACTCAATATCCTGTGGGTTTACTACAGAAAGGAGGTTAGAAAGACCCTTTACACCATCGTTGTCCATAGCCAGACCATCGATAACGATCAATGGGTCGTTAGATGCGTTCAGAGAAGAACCACCACGAACACGGATCTTGGCACCACCACCAGGAGTACCGTCGTTGCTGGTAATGTTTACACCGGCAACCTTACCAGTAAGCATATCCTGTGCGTTGACAACCACACCCTTGTTCTTAGAGTCTGGCTTGATAGCTGTAACAGAACCGGTTAAGTCAGACTTCTTAGCTACACCATAACCGATGACAACGACTTCGTTCAAAGACTTAGAGTCATCCTGCAAGGTAATGCTCATTTCTTTAGAAGCCTTCACGGTCTGTGGAGTCATTCCCAGATAAGTGAAAGTAAGATTGGTACCTGGAGCTGCGTCAACAGAGAAGTTACCATCCATGTCGGTAATACCTACTGCCTTACCGTTCACTGTAATGGTAGCACCCATGACAGGCTCACCGGAAGCATCCTTCACATGTCCCTTAATCGCATTAGTCTGCGCAAAGGAACTCACCGTCAGAAGCAGACCACCTGCGAGGGTCAATGCTCTGAGAGGCAATTTAAATTTTACCTGCTTCATCATTTTGCTTGATTTTTAAGTTTATGTTTATACTATTGTTTATTCTTAAAATGAATATTCTGCTTTTAGTCTCTGGCCTGTTTATACCTGTTATAAAAGAGGTCGAGTTGTCTAATTGTTTATTCTTTCTGGGTGCAAAATTAAAGTCTTTTTCGATACGATGTACTATTTTTAAGTTAATTCCGTTATTTCTTATGCGCAAACGTTTGCATTCCTTTTGCTTGATTTAGGTCAACAAAAAAGGTACAAAATAACGGATATTTGCCTAATTTTGCAGCGTGATTTAAGACAACATGAACGAAAATAACAACATAACAATGAAAGATATAGCTCGCGAACTGGGAGTCAGTGTTGCTACAGTGAGCCGGGCATTGAAGGACAGTCCTAGAATCAGTGCTGCCCAGAAGGAGCGTATTCAGACTTTTGCACGTGAACATAATTTCTTTCCGAACATGCTTGGTGAGGCTTTGCGCCATAGCAAGGTACAGCCGATGAAGGTCATCGGAGTCATTGTGCCGGAGTTCGTACATTATTATTTTATGTCCGTCCTTTCGGGCATAGAGGAGGAGGCGAGAGCCCGCGGATATCGTGTGATGGTGGCACAGAGTAACGAAAGATACGACAAGGAAGTGGCCATCTGCGAGGACTTCTATAAGAATAAGGTATGCGGTATCATCGTATCACAGGCGAAGGATACCAAGCAGTACGCACATTTCGAGAAGTTGATGAACAATGGCGTGCCTCTTGTCTTCTACGATAGAATCTGTACGGGCGTGAACTGCTCCCGAGTGGTAGTAGATGACTATATGGGCGCCTTTACCGCCGTTACCCATCTGGTGGATACGGGCTGCAAGAAGATAGCCTTCTACGGTTCGCCGATGAATCTGGAAATCTCCAAGAACCGTTATAACGGTTATCATGATGCACTGGTGAAGCACGGATTGGCGGAGAACCCCGACTGGGTGAGAATCTGTGACAACCGTGCCCAGGCAGAGGTGGTTACACCAGAGATATTGAGGGAGGAAAATCATCCGGATGCTTTCTTCGCCATCAATGATGATACGGCGATAGGCATTCTCTATACTGCCAAGCGAATGGGCTTCGATGTGCCGAATGACATCAGTATCTGCGGCTTTACCAATGGCGACAGAGCCAAGGCTTGCGATCCGATGCTCACTACGGTAGAACAGCGTGGAGTGGCAGTAGGCGAAGAGGCTGCCAATATTCTCATCGGACTGGTGGAAGGATCCAGCCCTACGCATGACGTTGAGAAACGAGTGGTAAGAACTCGTCTGGTGGTTCGAGGAACAACAAGATAAAATTGAAATATTTAAATAACAACAATATGACACAAAAACCTGATTTAAGTTTCTGGAAGCTCTGGAACCTGAGCTTCGGATTTTTCGGAGTACAGATTGCCTACGCTCTTCAGAGCGCCAACATCTCCCGAATCTTTGCAACGTTGGGTGCTGACCCACACAACTTGAGTTATTTCTGGATTCTCCCTCCATTGATGGGAATCCTGGTACAGCCTATCGTGGGCACGTTGAGCGATAAGACGTGGTGCCGCTTCGGCCGCCGCATCCCTTATCTCTTTGTGGGTGCTACGATTGCCGTCCTGGTAATGTGCCTGCTGCCGAATGCCGGTTCGCTCGGACTGACCGTGAGCGGTGCGATGCTCTTCGGACTGATAGCGCTGATGTTCCTCGATACGAGCATCAACATGGCGATGCAGCCGTTCAAGATGCTGGTAGGCGATATGGTAAATGAAAAACAGAAGGCAAAGGCTTACTCTATCCAGAGTTTCCTCTGCAATGCCGGTTCTGTAGCCGGATATATCTTCCCATTTCTCTTTACCTTCCTCGGTATCAAGAATTATGCTGAGAAGGGTGTGGTTCCTGATTCTGTCATCTGGTCGTTCTATATCGGTGCGGCTATCCTGATTCTCTGTGTTATCTACACCACAATGAAGGTGAAAGAGTGGAATCCACAGCAGTATGCAGAGTATAATGAAGCGAAGAGTGAAGAGGGAGGAGTGAAGAATTCTAATGCTGAGGCTTCTGAAGACAAGGCCGGTTGGATTACTTTGCTCCGCAAGGCGCCATCTACCTTCTGGAAGGTGGGACTGGTTCAGTTCTTCTGCTGGGCTGGTTTCCTTTATCTCTGGAATTATTCTACGGGAGCCATCGCTGAAACCGTATGGAATACGACCGACCCTGCTTCTGAAGCATTTCAGGAGGCAGGCAACTGGGTGGGCATTCTCTTTGCAGTTCAGGCTGTAGGTAGTGTTATCTGGGCTGTCGTTCTCCCTCAGTTTAAGAATACGAAGGTGGCATACGCTGTCAGCTTGATTGTTGGTGGTGTGGGCTTTGCTCTCATTCCATTCCTGCATGACCAGTACTTGCAGTTTATCCCATTCCTGATGATTGGTGCCGGTTGGGCTGCCATGTTGGCGATGCCTTTCACCTTTGTTACCAATGCTTTGCAGGGATATGGTCACATGGGTGCTTATCTCGGTCTGTTTAACGGAACCATCTGTATCCCTCAGATTGTGGCTGCCATCTGCGGTGGAACTGTCCTGAGTCTGGTGGGTTCTCATCAGAGCGATATGATGATTGTGGCAGGTATTCTGCTGATTTTGGGTGCACTGTCTGTAAGCATCATCAAGGATAAGAAATAGGTGTAAGTAGCAGAGTGAACGATTAATTGATTGCTTCTGCGGAGTGGGGAATGTGCAAACGTTTGCAAGGTTTGTGTGAGAAAAAAATGCAAATTTCTGATACGTTTTTCATACGTTTTTCTTACCTTTGTAGCAGCAAATATAAATTATAACATTTTCAAGAGCCTTTAAGAGTCTTATGACAGTACAGTTTAATATTGAGTATAAAGCAATGTTCGGCGAACAGATCGTCGTAAACATTCAGACGGAGGAAGGTGAACTGAAACTTCCTCTCGAGACAACAGATGGTGAAAGATGGGCATGCGACTGGTGTGTTGAATCACCAGAAAAATCGTATACCTATTATTATAGTGTAGAACGTGAAGGTAGAGCAGTCAAGACCGAATGGCTTATGATTAAGCATCAGCTCGAAGTAAATGCCAAGAAGGCTGCGGCTTATACCCTTTACGATCATTGGAAGACTATGCCTGAGGATGCTTTCCTCTACAGCAGTGCCTTTACCGATTGCATCAATCATCAGGTTCCACAGGTGATGAAGCCGGAAACGGGCAGCAAGATTGTGCGTCTGATAGTCCGTGCTCCTCAGCTTCGCGATGGTGAGCGTCTGGGTGTATTGGGTGCAGATAAAGCTTTGGGTGCTTGGGATGTGCAGAAGATTCTTCCGATGACTCAGCATACCTATAATGAATGGGTGGCTGATATTGATGCGACTCATCTTGAGGGCAGTCATCTGGAGTTTAAGTTCGTGGCTTTCAGAAATGCAAAGAACGAGCTTCTCTGGGAAAACAGCATGAACAGAACCGTGGATTTGCCGGAGATGAAGGCAGGTGAGTTGGTGTCTTATGAACTCGACCAGGCTTCCTTCGCTCTGTATAACCGCAAACTTGCCGGAACGCAGGTGCCAGTATTCTCATTGCGTACCCGTAAGAGTGCCGGTATCGGTGATTTCGGTGACCTGAAGACCATGATTGATTTTGTGGCTTCTACCGGTCAGAAGGTGCTCCAGCTCCTTCCTATCAATGATACCACCATCACTCATACATGGACTGACAGTTATCCATACAGCTGCATCAGCGTCTTCGCTATTCATCCGCAGTATGCCGACCTCCATGCTCTCCCTGAGCTGAAGAATGCCAAGGCTCGTGCTGAGGCTGAGAAGACACGTGCTGAGTTGAACGCACTGGATAAGATAGATTACGAGAAAGTAAATGATTTCAAGATAAATTATTTGCGCCAAATCTTCAATCAGGAAGGTGAAAAGATGATGAAGACAGCCGAATACAAGGCTTTCTTCCAGGATACAGAACTGTGGCTGGTTCCTTACGCACAATATTCATACCTGCGTGATAAGAATGGTACGGCTGATTTCAACCAGTGGCCAGATCATCAGGTATGGGATGAGGCTGAGCGCAAGGCGCTTGCCGACCCTAAGACTGCTGCTTACAAGAACGTGGCGTTCTTCTATTTCGTACAGTTCGTACTGGACCGACAGATGCAGGAGGCTCACGAGCATGCCAAGACTAAGGGCGTTATTTTGAAGGGTGATATTCCAATCGGTGTAAACCGCAATGGTTGCGATGTATGGACGGAACCTAAATACTTCAACCTCAATGGTCAGGCGGGTGCTCCACCAGATGACTTCTCTGCCAATGGTCAGAACTGGGGATTCCCTACCTATAACTGGTTTGAGATGCTGAAGGATGGCTGCCAGTGGTGGAACCGCCGTTTCCAGAACATGGCAAGATATTTTGATGCTTACCGCATCGACCACGTATTGGGCTTCTTCCGTATCTGGGAGATTCCGGTAAGCAGCGTGCATGGTCTGCTCGGACAGTTTGCTCCTGCGCTCGCCATGAGCCGTGAAGAGATAGAAAGCTATGGCTTGCACTTCCAGGATGACCGTTTTACCCGTCCGTTCATTACCGATTGGGTATTGGACCGTGTGTTCCATGAGCGTGCCGGCGAGGTGAAGGAGAAATATCTCGACCGTCTGGATGAGGAACGTTATCAGATGAAACCAGAGGTAGATACCCAGCGCAAGGTAGAGGCTCTCTTTGCGGATGTAACAGATGAGAAGGAACTTTGGCTGCGTGATGGCTTGTATGCCCTGATCAGCGATGTACTCTTCGTACGTGATCATACCAACCCTGGTGTCTTCCATCCGCGTATCTCAGCCCAGCTTGACTTTATCTACGAGTCGCTCTATGATAATGACAAGGCTGCGTTCAACCGTCTTTACAATGACTACTTCTATCGCCGCAACAACCAGTTCTGGTATCAGGAGGCGATGAAGAAGTTGCCTAAGCTGGTTCAGGCTACCCGCATGCTGGTTTGTGCCGAAGACCTCGGTATGGTGCCTGATTGTGTGCCATGGGTGATGGATGAACTGAAGATTTTGAGTCTGGAACTCCAGAGCATGCCAAAGGATCCATCGGTTAAGTTCGGACATCTTAGCCGTAACCCATACCGTTCGGTATGTACCATTTCGAGCCACGATATGCCTACTCTGCGCATGTGGTGGGATGAGAATATCCAGCGTACCCAGGAGTATTACAATACGATGCTCTACCGTCAGGGACCTGCTCCTCATCCGCTCCCAGGCTGGTTGGCTAGTGACATCATCAGCCGCCATCTCACCTCTCCATCCATGCTCTGCATATTGAGCATCCAGGACTGGTTGGCTACCGATGAGGCTCTCCGTCTGCCAGATGCCAATGCCGAGCGTATCAATATCCCGGCTAACCCTAAGCATTACTGGCGTTACCGCATGCACCTCAACATAGAGGATCTGGCTGCTGACAAGCGTTTCGTGCAGAATATCACCGAAATGATTTCGCAGTCTGGAAGAGTCTAACTAACATGATTATATATACCGTGCAAACGTTTGCACATTCATTTGCAGAAAAATACCCTCCCAAAACGTGGAGGGTATTTTTGTTTTTTGTATCTTTGCACTATCTTAAGAATAAACAGATAATGATTGAGATAAACTAACGAAGATTCAAAAACAAGAATAAACAACAACTGAACAGTATGAAAAAACTGAATGTATTAGTGATGGGCCTCTTGCTTCCTATGTTGGCAGCAGCCCAGACCGTTAAATCACCTAACGGCAATGTCTCGGTAACATTCTCTTTGACCGAAAAGGGACAGCCTACCTATGAGATGAGCTATAAGGGAAAGACTGTATGCAAGCCATCCCACTTAGGATTGGAACTGGCTAAGGATAAACATGCCTCTAAGGGCATGGAGGAAACCAGCCTGATGGATGGTTTTACTGAAACCGGCAGCAAGACATCGACCTTCGATGAAACCTGGAAGCCGGTATGGGGCGAGACCGCTACCATCCGCAACCATTACAACGAGATGGAGGTAAACCTGAACCAAGCTTCTTCTAAGCGCAACATCACCATCCGTTTCCGTGTATATGATTATGGTATGGGCTTGCGCTATGAGTTCCCACAACAGGAAAGTCTGAACTATTTTGTCATCCAGGAGGAGCATACCCAGTTTGCCATGGCAGGCAATCATACTGCTTACTGGATTCCTGGTGATTATGATACACAGGAGTATGATTACAACATTACTCCGTTGACAGGTATCCGTCCAATTATTGCGAAAAACCGTGAAGCTTACAAGAGCAATTCCTCTACCACCGTCTTCTCTGATACCGGTGTTCAGACCTCTCTCCAGATGAAGACCCAGGATGGACTCTACATCAACATCCATGAGGCAGCCTGCCTGGATTATCCTACCATGCACCTCAATCTGGATGAGAAAACATTGACCTTCGAGTCTTGGCTCACTCCTGATGCCGTGGGCAGAAAGGGATTTATCCAGACTCCATTCAATACCCCTTGGCGTACCATCCTCGTAAGCGACGATGCCCGTGATATGCTTTCATGCAAGTTGACTTTGAACCTTAACGAGCCTTGCAAGATTAAGGATACATCCTGGATTCATCCTACCAAGTACTGCGGTGTATGGTGGAACATGATTGTGGGTACCAAGACCTGGAGCTATACCAACGATCTGCCATCTGTGCGTCTCGGTGTAACCGATTACAGCAAGTGCAAGCCTAACGGTACTCATGGTGCAACCAACGAGGAAGTAAAGCGCTATATCGACTTTGCAGCCAAGAACGGTTTGCAGGAGGTGCTGGTAGAAGGCTGGAACGAAGGTTGGGAAGACTGGTTCGGCCATCAGAAGCTCGATGTCTTCGATTTCGTAACACCATATCCTGACTTCGATATCAAGATGCTCAACGACTACGCACACTCTAAGGGTGTGAAGCTGATGATGCACCACGAGACCTCTTCTGCAGCTCTCAACTACGAGCGTCACATGGAGGATGCCTTCAATCTGATGAATAAATATGGCTATGATGCCGTGAAGACCGGTTATGTGGGAGATATCATCCCAAGAGGTGAGTATCACTACAGCCAGTTGATGAACAATCACTACCAGCGTGTCATCGAGACCGCTGCCAAGCATCATATCATGGTAAATGCCCACGAGGCAACCCGTCCTACAGGTATCTGCCGCACCTGGCCTAACCTGGTGGGTAACGAGAGTGCACGTGGTACAGAGTATGAGGCATTTGGCGGTAGCAAGTCTTATCATACCGTAATGTTGCCATTCACCCGTCTGCAGGGTGGTCCGATGGATTATACCCCTGGTATCTTCGAGACCAAGCTTTCAGAGTGGAGCAACAACCAGAGCTATGTTCATACCACACTCTGTGGTCAGCTTTCGCTCTATCTCGTGATGTACAGTCCTTTGCAGATGGCTGCCGATCTTCCAGAGCATTATGAGAAGTACGATGATGCCTTCCAGTTTATCCGCGACGTAGCTTGCGATTGGGACGACTCCAAGTATCTGGAGGCAGAGCCAGCCAAGTATATCACCGTAGCACGCAAGGCTAAGGGTACCGACAACTGGTTTGTAGGCGGTAAGACTGATGCAGCCCGCACAGCCGTAGTAAAACTCGACTTCCTGGATAAGGACAAGAAGTATGCTTGCGCTATCTATCAGGACGGCAAGAATGCTGACTACGAGAAGAACCCTAAATCTTACAAGATTGTTCACAAGACAGTGAAGAAGGGTGATGTTTTGAAGATTAACGAAGCACGTGGTGGTGGTTTCGCCATCTCATTGCTCGCTAAATAAGCCTATAATTTCCGTATTTCCGTCCAACTGTCAGGTTGGTCGGAAATACGCTAAAAATGAGCGTAGATAATCTGTCACAGTTTTCTTCGCTCAGTTCGCTTTAATGTCCTGTATAACAATAACTTAACAATATGAATATCCAAAAACTAATAATTGCAGCATTGACAGCAACCGTTTTACCAACTTCATTGAATGCGCAGCAGACATTCAATGAGATGATGTATTCCAAGGAGAAAACCATGTTTATCCTGAATGCTCCAACAGCCCAAAAGTCTTCTGTAACCCTCCGACTTTATAAGCAAGGTCAGGGAGGAAAGGCTTATAAAACGTTGAAAATGAAGAAGTTGGGAGATGAACGCTGGGAGGCTACCGTAAAGGGCGACCTCAAGGGAAAGTTCTATACCTTTGATATTGGCAAGGGTGAAACACCAGGTACATTTGCCAAAGCAGTAGGTGTGAACGGAAACCGTGGTGCCATCGTAGATTTGTATGATACCGATCCATCTGGATGGGATAAGGACGTGCGTCCTGCCCTGAAATCGCCAGCCGATCTCGTTGTCTACGAGCTTCACGTGCGTGATTTCTCCATTTCTCCTACATCCGGCTTGAAATATAAGGGTAAATATCTCGCCCTCACCGAGCCTAAGTCCATCGAATATCTCAAGAATCTGGGCATCAACGCCATCCACTTCCAGCCTGTATTCGATTTCGCTTCTATAGATGAGACCCGACTCGACAAACCACAGTTCAACTGGGGTTATGATCCGAAGAACTATAATGTGCCGGAAGGCAGTTACGCTACCGACCCTTATTCTCCAGCAACCCGCATCAAGGAGTTCAAGGAGATGGTGATGGCGCTGCATAAGGCAGGCATCCGAGTGATTTTCGATGCCGTATATAACCATACTTTCGATATCAATGGCAGCAATTTCCAGCGTACCTATCCTGATTATTATTATCGCAAGACCAAGGATGGTAAGTATTCTAACGGTTCAGGCTGTGGCAACGAGACTGCTTCTGAAAAGCCTCTCATGCGCCAGTATATGCTGGAGAGCGTGAAATATTGGATAGACGAATATCATATCGATGGTTTCCGTTTCGACCTGATGGGCGTTCATGACATTGAAACCATGCAGGCTATCCGTGAGATGGTAAACCGCATCGATCCTAGCATCTATATTTATGGTGAGGGATGGAGTGCAGGCAGTTGTGCTTATCCTACCGAGAAACTGGCGGTGAAGGCGAATACCCAGCAGCTCAAGGGTATCGGTGCTTTCAGCGATGATATGCGCGATGCGCTCCGTGGTCCTTTCTCTGATGATCATCAGGGTGCGCTCCTGGCTGGTCTTACAGGTCAGGAGGAGAGTCTGAAGTTCGGTATTGTGGGTGGCATTGCTCATCCGCAGGTGGATATGACAAAGGTGAACTATGACAAGAAGCCTTGGACCAACAATCCTACCGAGCAGATCAGTTATGTAAGCTGCCACGACGATATGTGTCTGGTAGACCGTCTGAAGGCAAGCATCGCATCTCTTACCGACAAGAATATCCCTGAAGCAATATGTACTGCCGAGTTGCTCCGCATCGACCAGCTTGCGCAGACCTGCGTCTTCACTTCCCAGGGTGTTCCTTTCATCCTTGCCGGCGAAGAGATGCTCCGCGACAAGAAGGGAGTACACAATAGCTATAATTCTCCTGACAGCATCAACCAGTTTACCTGGACCAATCTGCAGAAGTATCCGCAGGCGTTTGCTTATTATAAGAGTCTGATCCAGCTCCGAAAGAACCATCCGGCCTTCCGTCTTTCAACAGGCGATAAGGTACGTCAACATCTGGAGTTTCTGCCTGCTCAGGAGACTTGCCTCGTAGGTTTCCAACTCAAGAATCTGGAGGGCATTGATGCGTGGAAGAACATCATCGTGATCTATAACTTCAATAAGGAGGCAAAGAAGATGCAGATTCCTGAGGGTAATTATACCGTGGCTTGCTGCAATGGTATAATCAATGAGGAAGGCTTAGGCTTTGTTTCGGGAAAGGAAGTTGAGGTTGCCCCTCAGTCAGCCCTGATACTTTATCAGAAATAGTTTATATATATAATAAGGTGTAATATGAAAAAGATAATAGCTTCTTTATTGCTTATGAGTAGCGCAATAAGTATGAATGCAGCGGTTAACGTGAACCGCATTGAACCTACCGACTGGTATGTGGGCATGAAAGATGCTTCACTCCAGCTGATGGTGTATGGCAAGGATATCAAGAATGCCGATGTAACGGTAGATTATCCGGGTGTGAAGGTAGATAGCATCGCCCGCCTTGATTCTCCTAATTATCTCCTGGTTTATCTTAACCTCGATGGGGCAAAGGCTGGTGAGATGACCCTCAACTTCAAGCAGGGCAAACAGTCGAAGAAGGTAAAGTATGTGTTGAAGAACCGTGAGATGGCGGGCGACAAGCGCATCGGTTTCTCTAATGAAGATGTGCTCTATATGCTGATGCCAGACCGTTTTGCCAACGGCAATCTGAAGAATGATGCCTTTAAGACGATGCGTGATAAGACCTGCAACCGTGCAGAGCCTAGTCTGCGGCATGGTGGCGACCTAGAGGGAATCCGTCAGCATCTTGATTATTTCAACCAGTTGGGTGTAACCGCCCTGTGGTTTACTCCTGTTTTGGAGAACGACAGTCCTAGCAACGGCAAGAACAGCAGTTATCATGGTTATGCTACCACCAATTATTATCGTGTAGACCCACGTTTCGGAACCAATGCCGATTATAAGCAGCTGATAGATGAGGCTCACAAGAAAGGTTTGAAGATTGTGATGGATATGATTTTCAACCATTGCGGCTTCGAGCATCCTTGGGTTGCCGATATGCCTTCAAAGGACTGGTTCAATAAACCAGAATGGCTGGCTCCTGAAAATCAGACTGCCGAGCATCAGAAGAACATCGGTACGGTGGATGGCGCTGCTAAGGTGAACGATAAGTATCTGCAGACCAGTTATAAGCTGACTCCTGTACTTGATCCATACGCCAGCAAGGTAGATCTCACAGAAACCGTAGACGGCTGGTTTGTTCCAACTATGCCTGACCTCAACCAGCGTAACCCACACGTTATCAAGTATCTGATTCAGAACAGCGAGTGGTGGATAGAGAGCGCTGGTATCGACGGCATCCGTATGGATACCTATCCTTATGCCGACCGCGATGCGATGGCACACTGGATGAAGGTGCTGGGCGAGGAGTATCCTCACTTCAATACCGTAGGCGAGACTTGGGTAACCGAGCCTGCCTATACTGCAGCATGGCAGAAGGACAGCAAACTTTCTGAGAAGAACAGCTATCTGCCAACCGTTATGGATTTCGCTTTCTTCGACCGCATCAACAGTGCAAAGAAAGAAGAGACCGATGACTGGTGGAACGGCATGAACCGTCTCTACAACGTGTTCTGCTACGACTATCTCTATCCTAATCCAAAGAGCGTAATGGCATTCATCGAGAATCATGATACCGACCGCTTCCTGGGTGAAGGCAAGGATACTCTGGCTTTGAAGCAGGCGCTGTCATTGCTTCTGACCATCAATCGCACTCCTCAGCTCTATTATGGTACAGAGGTGCTGATGAACGGTACCAAGAGTGTAACCGATGGCAATGTACGCAAGGACTTCCCTGGCGGTTGGGCTGGTGATAAGCACAATGCCTTTACTGCCGAAGGAAGAACACAGGCAGAAAACCAGATGTTCAACTGGCTCAGCAACCTGTTGCACTGGCGCCAGGGCAATGAAGTGATTACTAAGGGCAAGCAGACCCAGTTCTGTCCTCAGAAGGGTGTTTACGTGATTGCCCGCCAGTATAAGGGTAAGAATGTGATGACGGTTATCAACGGCAAGAACGAGGCAAACGAGCTGAATGTTTCCCGTTATGCAGAGATTATCGGTTCTCATGACAAGGCCACGGATGTTACAAACGGTCGCACCGTTCTCATCAACAAGAACGTGAAGCTCCGTCCTCGCCAGAGCATGATTCTTGAGTTCTAAAACGCAAGTAGCTGCGATGCCTGATGCACGTAGTTGCGATGGCCAACGCAAGTATATTCCTATATGAACGTTCCTAGAGTTGTAAATTTACACTTCTAGGAACGTTTTTTTCTTGATAAAAATTCTTTCGTTTCATTTTTTCTTCGTACTTTTGCAATCAGAAGTATAAAAACTTAATAAAATGATAGAAGAACTAGGAAAATGGATGTTAGATATATCTAAGTATATAATAACAGCATATGTTTTAGTTAGGATGTTTGGCAAAGAGGATGATTCTGTTTGGACATTGGTGTCGGCTATCTTGTTAGCAGCACTCTTGTTTGGAATGGGGTTATATTTTGTCAAACGAGGAAAAGAGAATTTAAAAAAGAAAGGAAAATAATTATGGATTACGGATTATTAGGAATGTATATATTTCTGGCTTTGATTGCTGTTGGTTCTTTCATTTACGTTAAGATAGAAGACAGAAAAGAGCAAAAGAATAGTTAATGACTAGATACATTTTTTCTATAATAAGCATTCTCTTCATAACCTTGAGCAGTTGGGCGCAAGGTGGGCTGCCTAGTCGCTATAATGTAAGCTATCTCAATATGGCTGCAGGTATGCCGAATAATTTTGCTGATGATATCTTTCAGGATTCCTACGGCTTCGTATGGATCAGTACGCATGGTGGTGGACTGGTGCGCTACGATGGCTTCAATTTCATGAACTTCGGTTTGGGGGCTCCTGGTATCAGTCTGCGAAGCAACAGCTGCCGCAATACTTGCGAAGATCATTTCAAGCGTCTTTGGGTGGCTTTTGAGGAAGGTCCGCAGGTGCTCGACCTCAATACCATGCAGCCTGTTGTTCCACCTTGTGAGAACAGCCAGGTAGAGGCACAACTCAACAAAGTATTCAAGAACCTTTGCACCCGAATATATTGTGATGCAAAGGGCAATATATGGATGCTGTCTGTCAACCAGCTTACCCGTTTCGGCTTTAACGAAAAGGGCGAGGTGAACAGCGTCTTGTCCACATCCTATCCTTATAATGCTCCCGACCTCGGAATCTGTGATGTCTATCGCAGAGGAACGGTTGTATTATGCAACAATGGAGTGGTGAGCGAGTTTTCTGTGAAAAACAATCAGCTCGTAGCAAAGAATATCTCATCCCTGTTTCCTCCGCTCGAAGGCTGGTATGCTGGTGCCATCATCTCATATCATGGCAAGATATGGATGGGTACGAATCGCGGATTGTTTAATAGTGCAAAGCAGGAATTCCATTGCTCTGCTACCGACCATTCGCTCCAGCACGAAGTAGTGACGAGCCTTGCTGTTTCTCCAGATAACAAACTTCTGGTAGGAACGCTCTGTGGCGTAGATATCTTCAATGATAAGACCGGAGAGATAGAACATTGGAACACTGCTACGGCTGTGAATCCGCTGAGCAGCAACTTTATCAACAGTCTTTTCTCTAAGAACGGACAGATATGGGTAGGTTCCGAGACAGGTGGTGTTATCAAGCTGGCTCCACGTCAGCTGAATTTGGAATTCTACCGTCACGACCCCGCCAACCCAGGCAGTATCTCTCCTAATGCTGTCAATGCCATGTATGCGGCAGCCGACGGAACCCTATGGGTAGGAACCGTAGAGGGAGGTCTCAATGCCTTGACTCCAGGCAGCATGAACTTTGTTCATTATACGGTGGCAAATTCCGGTTTGCCGCATAATACCGTCTCGGTTCTTGCAGCCGATAACCGCAATCAGCTCTGGATTGGTACCTGGGGAAGGGGCTTTGCTGTGATGAATCTCAGTCAGCCGGGAAAGATTATTCCTCTGATGGTTGATGCAAAGCATCAGCATTTACTTAACTTTGCCGGTGCCTTGGCTTACGATCCTATCAATGATGGTATGTGGCTCGGAACCAATGACGGTCTCTTCTTCTATGATATGAAGCGCCGCCAACTCATCGAACCTTTCAAGGGATGTCTGAATGTGCGTGGCTGCATCGGTTCTCTGATAACCCGGAAGGGCAAACTCCTGATGGGTTGTGTGCGGGGAATGGTAGAGGTCGACCTCAAGTCGCGTGCTCATGGCAAGGGCGATTTCGCTGTAACGTATCATCAGTATAAACTCGACAATCCGAAGAGTGGAGTCTTCGATAAGATATTGTCTTTCTGCCAGGCTAAGGATGGAAAGATATGGATGGGCAGTAACGGCTACGGTCTGTATTGCTATACCAGCGATAAGAATGGAAAGACTCAAGTGAAGTCGTATACCACCAATAACGGACTTGCCAACAATATCGTGAAGGGTATTGTAGAGGATAACCAGGGTATGTTGTGGATAGCTACCGATAACGGACTCTCTATCTTCAATCCGAAGACCGAGGCATTCTGCAGTTTCTCCCGTGAAGACGGTCTGATCAGTTCGCAGTTCTATTTCAATGGAGCCATCCGCAATGCCAAGGGCGAGATATTCCTGGGCACCGATGCGGGTATGATGGCTGTTAAGGGCATAAATCGTTCTGTGCATCAGACGGGTAAGTTGTGCTTTACCGAACTTCTGGTAGATAACCAGCCTGTCTTTGCCGGCAGCGATTATCTGGAAGAAGACATTTCTATTGCCAGAAAGTTGCGTATCCATGAGAGTGATAAGTCGTTCACCCTCTTTTTCTCAGCGCTCAATTATGGCTGCGAGACACAGGGCGTGTACCTTTATCGCATGAAGGGATACGAGAATGAGTGGGTTCAACTCAAGGCTGGTCAGCATAGTGTGCGTTATTCCACTCTGCCAGCTGGAGACTATAAGTTTGAGGTGAAATATATCCCATCTATCAATTCCGACAAGGAGCAGGTGATCTCTGTAGAAGTTCAGATTACTCCTTATTTCTGGAAGAGCTGGTGGTTTGTTACCCTTATTATAATAGGTATCATCGCCTTGCTCCAAAATGCTTATGTGCGCCGTCTCAACAAGATGCGCGAAGAGGAAGTAGAGGCTCTGTACCGTCCTATCGAGGCTGCGATGAAGGAAAGTGATGAACCTGAAAAGCTGCAGAGTCGCATCCAGATGATTCTGCAGAACCAGAAGCGTTATCAGGACAGTCAGAAAAAGAGCATTGAGGCTGACAGGAAGATGGTAGAGGAGACTATGCGTCCATTCATGGAAGAAGTGATGGATGTGATGGAGAAGAATTACGATAATTCGGAGTTTGGTGTACAGGAACTGGCAGATGCCTTGGGTATATCCCGCAGTGTACTGAGCAAGAATCTCTCCAAGGAGACAGGCTTGCCAACAGCCCAGTTTATCCGCAACTACCGTCTCGACATCTCGCGCAAGATGATGGCTGATAAAACTTCCAACCGAAATATCACGGAGATTGCCTACCGTGTAGGCTTCAACGATCCGAAGTATTTCACCCGTTGCTTCACCAAGCAGTTTGGCATCTCGCCGACTGCATATAAGGATCAGTTGGATTCTCAGGGTTCAGATATGGCATAGTTCTCCTTAGATTCTTCGGAGAAATAATGTTCCTGGATGTGATAATTTGTTAAGTAAATAAAATAAAACTGAGGGGCTACTTGATATAAGTCAAGTAACCCCTTGTTTTGTATGTGTGGGTACACAACTGGTGGATAAGCACGTAATATCCTTAAAAATCTACTGTTTATGCGTTTTGTCCACCTATAAAACCCATTTGTCCACCCTATATAATCCGATTAATTGTACTTTTGCCACTGAAAAAGGATTTAAGAATTTTAAATAACCTATTTGAATAGTAAACAAACAACCTAAAGGCGTTAAGTTATGAAGTTAAGAAAAACTTTACTTTCGTTTGCTTGTGCTATCATGGTGGCATTAAGTTTCACTGCTTGTGGTGATGACTGGGGCCGACAGGATGATCCTGCTGGCGGACAGATTTACCCATCTAAGACAACAGTGGCAACTTATGACTTTGAGTATTCAGAAGAGAAACCTGAGTATTCAGACATGATAAGTCACGATGAGTCATGTGAGGTGACCAATGATGAGACCCTCGCAAGTAATGTATTGCACATCAATGGTAAGGGTGGTGCCAAGATTGCCAATCCTTTCAATGGTGTGAAGTTGCAAAATGGTGCTGCCATCACTTTCGCTGTAAAGATTGATGCAGCCGTAGCTGAGGACGGAACAGTCGCAGATGTTGACTTGACCCGACCTCTTATCTCATTTGGTTCAGATGAGAAGGATGCTGCTGGTAATGATATCAGTGCTCACTTCTATATCACTGCCAATGGTCAGGTGGTTTACAACAAGCCTACCCAGTTGCAGAGTTTGAACCTGAATGAGAATGACCCTGCTTGTGTGAAGACAGGTATTCTCTCTCCTAATGAGTGGCATTTCGTAGCCCTTCAGCTTTCTACTGAAGGTTACCAGCTCTACGTTGATGGTAAGAAGAGCCTTTCTGGTTATCAGACATCATCAAGTGCTACCTCTTTCCAGTACAAGACCTTGGTTGATTCCATCAACTCTTTACCTAATTTATATATAGGTGGAGACAGCAAGTTGACAGCCGAAGAAACCAATGCCATTTCCATTGACGATGTTACCTTGATCCGTAACATGATGGAGGAGAAGGATTGGAATAAGACCATTGGAGGTAATGGCGGTGGTGATGCTGCCTTCAAGAATGTAGAGTTTGTGAAGGAAGATGGTACTCCTACTACCGAAATCGGTACTTCTGATTGCTCTGCCGCTTGGTGGACACAATTCTCAGATTACTATCGTATTCCTGCAAATGGTTCTATCCACTTGAAATTTACCAACCACACATCTGGTGGTGGAAACTGGAACAACTGGAACCTCTGTTTGAGTACAGATGATGTACGTGGTGGTGGTAATTATTCAGAGTATTTTGTTATCCGTAGCGATGCTTTTGGCTGGGGTGATAAAGATAAAGGTGGTACCTATGCCTTAGGAAAGTGGGATAATGAAGGTTATCCAACCAACGATGATGAGTGGTCTGAGTTCCGCCAGAATATGGAGGGTGCCAAGGTAGATATGACCATTTCCCGTACTGGTAAAGATATCAAGGTAGTAGCAGTGGCAACCTGTAAAAATGGCAAGGTTTACACAGAAAGATTCACAGCTCCTTGCAGTGATGCCAATGAGACGCTCCGTGCCTTCCTGATCGTTGATGGTTCTTATCTTGTGATGGATCCTGCAGCTTGCTATATTGGAAAGCCTTTGTATTAAAAGGAGACTGAACTTCAACAATAACATTAATAGAATAAACAATGAACAATAATATATTGCATAAGTTATTCTTGACCCTGACACTGGTGCTCCTTACTTTAGGAGCATCAGCTCAGATTACCGTTTCAGGTAATGTGTCAGATGAATCAGGTGAGCCTATCATCGGTGCTACTGTTATGGAAGCATTGACAACCAATGGTGTTGTTACTGATTTCGACGGTAACTTCAAGATTCAGGTGAAGAACGAGAACTCTACTTTGAAGATTTCTTATATCGGTATGGTGGCTCAGAACATCCGTGTAGGCAATCAGCGTAATATCAAGGTGGTTCTCAAGGACGAAAGTCAGAAAATCAATGAGGTCGTAGTCGTTGGTTACGGTCATCAGAAGAAGGAGAGTGTCGTAGGTGCTATCTCTCAGGTTAGTTCAGATGACCTCTTGAATACTCCTACAGCCAACGTTACACAGGCTATTGCCGGTAAGATTCCAGGTGTTGTTACCACTCAGGTATCTGGTGCTCCTGGTGCCGATGATGCTACGATCAACATCCGTGGTCGTGCAACCTTCGCTGGCGATGGTGCTCCATTGGTAATGGTAGATGGTGTAGAGCGTGCTTTCTCTCAGGTTGCTCCTGATGATATTGAGAGTATCTCTGTTTTGAAGGATGCTTCTGCTACAGCCGTTTATGGTGTGCGTGGTGCGAATGGTGTCATCCTCGTTACTACCAAGCGTGGTAAGGATATGAAGCCAGAGGTTAGCTTGACCAGCAACTTCATGTGGGGTACTCCAACCCGTAAGCCTCACTATCTGAATTCTTACGACTCTGTTACTCTCCTCGAGGAGGCTTTGAAGAACGATGGTCTTCCATCACAGTATACAGCTTCTGACATCGAGATGTACCGCAAGAGCTGCGCCGGCGAGTTGACTGGTGCTGATGCGCTTCTCTATCCTAATGTAGACTGGTATGATGAGGTGCTCAACAACTGGGCTCCTTCTCAGCGCTACAATGTAAGTGTACGTGGTGGTACGAAACGTATGCGCTACTATGTATCTGGTGAAATGTACAACCAGGGATCTTTGATCAAGAACCTCAGTCAGGATGTCTACGGCAACTCTTCAAGCCCTGGTTACAACCGTTACGCTTTCCGTGCCAACATGGACTTCTTCCTCTCTAAGGATTTGACATTCAGCGTAAACTTCGGTACACGTTTCGAGAACCGTCATGGTTCTAATACTAACGAGAAAGCTGACAACTATGATATCTTCGCACGTATCAACCATACTCCAGGTTGGATCTTCCCAGTATCTTATGAGGTACAGAATGGTGAGACAACCAAGACTCTCTATGGTGGTACAGCCGTATATCAGGACAACGTAGTAGCTGCCCTCGCCAAGGGTGGATACTATCGTGGAACCAATACCATCAATGAGACCAACTTCATCGCAGACTACAAGATGGACTGGTTGACTCCTGGTCTTTCTGCTCGTGGTATGGTTTCATTCGACTATGACTCTTATTATAAGAAGACATTCGGTGCAGCTTTTGCAACTTATGAGTTGAACGACCGCAACAACTTTACCAGTGCTGATGCTTATACCAAGTATAATGTAGATGGCGACCTGGCCTACTCTAAGGCTTCTTCTACTACATACAAACTCTATATGGAGGGTCAGATTAACTACGCCCGCAAGTTTGGTAAGCACGACGTTACAGGTATGGTACTTTACAACCAGAACGACTACCGTTACAATTCAGACCTGGCTAAGCGCTATCAGGGTCTCGTAGGTCGTGTAACTTACGGTTATGATGACAAGTATCTCGCTGAGGTTAACGTTGGTTACAACGGTTCAGAGAACTTCCTCAAGGGCAAGCGCTTCGGTTTCTTCCCAGCCTTCTCACTCGGTTGGCGTGTAACTCAGGAAGAGTTTATGAAGCCAACAGAGAACTGGTTGAACAACTTGAAAATCCGTGCATCTTACGGTGAGGTTGGTAACGACGTTTATACAGTAGGTGGTGTGGCTCAGCGCTTCCTCTATGAGGAGAAGTGGAACCAGATTTCTAACGATTACTACTTCGGTAATACTGGTAAAACCGGTATCTTCGAAAGCCAGTATCCTAACTATGGTGTAACCTGGGAGCGTGCCAAGAAGTTCAACGTAGGTCTGGAGTTTGGTTTGTTCAACGGTATGCTGACCGGTAACTTCGACTACTTCGTTGAGAACCGTAACGATATCCTGACAGAATATTTGAGTCGTCCACAGTGGGTAGGTGTAACGATGGCTGCCGGAAACCTCGGAAAAACTCAGAACAAGGGTTACGAGTTGGAACTCCATCACTTCAACCACATCGGCAAGGACTTCACCTATAATGTAGGTGTTACCTTCTCTCATGCAGCCAACAAAATCAAGAATATGGATGAGCCTGCTTACAAGACCGCTTACCGCAAGCGCGAAGGTCACCCAATCAACCAGTACTTCGGTTTGGTATGCGAGGGCTTCGTAACACAGGCCGACTTGGATAATCCTAACTTCCCTGTATCAACTTACGGAAACGTAAAGGTTGGTGACCTGAAGTACAAGGATATGAATAACGATGGCTTCATTGATGACCGTGATGAGACATTCATCGGCTACAGCGATATTCCAGAGAACACATACGCTCTGACACTCGGCGCCAACTATAAGGGCATCGGTTTCGAAGTAATGTTCCAGGGTGTAGATCATGTATCCCGTTACTACGACAGCGATGCGATGTTCGCCTTCCAGAACAACGGTAAGGTAAAGGATATCCACCTGAACCGCTGGAACCCTGCAAAGAGCGAGGCAGAGAACCTGGCTACTGCTACCTATCCATTGCTCCATTACGGTAGCAACGGTGACCACAACCAGCGCCAGAACTCATTCTTCCTGAAGAACGGTTCATTCGTCCGTCTGAAGAACATCGAGTTGAGCTATACATTCCCTAAGGAGTTGATCAAGCATGTCGGTATGAGCAATGTCCGCTTCTACATCAATGCCAACAACCTCTTTACATGGGATCATCTCGACGACTTGGTTGACCCGGAGAGTAACGGTTCAAACCGTTATCCACTCTTGAAGACCGTCAACGTAGGTTTCAATGTCGTATTCTAATTCAAGAACATTCAAAAAGAATCGAAAATGAAGAAATTTAGTATATTTGCTTTGGCGCTCGTTATGGGAGCAATGACGCTCACCTCTTGCGAAGACGCCTTTGGCAATTTCCTCGACAAGCAGCCAAGCAATGAGTTGACAAAAGCTGAGGTGTTGGGTAACTTCACTCTGTTGGAAGAGAACCACAATGATACTTACAACTTCCTGCTTCACGGTGCCAACCGCGTGAACAACTCATGGATGGATGCTGCTACCGATCTGGCTGAGTCAAGTATTGGTACATCAGGTACACGTACCACATTCAATATCGGTAACTATTATGGTGGTGGCGGTGCAGCAGAGCTGACTTCTCCTTGGGAGAGCCGCTATCGTGGTATCCGCAAGTGCAATATCACCATCAACACATTGGAGCAGGACACTGAGAACAAGCTTCGCCCTGCAGATGTTGACGTAGAACTTTACAATTCACGTAAGGCAAACTATATTGCAGAGGCCCGTTTCCTCCGTGCCTATTTCTACTGGGAACTGTTCCTCCGCTATGGTCCGGTGCCATTGGTTACAACCGAGCTCGACCCTAACGGTGACCTGATGACAGGTTATACAGAGCGCCCTGACCTCAAGACCTTCATGGATTATCTCTTCAAGGAGGTGAAGGAATGCGAGAGCAGTCTGAAGACTTATGCAGAGACCAGCGATGCTACTTATGCAGGTGAGGTGAACCAGCCTACAGCACGTGCCCTCTATGTTCGCATGATGCTCTACATGGCAAGTCCACGCTACTCAGCACAGAGCGGTGTTACCTGGCAGCAGGCTGCAGACGCAGCTGCGGGCTTCATCGCAGACTATGGTGAGAATTATAGATTGGAAGACCGTACCAATGGTGGTGTAGCAGCCTACAACAATGCCTGGTTGCTCAACACTTATACCGACAAGAACCCTGAGGTTATCTTCTTCCGCAACGATGTAGCCATCGGTTGGAGCGGTATTTCTACCGATACTCCAGTAGGTGAAGGTGGACAGGGTGGTCTTTGCCCAAGCCAGAACCTCGTAGATATGTATGATATGGAAGATGGTTCAGCTCCTTTCAAGCAGTATGATGCAACAGGTGCTCCGGTTTATGTAAACGGCAAGCCTGTCATCAACGAAGAGAGCGGTTATACAGAGCAGAAGATGTGGAAGAACCGTGATCCACGCCTCGCAGCTACCATTCTTTACAATGGTTGTGAGTGGGGTCAGGCTACCAGCACCAAGACCAATGTCATTGATGTGGTTTATGGTCATCGCGATAATCCTATCGGTAACCAGAATGCTACTCCAACAGGTTACTATGTACGCAAGTATATTCCTGAGACCATCCTGAGCAGCAACCACAGCGGTACAGCCAAGCGCCTCTGGAAGATCTTTACCTATAGCGAACTGCTTCTGAACTATGCTGAGGCATTGAACGAGGCTGACTATGCAGGCAACAAGACACAGGTTTGCAACCTGCTCGACCAGATTCGTCATCGTGGCGGTATCATCGGTAATGTAGCCGACCGTGCAGACTTGAATTCTCAGTCAGCTATGCGCAACTTCATCCACAAGGAGCGTACCATCGAACTTGCTTTCGAGGAGCACCGCTGGTGGGATGTACGTCGCTGGAACGTAGCAGGCGATGCGCTCGGCCGTGATATCTACGGTGTAAACGTGGCAGCAGATGGCACCATTACCCGTAAGGTAGCCCAGCACCGCAAGTGGCAAGACAAGTTCTACCTCTATCCAATCCCAGAGGCTGAGGTTTGGAAGATTGGTCAGGACTTCCAGAACGATGGTTGGAAAGAATAACTCTTTTAATGATAGAATCGTATGAATAATATTCAGAATATATATAATAAGGTATCTTCATCAAGCAAAGTCTTGATGTTGAGTGCACTTCTCTGTGCTTCAAGCTCAGTCTTGGCACAGGAGCAGGTGCTCAAAGGCCGAATCGTCAACAGCCAGGGTGAACCAATCCCTGGAGCTGTTGTCAACGTGGCAGAGGAAAGCCGCATTGCCCTGACCGACAAGGATGGTTACTTTACATTGAAGAAGGTAACTCCTAGCGATGAAATCTGCGTTAGTAGCGTAGGTTACAAGAATGCTCAGGAGAAGGTGACCACTTTTGACGGCACATACGTCATCAAGATGGAAGATGATGCAGACGAGTATGAGCATCTCGCTCCTGTTCCTTTCGGCGAGCAGAAAAAGAAAATCTTGACTGATTCCCGTTCGGTTGTTTCAGGCGAGGAATTGCAGAAGCATCCTGTTACTATTCTTCAGAATGCCTTCACCTCAACACTGAATGGTGTGGAGACTTACGAATGGTCTTCTGAGCCAGGATGGTCGGAGAGCTTCCTCTTTATCCGTGGTATCCGTACCACCAACCAGAGTGCCCGTTCTCCACTGATCATCGTGGATAACGTAGAGCGTGACCTCTCCTTCCTCGATGCTTATCCTATCGAGAGCATCACCGTACTGAAGGATGCTGCCGCTTCTTCTATCTATGGTATGCGTGGTGCCAATGGTGTGATTATGGTTACTACCAAGCGCGGTAATGCCGGTAAGACTAAGATTGATTTCACTCAGGAAGTCGGTTTCCAGACCCTCGCCAACAAGATGGAGGTTCAGAACTCTTACAACATGGCATTGACCCGCAACCAGGTACGCTATCTGAGCGGTATGGATCCGATGTACACCCAGGAGCAGCTCGACAATTACAAGTATGTATGCGATGGTGGAACGTTTGCTGACGATGATATCCGCAAGTACCAGTACTTCAATACATCTTGGGCAGACCAGTTGTATCGTGAAGCTGCACCGCAGTATCGCACCAACCTGCAGATTAGTGGCGGTAACCAGCGTGCCCGCTACTATGTAAGCTTCTCTTACCTGCGCCAGGAGGGTATGTGGAATACCGAGGGTACAGAAATGAATGATGGTTACAGCACACAGCACGTACTGAACCGCTGGAATCTCCGTTCTAACATTGATATTGATGTATCCAAGTATCTGAACGTATCTCTCGACTTGGGTGGACGTATAGATAACATCTCTCAGCCTACTGAGCCTGTGTTCAACCTCGTTACCTTCGGTGTAATCGAGGCAAACCCTATGGCTCCTACCCATAACCCTGACGGAAGTATCTATTCTTCATCTACAGCCAACAACCCGGTACGTTACCTGGGTGGTTCCGGTTTGGAGAAGAACCGTCGCCGTAACTTGTATTCTACCTTGAATGCCAAGTACGATTTGAGTCCTGTATTGAAGGGCTTAGGCTTGTTCGGTACAGTCAGCTTCGATGCATACGAGACTTTCGAGTCAACACAGACTGCTCAGATGGATTCATGGAACTACGACTACGATAACCTGGCGGTTACCGATGTCAGCCAGTTCAAGTATACCAAATATACAACCAAGGCAGCTTTGAGCAACCCATCAGCTAATCAGCGTGGTTACTACTACAACCTGAATCTGTTTGGTGGTGTAAGTTATAAGAACAGTTTCGGTAAGCATAATGTAGATGCCCGTGCCTTTGCCCGTTACTACCGTAATGAGGAAGCAGGTTCAGATTACTCTACCCAGCAGAGTGCATCTTCAAACCGCTATCTGGCATACAACTTCCAGGGAACATATGACTATGCCAACAAGTATATCGCATCAGTCAACCTCTCTCGTATGGGATGTGACAACTTCTCACCAGACGACCGTTGGGGAACCTTCTGGGGTGCATCAGCAGGATGGGTACTCTCTGAGGAATCCTGGATGAAGAAACTTGGTTTCATCAATCTCTTGAAGCTTCGTGCTTCATACGGTGAGGCTGGTCAGTCAACCACCGGTGCAGGCCGTTACCCATATCAGAGTATCTATGGTACAGCTACCGGTTACGGTTTCGGTTATAACGGAACTTTAGTGAATGGCTATGCTGAGAGCAAGACCGGTAATGCCAACAGTAAGTGGGAAATCTCCAAGATGGTAAACCTCGGTATTGACTGGAACCTCTGGAACAGCAAACTCTATGGTAGCTTCGATATCTTCAAGGAGTGGCGTTCTAACATCCTGGTATCCCGTTCAACCATTCCTGAGACCATACTTGGTGTGCCTGTAGCACAGGATTCATACGGTAAGGTTGAAAGCCGCGGTTACGAACTCGTTCTCGGACATCGTGGCAATATCGGCAAGGACTTCAAGTACTTCATCGAGGGGCAGCTTACCTTCAATACCAACAAGATTACCGATATCGATGAAACTGCACCAGATGTAGAGTGGCAGCGCAAGGCAGGTCATAGAATCTATGACAATACTTCGGTAGCCGAACTCTATGAGCAGGCTCAGACAGGTACCAACCGTGTGGGTGGATGGAACATCTATAAGTTCGACCAGTGGGCTTCTGATCCTAACCTGATTGCTACATCAGCAGAGGATGCTAAGGCTCATCCGGAAAAGTATCCATACAATAGTTTCTCTAATGGAGCACAGCAGTTGGGTACAGCGGTGTTCAAGGATATCAATGGTGACCGCGTGATCGACTCAAAGGATATGGTACCAGATTCATACACCATCATTCCTGAGATGATTCCTACCTTCAACTTCGGTTTCGAGTATAAGGGCTTCGATGCCCGCATGATTGTGAATGCTTATCTCCGTCGCTCTGTATTCCTTTCACCAGCTATCAGCTACAGTGGTTGGAGTAACATGGGTACCCATGAGGTAACAAAGGCTTGGGGTTACTATACTGATGACCCTTCTGATCCTCGCAACGTGAATGCTACTTATCCACGTCCTGTTTATAATGGATTCGATGCAGTTGATTCAGACCGTGCTACAGGTTCTTACCAGAACAACATCTGGGTACGTAATGGTAACTTCTGGTCTATCCGTAATATTGAGGTAGGATACTCTTTGCCTGCTAAGTTGATTTCTAAGTTGTGGATGACTAAGTGCCGCGTTTACTTCAGCGCTTACAATATTGCTACCTTTAGCAGTCTGCCAGATGATGTAGACCCAGAGAAGCCATTGAGCTACTGCTGGTGGTATCCAAAGACAAAGTCATTTACATTTGGTATTAACATTGGTTTCTAATCAATTTTATCAAAAACGAATATGAAAAAGATATTAGTTAATATATCATTGGCGATGCTGGCTGTAGGAGGTATGACCTCCTGCAGCGACATCCTCGATAAGGAAGTCGACTTGACTTATACTGACGAGAACATCTACAGCAACTACGACCGTACCCGTGGTGTCTTGGCAAATGCCTATACCTATTTGCCTGATGCCTTTGCGGGATATACCGATGGTCAGTTCCGTGCTGCTTCTCGCGACTGTATGACAGATAATGCCATCTCTTACTGGAATGTGCATTACTATCACAGTGTGTTGAACGATTCATACGATGCCAAGAACCACTGGTTTGCTAATAGTTATTGGAGCAACGACCTGAAGGGCATCCGTGTCTGCAACGACTTTATTGCTAAGGCACGTGAGAGTGTCATCGGAAATGCAGAGAAGAGCGGTGACGACAACAAACTCTGCGACCGCTACAAGGCAGAGGCGCGTTTCATCCGTGCCATCCTTCATTTCGATATGATTGGCTATTTCGGTGCAGTGCCTATCGAAGATCATGTGTTGGATAATGCTGAGGCTGCTTCTATCACCCGTACTCCTGCTCCTGAAGCATTGAAGTGGGTAGCTGATGAATGCGATGCTATCATCCAGAGCGGTGCGCTCCCATTCCGTTACAGCAATGAGAATGAGAATTGGGGCCGTATCAATGGTGCTGCTGTCTATGCATTGAAGTCAAGAGCATTGCTCTATCGTGCTTCTGCACTCAACAATCCTACAAACGATGTTACCTGGTGGCAGGAAGCTGCTGATGCAGCCCTCGCTTTCATCAATGCTAATAAGAGTTCTGCCAATCCTTACCGTCTCTACACAACAGACGATAACAACCCTAACAAGAACTATTATGAGTGCTTCACCAGTACCCCTCACCTGAATCCTGAGTATATCCTCAGCCGCAGTGAGTGGAATACACGTGAGATTGAGATGTTCAACACTCCTTGTGGTTTCTCTGGTAATGTGAACTCTACCGGTCGTGTAAACCCTACACAGAATCTGGTTGATTCTTACGAGACCATCAATGGTCTTCCTATCGACCAGGATCCTTCTTACAACGACCAGGATCCTTACAAGAACCGTGACCCACGTCTGGAGCAGACCATCTTCCATCAGGGAAGCATCTGGGGTGACAAGAGTCAGGACGAGGAGCGTGCCGTAGATGTATCTGTAGGTGGCAAAGACTACCAGGATCTTCATGGTGGTACCACTACCGGTTACTACTCTAAGAAGTTCGTTCACAATATGAGCTTCAAGAACCCTACCACATTCGTTACCGCTTGCCCTATCTTCCGCTATGCGGAGATTCTGCTTAATGCAGCAGAGGCATTGAACGAGGCAAAGGGTCCTGAAGCTGCCTACGGCTATGTAAACCAGGTTCGTGCCCGTGTGGGTATGCCTGCTTACAAGAATATGACCAAGGAACAGCTTCGTGAGCGTATCCGCAATGAGCGCCGCATCGAGCTGGCTTTCGAGGATCACCGTTTCTTCGATGAGCGCCGCTGGAAGTTGTTTGATGGCAAGAGTGCTGCTACAGAGAAGAGTGAGCCACGCTACAAGCAGGTTTACAACATCTATAGCGTTGTTGTAACTCCTAATGAGAGCCAGGTATATACTTATCGCAACGATAATACCCATCCTACTCGTGCGTTCTCTTGTCCTAAGAATTATTACTTCCCAGTGCCTGATGACACTTACAAGAAGAATCCTAACTTAGGACAGAATGCAGGTTGGGAACTCTCTGATGCTCCTAAGAAGGACGACACCACTGAGGGTGGCGAGACTACTGAGGGTGAAACAACCGGCAAGTAATCTTTGTCAATATACATTATTATATTTTAGGTGAGGTCTATGGCGAAAACACCATAGACCTTCCTTGGTTTAAAAAAATCATATCTTAAACTTGAAATCGTATGAAGAAGTTATTACTTTCTATCATGAGTCTGATGGCGATGAACGGAGCTATGGCTCAGACGCCTGTCGGCGATAATGATCTGGCTAATGCATACGCTACCCAAACGATAACAGGGCGCATCGCTGTGCATGACCCTTCTATCGTGATGGATGTTACGGGCTCTACCACCAACCCTAAATATTATATCTACGGTTCGCATCTGGGCAGAGCCAAGACTTATGCTACGGGCAACTATCAGATATGGAACACCTTCAAAACGGGTGAGGAGAATGCCGGAACCAGCAACAGTCTTTTTGCTGACGTGAATGGTAAACTGATTAGTTTTAAAGATGCTTACGCCACTCACGTCATCAAAAAGGTGAAGAACTATAAGGGCGAGGAGGTAGCTTTTGGTAACTTCGATGCTCATGGATGGCAGTATAAAGGACCTATCAACGTGAATGGCGCCTGGACTAACACAGCTAATACCGTAGCCGGAATGCAGTGGGCTCCTGATGTCATCTACAACAAAACCATGAAGAAATGGTGTATGTACATGAGTCTGAATGGTGATTATTGGTGCTCTACAATCGTCTGTTTCACTTCCGAAGACTTGGAAGGTCCTTGGGTATATCAGGGACCGGTTATCTGTGGCGGTTTCTCTGGTAAATTCGGTCATAATGGCTATGCTACAGCTGATGATTGGAAGAATACCGATTTGGCGATTGCTACAGGATGCACTTCGCTTCCTGCCCGCTATGCTACTCCAGGCGATGCTTATGGTGCTCACTGGGGAGAATACTGGCCAAACTGTATCGATCCATGCGTATTCTATGATGATGATGATAATCTCTGGATGAGTTACGGTTCATGGTCGGGTGGTATCTTCATGATCAGACTCGATAAGACCAACGGTCTTCGCGATTACACTTATACCTTCCCTTATCAGATTAATGGTGTTGATGCGATTCCTGGTTCCTACAATCAGGCTTGTACTTCTGATCCTTATTTCGGCAAGAAGATTGCCGGTGGATATTATGTTTCCGGCGAGGCAAGCTATATCCAGAAGGTGGGCAAGTTCTACTATCTCTTTATGAGTTATGGTGGTTTGACGGCTGCTGGTGGCTATCAGATTCGTGTTTTCCGTTCGGAGAAACCTGACGGACCTTATAAGGACTGTCTTACTTCAACGGGCATTGATGCTATGTATGGCAAGTATATCCTCAACTTCGGTGGCGATGCCAAGCGCGACGAGGGTGTGAAACTCTTCGGTAACTACCAGTGGGAAACCATGCCTAATGCTGAACTGGCTCAGGGACATAACTCAGCCATTGTAGACCATAAGGGACGAGCACTCATCGTTTACCATACCCGCTTCTTGAACAGAAGTGAGGAGCATGAGGTTCGTGTACATCAGCTCTTCGTTAACCAGGACGGTTGGCTGGTTGCTGCTCCTTACGAGTTTAGCGGCGAGACTTATACTGATAATGATATTGCTACCCAGCAGCTCTATGATGCAACAGAGGTAGAGGGTGATTATCAGATAATAGCTCATCCTTACCGTCAGAATACGGCAGCAATGGATTATGAGAAGCCTGTTACCATCCATCTCAATGCAGATGGTTCTATCTCAGGCGAGTATACCGGTAAATGGGAACTGGTGAGCGGTACAAGCTATATCAATCTTATCTTGAAGGGTGTTGCTACAGCCAATGCAGAGGTGAAGTTCAAGGGTGTGCTTACCAAGCAGACCATCGATTATACCAATATCAAAGCGCTCTGCTTTACAGCCCTCAGTTCTTCTGATGGTTTGGCTACATCAGGTGATGCCAGCTTGCAGACTCGCGGTTTGAGTATCTGGGGAAGCAAGGCTGATGCCAAGGCGGCTATCAAATATACATTGGATAAGACCAGCGTTCCTTTCGCAGATGGTGCAACTTTGAATTCTATACCAAAGCTCCCTGCAGAGGGGCATCTCGGTGCTACCATTTCATGGAAGTCAAGCAATCCTTCTATTCTGACCGATGAGGGCGTAGTAAAAGGCAAGGGTAAGGTAACCATGACCATGACTGTCAGCAAGGACGGTTATGAATATGTAAAGGATTATACCCTGAATATCGATGCTGAGGCTGAGGAAACGACTCCGGTTTACTATCCTGTTTCTCAGCAGAAAAACAAGACTGCAGGATTCTGGACAAACTTCTCTTCTGATTATGTCTTGAAGTCAGGCAAGAAGGCTGAGTTCAAGTTCTATAATTATAGTGATGAGGTTAATAATTGGGACAATTGGGCATTGGTTGCTGCATCGGCATCTCGTGGAGCTTCTAATTATGCAGAGTATTTCGTGCTTCGTAACGACAATTATGCATGGTTTACAAAATTGGGTGGTAACACCAATGAAAATACAGCCAATGTGCAGTTTACCTTGGACAATAATTTCGATTGGACTAATTTCAAGCAAGATATGAATGGTTCTTTGGTCGATATGGTTGTTGAGTATGTTGCAAGCGGTACCATCAAGGTGAATGCTACGATAACAAAGGATAAGAAAACTTATAATTATGCCTTTAGTATGACTTCTAACACAATTAAGGGAGACGTAACTCTCTTCTTCGTAAACGAGAAGTCTTACATCGACGGCTCAAGCCTTTCTACAGGCATCTCGAACCCTATCATCATTCAGAAGAAGAATGATGGCAAGTGGTTCAACCTCTCCGGTCAGCAGGTAGACAAGAGCTACAAGGGTGTAGTGATTGTAAACGGAAAGAAATTTGTGAACAAGTAATTCTCTTATATATATAATAAGGTGTAATTATATGAAGATTTCTAAAATACTATTGGGAGCAGCAATGTTCATTGCTGCTCCTGTTGTAAAAGGTGGTTGCCAGATGATGGCACAGAATGCTCCGCAGGAACCGATTGTGGTAGATACTCCTTTTGTCCACGATCCCGTAATGGCGTATGAGAATGGCAAGTACTATCTCTACTGCACAGGTCATGGCATCACGCAGATGACCTCTACCGACCGCAAGCATTGGACCATCGTTCCTCAGGGCGTGCTCAAGAACAGCGAGATTCCGGCATGGACGCATGATAGTGTGCCGGGTTTTACCACGCATATCTGGGCTCCGGATGTCATCCGTTTTAAGAACAAGTGGTATCTGGCTTATTCCTGTTCCACCTTTGGCAAGAATACTTCTGCCATCGGCTTGCTGAGCAATACTTCCTTATCTGATAAGGATGGATGGAAGGAAGAGGGCTGCCTCGTCGCCTCTAAGGGTGATAGAGACAACTGGAATGCCATCGATCCGAATTTCATTGTTGATGAGAAGGGAAATCCTTGGCTTACCTGGGGCTCTTTCTGGGATGGTATCCAGATGATCAAGCTGGATAAGAAGACGATGCATGTCAAGAAGGGCGCCAAGCCTCAGACTATCGCCCGTCGTTATGCCGTGGGTGATGCATCAGCAGAACCGAATCCTACCTCCAAGTTTGCCGGCACCAATGCCATCGAGGCTCCTTTCATCATGAAGCATGGTGATTATTACTATCTCTTCGTGAGCTGGGATTACTGCTGCCGTGGCATCAAGAGCAACTATCGTGTTGCCGTGGGCAGGAGCAAGAAGGTTGCCGGTCCTTATTTGGATAAGGCAGGCAGAGACATGCGCAATGGCGGAGGTACGCTGATTCTGGAAGGCGATAAGAAAGAATATGAGGCGATGGGCCATTGTTCTGCCTACTCCTTCCCTGATGGTGATTTCTTCTTCTGCCATGGTTACAGCGTGCCAAAGAATGGCGCCAGCATCCTGGTTCAGAAGAAAATCAACTGGACGGAAGATGGGTGGTTGACGCTGGAGTAGAGTTAAAATAGCGTTTATTCCGCTACGAACGGCAAAAAATGGTTTCGTAGTGAAATAAACGCTATTTTCTTTCGCTGTTTCCGAAAAAATGTAGTATTCTGTTCCGGATTTTTCTTTATTCTTCCTTATCCTTCTTTATTCTTCCTTGATCTTCCATTCGCTGATCGTTCGCTGGGTGCTGTCAAAACTGATTTTGACATATTCCTACATGCTTTACGTTTTGCGCTGCTAAGTTACGAAGAAAATCTGAATTAGCCAAGTATAATGGTTAAAAATAAAATGTTTTGTAAAATAAGGCATCCGGAATACCTTGAAATATGTAAAATAAGGCATTCTGATATCCCGAAACTTGTAAAATAAGGCGTTCTGTGTAGTTAAAAACATGTAAAATAAGGCATTCCTCATTATTTTTTCTTATCTTTGTTCGCCCCGAAAAAACAACGGGATTGGGTTGTGAAAATGGGGAAGAGAAAATAGAGATAAATATAAATATAAGAAATGAACAAATTAAAAGCT
>ENA-OUOY01000218-OUOY01000218.1-human-gut-metagenome-genome-assembly--contig:-NODE-218-length-46388-cov-12.092267_pt1 | contig 46388 bp, 41 predicted proteins | sample MGYA00237937_ERZ548767 | MGnify/ENA primary metagenome ERZ548767 (study PRJEB26490, sample SAMN05356887) | human gut metagenome | biome: terrestrial biome; feature: human-associated habitat; material... | reverse complement strand
AGGCAAAGAAAAAACCAGTTCACCCCAAAAGGTGAACTGGTTGATGCCATTGGGCCAGTAAAGCCAGAGGTTCTTTTTGAAGCAGGAAATATGGCAACAAATGATGTAGATTGCGATAGCTGTGATGATTTATCATTTTTGACAACCGGACACAGACCTTCAATTAATTTGTTCTCTACCATTTGGGGAACAAGTGCAGCCACAGCACAAGCGGCGAATTTTTGCGCAAAAATTTTGAATGAGTATCCTGATATGTGGCCGGAAACGGTACGTGCACTAATGATTCATTCTGCAGAATGGACAGATGAAATGCACGAGCAGTTCTGTCCAAAGGGAGATAATACAACAAAAACACAGAGGGGTAATTTGTTAAGATGTTGTGGCTATGGGATACCTGACTTGCAAGCGGCTATTCAATGTACGAATAGTTCTGTTAATATGATTGTGCAGGACGAATTGCAACCATATCGCAAAGATGGATCTGTGAAGATGAATGAGATGCATGTTCATGCTTTTCCTTGGCCTTCAGATTTACTACGTGATCTCGGAGAGACCGAGGTTAAGATTCGGATTACGTTATCTTACTATATTGAACCATCTCCCGGAGAAGTCGGATGGAAAGATAGGTACAGATATCCGTCATGTGGATTGCGATTTGAGATCAATAGACCAAATCAGAGCTTGGAAGAATTTAAGTCTCAGGTTAATAGGATGGCAAGAGATGAGGATAATAATTCAGATGCTGGTGTAAACTCAGCGAATAACTGGTATCTTGGTCCCAATAATAGGAACGTTGGATCTGTTCATTCAGATTTTATAGTTGGGAATGCTGTTGATTTGTGTGAGTCAAGACATGTAGCAGTGTATCCGGTAGGTGGCTGGTGGAAAGAACGTCCATATCTCAATAGATATGAGCATAAGGTGAAGTATTCACTTGTAGTGACGTTATCAACACCAGATTTAAGTGTTGATTTGTATACGCCTATTATTAATCAAATAAATACGCCTATCCCTGTAAGTGTACCTATTTCGGGCACGTAATTTACCAAAGCGCCACAACTTATGTGTTTTTGAAGAGACAACACCCCGCCACTCTCTGCACATCGCCTGGCGCGTGGCACGGGAAGACGGAGTGATAAGAGAAGGGTGCTCTTAACTTCCGATGAGGGTTAGCACTCAATCGAATAAAAGACTTTGAGAAGCCTGGAAAATCAACGTTTCTATTGATTTTCCGGGCTATCTTTAGTGTAATTATTGAGTTGGTATACATACTTTATTTTTGAGGGTTAAACGATCGTAAATGGTAGATCCCCGGTGCCTTTCCGCTGTAACAGAATTCTGAGACAATACTGTAAACTTTAGTCCGCTGTATTCGAGTTTACAGCAGACTGTCACGGAGGAATGGCATGAAGGGGATAACACCACAGGAGCGTCTGGAAAAATGGAATGCGGCCATCTGTGCGCAGAAAGCCAGCGGACTTACCATAAAAGAATGGTGTGAACAGAACGGGATCAATTCGAACACCTACTATTATTATCTCCGGAGAATCCGCGATACCATGCTGGAATCTTCCGGTCCCAGACTGGTGGAAATGGAATTCCCTGCGGCCGATCTTCCTGCCGGAAAGCCTGCCGTACAGAACAGCTTCCTCCCGCAGATTACCATTACCCTGCGGGACTGCGTGATCAGCATCGGGGAGACTGCTCCCCCGGAACTGATTTCTTCTGTTCTGGAGGCGGTGCGTCATGCTTAAGGAAACCGACTGCTTCCAGCACATCTATATCCGGACTGGTTACACCGATCTCCGGCTTGGAATCGACGGACTGGCCGCTGTCATCCGGGAAGACCTGGGACGGAATCCGTTCGAGGAAAACACACTGTACCTGTTCTGCGGGAGACGGAACGACCGGATCAAAGGCCTTGTCTATGAGGGCGACGGGTTCCTTCTTCTCTACAAGAGGATCGCGGTCGGACATTTCCAGTGGCCGCGCCATGAGGAGGAAGCCAAAGAGCTCTCGAAGGAGACACTTTCCCTTCTTCTGGAGGGCTTTTCCGTCGAAAAAACGATCCGGAAATTTACACCGGACCGGCTTTGAAGAGAAGCTGTCCACATCCGGAAAGCGGTCTGTCCACAAGTTTCCGAAATCCAGAAAAACATCTTGAAATCAGTGCTTCTGCCATATAAGGTGGAGGCATGAACACAAGAAATCAGGAACAACTGAATCAGCTTCCGAAGGAGATGCTCGTACAGCTGTATCTGCAGATGGACTCTGCGCTGGATACGATTATGGAGCAAAACCGGAAGATCACGGAGCAGAATGAACGTCAGCCCCACCAGATTGAAGCCCTGCAGGAGAACCTTGCGGTTCTGGTCCAGAACCGGTTTGGCCGGAAGACAGAGAAAGTAAAACAGACGGACGGCCAGTACAGTCTGGACTTTGATACCATGACACTGGTTCTGAACGAAGCGGAACAGCTGACAGAGAACGGACCCGCTGCTGAACCGGAGGCGGAGACAGTAATCGTATGCTTTTGAGTATACCGCCGAAACTCAGTGTGTCATCGTTTATGGGATATCTGAAGGGAAAAAGTTCACTGATGATGTTCGACAGACATGGAAACTTGAAATACAAGTTTGGAAACAGACACTTCTGGTCAGATGGGTATTATGTAAGTACGGTTGGATTGAACGATGCAACGATAAAGAAGTACATACGGGATCAGGAGAGAGCAGATATCCTGAAGGATAAAATGAGTGTAAGGGAATACGAGGATCCTTTCGGGGCGCAGCCTGGAAAGGATCCAAAGATAAACAGATAAGAGAGCTCCTTTAGGAGCAGTCAGGGGATAAAAGCAAGTTGGCTTGAGCGGAGCCCGAGGGAGCGAAAGCGACCAAGGGCCATTAAAGCGAAAGCCAACGCCTTTAGGCGCTGGCTAGTAACGCGGGCTTATAGCCCGCATCCCGAACCACCCGTTTTACGGGTGGAGGCGATTCTCATTTTTTCAGACATATTTTATATGAACCTCTTCCATAAAAATTCGATCTATAAAAAGATCGGGAAAGATTCCGCATAATATATATATGAGCAGAAAATTGACGTGGTAAATGTCATTACTGCTCCAGCAGACGAGCAGAAGAAGAAGAAGAAGCTGCATGAGCAGGAAGTGCAGCAGGAAGAAGAAAATAGACAGAACAGTTGATGATGTGGAATGTCCGGTGCAGTGTGGGTGTAATGCTCATGTTGAATCGGGCTTTTTTTATGTAAAAATATTTTTTGATAATGTTGACTTTCAACTGTTCTTAACTCAAATATTACATCTTAACTTAAAAAGAGTTATAATACAGAAAAAGAGTTAAGATTGCAGGTGATGACATGGAATATCTCGATAAAGTTCTGGGAGTCAAGGTTACCTATGAGGATGTAGAGTTTAAGCATTTGCCCAATTTTATAGCCACAAGGTACCGTTTACAGATGGTGTCTATGAATGAACAGAAGATGATTTTCCTTTATCCTAAGACAGAACTGGAGCAGATTGAAGTACTGAAAAAACATATTGCTCGGATACAGAAAAATGAGAACTTGCCTATTGTGCTGGTTCTAAAAGAACTTAGCTATCGCCAGAAAGAATATCTGATTCGTGAGAAGATTCCTTTTATTGTAGAAGGAAAGCAAATTTACTTGCCTTTTATGGCAGTGTATTTGCAGGAACGGTGCAGCGCCGAAAAAAAGTCACGGGAAGAAATGCTTCCATCGGCGCAGATGCTTCTACTGCATTTCATTTATGGAGGCGCACAGGAACTATCTACAAGTCAAGCTGCGAAGGACTTGGAACTGACACCTACTTCTATATCAAGGGCATCAAGACAGCTTGAAGAAATGGAATTGCTGCATATCAGAAAAGTCGGAGTGCAGAGGATCATGCAATCTGAGGATTCTCCGAAAACACTGTTCCAAAAAGCAGGAGATAAGTTGCTGAATCCAATAAAACGAACGGTTTATATTTCGAAAGAATTGGTGGGAACAGAGCTGTTGGAAAGCGGATATTCGGCGTTGGCAGAGTATTCCATGCTGAACACACCGAATGTCAGATGTTATGCGGCAGAAAGAATCTCTCAATGGAAAGATGATATGACCAATAGCTTGCAGAATTCGCAGGTGCAAGTGGCCGTAGAGATGTGGAGATACAATCCACGAAAATTGTCCACGCGAAACATTGTAGATGAGCTTTCGCTGGCATTGGCATTGAGAGAAGATGCAGATGAACGGGTTGAAGAAGCAGTAGAAGAAATGTTGAATGAACTGTGGAGGAAAATAGATGGTTACAGGAATTGATAGCTTTAAGGAATGGTTCAAGGGCAGTGAAGAACAATATGCTATCATTGGTGGAACTGCGTGTGACATTCTGATGACGGAAGAGGGACTGGACTTCCGTGCGACAAAGGATATTGACCTTGTTTTGATTATAGAAGCAGTTGACGCAAATTTCGGAAAGAAATTTTGGAAATATGTAAAACAGGCGGGATATGAGCATTGCAACAAAAGTTCGGGTGTGCCGCAGTTTTATCGGTTTAGTCACCCAATTACAAATCAGTATCCTGCAATGATTGAACTTTTCACGCGAAAGCTGGATGCCATCCAACTTCCAGAAGATGCAGTGCTAACACCGTTACCGATGGACGAAGATATTTCGAGTCTGTCTGCTATTCTTTTGGACGATGATTACTATGAATTTTTGAAGCAGGGGAAAGTCACCGTTGATGGAGTGACTGTCTTGGATGTGGCATATTTGATTCCGTTTAAGGCAAAAGCGTGGATGGATTTGACAGATCGTAAGGCCGCAGGAGAACACGTTGATAGCAAAAATATCAAGAAACATAAGAATGATGTTTTCCGTCTGACGGAGTTGATTGATCCCACCGCCAAGGTAGTGGCTCCCCAAGGAGTTTATGCCGATATTCAAGAGTTTGTCCAGCGTATGAAAAATGAAAACGTGGATATTAAACAGTTGGGGTTGGTTGGCAGAACAAAGGAAAAGATTCTGGAAGAATTAAAATCAATGTACGAGATACTTTAATATAGATATTTGAACAGACAAGGGTCCACAAAATAGCGGGGAAGTTCCCCGCCATTTTTGTGTCTGTTTCCAAAAAATGCAATCTTTCAGAATGATGTATAACAACTACCTTATTCCTTCCTTCTTTTTGTCATCCTTTTTCTTTCTTTGTTTAACACTCAAAAAATCCTGTAGAATCAACGTTTTCGTCACTTAATGGTAGAAAGAATCGGGACTAATTATAGAGAAAATGCGGTCTAGTTGTAGAAACAATAGGGAGAAGATGTAGAGAAAATGGGAAAAATTTCGGTGAGAAAAAGGGGACTAGTTGTAGAAACAATGCGGTCTAATTGTAGAGAGAATCGGGACGAATAGTGGAGAAAGATACAAAACGCGGAAAATACGGGGTTTGCAGGCATAAGTTGTAGAGAAAAATGGGATGAAATTGTAGAAAGAAATGGGAGGTGACAAAACAACAAAGGGAAAATGCGGGTGTTTTGCGGTCTAATTGCAGAGAAAAATGGGATAGAAAAGCGGAAGTTGTAGAGTTAGATGGGACGTGTTTCTTTGTTCTGCAAGGTAAAGATGGTTCGAGTGATTGTTAATTGTAGAGAAAAATAGGATGAAAAAACCGTAATTGTAGAGATAAATGGGACGTTCCGCTTTGCTCTGAACAGTAGAAAATGACTGCGATATTCTTAATTGTAGAGAAAAGTGGGATGAAATGAGCGTAATTGCAGAGATAGATGGGAGCCAAACTGCATCCATCTTTGAAATTGTAGAAGAAATGCGGATTTTTCTTTACACAATTATCATCTATCCGTTATAATCCGGTCTTTGACAGTTGATAAAACGCCCAAGCCCCACAAACGTTGAAAACACCACGCTTGTGGGGCTTGTTCATGCTTTTTGTTTTTTCGCGAAGTGGGTAATAGACAGGCTACAGACCTTTTGATCGGCGGATCACACCTTGCATGGCTCGCTTTTTCAGGATCTCGTAGTCCGTGCGGAATCCCGCTGTTTCATGAAGGGAATCCGTCAGATGAGTACGGGCATAGGAAGGCAGGCAACCGATGTCACCAGCCCGGGTTACTTTCATTTCACGAAGCGTGGACAGTATTTCAGATGCGGTGTAGGAGCTGCCCAGTTTCTTTTCCAGAATACGGAAGATCAGGAGCGAAATAAAGCAGGTCATAAAGTGCGCCTTAATCCTGTCATCCCGCTGCACGTATACCGGCCGCGCATCAAAGTCGTCCTTCATGATCCGGAAGGATTCTTCGATTTCCCATCGTCCCTTATTCATACGAATGATTTCTTCCACATCTGCTTCAAGATTCGTGCAGACTGCATAGAAGCCATCAAACTTGGATTCTTCTGTTATAACATCCTCGTTGATAGAATAATCCGTCCGGGTGATTTCATCACCGCCTTCGTTGATTACAGAACGCTTGATGAATCTTCGCACATCATGTGCTCCGCTGCGCTCAATCTTTCCTTTCCCCTGATTTACCAGTTTCCTGGCACGATCAAGCTGCCTTCCCGCACACGGCGCAGATAATCGCGGTATTTCAGAGAATACGTGACAAAGAGAGTCTGATTGTATTCAATATCTCTTTCTTCATCATATCCTTCGAGACAGATTTCCTTATAAAACACCTTATCGTAGTTTCGGATTCTGTCCGCTTCGGTAACCTCCAGGCTGTTGAGATCATAGAGGATATTGCTGCGCGGCAGCTTCCAGTCTTTGGGATCCAGACACCAGTCCTGACGTTCTTTTGTCATCTTCCGGATTGACTGCGTTGTTACAAAAAATCTTTCACCGAAGTTATTGAACTTTCGGTTGGATTCGGAGGAAAGGCCGGCGTCCGTGCAGACCACAAAGTTTGAGAGCTCAAAGTCGCTGAGGATTTTTTTCTCAAGAGGGAGAAGCGTTTTCTGCTCATTTTCATTTCCGTTTGTAATGGTCATTGCAAGAAGAAGACCGGAGTAATCCATAAAGAGTCCCATCTGTACGATGGGATTGGGGCGGTTCTCCTTACTTTTGCCGTACCTGCGTAATCCGCTTTCCTCCTCGATCTCGAAATAGAAATTCGTGCAGTCATAGTAAAGAACGCTGGTCTTTCTTGGGATGACTTCACTGCTGTACTTATAGAGGCGTTCCTGAATAAAATCGTATTCTTCCGCAATTACGCTGAGAGCTCTCGGAATATCGTGATACGAGAAGAAGCTTTTCTCAAAGAGAGAAGAAGACTGCTTATAGGTAGAAAGTTTGGAAGAAGGAAACAGGATCCTGCCATAAACGAGTCTGGAAAGAATCTCATTCATGTCATACTGGAATGCATGACGTTTTGCAATGGCATTACAGATCAGCGGAAGCTTCAAGTCATAATAAATCTGCTGAAGAAAAAGATACCCGATCTGAAAGGACTGTTTCTGATCCATATCCAGAAGGATCTGGCGGCTTACTCCATTATCTCGGAGAACAACGCTGGGCAGTATTATCCGGACTATGGGTATAATCATCCCCTGTTCACCGACAAGATGCGGATCTACAGTGATTCCAAGGTCGCTGATTTTATTACCGGCATCACACCGGATCAGAGTGTGGGATTTCTAAATGAATGGAATGCCAGGCGTGATCACCGTGAAAAAATTTATATTTCGTAAGGACAAAAAACACCTACTCAATCCAGTCGATCAGATGGTTGAGTAGGTGTTTTTTAGGAAGTTCAGAATACGGTAAAATCAAGAGCTTCTGCTTGGTGCTACGCCAATATTGACGTATACTGAAAGTGGAGGATGTAACTATGGTTGATATCAAAGAATGGCGGCAAGAGTATGGTGTTACGCAGCAGGCTTTGGCAGATGCTTCTGGCTTGGATGTTCGCTGGATTCAAAAGGTAGAGGCGGGAGATATAAACATTCAAAACGTAACAGTGAAAAGATTTGCTCTTTTGATAAAGGGGATGAGCAGCTTGTCAGAGCAGGTGAACACTTCATGCAAAATGCAGAGTCAGGTCAAAATGATAAATGGAACCTATAAAATGGTTGAAAAACTTCTGAAGGAGGAATTGGCATGAACGGTATTGCAACGCTTAGCAACGAGAAAAACTATACTGTGTTCCAGTTCGAAAATCATGTAATTCGGTTTGCTGCTCCGTATTCATTGGAGCGATATACTGCGGTGAAAGAGTGGGATAAGGGGTATCTCGTTGTTATGGCAAAGTATAAGCACAATGAAAAACCGGAAGAGGAGTATATTGATTTAGTTCCGATTCTCAAGAATCTGTATTTTGATACCGATAAGTTCTTGACCCCTATCAAGGGAGTGGAGGTAGCAAATGGTTGATGTTAAGCAGGTTGCAGATGCGGCAGATATGATTGTAAATGGCTATGCGTTTACTCGTTGTACAGAAGGTTTTCGTGTTTTGAATTTGAACCATCCAGACCATGCAGTAGTGTTTTCAGACAGTGGTAAGGTGTTGGAAACAAGTATGGATGATATAGAAGTTCGGATTGCGGGAGACTATTTGAAAAAGAACCGGAAGTTCATGGAGGAGTAAGATGCCGAAGTATTATGAATACAAAATTGCAGGGTATTATCTTTACTTCACATCCTACTGTGTTATCGAGTGTATGCATGTGCATGCCAGTGACCGTAAACTGACGGAAGCAGGCTCTGCAAAGTTCTTTGTGAAGGATAATGGGGATACACTGGTGCAGAATCGTGGAATTCTGAATGATAGAGAGATACGAAGAATTCAGGAGTTTATCAAACAGAACTACCAAGAAATGTATCTGAAATGGTCTGAATACAGCCATGAAGGATTCTATGAGAAGAATATTTGATGACCAAGTTCTGCATGGCGGGTAATTTTTACCTCATACTGCTTTTCCTGGTTGTCCCGTGCGTCCATCCTCAATTTCTCCAATCAGTCTTGCAAACACCTCATCAGTCGGCGCAGACTGATCAGCCTGTGCCTGTGCATAGCCAATGGCCATTCTCGCATTGAACTCATCATCCGTCATCTCACTCCGGGACTTCGGATAATTTGCGGGCATACAAGGCCGGAATGGAAGTCCATTCCAGAGGACGATCTGCCGATAGAACATATTGATTGCGGTGGAAGCCGGAATGCCAAGGTTTGACAAAATCATTTCTGCCTGTTCTTTCAGTTCAGGCTCCACCCGTGCTGCTACATTCGAACTTTTGATAGCCATGTTAACACCGCCTTTCTTTGCTTTCATTATAGAATTTTGTATATCGGATTGTAAGACAGTTTACTTGAACACTGAATCATCCTCGTGGACCTCGTGGATCATGCCGTTGATCTTATCGGCAACGATCTGTGCGAGTTCATCATCGTTCCGGGCGTTGTATCCATTGACCGTGATATACACACCGCCAAGGTTGGTCGTCCGGGTCGTACCGCCTCCGGCCAGAGCTGCCTGTGGGAAGTTTCAGCCAGAGCCATCGAAATGTGGCAGGGTCAGTTCCGGCAGACTGAAAGAGCTGGTGCCATCAATGCCCTGCTGTACCTTTGCTGCCATCGGCTTGATCTGGCTGATCAGACTGCCTTCGCTTTTCTTGATGCCGCCGGAAAGCAGCTTCATGAAGTCCGGCATAACGCATCTTATCCTTATATCAGCATAAGCTTGTGAACGGAGCATCAAAAAGTTCTGTGTCGGGAAAAAGAACTGGCAGATCTCGGCTACAAAGAACGGAGCGGAAGCCAGTGGGATTCTGTACAGCATCGCGGAAACAGCCCGTGCGAACGGACTGCATCCCTACTACATATTTCAAACATGTGCTGGAAACAATGATTCCGCACATGGATGATAAAACCACAGATTTTCTGGAAGAGCTGATGCCGTGGTCAGAAAGCCTTCCGAAAGTATGCAGGGCAAAAGAAAAATGAGCGGAGGAAAATCCACTCACTCTTTTTACCCGGCACCGGGGATCTACCATTTACAGGATTCATCTTTATTTGGCAGAACATTCTGCAAGGGATTACTTTTCAGCGATGGAGTAATCCTGATTCGGAAGAATACTCGTACAGAGATTATTTTCAGCGATGGAGTAATCCTGATTCGGAAGAATATTCGTACAGGGATTACTTTATGGTGATGGAAAGCATCTTTATTCGGCAGAATCTTCAGCTAGGGATTATTTTCGTCGGAGAAAAGCATCTCAATTCGAAAGAATGCTCATGCAGGGATGCTTTTGTAGTAGAAAAATAATCCCTCAGAGAGCCGGAAGCATTTTCAGGATGCATGGAGATGTAATCCGTGGTGTGTCCTATATTTACGGGATTTTCCGGCGATTCGGGCTGATAGAGGTTCCTGCGCTGGCGTACAAATAAATACCAGGTTATTTCACATCAAAAATTATCGTAGAAATCATGGATTTCCTCAGCACCGATGTCTTCCGGAATTAAACCTGGAAACCAGCGAAAATTGATTTTCCGGAAGTTCACGCATATCGATTTGCCTCCGGGATCAATATGAGGTAAAAATATATGTGTAAAACCATACAATTTATTTGATTATTACCAAATAACAAAGGACGGTAAGATGAATCACCTGTATATTACGAACATCCATATTGACAAGGTCAGGCATCTTCAGAATATTGATATCCCGGTAGGATCTGTGAAAAATAGGAAGCATTTGATTCTAACTGGCAGGAATGGAAGCGGCAAGACAAGTTTGCTGGAAGCTGTAAAAGTCTACTTGAATTCGGTATCAACGACAAATAACCTGTATGTGGCAAGGAAGAGTTTGGAAACAGCTAAAAGTAATCTGGCATACGCTCAGCAGAATAATAAAACCCAAAATGAAATTGCTGATATTGAAAAAATGATAAAATCCTTCGAAGATGGAATTCAAAATTCAGCCTGTGGCCTGCAATTGACTTTTAACACGCCGGAAAGCAATCTAAAGGTCACTTTTGAAAACGGAGAGTACATTCTTGCTTATTATGGAGCTCAACGTGCTTTCGGAGCTGAGCAGCCGGAGAGTATAAAGAAAGTACAGATAAAGAAAAAATATAACATTACCGAGGAGCCAAGACAGCAATTTCTAAATTACATGCTCGACATGAAGATGACCCAGGCGATGGCACTCACAAGTGGTAAACCAGAGGATAAGGATAAAGCCGAAGAAATTCAGAAGTGGTTTGACAAAGTACAATCTATTGTCAGAGATGTATATGAAGATCCATCTCTGACGATAGATTTCAATGTAGATACTTATCGGTTTACTATTCACGAAAATGGCAGAGAACCGTTTGATTTCAATACTGCATCCGATGGTTTTTCTGCTGTGCTCGATATCATTATTGACCTGATGCTTCGAATGCAGGAGCAGAACAAACGCACCGTGGTCTTTGATAAGCCGGGAATTGTTCTGGTCGATGAGATTGAGAATCATCTGCATCTTGAGCTGCAGAAGAGGATTCTTACATATCTGACCAGCCTGTTTCCGAATATACAGTTTATCGTTACAACTCATTCGCCGTTTGTTGTCAATAGTCTGGAAGATGCGGTGATTTATGACCTTGAAAACAAGACACTGGTGGAGAATGGCCTTTCCGATGTCAGCTACAGTGGAGTCGTTCAGGGGTATTTTGAATCCAACGAATTATCGGATGAACTACGGACAAAATTCGAGCAGTATCAGAAGCTGACTCAGAAACAGAATGTTACAGATGAAGAACTGGCAGAAATCGCCAGACTTGAGATGTATCTTGATGAGATGCCTGATTATCTGATGCCTGAAGTATCTACAGAGTACAAGCGTCTCAAGCTGGAATTTGAAAACAGAAAGGATATCTGATGGTCAAGATAGAAAGGAGCTATCCGGCTCCGGCATCGCTTGCCATCGAGAGCCAAAAGAAGAATGGCAAGTATAACGGGGAAGATGTAATCAGGCAACTCGTCCATGACTTTCATGACAAATGTTATATCTGCGAAATGAAGCCTGTAACAGATGTGCAGGTAGAACATCTTCTGCCACATAGGGGAGGAGAGTATCGTGACAGAAAATTTGACTGGGATAATCTTTTCCTGTCCTGCCCACATTGCAATCAGGTTAAAAACAAGACGAAGTATGATGCAGGAATTATAGATTGCTGCAAGGAAGATCCGGAGGAATTCCTCCTGTTTCGGTTGGAAAACGATTCAGTTGTGGTTAGGGCCCTTAGTGAACATGATGGTAAAGCCCAGAGAACGGCTGATCTTGTCGAGGAAACTTTTCATTGCATGAATACAGGCAGCCTGACCCATGACAGTGAGGTTCGGCTGCAAGACCTGCAGAAAGAGATGAATGTCCTTTACACCTGGCTGGGAAGATATAAGAATGACAAAAATGGCAGGGCAAAGAGAACATTAAAGGGATTGCTCAGCAGAGAATCGGCATATTCCGGATTTAAACGGAGTTATATTCGGCTCCATAAGAAGGAGTATCCGGAACTTAATGCAATGATATCGGCTTAGCATGTGAACTTCCTCTGAGAAGTCACCTAAAGACATAGTGGTACCAGAAGGTTCACATATGGTTCAGATCACGGTCGGAAAGTTTGCGAGGAGAGACCCTGTAAATAAAGGAACGGAACAAGAAAACAAGAATCCTGTCCGTGAGCCGGAAAATGTGGTTGTGGAAGAAGGCGGGAATGCGTCCATTCATCAGCTTGATTCGGAGAGTGTAGAGCTTCCTTTTGATCTAGTTGATGAATGATATATGGGTTTTTAGTCGTGATCAGGAGAATCGGAGCGTGAAAACGCTGTGGTTCTCCTGAATGTATATAGATCGGAAACTTTGAACGGATCGAAGTCGTGGAGAACTGCCTTCCGATGGTACGGGATGCATCCTTGCATAGTCTTGTTGCGACAGGATGCATCTTTATTTGGCAGAACATGCTGCCAGAGATTACTTTTCAGCGATGGAGTAATCCTGATTCGGAAGAATACTCGTACAGAGATTATTTTCAGCGATGGAGTAATCCTGATTCGGAAGAATATTCGTACAGGGATTACTTTATGGTGATGGAAAGCATCTTTATTCGGCAGAATCTTCAGCTAGGGATTATTTTCGTCGGAGAAAAGCATCTCAATTCGAAAGAATGCTCATACAAGGATGCTTTTGTGGTAGAAAAATAATCCCTCAGGGCGACTGATGCATTTTCAGGATGAATGGAGGAGGGGCGGGAGTTGATTATCGAGAAAGAGTATAATGTTTATAACGCTGCATATAGTTTGTCGCGGTAATAACGCAGGAAGCATTGAAAAAAGCAATGACAGAGAATAAATCACAGGAACGAAAAAGGCCATACAAACCAAGGAAGTCCGGGGCCGGTCGAAAGCTGTTGAAACCGGACTACGATGCAGCGGTTATTTTGCAGGAACAGATGAAGGCGGCGGTGGCTCTCTACGCCAATCATTCTCTTCAGGCAATTGCAGAGGAGCTGTCCCTCAATCCCATCAAGGTGCGAAAGCTTCTGATTACGGCAGGTGTTTATGAATCTGAAATTGCAGATGCAGTCAATGCTACTTTTGCGGAAAAGTGTGACATGCCATATAAAGAGGCATTGTTGGCGGTGGCCGCAGAATTGAATCTGTCGAAGGCATCAGTGACTTCTTATTTGCCGTATAAGAAAGGCGTGTATTTCAGGGAAAATTGTGACCGGGAGCAGATCAGCGTAGGAGCAGAGCGGGTTCGTCGAATGCGGCAGAGGAAGAAAGCAGTGGAGGCGCTGCAGAGCAGTCACGATGAACAGCTGCTTTGGCAGTGCGTGGTTGCTTTTCAGGGATACCGGTTCAAGACGATATCTGGTTTGCCGTTTTCCTATAAGATCAAAACCGGGCGAAATGGTGAACTGACGAAGGAACTGTGGATTGATCGCCGGGAAGGAAGCAAGAGCCTGACGTGGAGTTCGGTGCTGCTGGCCTTTAAAAAGACAGAAGGCAAGCCCATGGTAGAACGTCCGAAGGCTTTGGGAGATATCCGTGGCGTGTCCTATATTTACGGAATTTTCCGGCGGTTCGGGCTGATAGAGGTCCCTGCGGAAATGAAGGAATAAGCCTGTGCGAGAAGCCGAAAGAGAAAACAAATCAGAATACGATGCAACAACAGTGTAAATAAATAGTGTATAATTAGGATACCTGTAAATATTCAGAAATCAAAAACTGCAAAGGAGGTATCCTATGGAAAGAAAAATCACATTTGCACAATATGGCTGCGGCAAAATGGGGAAGTATCTGATCCGCTACGCCATTGAAAAAGGGGCAGAGCTTGTTGCGGCGTTTGACATGAACCCTGCCATTCTCGGAAAGGATGCCGCAGAAATTGTTGGAGATGGCTATCCTGCAACGGGAATCACGATTTCGCCGGCAGGCGAGGCGGATGAGCTTCTCGGAAGGCGGAAGCCGGATGTATGCATCATTGCAACAAGAAGTACCGTTGCGGAGCTGGAGGATATTTTTACAATCTGTGCGAAGCATGGGATCAATGCGATCACGACCTGCGAGGAGGCGCTGTACCCGTGGAATTCGTCTCCGGCGCTTACACATAAGCTGGATGAGCTGGCAAAGCAGGGCAACTGCACGTTGACGGGAGTCGGCTACTGCGATCTTGTCTGGGGTACCATGGTGACGAATCTTGCCGGTTCCTCCTTCAAGATCACGAAGATTCTGGGCAGCAGCTGGTATAACGTTGAGGATTATGGAATCGCACTTGCGGAAGGCCATGGCGCAGGCTTTACACCGGAGCGCTTTGAGAAGGAAATCGCCAACATCAACAAGATGCCTTCGGAGGAATTAAGAGAGCTCATTGAAAGCGGTCAGTATGTGCCGTCCTATATGTGGAACCAGAACGGCTGGCTCTGCAGCAAAATGAAGCTGCATGTGATTTCGCAGACGCAGAAATGCTATCCGACCACTCATGAGAAGGATCTGTTCTCGACAACGCTGAACGCTGTGATCAAGGCCGGAGATCCGACCGGCATGCGTGCGGTTGTTACGACGGAGACGGAAGAGGGCATTACTCTGGAAACCGAGTGTGTAGGAAAGGTATTTGCACCGGATGAATTCGACCGGAATGACTGGACCTTCATCGGTGAGCCGGAGACGACGGTTTCCGTAAACCGACCGGCAACGGTGGAAATGACCTGCGCGACCATCGTCAATCGGATCCCGCAGCTGATCGATGCACCTGCCGGATATGTGACGACAGACCAGTACCCGTACAATGAATACTGCGTGCATGATCTGAACACCTATGTGAAAACCAGGTAAGCATGCGCCTGCAAGGGAGTAAAAAAACGACTCCAAAAGCTGCGCGCCCGAAAGCACCACCCCGAAAGAGCTACCCTGAAAGAGCTACCCAGAAAGAGTCACCCCGAAAGAGCTACACTGAAAGAGTCACCTCGCCGGAGAGATCTGGCGGGGTGTTTCTGTCAGCATTGCGGCTGCTGTGATAATATAGTAAGAAGATTTTGCAGAAGGAGGATAAGAAGATGAGTGTTACCTTAAATCCGGACAAAGAAGTAGTGAATACCATTCGTGAAGGTTTGAAGCGCACCGGCGGGTATTGCCCTTGCCGCCTGCAGCGCACGGAGGAGAATAAGTGCATGTGCAAGGAATTCCGGGATCAGATTGCAGATCCGAATTTTGAAGGATTTTGTCACTGCATGCTTTACTATAAGTCATTGAAGGATTGAAGCAATGGGGATAAACAGAAGACACAGCGAGAATGTCTATTACGACAGACACGGGAAGATGCATCACAGGAGAAGAATCGGGTCCGAGTACCGGCACCATCATCACCATCACAGGAGATGGAAGAGGGTGCTTCTGATTGTGCTCACGGTGGTGCTGCTCTGCGGAGCCGGCCTGTTTACGACATGGCGGGTTCTGGACGCGGTTGGCCGGAATGCGCTGTATAAGAGCGCACAGGAAAATGTACCGACGCTGGCTAAGGCGGAGGATGAACAGGAGAATACGGCCGGACAGGAGCAGTCCTCCAAGGTCTGGAAGGATGGCTGGGTGCGTTATCAGGACAAGGTCTATGAGTACAACGATCAGATCCTGACGTTCCTTGTGATGGGCATCGATGACATGAATTACGCGAGAGCCAAGTCCGGCGGCCAGAACGGTGGGCAGGCGGACTCTCTGTTTCTTCTTGTGATGAATCCGGAGACAAAACAGATTTCGGTTGTTGCGATCAACCGCAACACCATGACGCAGATCGATGTTTATGACGCGGAGGGAAATTTTGACCATACGGGCGTCGGTCAGATTTGTCTGGCGCATGGCTACGGCGATGGGATGGAAGAGTCCTGTGAGCGCGAGAAGAAGGCGGTTTCGAATCTGATGTACTCGCTTCCGATTTCCGGCTATGCGGCGATCAATATGGGCGCGGTTCCGATGATCAACGATGCGGTCGGCGGCGTGACGGTTCCGCGGATGACCTATCAGGATGGGAAGATCGAGTACGGGAAGGACCAGACGCTGATGGGCGAGGACGCTTATCGCTTTGTGCACTATCGCGGAAATGATTTTGATGCGGCCACGTATCGCCTGGAGAAGCAGAAGGTTTATCTGAAGGCGCTTATGACGAAGATGCTTGCTTCTGTCAAAGCAAACCCGGCATCCATTGTCAATCTGTATCAGTCGGTTTCTCCGTACATGGTGACTGATGTGGATGTGTCGGAGGTGACCTACCTCGCCGGACAGATGGGGGCGTATTCCCTGAATCTGGACACCATTTATTCGCTGCAGGGCGAGACGAAAATGGGAGATCAGGGCTTCGAGGAGTTTTACTATGATGAAGATGCGCTTTACGAGATGATGCTCCAGGTATTCTATCGTGAGGTGCCGGAAGAAGAATATAAGCAGTAGTGTGAAGGAAGAGATAAACTGGGAAAATAAGCTGGAAGAAATAAGCTTGAAAAAGACAGGCAATAAACTGGAAGAAAATATGAGCAATATGAAAGAGGGCCGCGACGGCCTGATCTCCATCATTGTGCCGATGTATCGTGCGGCGGAATATATTGAAGAAACCATAGCCTGCGTGGAGCAGCAGACGTACACCGACTGGGAGCTGATTCTTGTGGATGACTGCGGGCCGGACAATAGCCTTCAGGTGGCAGCCCGCTGCAGGGAGAATTCAGCGAACAGAGAGAAAATACGGATTGTCCGAAACGAGAGGAATCTTGGGGCGGCAGAAACCAGAAATCACGGCGTTGCAGAGGCAAGGGGACGTTATATCGCTTACCTCGACGCGGACGATCTCTGGCTTCCGACAAAGCTTGAGGAGGAGCTGCTGTTCCTTCGCCAGAAGGAGGCGGCGTTTGTTTTTACCTCCTATGAATTCGGAGATGCGAACGCGAAGGGAACGGGACGCATGGTCCATGTTCCGCAGAAGCTTGATTTTCGCCATGCGCTGAGCAGGACGGTGATTTTCACCTCGACCGTCATGTTCGATACCTGGAAGCTCGACAAGTCCCTGATTCACATGCCGGACATGGCATCGGAGGATACTGCCCTTTGGTGGAGCATTCTGAAGACGGGAGTTACGGCGTATGGCATGGACCGGGCGCTCACGATTTACCGGAGACCGGCGCAGTCTCTTTCCTCCAACAAGGGAAAGGCGGTCCGGAGGCTTTGGAATCTGCTTCTGGAGGTTGCCGGCTGCAGCCGGTTTACGGCGGTATTTTACCTGATTGGCTGGGCATTTCATGCAACTATGCGGAGAGTGTGGTTTCGAAAAATATCCGGAAAAGTGGACAGCTGGAACCGCGCAATGGTTTTGTTTTCGGGCCTTCTTGAGATTCTGATGGCATCGCTTTTGTATCTCTATTTCTGGTTTCAGGTGTATTATCCGATTCTGCAGCAGCCGAGAATCAGCCAGGATGGTTATTTTTTCGGAAACGGATTAAAGCTGTACAGTAAGGGGCATGTTCTGGTGATCGGAATTTATGTCCTTCTTCTGTATGTGTTCCTGCATGCTCTTCAGGGAAATAAGGTGGGAGAGCATAAGCCGGCCAGCAATTTCCTGAGTCAGACCTTTGCGATGATTCTGGTGAATCTGATCACATATTTTCAGCTGGGCCTGATGCGCAACTGGCTGGTGCCGGTCATGCCAATGCTGGCGCTTACAGCTCTTCAGATTGCAGGATCGCTTCTTGTCAGTTATCTGACCTATTCGATCTACAGGGGCCTTTTTGCGGCAAAGGAGCTTGTCCTTGTCAGCGGAACGCAGGATGTGGATGAGATTCTTGCCAGGTTCAGCAGACGGTCGGATATGTATTACATCTGCCGTGCCGTGAATACCGTGGACAGGAGCGCAGAGGAGATTGAGGAGATTGTGGCCGATTTTGACAACTGTCTTCTCTGGAATCTGAAGGGAAAGGCAAAAGAGCGGATTGTCCGCTTCTGTTATGCGCATGGGATCAAAGTATATGTGCTTCCGGATATTGATGACGTGCTGGTTCGGGGAACGCAGAGACTGCACCAGTTCTCGACTTCGATCTATCTTTTGAACGATGTGCCGCTGGAGCTGGAACTGCGTATTTTCAAGCGAGTGATCGATATTCTTCTTTCCGTTTTCTTCCTGATTGTTCTGTCTCCCGTGCTTCTTGTGTCGGCGGTGATTGTCGGGAAAAGTCACGGACCGCTTTTCCACACGAGTGTCCGGATTACCAGGAACGGAAAGCAGTTCAAAATGCTGAAGTTTCGTACCGTGGATCATGTGGCAGAGGATGGCAGTCTTATTTACATACCTGGCGGAAGATTTCTTCGGGAGACGCATCTGGATGAGCTGCCTCAGCTTGTAAATATTCTTCGCGGAGATATGAGCTTTATCGGGCCAAGACCTGACCGGGAAGAAGTTTATGAGGAGCGCTGCGGGAAAAATCCCCTGTATGCCTGCCGGACAAAGGTGAGAGCTGGCATGATCGGATATGCACAGGTATATGGCAAGTACAACAGCTCCGAAGAGGAGCGTTTAAATCTGGACCTGGAGTACATACAGAACTACAGCCTGTGGCAGGATATTCAGCTGTTCTTCCTGGGTCTTAAGTTTATTGTGGAAGCGGACGGTGAGGAAGAGTAGATCTGCGCAGACTGTGATCGCGGTTCACACCAGCGTATCCTGCATAAGCGCGGTTCACACCAGTGTATCCTGCATAAGTGTGGTTCACACCAGCGTATCTCCATTGTCCCGGAGCCACTTTTTCCAGATGCGGTAGTCCGGCAGGATCCGCTCCACCTCGGCCCAGAAGGCAGGGCTGTGATCCATATGAACGAGATGGCACAGCTCATGGACAACGACATAGTCGAGGCATTCCGGCGCGGTCAGATACAGCTTCCAGTTGAAGGAAAGCGTGCCGCGGGAGGAGCAGCTGCCCCAGCGGGTTTTCTGGGCGCGGATGGAAACGCGTGTGATGGGACGGTGCGAGGGTGGCAGCATCGGTTCATAGTAAGCAATGCGATCCAGGAGAATGGGATGAAGCCGTTTGACCGCTTCCTTTTGGATCGCGATTTTTTCTTCGTCAGAAAGGCGCGGCGTTCTGGCTTCCCGCTCCTTTCTTTTCTTTGCCTGAGAAGCCATGTGGGAGAGAATCCAGGAAGTGTGCGATTGCAGGAATTTCTGCAGCTCGTCCTCTCTGCAGCGCAGCGGAATCCGTACCTCCAGCGAAGAGTCCGGGCGGACGATGATTGCAAGCGATTTTCTGCGGCTGCGGACCAGGGTATACGGAATGGCAGCGGTATACGGAGTGGAAGCGGTATACGGAGTGGGAGCAGCATACGGAGTGGAAGCAGTATACGGAATGGGAGCAGCATACGGAGTGGTAGTGGTATACGGAATGGGAGCGGGCGCTCCGTCCCGGAGTGTCAGGAGAAGCGTGCGGGATTCTGTGAATCCGGAAGAAGCGGGCATGGCAACACCTCAGTCAAAAACGTGCGAACAAAAATATCTGCAAGCAAGATAAACAACGAGGAGATTATATCACGATGAAGAAGTGCATCCTGGTCTGTGCGGGAGATTTTACCCCGGTGGACTTTCATAAAGAAGAGGGCGACTGCATTATCGCCGTGGACAACGGGCTGACCTATCTGACGGAAATGGGCGTTCTGCCGGATTATTGTCTGGGAGATTTTGACTCGCTTCTTCCGCTGGGAAGACAGACCCTTGAAGAAATACAGAAGGAGGATCCGTCCAGAGTGGTGACACTTCCGGTTGCAAAGGATGACACGGACACGATGGCTGCGGTCCGCTTCGGATTGAAGCTTGGTTATCTTCGCTTCGATCTCTATGGCACGCTGGGCGGGGCGCGGATTGCGCACACAATTGCCAACCTGCAGGTTCTGAATTTCATTCGAAACAACGGCGCACAGGGCTATCTGATGGACCTTAATCAGATGATCTTTCTGATTCGGAACGAAACGAAGGAATTCCACAAAGGCTTTGCGGGCCGATTTTCCATGTTTGCCGTGGACCCCGAAATCCGGGGCGTCACCATTCGCGGAATGAAGTATGAGGTCAGTGACTGCACGATGACGAACGATTTTCCGATCGGCTGCTCGAATGAAATTGAGCCGGAGCGGCAGGCTGCTGTTACGGTTGCGGAAGGCACTGCTCTGGCCGTGGTGGGTTGGGAGTGATCGTCTCTGCAGCGCAAAAAAGCAAGCTGAGGATGAATCTGGTCGGAAGAAATCATCCCTGCGGAAGAAAAAAGCAAGCTGGGGATGAAACCGGGCGGAAGAAATCATCCCTGCGGAAGAAAAAAGCAAGCCAGGGATGAAACTGGTCGGAAGAAATCATCCCTGCAGAAGAAAAAAGCGAGCTGGGGATGAAACCGGGCGGAAGAAATTATCCCTGCAGCACAAAAGAGCAAACTGGGGATGAAACCGGGCGGAAGAAATCATCCCTGCGGAAGAAAAAAGCAAGCTGGGGATGAAACCGGATGGAAGAAATCATCCTTGCGGAAGAAAAAAGCAAGCCAGGGATGAAACCGGGCGGAGGAAATCATCCCTGCGGAAGAAAAAGCAAGCTTGGGATGAAACCGGGCGGAAGAAATCATCCCTGCGGAAGAAAAGAGCAAGCTGGGGATGAAACCGAAGCGGCAGCAGGATCCGCAGGTGTTCTGCTGCGAACACTCGAAGCTGACATCGGTCAGCTTCGAGTGTAGTGGTCCACCCCGACCCTCAGGCTGATTCCGGGTCTTATCTTATCAAACTCCTGTTTCAGATAGTCTTGAATTTCATCATCCGACATGCGGACGTTGTACGGGCAATTGACATCAAACAGGACCTTTAGGCGGTCTTTCTCATGGACGACGCGGAAGTCATGGTAGAGAAAATCCGGGCCCAGGTACTGCAGGAAGCCGGAGAGCTTTTCCCGGAGAAGGGCGGCTTCTTTATCATCTGTGACAACGGGGTCGACGTGAATGACGGTCTGGATCCCGAACTTGCTGCGGAGACTTGTTTCCAGCTGGTCTGCGAGCATGTGGGAGTCGAGAAGCGTCATATTGGATGGCACCTCCAGATGGAGGGTCATCATCCGGGTCCCGGGGCCGTAGTCATGGATGATGAGATCGTGCATTCCAAGAACATGGTCGGTGTTGCGCACGGTATCTGTAATTTTCTTCACGAGCTCCGGATCCGGCTCCTGGCCAAGGAGCGGGCCGCTTGTTTCGAGCAGGGACTGGATGCCGGACACCAGAATGAAGAGGGAGACGGCAAGGCCTCCGAAGCCGTCGATCGGAAGACCGGTTACATGCTCAAGAATCAGAGAGAGCAGTACAACAGCAGTTGTGATGCAGTCGTTTCTGGAATCGCAGGCTGCGGATTCCAGTGCTACGCTCTGAAGCTTTCCGGAGAGCCAGCGGTTGTAGCGGTACATATAGAGCTTCACCAGAATGGAACACAAGAGAATCGTGATGACCAGAGGACTCGAAGCTGACAGGGAAGGGTGCATGATTTTCCCGATGGATTCCCTTGCCAGCTCAAACCCCATGAGGAGAATGGCGATGGAGATAAAGAGCCCGGAAAGATACTCGATTCTGCCGTGCCCGAAAGGGTGTCCGGCATCTGCTTTGTGGCTTGCAAGTCGGAATCCGATGAGCGTGACAATGCTGCTCCCTGCATCGGAGAGGTTGTTCAGGGCGTCGGCGATGACGGAGATCGACCCGGAGAGAACGCCTGCCAGAATTTTCACCAGGAACAGCAGAAGATTGAAGAAAATACCAAGGGCTCCGGAAAGAGTCCCGTAGCGCCCGCGGACCCTGGCGTCCTGGATGTTATCCGCATCCGGAATGAATTTGTGAACAAGAAATTGAATCATATCGAGCCTCCATGAATCGAAACTGCTTCGGCAAATACATATTTTCACTTCCGAAAGAGGGAAACATTACCTTATAATATAGCGGTAAGTGCTCTTATAATTAGCTACATATGCTAGTCTTTGAACAGAAGGCTAGTCAAGCGTAACTTCTGTGTGTTATATTTCCCAATGTTCCGTGTTTGCGCCGCAGTGGTTGCGGCTGAGAGGAGAATCTGCCTGTTATGAAGAAAATTGGAGAAGAATGCGGTGTGTTCGGCATGTGGTCGCCGAAGAAACAGAATCTGCCGATGCTGGCTTATTACGGACTGTTTGCTCTGCAGCACAGAGGACAGGAGGCCGCCGGAATCGCAGTAAACGAGGACGGCGTGTTCCGTTATCATAAGGATGGGGGACTGGTGCATGAGGTCTTTCATGCGGAGGATCTTGAGGCCCTTGGCGAGGGACAGATCGTTGTCGGCCATGTCCGGTATTCGACAAGCGGGGATTCCAACCGCGGCAATGCCCAGCCGGTCGTTGTTCGGCATATTAAGGGCAGCATGGCGCTTTGCCACAACGGCAATCTGGTCAATTCTTATGAGCTTCGTTCGAAGCTTGAGAATGACGGATGTATTTTCCATACGACAACCGATACGGAAGTTATTTCCTATTTGATTACAAGAGAGCGCATTCACTGCTCGTCCATCGAAGAGGCGGTGAATCGCACGATCGATAAGATCCACGGCGCATTTTCCCTGGTTCTGATGTCCCCGACGAAGCTGATTGCGGTGCGTGACCCGCACGGCTTCCGCCCGCTCTGCTACGGCAAGACGAAGGACGGAAGTATTGTTTTTGCTTCGGAGTCCTGTGCACTGGACGCAGTGGGAGCAGAGCTTGTCCGCGATCTGAAGCCCGGCGAGATCATGGTCTGTGACCAGAACGGCCTTCGTTCCATCGAGGATCATGTGGGGGAGGTCAAGCCGTCCATGTGCATCTTTGAGTACATTTATTTTGCAAGACCGGATTCGATTGTGGACGGCGCTTCGGTTCATGAGGCGAGAGTTCGTGCAGGCGCGTTCCTTGCGCTGGAGCATCCGGTGCAGGCAGATGTGGTCATCGGCGTTCCGGATTCCGGTCTGGATGCGGCGCTTGGCTATGCGAAGCAGTCCGGCATTCCGTACGGAATCGGCCTTCTGAAGAACAAGTATATCGGCAGAACCTTCATTGCGCCCGGTCAGGCGGCCCGCGAGGATCTGGTGAAGATCAAGCTGAACCCGATTGCGGAGACCGTTCGCGGCAAGCGTGTGGTTCTGATCGACGACTCCATTGTCCGCGGCACAACCTCTGCAAGAATTGTGCGGCTGATTCGCGAAGCGGGGGCAAAAGAGGTGCATTTCCGCGTTTCCGCACCGCCGTTCCTGAATCCCTGCTATTATGGCACGGACATTGATTCGAGAGAGAATCTGATCGCATGTCAGCACTCGATTGAGGAAATCGCGCAGATCGTCGGCGCCGACACCCTCGGCTATCTTTCCGTGGAGAACGCCCTGAAGCTTGCGGGCGGAATCGGCAGCGAGACAAGCTTCTGCGCAGCATGCTTTGACGGGAAGTATCCGACGGAGGTTCCCTCGGAGACGGCGAAGGACCGCTTCGAGAGCAAAATTCCTGCGGAGTGGATGGAGAAGCATAAGATCTGACAGGCGGCCGGCAAAACGGTACAGAGCTGTAGTTGAGGATTTCATGAGAATTGACAAGTATCTTGCGGACATGGGCGCCGGCACGAGAGGCGAGCTCCGGAAGGGCATCCGGAAGAACGGCGTCCGGATTGGCGGAGAGCTGATTTTTGATCCGGGCTATCTTCTGAAGGAGGATGGCGCTTCCGGTGTTTTGCCTGAGGTGATCTATCAGGGGGAGTTCTGGCAGTATGAGCCGGTTGTCTGGTACATGCTGAACAAGCCGGCGGGCGTTCTGTCTGCGAGCGAGGACAGGAAGCAGAAAACGGTGCTGGACCTGATCACGGAGAGAAAGCGGACGGATCTGTTTCCCGTCGGGAGGCTTGACAAGGATACCGAGGGGCTTCTTCTCATTACAAATGACGGCGACACGGCGCATCGCCTTCTGGCACCGAAATTTCATGTGGACAAAACATACCTCGTCCGGACGGCGGGCAGTGCTTTTACCGGGGAGGATGCCGCGAGGTTTGCGGCGGGAATCCGGTACGATGAGGAGCTGACGGCGCTCCCTGCAAGGCTTGAGAAGTCTCCTTTTGGAGATCCCATGGAAGCGCTTGTTACGATACGTGAAGGAAAATTTCATCAGATTAAGAAAATGGTGGCAGCCCTGGGCGGTGGCAAAGAGGTGACTTACCTTCGGAGGATTTCCTTCGGCCCGCTCGAGTTGGACGGGGCCCTTGCGCCCGGGGAATATCGACGACTGACCCCGGAGGAAGAGGCGGCCCTTGCGGACTGCTGCAAAGGAAGAGAGCATGGCAGAGAGAGCAGATAAAATAAGAGAAGATCAGGAGAGAATCCGCAATTTCTGTATTGTGGCACACATTGACCACGGAAAGTCTACCCTGGCAGACCGTATGATCCAGATGACCGGCGTACTTACCGATCGCGAGATGAAGGAGCAGGTCCTGGACAATATCGAGGTGGAGCGTGAGCGCGGAATCACCATCAAGTCTCAGGCGGTCCGCCTGATTTACCATGCGGATGACGGGCAGGAGTATATTTTCAATCTGATTGATACTCCCGGACACGTGGACTTTAACTATGAAGTGTCCCGTTCCCTTGCGGCCTGCGACGGCGCGATTCTGGTTGTGGATGCGACGCAGGGCATTCAGGCGCAGACGATGGCAAACGTTTATCTTGCGCTGGAGCACAATCTTGATGTGTTCCCGGTCATCAACAAGGTGGACCTTGCAAGTGCAAGACCGGAAGAGGTAAAGCAGGAAATTGAGGACGTCATCGGCCTTGAGGCAATGGATGCCCCCGAGATTTCCGCAAAGAGCGGCTTGAATGTCAAAGAGGTCCTTGAGGATGTGGTGAAGAAGATTCCCGCACCCACAGGCGATCCCGAGGCTCCGCTGAAATCTCTGATTTTTGACTCCCTTTACGATTCCTACCGCGGTGTGATCGTGTTTATCCGCGTGCGGGACGGCGTGATCCGCAAGGGCACGAAGGTGCGGTTTATGGCAAGCGGCGCGGAAGAAGAGGTCGTGGAGGTCGGTTATTTTGGCCCCGGGCAGTTTATCCCGTGCAGTGAGCTCTCGGCCGGAATGGTGGGATATTTTACCGCATCCATCAAAAACATCCGCGATGCGAGAGTCGGCGATACCGTGACCGAGGCGGAGCGGCCTTGCGATGAGGCACTTCCCGGCTACAAGAAGGCCCAGTCCATGGTCTATGCGGGGATTTATCCGCAGGACACCTCGAAGTATCCGGATCTGAAGGATGCTCTGGAGAAGTTCCAGCTCTCCGACGCGAGCCTTTCCTATGAGCCGGAGACGTCTCTTGCACTTGGCTTTGGCTTCCGCTGCGGGTTCCTGGGACTTCTTCATATGGAGGTTGTTCTGGAGCGTCTCGAGAGGGAGTATGGCCTTGACATTATTTCGACGGCTCCCGGCGTTGTATATCACATTTACAAGACGGACGGCACCATGATGGAGCTGACAAATCCGGCAAACCTTCCGGATCCGTCGGAAATTGAGCATATGGAGGAGCCGATTGTATCCGCAGAGATTATGGTGACGACCGAATATCTGGGCGCCATCATGCAGCTGTGTCAGGAGCGCAGAGGCGTGTACCTTTCTACGGATTACATCGAGAAAACAAGAGCGGTGCTGAAATACGAGCTTCCGCTGAATGAAATCATCTACGATTTCTTCGATGCGCTGAAGTCAAGATCCAGAGGCTATGCGTCCTTTGACTATGAGCTGAAGGGGTATGTCCCCTCGAAGCTCGTAAAGCTCGATATCCTTGTCAATAAGGAACCGGTCGATGCGCTGTCCTTCATTGTGCATGAGGCAGGAGCCTACGACCGCGGAAGAAAGATGTGCGAGAAGCTTAAGGATGAGATCCCGCGCCAGATGTTCGAGATTCCGATTCAGGCTGCAGTTGGCGGCAGAATCATTGCCCGCGAAACTGTCCGCGCCTTCCGTAAGGATGTCCTTGCCAAGTGCTACGGCGGCGACATTTCCCGTAAGAAGAAGCTTCTGGAGAAGCAGAAGGAAGGAAAGAAGCGGATGCAGATGGTCGGCAACGTGGAGATTCCGAAGGATGCCTTCATGAACGTGCTGAAGCTCGGGGATGACCAGTAAAGCAAGCGGATAAAGGTGCTTTTTGCTGAGGATGATTTTCGCGGAAGGAATCATTTCTGGGGGAGCTTTTCTCTGTAGAGGGATGCCTGGGAGGCCGGGATTTCTTTGACATGTTATTCTCCGGACTGCCTGCTGCAGCGGAATTATCCGGAGAAATCATCCATGGGAGAACTTTTCTCTGCAGGGGGATGCATTTCGCAGAAGGAAATCATCCCTGAGAGAGCTTTTCTCTGTAGAGGGATGCATTTCGCGGAAGGAAATCATCTCTGGGAGAGTTTTTCACTGCAGAGAGATGCATTTCGCAGAAGGAAATCATCTCTGGAAGAGCTTTTTTCTGCTGAGGGATGCATTTCGCGGAAGGAAATCATCTCTGGGAGAGCTTTTTTCTGCTGAGGGATGCTCTGCCCCACCGAATAGTAATCCTTGACAGAGCTTTTTCCTGAATGCAGATGCTATCCTGCGCGGGACCACGCACCTGTGTCGAACAACTGCGCATTAAGCAGCCCTGTGTAGAGCAACTGCGTGTCAAGCCGCCATGTGTCAAGCTGCAATGTAATGTGTAAAGCTGCAATGTGCCAAACATCAATGTATCAAACAGATCAAATACAAGAACAACAGCAAATTATGAACGACAGGGCTGCAGGTGAATTCACCGGCAGTCCTGTCAGCTTATATCTGCACCTTCCTTTTTGTGTTCGCAAGTGCCGGTACTGTGATTTTCTCTCCGGGCCTTATGATGCTGCGGTGAGAAGGCGATATCTTCGTGCATTGGAGACGGAGATCCGATTGAGTGCAGAGACATTCGGCAATGGAAGTTTCAGCCCTGAAAGCATCGGCGATCAGGAAAGAGGAGCAGACCTTGCAGGTAATGGCAATGAACGTCTGAGCGCAGACACCGTCTTTCTCGGAGGAGGGACGCCATCTCTTCTGGATGCGGATGAGCTGGCGCATCTGATGGCGGTGCTGTCAGAGTCGTTTCGGATTCTTCCCGGAGCGGAGATTACCATGGAATGCAATCCGGGAACGGTAGGCAGGGAAAAGCTGCTTGCCTTCCGGGAGGCCGGGATCAACCGTCTTTCGATTGGCGTTCAGTCCTTTCGGGACGAGGAGCTAAAGCTCCTTGGCAGAATCCATACGGCGGAAGAAGCAAGGCAGTGTGTTCTGGATGCGAGATGGGCAGGCTTTGATAACATCAGTCTGGATCTTATTTCCGCCCTTCCCGGTCAGAACATCGGTCAGTGGATGGAGTCGCTTCGGGAGTCCGTAGCTCTTGCTCCGGAGCACATCTCTGCGTACAGTCTGATTCTGGAGGATGGAACGCCTTTGAAGGAAGCTGCGCTGGAGGGAAAACTTCCTCGACTTCCGGATGAAGATGAGGACCGGAAGATGTATCATGAAACAAGGAGCTTTCTTGCGGAGCATGGCTATCACCGCTACGAAATCTCCAATTATGCAAAAAAAGGCTTTGAAAGCCGTCATAACAGCGGCTACTGGACAGGACATCCGTATCTGGGATTTGGGATCGGAGCAGCTTCTTTCTATGCTGGCTGCAGGTGGAGCCATACAAGAAGCATGACTTCCTATCTGCAGGCGCTGGAGAGTGCAGGCGCATCAGCAAAATCGGACGGAGAATCCCTGTCATCTGCGGAGAAGGCGACAGGTCACAGATGTCAGGAATATGCAGAAGTTCTGGAGTCCATCTATGAAGAGAAAGAAATCCTTTCGGAGAAGGATCGGATGGCAGAATTTATGTTCCTTGGCCTTCGAAGGATGCAGGGTGTTTCGGAAGCAGAGTTCCTGCGGCGTTTCGGGAGGACAATGGAAGAGGTGTACGGTCCTGTTTTGAAGCGCTATCAGGAGCTGCACATGCTGCAAAGAGAAGGTGGACGGATTTTTCTCACAGAGAGAGGAATTGATGTAAGCAATGCTGTGATGGCAGATTTTCTCCCGGATGAATGAAAACGGGTCACAGAGAGCGTATGAGATGGAGCAGGTGCTGAAAAATCAGGAAGAAAGCCGGACGGCCAGCAAGAGGGCCAATGGGGGGAGCCAACAAGAGGAGCAATAGGGAGCCAACAAGAGGAGCAATAGGGAGCCAACAAAAGGACCAATAGGGAGCTAACAAGAGGACCAATGAGGAGTCAGCAAGAGGACCAATGGGGAGCCAGCAAGACGGCCAACAGGGGAGCCAACAAAAAGGCCAACAGGGGAGCCAACGGAAAGGATGACAACAGGATGGACAGCAGTATGAAAGAAAAGAAACCAGTGTATTTTACCTCAGAGAGGGTGTCTGCACATGTTACAAGAATCCGCGGCGCGATCTCAGAATATATGTACCTTGTGGAGGGAGAGGACCGGGCTCTTCTGATCGATGCGGGCTGCGGCGTTGGGAACATCGCAGCGTATGTCGGAACGTTGACGAAGCTTCCGCTTACGGTTGCGCTGACGCACGGGCACTACGACCACTGCGGAGGAATGTACCGCTTCGATGAGGTTTATCTGAACCGGGAGGAGAGGATTCCGACAGCGATTCATTACACAGAGGAAGTGGGAGCGCGCATTGCAAAGGAACATGGCTTTTCCGACGATCCGGAGGCTGTGACAAGAATTCGTGACATCCGCATGCTGGATCTGGAGGATGGCAGGGTGTTCGAGCTTGGCAGAGGTGTTGAGGTCGAGGCGATCTGCTGCCCGGGACATACGGTGGCAACGATGGCGATGTTGATCCAGCCGGACAGACTGCTTCTTACGGGGGACGCCTGCCACTGGATCACCTATCTGCACTTTGAATCAGGGCTTACGGTGGAGCGGTTCCGAAAGAGTCTTGTGAAGCTTCAGACACGTGAGAGCGAGTGGGATTCTCTGCTTCTGTCGCATCCTGTGGACGAAGCTCCGAAGTCCTTGATTCCGGAGATGATCGGGCGCTGCGATCAGCTTCTTTCCAGGAAGACCGAAGGGCTTGTTTTCGAAAAGTTTGACGACACCTGTCTTCACTATGTGGCAAAAAAAGACGGCGAGCTTGCCAATCTTCTTTTTGATATCCGGAAGGTTCAGGAGCCGAAGAAGACAACGCAGGTTAAGGACGGCGTTCCGTACGAGGATACCTTTGCGGCAGCAGGGCTCTATGAAGCGTGCACAAGCGAGACAAGGCTGGAGAAAATCTGGCAGACCATGTTTTACGGTCCGGAGGATGAGAGAATTTATCATCCGGTGGGCGAGGACATGGGCTACATCGAGGATACGGGCAATCACGACGCAAGGACGGAGGGAATGTCCTACGGCATGATGGCCTGCGTGCAGCTGGATCACAAGGAAGAGTTTGACCGGATCTGGAAGTGGACGGTCACTTACATGTACATGGAGGAAGGCGAGAACGCGGGGTATTTTGCCTGGTCCTGCCAGCCGGACGGAACGAAGAATTCCATGGGACCTGCGCCGGACGGGGAAGAGTATTTTGCCATGGCGCTGTTCTTCGCGTCCCACCGCTGGGGCGACGGAGAGGGCATATTCGCATACAGCTCCTGGGCAAAAAAAATCCTGCAGGCCTGCATTTATCACGGCGCACCGGCGAACAAGGCGATGTGGAACCGCGACAATCATCTGATTCTGTTCGTGCCGGGCTGCCCGTTTACAGACCCGTCCTACCATCTGCCGCATTTTTATGAGCTGTTTGCGCTGTGGGATGAGGACAACCGGGAATTCTGGCAGAAGGCGGCAGCGGCGAGCAGAGAATATTTGCAGAAGGCCTGCGATCCTGTTACCGGACTTTGCGCCGAGTACGCCGAGTTTGACGGAACGCCGCACCTTCGGACGCAGGCAGAGATCGACGGGGGCAATCCCTATCGCCACGACTGGTTTTATTCGGATGCCTATCGGACAGCCGGGAATGTGAGCCTGGATGCCAGGTGGTTTGGCGTGGACTCCTGGAAGGAGAGAGAGCTTGCCGCGTATCAGAAATTCTTCCTGGAGCACGAGCCTGCTCCGGGTACTGACAAAGGGTTTGGTATTTACGAGAAGGACGGCCGTGTCATCGAGGGTCAGGCGCTGCATCCGGTGGGACTCCTTGCAACGATTGCGGAGTGCTCGCTTGTGACGATTCATTCCGGGGATGAGGAAACGGCTTCGAACGGCAGATTCTGGCTGGAGAAGTTCTGGAATACGCCGCTTCGTAAGGGCGAGAGGCGGTATTACGACAACTTCCTGTATCTGTTCGCATTCCTTGCGCTTTCCGGGGAGTACCGGATTTACTGAGCACCAGGGTGCCGGGATTGGGGTTACGGAGCACCAGGGTGCCGGGAGTGGATTTACTGAGTACCAGGATGCCGGATTTACTGAGTAGCGGATTTACTAAGAGTTGGAGTTTTTTATGAACAAGGATTTCAAAAACTGGTCAGAGCTTAAGATTTTTCTGTCCTATTTCAAGCCGCACAGGAAGCTGTTTTATCTGGATATGGTGAGCGCGCTTCTGATTGCGATGATCGATCTTGCGTTTCCGTGGGTGTCGCGCTGGTGCATGTACACGCTGCTTCCGGACAACGCGTGGAGGACCTTCTGGACGGTCATGCTGGTCGTGACCGTCGCGTATGCGCTGCGGTCTGTTTTCTATTACATTATCTGCTACTGGGGGCATAATTTCGGGGCGCGGGTCGAGGCGGACATCCGCAGAGATCTGTTCCGGCACATCCAGGAGCTCAATTACGGCTTCTTCGATCACAACCGCGTGGGACAGCTGATGAGCCGCCTGACAACAGATCTTTTTGACGTGACGGAGATGGCGCATCACGCGCCGGAGGACCTGTTTATTTCTACGGTGACCATCCTTGGCGCCCTGATTCTCATGTTTCGGATTCAGTGGAGACTTGCCCTGGTTCTTACGCTGATGCTGCCGGTCTTTCTTGCGGTTGTGATGCTCTGCAGACTTCACATGCGGGATGCATCGCGCAAGGTAAAGGTGACGGTTTCCGCGATCAACACGGAATTTGAGTCGGAGCTTTCCGGAATCCGGACGGCGAAGGCCTTTGCCAACGAGCCGGAGGAGCTGCAGAAGTTCGAAAAAGCGAATCAGAGCTACCGCGGGGCAAAATTCGGTTTTCACCGCGCCATGGCGGAGTTCAATGCGGCGATGGAATTTTTCCTCTGCATGCTGTCCGTGGCGGTGATCGCGGTGGGCGGCGCCCTCATTATGAAGGGCGAGCTGAATGTCATCGATCTGATTACCTTCAGCCTGTATGTCTCGACCTTTGTGAGTCCCATCCGGAAGCTCGCGAACACGTCGGAGATGATTGCAAACGGTACGGCAGGTCTCCACCGCTTCGTGGAGCTGATGCGGACGGAGCCGGAGCTTCAGGACAGCGAGGGTGCGCTTGCACTTCAGAACGTGCAGGGTGACATCAACGTGGATCATGTGTCCTTTGCGTATCAGAAGGGACAGGGAATTCTGCACGACGTTTCGCTGCAGATCGCAAAGGGCGAGACGGTTGCCTTTGTCGGCTCCTCCGGAGGAGGCAAAACAACCCTCAGCCAGCTGATTCCCCGCTTTTACGATGTGACGAAGGGCGCAATTTATCTGGACGGGCATGACGTGCGCGAGGTGACGCAGGAATCGCTGCATCAGAACATCGGTGTCGTGTCGCAGGATGTTTTCCTGTTTGCAGGAAGCATCGCAGAGAACATTCGCTACGGGCGGCTGGATGCCACGATGGAAGAGGTGATGGAGGCTGCCGCGAAGGCGGAGCTTGCGGAGGATATTGCCGCGATGCCGGACGGGTTTGAGACGAACGTCGGAGAGCGCGGAGTCCTTCTTTCGGGCGGACAGAAGCAGAGGATTTCCATTGCCCGGATTTTCCTGAAGAACCCGCCGGTTCTCATTCTGGACGAAGCAACCTCGGCGCTCGACAGCGTCACGGAGGCGAGAATTCAGGAGACATTTGAGAAGCTCTCCAGGGGAAGAACCACCATTGTGATTGCACACAGACTTTCCACGGTGAAGAATGCCGACCGGATTGCGGTCATCGAGGATGGACGCATCATCGAGCTTGGCTCGCACAAGGAGTTGATGGAGAAGAACGGAGCGTATGCGCAGCTTGTTCGCACGCAGGAGCTGAAGAACTGAGGCAGGCGGCTTCCCGCACATAACAACAGGCTGAAAAATGAATTGAGAAAAATAGAAATCCCGCAGGGAGCTTCTGGTAGCATATCACTTCTGGAAAGGAGCTTCCCTGCGGGATTTTTCTGTGATGAAATTCTGCCCCGGCATGCCGACCCGGATTCTGATATGGCAGGATCCGGCACGGCGTGAAACTGCTGGGGAATTACGTAAGACCTCAGGAGAGGTGCTCGGAGAGCGTAACCTTTCTCGTGGAGGTGAACTGGTCGCCGGTCAGGCTTCCGTCCTCGTACTCGATTTCGCCGGCCTGGTTGTCGTACGGATCGTCGCGGAAATAGGTCATCGGAGGCGTGAGCTGCTTCTGGAACTGCGGGTTCGAGGGCAGGCGGAACGGATCCAGGTTGCCGAAGAAGTGACGCTGTCTCCAGACATCTCCGCTGCGGAAAGCACCTCCGCCGTAGGACGGATCCACATAGAGCCAGCCAAACGGTGCAAGATAGACCATTGACCAGTCATGGCTTCCGGGATCCCCCTCATAGAACTCGTTGCCGGATTCCCAGCGGGCCGGGATGCCAAGGCAGCGGCAGAGCGTGATGAACATCAGAGCCTGCAGTCCGCAGTCGCCCTTGCGGTTCATGGCTGCGTATTCGCCGAGGTTCTCAATGGTAAAATAGCTGCGGACGAAGGAGTAGGTCACCTGCGTCGTGATGTATTCATAGATGGCTCTCGCCTTTTCAAGAGGCGTCTCACAGCCCTCCGTGATCTTAAGCGAAAGATCCTTCATGAAGGGAGTGAAGCGGATGTGAGGCTGCTGCTCGGAAAGATCCTCCGGCTTTACCTCCTCGGCGGGATAAGGCTTGTTCATCTCAGCGCGGTTTGCGGCAACGGCCTCCTCGGTCCAAAGGTCATGATAAACGCTCTTTACCGTGTACTCGTACTCCACGAAGAAATCGTGATTCTCCCTGATGTCCTCCTCATAGCAGATGGTGCGCTGAGGAGCGTTCTCGTCTGCAAGAATGTAATGATCGGAAGAGGTCTCGAGGATCTTAATATCGGAGACATAGCTGCAGGCGCAGACAACAGGGATGTAAACCTTGATTTTGCCGGGGCGGAAGGCATCGTCGTCTACGCGGAGCGTGAAACGGATGCGGAAGCGCCAGGAGTCGGAGCCGTTCTTCTTCATGTCAATGAGAGACTGCCAGAACGTGTTGTCTGGAGCAGATTCGGGTGCTTCCGTGCGCAGAGCGCCGCCCTTTTCCTTGCGGGCTGCATGCTCGATGTCGTTGCGAAGCGTGCCGGCCGTGCTGTGGATAAAGTGCTCCTTGCCGTTTACGTAAATCCAGTCAATGCGTCCCTTGTCCTGAAGCTCGCGGAACTGCTCCGGAGTCAGATCCTTGATGACCGTCTTCGCCCTTTCATAGGCTTCTTCGAAGGAATACGGGTAATCCGACGGAAGTCTCTTAAGAATCTCACGCTCGACGCGAAGCTTGGCTTTTAAGTTCTCACTGATGTCCTTCTGAAGCCACTGTTCAATCAGACGGGCTTCTCCGTCAAAATCGCCGAATTCCTTGCGGCTCTCAATGTCGGTAGGAAGTGCTGTGGAAAGCGCCTCCAGGTCGTTGTAGCGAAATGGTTCCATGATGATCCTCCTGTTTTTGTCCAAATTACTTCAGAACTTCATTATATACGCGAAGTACATTTTTATAGAAGATACTTTCGATTTCTTCCTGCGAAAAGCCTTCCTTTTCGAGCCCCTCCGCAAGAAGCGGAAGTGTATCGGCGGTGCCGTAGTCCAGAAGTCCGCTGATTCCGTCAAAATCGCTTCCGAGGCCGAGGCATTCCCTGCCGCCGACGTTCATGATGTGCCGCGCGTGTGCCGCGATGGCGGAAAGGCTCTGGCGGGGATTCTTGTCCTTCGGCTCCAGAAATTCCGGGCAGAAGTTCAGGCCTGTGACGCCGCCGTGCTCGGCGAGCTTTCGGATCATGTCATCGGTCAGGTTGCGCCCGCAGCCGCAGACAGCTCTTGCGTTGGAGTGACTTGCAACAAAGGGTCCCTTTACGATGCGGCAAACATCATAAAAGCCGGCATCGGAGAGGTGGGATACGTCAACCAGCATTCCCATATCCTGCATTGCCTCCACGAATTCCACGCCGCGCTTTTTCAGGCCGTGGTCGTTCACCGGCCGGAAGGCAAAATAATGCTCCTTGTCCGGATGGTTGGGACTTGCGAGCTCGTTCTCGTAATTCCAGGTGAGCGTCATCATGCGGGCCCCCGCATCGTAGAGCTCCTTCAGGTGCTCGAGAGAGCCCTTGCAGCAGCCGCCCTCTTCAACGGACAAAAGAGCGGACATGCGGCCAGCCTTGTCATTTGCGAGGATCTCCTTGGCATTGGTGACCTGGGAAATGAGATCGGAGTTTGCAGCGACCTCCTCCTTGAAAACCTGTACGAGGCAGGAGATGGTGTGCCAGGGATCCAGATACGCGGGCTCGGAAGCGCTCGCCTCGGAATCCGATCCGCTCCCGCAGGATGCGGCTGACGCGGCAGCGGGCGCCGCGGAGGCGGAAGCTCCGGCTGCTGCACTTGCAGCGTCTGCTTCCTGCGGATCAAAAGGATTCTCCTCGAAATCAGCCCTTCGGTGCAGATCCACGAAAAGTCCCAGGTTCTGGCACAGGCAGTCACCCTTTTTCAGCCGCTCCAGATCAATCATGAAGTTGTTCTTCCGCAGCGTCTGATTCTCCTTCCGGAGTCTGGAATACCAGATTTCGGAGATGGTATCACAATGCATGTCAATGTATTTCATACCGACGTCCTCCTCTAACTATATTAAGGTAAAACATTTGCATCATTGTATCACCGGATGCAATCCGGCGAAATGTGTTTCCGATATGATTTCCGTACCGGGAAGATAAGGTGTTCTCTATACCATACCGGGAAGACAGGGCGTTTTCTATTGACAGATGAGCAGTCAGGCTGTACTATCGTATACAATTATACAGAAAGTACCTCGCCTGTTTTTCCGCATCCGGCAGTGTCTGCCGCAGGCGGTTTCCAGCTTGAGGAGGAAGGTCTTTTTGCAGAAAAAGGAGGAAATAGTTATGAAGAAAACCGGCAGGATTCTTGCGGGCCTTTTGACGGGTGTGATGGCACTGTCACTGGCAGCCTGCGGCAGCGGCTCATCCGGCAGCGGAAGCGGAGAGAACGGAGAAAAGACAACGTTCCGATCCCTCTATTCCGGAGAAGTACAGACCCTGAACTATCTGACCACGAGCACCACCAATGATTATGCGATCAGCGCGAATATCATCGACTGCCTTGTGGACTATGATCAGTACGGAAACATTACTCCCGGCCTTGCAGAAAGCTGGGAATCCAATGACGATATGACCGAGTGGACCTTCCACATCCGTAAGGGTGTGAAGTGGGTTGACAACAACGGCAAGGAGATGGCTGATGTTACGGCAAACGACTGGGTTGCGGCAGCACGCTACGTAAACGATGCGGCTCATGAGTCCGACAACCAGTACATGTACGACACCGGCGCTGTGGTTCACAACGCACAGGCTTATTACGACTACACCGCTTACATGCTGGCAAGCGAGAACGGAACGAAGGATACGGATGCAGACGGCGAGAAGCTCGAGCCTGTGGATCCGGTAAGCGCAGAGGACATCGGCGTGGAAGCTCCCGATGACTACACGCTGGTTTACAAGCTGGATGCTCCCTGCTCCTTCTTCACGAGCATCGTTTCCTACACCTCCTATATGCCGGTTTCTCAGGCATGCCTGGATGAGTACGGCGATTCCTTTGGCCTTGACAATGAGAGTCTCTGGTACAACGGAGCCTTCATTCTCTCCACCTATGAGCCTCAGGAGAAGCACGTTCTGACCAAGAACGCAGCCTACTGGGACAAGGATCACGTTTATCTGGACGAGGTGGTTTCTACCTATAATGCAGATGCATCCAGTGTAGAAGCCAACATGTACAAGAACGGCGAGATCGATTATGCATCGATCAGCGCAGACCTTCTGGATTCCTGGCTGAAGGATGACGCTGTTAAGGATCAGGTTCACGGCTCCAGACCGAACAACTCCTTCAGCTATTTCTTCTGCTTCAACTTCGATCCGCAGTTTGACGCGCAGTACGAGCCGGAGAACTGGAAGCTCGCAGTCAACAACGAGAACTTCCGCAAGGCTATGATGGCTTCCATGGACCGCGTCAAGGCACTGACGGTTTCCGAGCCCTACAATCCGGAATCTCTTCTGAACAACACCGTAACTCCTGCAAACTTCGCAGCAGCTGCCGGCAAGGATTACACACAGTACGATGCTCTGAAGGACATCACAAACGGCGACAGCTTTGATGCCGCAAAGGCAGTGGAGTATCGCGACAAGGCGAAGGAAGAGCTGGAGAAGGAAGGCTGCACCTTCCCTGTCAAGGTTCTGATGCCCTACAACCCCTCTGTCACCAACTGGGACAAGGAATGCCAGGTTCTTGAGCAGCAGATGGAAAGTGTTCTCGGAACGGACTTTATTGATATCATCGTTCAGGCTGGTCCTGAGACCGGCTTCCTCTCTGCAGTACGCCGCAGCGGCGCATATGCCTTCATGAAGTGTAACTGGGGTGCGGACTATGCAGATCCTCAGACCTGGGCAGAGCCGTTTACGGAAGGCAACAACTACAACTTCTGGGATATCTCCGAGGATGAAGGAACACAGGCAATCTATCAGGAGTGGACCGACAAGGTAACCGAGGCAGAGGCAATCTGCACCGATGACGAGGCCCGCTACAATACGTTTGCAGAGGCGGAGAAGCTCCTGATCGATCACGCAATCATTGTTCCTTTTGAGATTTCGAACGGCGGCTATACCGCTTCCAAGGTCAATCCTCTGGAAGGAGAGTTTGCTCCTTACGGCGTAGCACTTCAGAGATATAAGTTCCAGCATCTCGGCGAGAAATCCATGAGCATGGACGAGTTCAATGCAGCACTTGCTGAGTGGGAAGAAGCAAGAACCAAGGCTCTGGAGAGCGCGGAGTAACACTGGCGCCTTAATCAAAACAGACATATTTTTATTGCAATCACGTTTCAAGAAAGGCATTATTAATGTAATGCGTCAAATCAATCCGGCAGGCGCCTACCGCACCTGCCGGTTTACGTGCATACTGCAGTGCGAAAATCCTTCAGAAGAACTCCCGTGCGAAAGCGCAATGGGAGCATTCAACGGGACAGCACAGCGGAAATCCAAAGGCACGTAACAGGAGGTACCCCTTGGGTAAATACATTCTCAAACGACTGGTGCACTCACTCATCACCTTGTGTATCGTCATCACCATTGTCTTGCTTTTGCTCCGCAAAATGCCGATCGAGGGATATTTTAACAACTATGAGAAGATGTCCCAGACACAGATCAACGTCACGCTGCAGAAGCTCGGACTGAAGGATCCGGCACCGGTTCAGGTCGCGAAGTATTTCGGCCAGCTTGCAAAGGGAGACCTCGGCACTTCCAACAAATACCGCAACGGATACCCGATCGCGAAGATCATTGCGAAGAAGGCGCCGATCTCCATAGAGATGGGTCTTCTTTCGGAGGTGATCGCGCTGGCGGTCGGACTTCCTCTCGGAATTGCGATGGCGAAGTCCACGAGAAGCCGGTGGAAGCTGTGGGATAAATTCGGAACGGTACTCATCGTTATTGTTCAGGCGGTACCATCCGCGGTTTATCATCTGCTGATTCAGCTCTACGGCAGCGAGTTGTTCGGTGTTTCCATGCTGTTTGATACGGACAACTGGGTCACCTGGATTCTTCCGGTGTTCTCGCTGTCTCTTGGCAACATCGTGTACTATGCGATGTGGCTTCGCCGCTACATGGTGGATGAGGCCAATAAGGACTACATCCGTCTGGCAAGAGCAAAGGGCGTTCCGGAGGGCAAGATCAGCCGCGTTCATATTTTCCGAAACGCATTTGTTCCGCTGGTTCAGTACATCCCGAACTCGATTCTGTTCACTCTGATGGGCTCCTTATATGTAGAGTCCCTGTATTCCATTCCGGGAATGGGCGGACTTCTGGTTCAGGTGATTAAGATTCAGGACAACACGATGGTGCAGGCGCTGGTAGTTATCTACGCGGCCATCTCTGTCGTTGGCCTTCTTCTGGGTGATGTGCTCATGGCACTGGTGGATCCCAGAATCAGCTTTACGAAAAAGGAGGGCTCCAGAGCATGACCATTCGAGGAGAGAAAGAAAAACAGCTGGAGAATGCCATCACAGCCGATCTGAAGAAGAAGCTGACTCCCTACGAGAGCTACCGGGAGCTTCCGGAGGAGGAGCTGTTTGCAGAGGCAGCAGCAGACGAATCCGATGCAGAGCGCGGCGGCTATTCCAATTATTCCTACTGGAAGGCAACGCTCCGTGCGTTCTTCAAGAACAAGGTGGCGGTGTTCTTCCTGATCGTCATCATTGCGGTTCTTGCGTTTACGTTTGTTCAGCCCCTTCTGCCGAATCAGAAGAGTCCGAAGACCATCTACAACGATCCGCAGACGGGCATTCAGATCATCAACCATCAGCCGGGCTCCGAGTTCTGGTTCGGTACGAACTCCATCGGACAGGACCTCTGGGCAAGAACCTGGGCAGGAACAAGAACGTCGCTCGGCATCGGTTTTGCCGTTGCTGCGTTTGAAGCCTGCTTCGGCACGCTGATCGGTCTTCTTTGGGGCTATGTACGAAAGCTGGATACGTTTTTCACGGAGCTGTACAACATCTTCGATAACGTTCCGCAGACACTGGTGCTGATCCTGATTTCCTATATCATGAATCCGGGCATCGGAACGATTATTTTCGCGCTGTGTCTGACGGGCTGGCTGTCGATGGCGCGCTTTATCCGGAACATGGTTGTGATCATCCGTGACCGGGATTACAACCTGGCGTCCAGGTGCCTTGGCACAACGACGGGAAGAATTGTCACGAAGAACCTGCTTCCGTATCTGGTATCGGTCATCGCGCTTCGCATTTCCCTTGCGATCCCCGCGGCGATCGGAAATGAGGTTTTCGTAACCTATATCGGAATCGGCCTTCCGACCGACATTCCGTCTCTTGGAAACCTGGTTCAGGCAGGGCGTCTTTTGATGAGCCAGCCGGAGCTTCGGTATCAGCTCCTGTTCCCGACAGCGATTCTGGCGGTGATTACGATTTCTCTCTACATCGTCGGCAACGCGTTTGCGGATGCAGCGGATCCGAAGAATCACATGAACTGAGGAAGGGAGGACGAACATGAGCGATACAAACAGAGAAGTCCTTCTTTCTGTAAAGAATCTGGATTTCAAATTTACCCTCCGCGGTCAGGTGCTGCATGCACTTCGCGGAATTTCACTGGATGTTTATAAGGGCGAGAGCCTTGCCATTGTCGGCGAGTCGGGCTCCGGAAAGTCGGTTTTCGTGTCGACTCTGATGGGCCTGAATGCGGCAAACGGCAGGATCACCGGCGGCAGCATTTCCTACGACGGCTGGGAGCTGACAAGGCTTCACACCAATGAGGACTGGAGACAGATCCGCGGCAGGAAGATCGCAATGGTCATGCAGGATCCGATGACCTCACTGAACCCGCTGAAGACCATCGGCTACCAGATTCAGGAAGCCGTGGAGCTTCACCAGAACCTGCACGGCGAGGAAGCGAAGAAGGCAGTTTATGAGCTTCTGACCGATGTCGGCATCAGTGACCCGGAGCGCCGCTACAAGCAGTATCCGCATGAGTTCTCCGGCGGCATGCGCCAGAGAGTTGTCATTGCGATTGCGGTTGCCTGCAAGCCGGAAATCCTCATCTGCGACGAGCCGACGACGGCACTGGATGTTACCATTCAGGCGCAGATTCTCGGCATTCTCAAGGAGATGAAGGCGAAGTACGATCTGACCACCATTTACATCACGCATGACCTTGGCGTGGTGGCGAACGTTGCGGACCGCATTGCGGTTATGTATGCAGGCGATTTTGTTGAGATCGGAAGCTGCAACGAGGTCTTCTACGATCCGAGACACCCCTATACCTGGGCGCTTCTGTCGAGCCTTCCGCAGCTTGGCGTGAAGGGGCAGGATCTGTATACCATCGTCGGAACGCCTCCGAACCTGTTCAAGGAAGTGCACGGGGATGCCTTTGCGGCACGAAATCCGCACCCTCTGAAGATTGATTTTGTAAAGAGACCTCCGATGTTCCAGGTGACACCGACGCATATGGCAAGAACCTGGCTTTTGGATCCGAGAGCCCCGCAGATTGCTCCGCCGGAGCACATCCGCGTTCTGCAGGAGAAGGGAAAGGCCCTCGGCCTTTCGGCTCCCCTGAGGGGCGTTCCGGTTCCGGGAACGGAAGAAGGCAGCTCTGTTGAGACCGGGTCTGCCGATATGTCACAGAAAGGAGCGTCCGCAGATGACTGAGAGGAAGAAACTGGTTGAAGTGGACCACATCAAGGTCCAGTTCGGCTCCAAGCGGCACCCCTTTACCGCAGTGGATCATGTCAGCTTTGATATTTACGAGGGAGAGACCTTCGGCCTTGTCGGAGAATCCGGCTCGGGGAAAACAACGATCGGCCGTTCCATCATCCGGATCAATCCGGTGACGGAGGGCGAGATTCGTTTTAACGGAAAGAGAATTTCCGGCAAGCTGACGAGGGAGGAGGATCATCAGGTCACCAAGGACATTCAGATGATTTTCCAGGATCCGATGAGCTCTTTGAATGAGCGCGCGAAGGTCGGATACATCGTTGCAGAGGGACTGTATTCTCCGGGTCATCATCTGACCGAGGAGGAGCGGCAGGAGAAGGTTGACCGTGCACTTTCCGACGTCGGACTTCTTCCGGAGTTTGCAAGCCGCTTCCCGCACGAATTTTCCGGCGGTCAGAGACAGAGAATCGGTATTGCAAGAGCCCTTGTCATGGATCCGAAGTTCATCGTGGCGGATGAGCCGATCTCCGCATTGGACGTCTCCATCCGTGCGCAGGTTCTGAACCTGATGTCGCACCTCCAGAAGGAGCGCGGACTGACCTATCTGTTCATTGCACATGATCTGTCCGTGGTCCGCTTCATCTGCGACCGCATTGCCGTCATTCACAAGGGCCAGATCGTAGAGCTTGCGGAGTCGGAGGAGCTGTTCCGTCATCCGCTGCATCCTTATACGAAGGCACTTCTGTCGGCCATCCCTCAGCCGGATCCGGAGGAGGAGAAGAACAAGAAGCTGATCGTGTACGATCCTTCCATGCACGACTATTCGACGGACAAGCCGGTGTGGAGCGAAATTCTGCCGGGACACTTTATTCTGGCAAATGAGAAGGAGCTTGCGGATTACCGCAAGGAGCTGGAGCAAAATTAATCCATTCAGATTACAGAGCACAATGGCTGACAGCCCAAGGATGAGCTGCAGGCGAAATCCCGGAGTGGATTTTCGCCTGCAGCTTTATGTATAATCGTCATTATAAAAAAGGAGATTCCGTATATGAAGGTTCTGATTGCAAATCTTGACACACCCAACTACATCAAGGCCATGTCGCACTTCGGCGCGGAATGTGTCAACACCCGCGAAATTCCGGAGAGCATCGAGGAATACGACGCACTGATTCTGCCGGGCGGTGATGACATTGATCCTGTTTTCTTCCACCAGGAAATGAACGGATCGCGGGACATCGATCATGAGCTTGATGTGACGCAGCTTACGCTGTGCCGGAGATTTGCAGAGGAAGGAAAGCCGATTCTCGGCATCTGCAAGGGTGCACAGGTCATCAATGTCTGCTTCGGCGGAGATATCATCCAGGATCTTCCGGACGGAAAAAGAGAGCATCACTCCTATCACCAGGGGCTTGGAACCGGAGAGTACCATGAGACGAACATCGTCCCCGGAAGTTTTCTTGCGAAGCTCTACGGAGAGCATGTCGTAACCAACAGCTATCACCACCAGGCGATCGGCAAGGTCGGGGAAGGTCTCGAGGTTCTGCAGAAGAGCGATGACGGTGTGATCGAGTTCATGGCGCACAGGAGCCTTCCGATCTATGCCGTTCAGTGGCACCCGGAGAAGAACTGCTGGGATACGGCAAAGGAGGGCGTTGCGGACGGCGAGCCGCTGTTTACGTATTTTGCAGAGAAAATCAGGAAAGGAAAGTGAACTCCGCGCGATCCGGGTTTCATGCCGGAAGAAAAAATCGGGAGCATCAGGAAAGGTCAGTGAATCAAAATGCCTACACTTAGAAATTTGTTTGAGAATGCCTTCCGGCCCTGCGGCCAGACGCTGTACGTCTGGGGCGGCGGCTGGAACAAGGAGGACACCGGAGCCGGAGAGGACGGCATGCGAATCGGACTGAATCCGGAGTGGAAGAGGTTTTTCGATGAAAATGCCGGCACCTACGACTACGACAAGCACCGCTTCGAGTTCGGACACGGGCTTGACTGCTCCGGGTTCGTCGGCTGGACGCTTTACAACACGCTGGAGAGGGAGCCCGGAATTCCGGGCTATGTCATGAGCTCCACGACGATGGCGAAAACCTTTGCGGAGCGCGGCTTCGGCACCTACGTGCCGAACGAGGAGATCACGGAGTACCGTCCCGGCGACATTGTCAGCATGAACGGTCATGTCTGGATTGCCATCGGTCAGTGCGAGGACGGAAGCGTTGTTCTGACGCACAGCAGCCCGAACACGGGCGTCCAGATTTCCGGCAGCATGCTGCCCGGAAAGGAAGAGAAGACCACGCAGTCTTACGCCGTTGCAGAGGCTGCCATGGCAAAATATTTTCCCCGATGCCACAGCTTCTATGCGACCAGGGAATGTGCGCTGGACTACCGGGGCGGAAACCTTATGCACTGGGATCTGGAGCACGGCGTCCTCACGGATCCCGACGGATTTGTGAAAATGGGGCCCGCGGAGATCATTGACGCTGTCCTTGGCTGAGCCTTACAATGTAACTATGTTCCGCGACAGTTACAGAGACAGGTAGCTGCGTTCCGCGACAGTTACAGAGGCAGGTAGCTGCGCTCCGCAGCAATTACGGAAGCATGTAACTGCGTTCCGAAACAATTACAGAAAGACGAGGGTAATGCAAAATGAGCAGTGAGAACGAGAGGCGTCTCGACATCATCAAGCTGTCGGACGATGAGAAGGATGTCATCATCCTGGACCAGACAAGACTTCCCAATCACGAGGAGTATCTGAGAATTCATGAGGAAGAGGTGGCATGGAAAGCCATCAAGCTGCTGCAGGTAAGAGGCGCACCGGCGATCGGTATTTTTGCCGGATATTCCATGTACGTGCTGGCACAGCGCTATGAGGAGCTGCCTTATCCGGAGTTTCTGGAGAAGTTCCGGAAGCAGGCGGACTACCTGAACAGCTCCCGCCCGACGGCAGTGAACCTGTCCTGGGCGCTGAAGCGTCAGATCAAGGTGGTGGAAGACAACAGCGACAAGCCGGTGGCAGAGATTGTAAAGCTCCTTGGAAAGGAAGCAAAGGCAATCGAGGAAGAGAACACCGAGATGACCCGCAGAATCGCAGAATACGGCGCAACGCTCATCAAGGACGGCGACGGCATTCTGACACACTGCAACGCAGGCTATCTTGCCTGCCTTGGCTACGGCACGGCAACGGCTCCGATCTACTATGCAACGGAGCAGGGCATGAAGCTGCACGTATTTGCCGATGAGACAAGACCGCTCCTTCAGGGTGCAAGACTGACCTCCTATGAGCTTCAGAAGGCAGGCATCGATGTGACTCTGATCTGCGACAACATGGCATCCATCGTCATGAAGCAGGGCTGGGTGAACGCGGTATTCGTCGGCTGCGACCGCATTGCGGCAAACGGCGATTTTGCCAACAAGATCGGCACCTCCGGTGTCGCGATCCTGGCAAAGCACTACGGAATCCCGTTCTACACCCTGGGCCCGTCCTCCACGATTGACTTCGACACGCCGACAGGAGCTGACATTCACATCGAGCAACGTGATCCTGAGGAAGTCAAGGATATGTGGTACGCGGAGCCGATGGCACTGAAGGAGGTCAAGAGCTACAACCCGTCCTTTGACGTGACCGATCATGAGCTTCTGACCGGAATCGTAACGGAGCGCGGCATTGTTTACCCGCCGTTTGAAGAGAATCTGAAGAAGCTGTTCGACCGGTAAGGTGCGGCCGTCAGAAAAGCTGCTGGGGTGCCGGGGAAATGTTTTCCGGAGACAGGCGGCAGCACAGCAGGAGACAGAGGGATTCACATAATCAGGAGGAAGAGAATATGGAACCGAGAGAAAGTATTTCCGCAAGTATCGTAGTAAAGGATGAGCTCGCAAAGGTTGTTCTGATGCCGGGCGATCCGCTCCGCGCAAAGGCTGTTGCCGAGAAGTTCATGACCGACGTGGTCTGCTTCAACGACACCCGCAACATGCTGGGCTTTACCGGAACGTACAAGGGAAAGAGAATTTCCGTTATGGGTCACGGCATGGGTGTTCCGTCCATCGGCATTTACACGCATGAGCTCTACAGCCAGTTCGGTGTGGAAGCCATCATCCGTATCGGCTCTGCCGGCGGACTGGACATGGATGTAGATGCGAAGGACGTTGTCATCGCTGAGGCAGCATCCAGCAACTCCAACTATGGAAACGCATACGGAATTCCCGGACAGCTGGCAGCCTGCGCAGACTACGACATGCTCGCAGAGGCGGTTGAGAATGCCAAGGCACAGGGCTGCAACTACAAGGTCGGCAAGGTTTATACCTCGGATTTCTTCTATTATCCGCAGACCGGCGTGAACGAGAAGCTTCGCGATTTCGGTCACCTCTGCGTTGAGATGGAGGCAGCCGGCCTGTACTGGACAGCATGCGCAAACCACAAGAAGGCACTGGCTATTCTGTCCATTTCCGATCACCTCTTCAAGCCGGTGGCTCTCTCCGCACAGGAGCGCCAGGACAGCTTCACGGATATGATGGAGATCGCACTGAACACGGCAGTGAAGTTCGCGTAAAAAAGTGCGCGCAGAAAGACCGGCAGAATGATTGGCACAGAGGCCGGCGGAAGGCACGCAGGCGCATCGAAAAAATTTTTCGGACAGTATGAACCGGAGCGGGGGCATTTGGCCCCCGCTTTTGCTGTTTTTTTGTGATACGATCGTGAAAATCGTTTATCGGACAAAACAGGGATGCATCCGGGAGGCTGAAATAATCCCTGTGGAGGAAAAAGGCAAGATAGAGATGCATTTAGCCGGTCGAAATAATCCCTGCGGAACAGAAAAGCAAGATAGAGATGCATTCAGCCGGTCGAAATAATCCCTGTGGAGGGAAAGAGCAAGATAGAGATGCATTCAGGCGGCCGAAATAATCCCTGTGGAGGAAAAAGGCAAGATAGAGATGCATTCAGGCGGCCGAAATAATCCCTGTGGAACAGAAAAGCAAGATAGAGATGCATTTAGCCGGTCGAAATAATCCCTGTTATGAAGTGACCATTGTCAAGAAGCGATTACAGGAAATTTCTATCTCCCGGCAAGCCACATTTGTATTTCTCTGACAGCATCTGGAAAGAGCTATGATTTAACAGTTCCCGGCATGTGGCCACTCTGTTATTCGTGGATTGGTTACCTA
>ENA-OUOY01000208-OUOY01000208.1-human-gut-metagenome-genome-assembly--contig:-NODE-208-length-47243-cov-6.497139_pt1 | contig 47243 bp, 37 predicted proteins | sample MGYA00237937_ERZ548767 | MGnify/ENA primary metagenome ERZ548767 (study PRJEB26490, sample SAMN05356887) | human gut metagenome | biome: terrestrial biome; feature: human-associated habitat; material... | reverse complement strand
ATAGCTGCATATTTTCCCGACGCGAGACGCGTCGCCCCCATTAGAGGTAGCGTTTGGTGCTTGAGTCCGTTCGCGTTTTTGCGTTTTACCGGACAATAATAAAAGGAGCGCCCAAACGCGTGCAGGAAAGTGCGTGCGTTTGGGTGCTCCTCTTTTATGTAGTTGCAAAATGAACTTTGTTGCGCGTGCAGACGGGTGACGGGTAGTGCAGACAATGTGTAGATGTGTCTGCACGCTTTAATGCGCTGATAATCAATGCGTAATCATTGAAAAGTGTAGAGTGTAGACAAGATGGCTTTTTGTAAATACATGGTGCTGTCTACACGCTTCGCTTGTCTGCACACGTGTCAGTTCATAACCTGTGCGTCGTGTGTTAGAGCTCGAGGTCACCGTCGTGTATTTCGTGCCAGGGCAGTCCTTGCTTGTTGAGCTCGTCCATGAAAGGATCTGGGTCGAACTCCTCAACGTTCCACACGCCAGGCTTCTTCCACAAGCCGAGCATAAACATGCGTGCGCCAATGCAGGCAGGCACACCAGTTGTGTAGCTGACGCCCTGCATGCCCGTTTCGTTGTAGGCCGCCTGGTGCGAGCAGTTGTTGTAAACGTAGTAAGTGTGTTCCTTGCCGTCCTTGATACCACGTATGCGGCAGCCGATGCTTGTTTCGCCCTCGTAGTTCTCGCCAAGGTCCTGCGGGTTGGGCAGTACGGCCTTGAGGAATTGCAGCGGCACAATCTCCATACCTTGATACATAATGGGCTTGATAGAGTCCATGCCGATGTTTTGAATGACACGCAGGTGGGTGAGGTATTCCTGGCCAAATGTCATCCAAAAGCGGGCGCGCTTGATGGTGGGGTAGTTCTTTACAAGGCTTTCAATCTCCTCGTGGTGCAGCAAGTAGCTCTCTTTGGGGCCGATGTTGGGGTAGGTGAGCGGCTTGTGAATTTCGAGCGGCTCAGTTTCAACCCAACGTCCGTCTTCCCAGTAAAGACCTTTCTGAGTTATTTCGCGAATGTTGATTTCGGGATTGAAGTTGGTGGCGAAAGCCTTATGGTGGTTGCCGGCATTGCAGTCTACGATGTCGAGATACTGAATTTCGTCAAAGTGGTGCTTGGCAGCGTAGGCAGTGTAGATGCTTGTTACGCCCGGGTCGAAGCCACAGCCCAGTATGGCTGTCAGTCCGGCCTTTTCAAAGCGGTCTTTGTAGGCCCATTGCCATGAGTACTCAAAGTGTGCTTCGTCCTTGGGTTCATAGTTGGCAGTGTCGAGATATGAGCAGCCGCATTGCAGGCAAGCCTCCATGATGGTGAGGTCCTGGTAGGGCAGGGCAAGGTTCATGACCAGGTCGGGCTTGAACTCGTTGAAGAGTGCTACGAGTTGCTCCACGCTGTCGGCGTCAACCTGGGCGGTTTTGATGTCATCGCGACCAATGGCCTTGACAATGGCGTCGCATTTCGACTTGGTGCGACTTGCTATCATGATTTCGCTAAACACATCAGTGTTCTTTGCCACCTTGTGGGCAGCTACGGTTGCGACGCCACCGGCGCCGATAATCAATACTTTTCCCATTTATACTATGTTGATATTATGTAGGTGTTGTTCGTTATGGTTAGTAGTCCCAAAGGGCCGTGGTGCGAAGCTTATAATTGCACACTGCCTTTTACGATGACCTTCTCGCCACACTTTATTTCAAACAGGTGACGGTCGGCATTTTTGCTGTCAATGTCGTGATACACCTCAAGTGTGTCGCCACAGTACGATTCGAGGCAGTATGCCATTTCGATACGGTGGACGGGGTGCTCACGCAGCAGTTCGGCCGAGAAGTAGTCGAGCAGCAGTTCGATGTAGCGTATGGAGTTGACGTGCCCGTTGATGTCGAGGTCGGAGTAGACTGCTTTGTGTGTGAGCACGAGTTCGGCATTTTTCATGCGAATGCGCCCCATTGGTGTAATAGGCGACGGGCGTTCGGGTATGAGCACACTGGCAAATCCGCCGTTGGGCAGTTGCTCAAGGTCGGCAGGCTGCCGTGTTTCGGTGTCAATCAAGGCCCAAATGCTTGTGGCGTGGCCATAGGGTGTGCCGTCGGGCCTTGTGATGCTGAAGTGCCGGTCGGTAAACTGCCGGTAGAGGCGGTCCACCCATGTTTCGATGCCAAAGTCCTCGCCCGTTTTGGGCAAGCTCTCCATCTCGATGACCAAGCGCGACAATACCCAGGCATGATGCAGCTTAATCATTTGTGGGTAGCCAAAACCATGCTCGCCGGCATGCAGCGAGGCGCAGCGCAAAATGAGGTTGCCCAGGTTGCCCCAAGCCAGATTGCCGCAGATGTCCTCGGTAAAAGGCTCGACGTTGTAGTTATATGTGCTTGACTTTTCCATAATGGTACTTCTTTAGTGGTGTGGCAGGCTGTCTGTTGGGCGCATCAAAGTTTTATGCTGATGTGATGTGCCAGTTTGTGCCTGCTATTTCCGGAGCACCGGCTAACAGTCGGAGCGATGCTTAATGCAAAGGTATGTAATTTGCCCGTAATTAAGAAATAAATGTGTGGTTTTTCAGTATGTGACATTTTTGCGAACATTTTTGGTGCAGATGTTCTTTTGCTTTTTCATAATTAGAGTAAATTTGCAACCGCAAACACCATCACAAACACAAGGGCGGTTCTAAAAATTCTGATTTTAGAGTTCTCCTATTCTGAAATGTGATTTGTCCTCTCTCGAAAGCGTATTTTTGTAAGCAAACTCAGTCGCATAGCCCGCTATGCTCCTTCGCTTGCTTACAAAAATACACTTCCGATAGAGAACAAATCCCTATTTCAGAATTATTAGAACCGCCCATAACAGACAGACAATACAACATGGGAGGTTTTTTTGGCACCGTGTCACGCATTGAATGTGTGGCAGACCTGTTTTATGGCACCGACTATAATTCGCATTTAGGCACCCGCCGTGGCGGTATGGCCACTTACAACGCGTCGGACCGTACGTTTACACGCTCGATACACAACCTTGAGAGCTCGTATTTCCGCACCAAGTTTGAGCCGACATTGTCGCGCTTTGCAGGTGCTACATCCGGCATAGGTGTGATTAGCGACACCGATGCACAGCCACTTGTGCTGAACTCCCACTTGGGGCGTTTTGCCATTGTGACTGTGGCTAAGATACAGAACATGGACGAGCTTGAGCAGCATTTGCTCGGTCAGAACATGCACTTCGCCGAGTTGTCGTCGGGCAAGACAAATCAGACGGAGTTGGTAGCCCTGCTCATCATTCAGGGCAAGACTTTTGAGGACGGCATAGACAATGTGTTCCGCCACATCAAGGGGTCGTGCTCCATGCTCCTGCTAACCGAGGACGGCATCATAGCAGCCCGCGACTCATGGGGCCGCACCCCCATTGTTATTGGTAAGAAAGATGGCGCTTATGCAGCCACGAGCGAGAGCACAGCTTTCCCCAACCTGGATTATGTGACCGACCGTTATCTCGGTCCGGGCGAGGTAGTGCGCTTGCGTGCCGATGGCATAGAGCAGCTGCGCGCTCCGCGTGAGCAAATGCAGATATGCTCATTTTTGTGGGTGTACTACGGATTTCCCACTTCAACCTATGAGGGTCGTAATGTGGAGAAAATGCGCTATGACAATGGTTGCATGATGGCTGCCGAGGACGATACCGAGATAGATTGCGTGTGCGGTATCCCCGATTCGGGCGTGGGCATGGCTTTGGGTTATGCCGCCGGTATGCACAAGCCTTACCAGCGTGCCATATCAAAGTATACCCCCACATGGCCGCGTAGCTTTACGCCGGCCAACCAGTCGATGCGTTCGCTCGTGGCCAAGATGAAGCTCATACCCAACCGCGATATGCTTAGAGGCAAGCGTGTGCTCTTTTGTGACGACTCGATTGTGCGTGGCACCCAGTTGCGCGACAATGTGGGCGTGCTGTTTGACGATGGTGCGCGCGAGGTGCACATGCGCATAGCTTGTCCGCCGCTTATTTATGGCTGCCCATACATAGGTTTTACGTCGTCGAAAAGCGACATGGAGCTTATTACACGCCGCATCATTGGCGACTTTGAGGGCGATCCGAACAAAGACCTTGCGCTTTATGCCACAACCGACTCGCCGCAGTATAAGCGCATGGTGGAGGAAATACGCAAGCGCCTCGGCTTGACCTCGTTGCGTTTCAACAAACTCGAGACTTTGGTCAAGGCCATAGGACTGCCCAAGTGCAAACTTTGCACCCATTGCTTTGATGGCACAGGTTGCTGCGGCCATTAAGTTATGCATCTCTCTTGGCTGATTTGCTGTAATCAGTCTTATGACAATCCTCTGATTGTTAAGCTCTTGGAGTTTGACAATCAGAGGACTTCTTATTGTAGGCGCCTTTCCATGCCGGGACGTGAAAACTTGAGTGCGTGCCCCTTAAATGGGCAGAGATGTGCGAATGTCAATTATTTTCGCTATATTTGCATCGATATCACATTATGGGAACAGATACTGTAAATACAAAAGCAGAGCCTGCCTATCGCAGCAGGTTGAACACTGAGAAGGCAAACGAACTGTACATACAAATATTAGAAAAGCTGACGCGCGAGAAACTGTATCGTGACCCGCAGTACAACACCAAGCGACTTGCGGCCGATTTGCACACAAACACACGCTACATATCGGCGGCCGTGGCTTTGTGTACAGGCAATAATTACAGTGCATTGGTCAATAGCCTGCGTTTGCGTGATGTGTGTAAAATGATGCGTTCGCCCAAGCATAAGGACATGACGGTTGAAGAGATTGGCCTGTTGTCGGGCTTTTCGTCGCGACAGGCTTTTTATTTAGCCTTTCACCGCATATATGCCTGCACGCCGCGGGCCTATCGTTTGCAAATCAAGAAAGAACTTGGATTTTAACCTATTACGCCTCCATGTTGAACGAAACAGAGAAACAACAAATAACGCAACTTGTGCACCACTGGGTGGTGCCGGCCATAGGGTGTACTGAACCAATATGTGTGGCGCTTGCAGCCAGTAAGGCCGCCGAAGTGCTTGGTGGTGTGCCCGACCGCATAGAGGCACGCCTCAGTGCCAACATACTAAAGAATGCCATGGGTGTGGGCATACCCGGCACAGGCATGGTGGGGCTGCCCATAGCCATAGCGCTGGGCGTGCTTGTGGGCAAGTCGGAGTACGGACTTGAAGTGCTTCGCGACAGTACTCCCGCCATGGTGGAACAAGGCAAAGCATACATCGATGCCGGACGTATAAACATTGCGCTCAAAACAGATGCCCCCGAAAAACTATACGTTGAGGTGGTGGCGCACGATGCCGACGGTCATAAGGCAACGGTGGTGATAGCGCGTGAACATACACATTATATATATGTGGCCAAGGATGATGAAGTGCTGTGTAATGAACCTTTGCAACCGAATGCCCATGCCGGAGCCTGTGGCGCGGATATCCCGACGGCGAAATCGTCGTTGCAACTGACGCTGCGCAAGGTGTGGGAGTACGCCACGACTATGCCTTTGGACGAAATCAGCTTTATAAATGAGGCACGCCGATTAAACGGTGAGGCTGCACGCTTGTCGCTTCAGGGCAACTACGGACACTGCTTGGGCAAGGTGCTGAGCCGTCCGCTCGGCCGTGGCATAATGGGCGACAGCATTTACTCGCACATCATATCGTCGACGGCTTGTGCTTGTGATGCCCGCATGGCTGGTGCCATGATACCTGTTATGAGTAATTCGGGGTCGGGCAACCAGGGCATCTGTGCCACCAATCCGGTGGTGGTGTTTGCAGAGGAGAACCATAATACGGCAGAGGAAATGACACGCGCCCTCATGCTGTCGCACCTTACGGCCATTTACATCAAGCAAAACCTTGGCACACTGTCGGCCTTGTGTGGCTGCGTGGTGGCTGCTACAGGGTCGAGCTGCGGCATTACCTACCTGATGGGGGGCGGCTACGAGCAAGTGACCTTTGCTGTAAAAAACATGATAGCCAACCTGACCGGCATGATATGTGATGGTGCGAAACCAAGTTGTGCCATGAAACTGACTACAGGGGTGAGCACAGCAGTGCTTTCGGTCATGCTGGCCATGCAGGGAAACTGTGTGACGAGTGTGGAGGGCATCATTGACGATGATGTGGACCAAAGCATACGCAACCTTGTGAGCATTGGGGCCGATGCCATGAACGAAACAGACCATTGTGTGCTCGACATCATGACGCACAAGCATTGAATGGTGCTTGTATAAATAAATTTGAACACCTACTTATTATCTTTTTATCTATAAACAATTTCAATGAAGAGAATTCTTGCTACATCACTGCTGCTTGCCACACTGAGTGCAGGCACTGCAACAGCTCAAATAAGCTTGGTAAACCCAGTGCCGCAAAAGGTGACGGCGTCGGGTAAAGGCATTGTGGCTGCACCTGCCGCATGGCGTGTAATATGCGACAAAAATCGCACAGGCAGTATAGCCACACAAGCCTTGGTCAAGGCTACAACCGTAAAGCAACAACCCAAGGCTGCATACAGCGTAACAATAGGTGTGAAAGGTGACAAGGCTGTAAGCAAAGTGGCCAAACTCATACCAGCTAAAGCCGAGGGCTACTATCTGTCTATCACCGACAAAGGTGCCGTTGTGGCTGGTGCCGACGAAGAGGGCCTGTACTATGGTGTACAGACATTGCTCGCCTCGGTGGCCGAGGGCAAACTTGAGTGTTGCACCATTACCGACTGGCCCGATGTGCCGTTCCGTGGCACAGTGGAGGGCTTTTATGGTACGCCATGGAGCCACAAGGCACGCTTGAGCCAGATAGAGTTTTATGGCCGTAACAAGATGAATGTGTACATTTATGGTCCTAAGGACGATCCCTATCACCGCAACCATTGGCGTGTGCCTTATCCCGACGAGGAGGCACGCCGCATACAGGAGCTCAATGAGCATGCCAAGCAGTGTGGTGTGAACTTTTATTGGGCCATTCACCCGGGCGTGGATATCAAATGGAATGATGCCGACCGCGATGCTCTGATGGCAAAGCTCGAAAAGATGTACCAACTTGGTATACGCTCGTTTGCGGTGTTCTTTGATGATATTTGGGGCGAAGGGACCAAGGCCGACAAGCAGGCTGCTTTGCTCAACTATGTGGACGACAATTTCATAAAGAGCCACAAAGATGTGAAACCGCTCATTATGTGCCCCACAGAGTACAACCGTTCGTGGGCAAATGATGCCGGTGGCTATTTGCGCACTTTGGGCACAAAGATGAACAAGGACATACAGATAATGTGGACGGGCAACTCGGTGGTGCACTGCATAGACAAGGAGAGTATGGAGTGGATTAACCAGCGCATCGACCGCAAGGCATACATTTGGTGGAATTTCCCTGTGTCAGACTTCGTGCGCGACCACATCTTGCTCGGTCCGGCATACGGCAACGGACTTGACATAGCCAACGATATGTCGGGCTTTGTGTCAAACCCCATGGAACATGCTGAGGCTTCGAAAATATCGCTTTACGGCATTGCCGATTATACTTGGAACATGAAGGCCTACGATTATAAGGCCGACTGGGAAAAAGGTTTGAAGGCTGTGTTGCCCGACAACTACGAGGCATTGCGCACCTTTGCACTCTATAATAAAGACCTTGGACCTAATGGCCATGGTTTCCGTCGCGAGGAGGGTGATGAACTCAAGCCTGTGGCAGATGCCGCACTTAGTGGCGACCTTAAGGGCGTGCAGAGCTTGCTCGGCAAGTGCTACGAGTTGCGCATGGCTGTTGACGTGTTGTTGGCCGACAACAGCAATCCGGAGTTGAGACGTGAATTGCGCCCATGGTTGTTGCAGGGTAAAAATGTGGCAGACTATGGCGTGGCCGTTTGTGCCATGGCTGCCAACCGTAAGTATCCCAATGCCTTCCCAAATTTTGAACAGGCTTACAAGCAGGCACGTGCCTTGCAGGTGCAGATGTATGAGCTCGAAAACTCAGATGTGCGTCATGCGTTGCAGCCCGGCATCAAGGTGGCAACCAAGGTGTTGCTTCCCACGCTCAACAAGCTGTTTACACAAACGGTTGAGGCTTATAACAAAGAGAATGGCACTTCGTTCGTTTGCGAGGCAGAGTATAATCCTTACAAGATTGAGTCTACTGTGCCACAGTTGGCCTTGCTCCCCGTTAGTGTGCGCGGCAACGATGTGACGGTGGCTCCCTCGCTCGAGGTGATAAAATGGGCCAAGGGTGCATCGTTCACTATTGAGAGCGACCGCAATGTCACCTTCGCCGGTATGGAATTTAATTTGGGCGTGCCAGGTGTGGCCAAGAATTTTAAGCTCGAACTGTATGACAATGGCGTGTGGAAGGAGGTAAGCTTGCTGCACTATCGTGACAATGACCCTGTTATACACACGGGTAACGAACTGGGCGGCATGCAGGCATCGAAACTCCGTATCACCAATGTGAGTGGCGCTGACCAAGAAGTGTACTTCAAGAACTTTAAGTTTGTCAAGCAGTAAAGGCTTGTCGGGCTACTTAGGTTTTGCCCCATGTGTATAGAGCGACCTTTGGCAAATGCGTTGCGTTTTGCCAAAGGTCGCTTTGTTTTTGGTCTGTGCCAAGGAGGTGTAAACGAAAGTTTTAAGACTTTCGTTTTGCACTTCGCTCACCTTGCACTTTGGCTGACGCCTAAGTTAGGCTGCGGTTCGGAATTGAAAACGAAAGTTTTAAGACTTTCGTTTTGCACTTCGCTCACCTTGCACTAACTTTGCACCAAAATAACAAAAATATAACTGAATGAACGTTTTAGATCTTAGCGAACAAGAAATACAGCGTCGTAATTCGCTTGACGAATTGCGCAAGATGGGTATAAACCCTTATCCCGCAGCCGAATATAAGGTGACTGCTTATAGTGACGACATCAAAGCGAACTTTAACGAAGAAGAGAAGCGTGAGGTTTGCATAGCAGGCCGTCTGATGGGCCGTCGTGTGATGGGTAAGGCCAGTTTTGCCGAGTTGATGGACTCTAAAGGACGCATTCAGGTGTATGTGACACGTGACGATGTGTGCCCGGGTGAGGATAAGACACTTTACAACACCGTGTTTAAGAAATTGCTCGACTTGGGCGACTTCATAGGTGTGAAAGGTTTTGTGTTCCGCACACAGACTGGTGAAATATCTGTACATGCGCAGGAATTGGTACTCCTGTCGAAGAGCCTGAAACCGCTGCCTGTGGTAAAGGAAAAGGACGGCGTGACGTATGACGCCTTTAACGATCCCGAATTGCGCTATCGTCAGCGCTATGTTGACTTGTTGGTAAATCCGGGCGTGAAGGACATCTTTATGAAACGTACGCAGGTGATCAAGACCATGCGCGAGTACTTTGACGAGGCTGGCTATACTGAGGTTGAAACACCTATATTGCAGCCAATTCCTGGTGGTGCAAGCGCACGTCCGTTTATTACGCATCACAACTCGCTTGACGTGGACTTGTATCTGCGTATCGCTACCGAACTCTATCTGAAACGCTTGATTGTAGGCGGATTTGAGGGCGTGTACGAAATTGGCAAGAACTTCCGCAATGAGGGTATGGACCGCAACCACAATCCGGAATTTACTTGTATGGAACTTTATGTGCAGTACAAGGACTATAACTGGATGATGTCGTTTACCGAAAAACTGCTGGAACGCATCTGTGTGGCTGTAAATGGCAAACCCGAAAGCGTGATTGACGGCAAGACTATCAGTTTCAAAGCACCGTTCCGCCGTCTGCCCATACTCGAGGCTATCAAAGAAAAGACTGGCTACGACCTTAATGGTAAGAGCGAAGACGAAATCCGCGAGATTTGCAAGAAACTCAACATGGAAATTGACGACACCATGGGCAAGGGCAAACTCATTGACGAGATGTTCGGCGAGTTCTGCGAGGGCACTTATATCCAGCCAACCTTCATTACGGATTATCCTATCGAGATGTCGCCGCTCACAAAGAAGCACCGCGACAATCCGGCACTTACCGAGCGCTTTGAATTGATGGTTAATGGTAAGGAGCTGGCAAATGCCTACTCGGAGCTCAACGACCCGATAGACCAGGAGGAGCGTTTCCAAGATCAGTTGCGTCTCTCTGAAAAGGGTGACGACGAAGCAATGTTCATTGACCAAGACTTCTTGCGCGCACTGCAGTATGGCATGCCGCCCACATCGGGTATCGGCATCGGCATAGACCGATTGGTTATGCTTATGACTGGCCAGACACAAATTCAGGAAGTGCTCTTCTTCCCGCAGATGCGTCCTGAAAAGAAAGCGCCGCGCGACAAGGCCGACAAGTATGTGGCTGCAGGTATAGCCGAAGAGCTTGTGCCAGTGTTGCAAAAGGTGGGTTACTACCTTGTGAGCGACTTGAAAGATGTGAAGGCTCAGAAAATACAGCAGCAGATTGGCGAGGTAATCAAGAAGTATAAGCTTGATATAACCAAACCAAGTGTGCAGGATATCGAAGCCTGGAACGTTTAAGGGTGGTTCATATATTTCTGATATTTAACATACAAAATACTTGATCGTGGGTTGAATGTCAGAGTAGTCACCTGTAATCCTTCCAAATAGTTTTGCTAACAAGCATAAGTTCTTTCTATTGTGTATGATTTAGGTAACATAGCCGTTATGGGTAGTGGCAGTTGGGCCACGGCCATTGCAAAGATGCTCCTCGAAAAAGTTGAGCATCTGCATTGGTATGTACGCCGGCAAGATGCCATTGACGACTTTATACGTATGGAGCATAATCCTTCGTATTTGACGAGTGTGCATTTCGACCCTCGGCGTATTACCTTCTCAACCGACATAAACGAAATAGTGCGCTCATGCCGCACGTTGGTTTTTGTCACGCCATCGCCGTATCTTAAAAATCATTTGAAGAAACTTAAGGTAAAGCTGCACGACAAGTTTATCATTACTGCCATCAAGGGTATTGTGCCAGACGAGAATTTGGTATGTTCCGAGTTCTTCAGAGTGGTGTATAATGTACCCGATGAAAATTTGGCTGTGCTTGGCGGTCCGAGTCATGCTGAGGAAGTGGCGCTGGGACGTTTGACGTATCTGACAGTAGGGTGTGCCGACAACAACAAGGCACGCGCCTTTGCCGAGACATTGGCCTCGGGATATGTCAAGACCAAAACATCTTCCGACGTTATAGGCATAGAATATGCTTCGGTGTTGAAAAATGTGTATGCCATAGCGGCAGGCATTTGCAACGGACTGAAGTATGGCGACAATTTCCAGAGCGTGTTGATGTCGAATGCCGTGCAGGAGATGAACCGTTTCCTGCGTGCAGTATATCCCATAGACCGCTGTGTGTATGACAGTGTCTATTTGGGCGACTTGTTGGTTACGGGGTATTCAAACTTCTCGCGTAACCGCGTGTTTGGCACCATGATAGGCAAGGGATACAGCGTGAAGTCGGCACAAATTGAAATGGAAATGATTGCCGAGGGGTACTATGGTACCAAATGTATGAAAGACGTAAATCGCCACTATCATGTCAATATGCCGATACTTGATGCGGTGTACAACATATTGTATGAACGCATATCGCCAAGTATCGAGATAAAACTGTTGACAGACTCGTTCAGATAGTGGGATATTCGCTTCAATAAAGTTTCATAATGTGAACACATGGCGGAATTGATGTCAGGCATTAACTCCGCCATGTGTGTTTTATATAAATAAGTGATGTCATTGTTTGAAATACATAAATATACCGCAGCCGACAAGGAGGCTTGGAATGCCTTTGTGGCGGAGTCGAAAAATGGTACATTCTTGTTCGACCGCAATTATATGGACTATCACCATGACCGGTTCGACGACAACTCGCTGATGTTTTATGCCAAGGACAAGTTGTATGCCATTTTGCCCGCCAACAGATGTGGCGACTGCTTATGCTCACATGGCGGTTTGACGTATGGCGGGTTGGTGATGACGAACAAAGCCACTGCCTCAGAGGTGCTTGCTTTGTTTGAAGAACTCAACGCCTACTTGCGCGGTACGGGTATTGGCAAGGTACGCTACAAGGCTATACCATGGATATACCACCATGTGCCAGCTGAAGAAGACCTCTATGCTATATTCAAGACATGTAATGCCCAGCTCGTGGGTCGAGACATCTCATCAAGCATCATTATGAGCAATAAGCCAAAGTGGCATCATGGGCGGAAGTATGGCATAACAAGATGTCGTAAAAATGGTGTGACCATACAGCAGAGTGACGATTATGCAGCTTTCTGGCAAATACTGCAGGGTAATTTGCAAGCACGTTATGGTGTACGTCCGGTGCATACGCTTGACGAGATGCTTCTGCTCAAATCGCGTTTTCCCGATAACATACAACTTTATACCGCGCAGTTAGACGGCAGGGTGATAGGTGGCACCGTGTTGTACTTGACAGGCAAGGTGCTGCATACGCAATATATATCTTCAACATCAGAGGGGAAGCATCTTGGTGCGGTTGATGCCCTGTTTGACTGCATACTGAACAAGGATTATGCCAACTATCCCATATTTGACTTTGGCAAATCGACTGAAGGTGATGCCAGCACACTCAACGAATCGCTCATTTATCAAAAAGAAGGCTTTGGAGGGCGTGGCGTGTGTTACGACACCTATGAGTGGCGTGTGTGACATGCGCCACAAGGGCAAAAAGTAGTTGGCGCAGATACAAAAGCATGGTCGAAGGGGGCTTCCCGCAACAGTCTTTGCAACACTCCCCGCACCGCGTGTATTGTAATGACAAATGTGCATTATGAGTGATAAATAAAGACTTGTGGTGTTTTTTATACTTCAAAACTTGGTCCGCCCCATAAAAAAGCAGTAATTTTGTAACCGATATGCTGCATATCAGGCATTTTAGCATGTCCATTTTGGGCGTATTGATGCGTGTGCAGCTATAAAACGTATTTTGATAACTCATAAAACAAGCAATATGTCCTCTACAAAGAAAATCAAGACAGCTCTGGTATCAGTGTTCCACAAAGATGGTTTGGAAGCGCTGCTTGCCAAACTGCACGAAGAAGGTGTGCAATTCCTTTCAACAGGTGGTACACAACAATTTATTGAATCTTTGGGCTACCCTTGCCAAAAGGTTGAAGAAGTTACAACTTATCCCTCAATTTTGGGCGGCCGTGTAAAGACACTCCATCCCAAAATCTTCGGTGGCATTTTGGGTCGTCGCGAACTTGATGAGGACAAGCAGCAGATGGCACAATACGAAATACCTGAAATTGACCTCGTGATAGTAGACCTCTATCCGTTTGAGCAAACCGTTGCAAGCGGTGCAAGCGAGGCTGATATCATCGAAAAGATTGATATAGGTGGTATTTCACTCATTCGTGCAGGTGCCAAGAATTTCAAGGACGTGGTGATTGTGCCTTCAAAGGCCGAGTATAAGCCATTGCTGGACATCATCAGCAAAAACGGTGCACAAACCACTCTCGAAGATCGTCGTTGGTTCGCAACACGCGCTTTCGGCGTGAGCAGCCATTACGATACCGCAATCCATAATTGGTTTGAAAAATAATAGGACACATGGGTATATTTTCAAAGTTCTTTTCTTTCACGCAGGAGTTGGCCATCGACCTCGGTACTGCTAACACCATCATTATTTCAGATGGTGAAATAGCCGTAAACGAGCCTTCGGTCGTGGCACTCGACACACACAGCGAAAAAATGATTGCTGTGGGCGAGGAAGCCAAGCGCATGTATGAAAAGACAAACAATAAGATACGCGTAATCCGTCCGCTCCGCGATGGTGTGATAGCCGACTTTAATGCTTGCGAGCAGATGATGCGCGGCCTCATCAAAAAGGTACATTCAGGCAAGCGCCTGTTCTCTCCCTCGTTGCGCATGGTTATTGGTGTGCCGAGTGGTTCGACCGAGGTAGAATTGCGTGCTGTGCGCGACTCTGCCGAGCATGCTGGTGGTCGCGACGTATTTTTGCTCTACGAACCTATGGCCGCTGCTATAGGTATAGGCATTGACGTCAATGCGCCTGAGGGCAACATGATTGTCGACATAGGTGGCGGTACCACCGAAATCGCTGTCATATCGTTAGGCGGCATTGTGTCGAACAACTCTATCAAAATGGCTGGTGACGACTTTACCAGCGATATTCAAGAGTACATGAGCCGTCAGCACAATGTGCGTGTGAGCGAACGTATGGCTGAGCGTATCAAAATAAATGTAGGCGCAGCTTTGACCGACCTGCCAAATCCGCCAAAGGATTATTTGATACATGGTCCAAACCGTATTACAACCATGCCGATGGAGGTGCCCGTATGCTATCAGGAAATAGCACACTGCCTCGAAACTTCTATTGCCAAGATAGAGCAGGCCGTTGTAAACGCATTGGCCAACACACCGCCCGAACTCTATGCCGACATTGTTAAGAATGGTATCTATCTGACTGGTGGTGGTGCCTTGCTTCGTGGCTTGGACAAGCGCTTGAGCGATAAGATTAACATTCCGTTCCATGTGGCAGAAGACCCCTTGCTCTGTGTGGCCAAGGGCACAGGCATTGCATTGAAGAATGTGGAGAACTTCACATTCTTGATGCGTTAATGAAAACAAGACGGCAGTAATGCTGCAGCGCATGCGGTGTAGCTATGCTGATGCATAATTATATAATAAAAGGACGAGTGGCCTCACCCTCTCGGTCCCCATCTCCAAGGGGAGGGGGTAGCCGAGTGGGTGAGGCCCGCGTTTTATGACGGCATGGCATGCGTGCTTGCACCCCTTGCGGGCACAAGGTTACGCGCCAACTTGTTCTGTCTCATTTCTACAACTTCATTAAGTGAGTGCCCCCCCCTCTCTCCAGAAAAAAGGCACTTGTTTATATCTATAATAAATTATATGAGTGAAAGTAACGGCAAGGGCGGTTTGGTCGACTTTGTTGGGAAATACAATTTCTATCTGCTGTTTATCGTGCTTGAGGCAGCAAGCCTTACATTATTGTTCAAGTTCAACAGCTATCAGGGCAGTGTATGGTTCAGCGCAGCCAATTCGGTGGTGAGCCGCATCAACGGGGCTTATACCGACATGGTAAGTTTCTTCCAACTCAAGGAAGTTAACAGCCAGCTTACTGCGCAAAACATAGCCCTTCAGCGTGAAACCGACAATTTGCGCCAGGCTTTGATAACAGTTACAAAGGACACGACACTGACCGAGAAGTTGATGCGCGACAAACTTGCGGGCTACAACCTGATGCCAGCCACCGTGGTGTCGAACAGTGCCGAGCGCACCAACAACTATATTGTGATAGACCGTGGCACACTCGATGGCGTACGACCCGAAATGGGAGTCGTTGGTGGTGGTGGCGTAGTAGGTATAGTTTACCTTACGGGGCCGCACCATTCGCTGGTGATACCCGTCACCAACCGCAAGTCGAGCATCAGTTGCCGTGTGCGTGGCCAGAACTATTTTGGCTACTTGCAGTGGGACGGCTCAAGCATGCTAAGTGCTTATCTTGACGATGTGCCCCGTTATGCCAAGGTCAAAGTCGGGCAGGCCGTCGAGACGAGTGGTTACTCAGCTGTATTCCCGCCGGGCATATTTGTGGGCAGAGTGCGTGCCATAAGCAACTCTGCCGACGGGCAGTCATACCGATTAGACGTAACACTCGGCACAAACTTTGCCAACTTGCGCGATGTGTTGGTCGTGACAACCCCCTACAAGGCCGAAATAGACACCTTACAGGTGCATGCTTTACAGGTTGACGATGCTGCGCAAGCCGGCAAGTAGTCATATCAGAGCAGCGAAAGTGCTTCGAGGCCCTCTCCACATATCATCAACAAAAACTTAAAACATACGTAACTGTGTTTCAAACCTTTATATCGCGCATAGTGTGGTTCGTCATGCTATTGTTGTTGCAAGCATTAGTGTTCAACCATGTACACATATTTGGCTATGCCACCCCTATGCCATACATTTACTTTCTGCTCATTTTGCCAAGCGTCACACCGCGTTGGCTGTATGTGCTTTTAGGCTTTTTGCTTGGCCTGAGTGTCGACCTCTTCACTAACACCCCGGGTATGGCAGCTGGTGCCCTGTGCCTTTCAGGGTTGGTAACGCCATGGTTGCTCAAGGCCTTTGCGCCCAAAGATGATAACGACAGCTTTGTGCCATCGCATAAAATTATGGAGTGGAGTTCATTTATGAAATACGTGTTCTTCAGTGTACTGATTTACTGCGTAGCCTTCTTTGTGCTCGAGGCCTTCTCCTTCTTCGATTGGCAGATATTGCTCATCAACATTGCAGGTAGCACGCTTTTGACCACATTATTCATTGTGGCTATGGAGCTGATACGAACAAAATAGTACATTATATTGAGAGTGGGTTTAGATGGTTGGAGTGCCATGTGCAAGCATTGCAAAGTTCAATCCTCTAAATCCCTTTTGTTATACAAATACATAATGAGAACCTCCAATAACTTCGAAATACGCAAGTTCGTCATCGGAGGCGTGGCCATAGGCATAATCCTTATTTACATGATCAGACTCTTCACACTGCAGTTGTGGAGTGACGATTACAAGAAGAATGCCGACTCCAACGCCTTCCGCAAGGACATACAATACCCCTCGCGCGGACTGATACTCGACCGCAAGGGCCGGTTGCTCGTCTACAACGAACCATCGTATAACATAATGGTTGTGATGAACGACCAACGGGGCGTCGACACACTCGACTTTTGCCAGACAATAGGCATCACCAAGGAGTACTACATCAAACGCATGGCCGACATTAAAGACCCGGCCAAAAATCCTGGCTACTCGCGCTACACCCCACAGTTGTTCATGGCCCAAATTCCCGCCCAGGAATTTTCGCTCTTCCGCGAAAAGCTGTTCCGCTTCAAGGGTTTCAGCGTCGAGAAACGCACAACCCGGCAGTACACCAGCAACATAGGCGCCCATCTGCTTGGCGATGTGGGCGAAATCAGCGAGCGTGAGCTTGAAAAAGACTCTACCAAATACTACGCCTCGGGCGACTACATAGGCAAACTCGGCGTGGAGCGTGCATACGAAACGCAGCTGCGCGGCGAAAAAGGCATGCGCATCATGTTGCGCGACGTACACGGCCGCACACAAGGCCATTACCAAAATGGCAAATACGACAAAAAGGCACAACCCGGCAAAAATATCACCCTTGGCATAGACAAGGACCTGCAAACCCTTGCCGAGCGATTGCTCGAGGGGAAAAAAGGCGCCATCGTAGCCATTGAGCCTTCCACCGGCGAGGTGCTTTGCATGGCATCAGCCCCCACCTACGACCCACGAACAATGATAGGCCGCGACCGTGGCAAAAACCACATGCTGCTCGAAAAAGACCCCAAGCGCCCCTTGCTCAACCGTGCCATAATGGGTACCTACCCGCCAGGTTCTACATTCAAAATTACACAAGCACTCACCGGACTGCAAGAGGGGTCCATCGACACCCATATCGCATTCCCCTGCCACCACGGATTTAACTACAAGGGCTTGCACGTAGGCTGCCACGGACACGCCTCACCCATCAATCTTGTGCCGGCCATCGGTACATCGTGCAACTCCTACTTCTGTTGGAACCTCTTCCGTTTGCTCAGCAACAAGCGCAAATACGGGTCAGTGCAAAAGGCCATGACCGTGTGGAAAGATTACATGGTGCGCATGGGCTATGGCTACAAACTTGGCATCGACCTACCTGGCGAAAAGCGTGGTATGATACCCAATGCACAATATTACGACAAGGCATACAAAGGCTCATGGAACGGCCTCACCGTCATATCCATAGCCATAGGGCAGGGCGAGGTAACGGCCACCCCGTTGCAAATATGCAATTTGGCAGCCACCGTAGCCAACCGCGGTTACTTCTACACCCCCCATGTGGTGCACGCCATACAAAATGGCAGCATCGACCCCATTTACCGTACAAAGCATTACACAGGCGTCGACCGCAGGTGGTACGAATACTGTGTGGCGGGCATGCGCAAGGCTGTGCTCGACGGCACATGTCGCGCCGCCAATTTACCGGGCTACGAAGTGTGCGGCAAGACTGGTACGGCGCAAAACCGTGGTCACGACCACTCCGTGTTTATGGGTTTTGCCCCGATGTCGAACCCTCGCATTGCCGTTTCGGTATATGTTGAGAATGGTGGTTTTGGCAATGTGTATGGTGTGCCAATAGGCGCCCTCATTATGGAGCAATACCTCAATGGCCACTTGTCAAAGTCATCTGAAATTAAAGCACAACATTTTCAAAACATGCACATAAAGTATGGTGATTGACCCCATGCTTGGCATTAGCTGAAACACTTCTCTTATGTTAAACGAAAACGAAAAATACCCGCTCTTCAACATCGACTGGGTTGTGCTCTCACTCTACCTCATACTCCTGGTGTGCGGTTGGTTCAGCATTTGCGGAGCCAGTCACGAGTTGGGCGACACCAACTTCTTTGAGTGGAGCACACGCACCGGCAAGCAGCTCGTGTGGATAGCCTGCGCGTTAGCCTTGGGCTTCGTCATCATGATGACGTCCGACCGCTATTACGACACCCTGGCCGGTTTCTTTTATTGGCTCATGATGCTCGTGCTGCTCGTCACACCATTCATAGCCAAGGACATCAAAGGCTCGCGCTCGTGGGTGAGTTTGGGCTTTTGCAACATACAGCCAGCCGAGTTTGCCAAGTGCGCCACGGCCTTGGCGGTGGCCAAACTTATTGATGAGTATGGCTTTACCCTCGACAAGATGCGCAACTTCTTCAAGGCCGCAGGCCTCGTGCTGTTGCCCATGGTGCTTATTGTCTTGCAGCGCGAAACGGGGTCGGCACTGGTCTACCTGGCTTTCTTCCTTATGTTCTACCGCGAGGGCATGCCCGGCAGCATACTCTTTATAGCTGTTGCCGCGGTAGTCTATTTCGTTGTAGGCATACGCTTTGGCACCACCGAGCTGCCTGGCACACTCTCGTCGGTAGGCGAGTTCGTTGTGCTCACCCTAATATGGCTGTTCACCATAGGCATGTTGCGCGTTTACGTCCCCAGCAACAGGTCAGCCCACCTATTCACTCTGGTGGGTGCGGGTGCCATAATATTGTCACTACTCGTGTCGGAGTTTATAATCCCCTTCGACATATCGTGGGTGCTGCTCGCCCTGTGCATCTTCATGGCCGGCTATTTGGCATGGCAGTCGTTAGGCCAGCGTGTCAACACCTGTCTGCTCATAGCCGTATTCACACTGGGCAGCACGGCCTTCCTATACACTGCAGACTTTGCCCTCAACAATGTGCTTGAGCCCCACCAGCGCGTGCGCATACAAGTGTTGCTTGGTATGAACGAGGACAACCGTGATGCAGGCTACAACGTAAACCAGAGCAAAATAGCCATAGGCTCGGGCGGACTCGAAGGCAAGGGCTTTATGAATGGTACACAAACCAAACTCAAGTATGTGCCCGAGCAAGACACCGACTTCATCTTCTGCACCGTGGGCGAGGAACAAGGTTTCTTAGGCTCTGCCGGTGTGCTCCTGCTCTTTTTGTGCATGATATTGCGACTGATATATCTCAGTGAGCGGCAGGTCACAACCTTTGCCCGTGTCTACGGCTATTCTGTCACCAGCATACTATTATTTCATGTGTTCATCAATGTAGGTATGGTTATGGGCGTCACGCCAGTTATTGGCATACCATTGCCTTTCTTCAGTTACGGCGGCTCATCATTGTGGGGCTTCACCCTCATGCTCTTCATATTCCTGCGCATGGACGCCAGCCGCAAGCGTCCCATACTTGGTGCGTGATGAGTTATGCAGAACTTTAATACAGATCGAACACAAACATATAATCGAAAATGAATTACAACAAATATCCCCAATCACCCAACCGCTGGCGCGCGGTATCCATTGTATTGTTTTGCCTGCTCGTAGTGATTGGCATTATTTATATGAAACATTCGTCGGGCGAGCAAAAGCTCCTCGTGCCTTCAGGCACCTCCGACACCGCCCACCAAGTAGCTGTGCCCGACACCACCATAGCCCCCGAGCTCATGCCGCAAACCTCCGACACGGTGCAGCCCACACAGTTGCCCGACACCATTTTGGGGCGCGACACCCGCAGCCCCTACGAGGCCGGTTACGACGATGGCTATGCAGCCGGTTGTGACGATGGTGCTGCCAAGGCCGACCATGCCACCTACGACGAGACCAACAATTTTGCCACCAAGCCAGAGCAGCAAAATTACGTGCGCGGCTACCGCGAAGGATATGCCAAGGGCTACGACAACGGCCGCCAGGGCAAGCAATTCAATATTTGAACATCTGCTTAAAAACACATTACTCATGTTCCGGATTTAGCCCGCACTTTCAATCAGCGAAACTTCAGTCAATATAGTGTTCTCTACCTTTTTTGCGGCTTAAATCGAGAACTTTCTCCTTATCTGACAAATTTGTAACCCGACCGTACAACGGCTGTACGAAAAAATGATTACTTTTGCTCATGGTTGTTTTATTTGTTTAGTAGCATCAAAATAACCAAGAAGGGCTGACTCCAGCAAATGGAATCAGCCCTGTCTTTTTTGCAAGTCTCAACTTTTATCGGAACACCAATAGTTCCAAATAACAGCAATGGATAAACTCAGAATGCAGAGCACCAATGGGGTGCAAGAGAATATTGTAAAGATTCAGTCGCTCTTTCCCGACTGTGTGACAGAGACGATTGACGAGCGCACTGGCGAACTTGTGCGCAAGGTGGATTTTGAGAAACTGCAGCAGAACCTCTCGGCTGTTATCATCAGCGGACGTGAGGAACGCTATCAGTTTACTTGGCCCGACAAGAAAAAGGCAATCCTGCTTGCCAACTCCCCCATCAATGCCGCACTGCGTCCCTGCCGTGAGGAGAGCGTAGATTTCGACAACACGCAAAACCTCTACATCGAGGGCGACAACCTCGATGTGCTGAAGTGCCTGAAGGAGACCTATCTCCACAAGGTGAAGATGATTTATATCGACCCTCCTTACAACACGGGCAATGACTTTGTATATGAAGATGACTTTGCGGAGTCCTCAGCCGAATACCTCGCCAACTCCGGGCAGTTTGACGAGCAAGGCAACCGTCTCGTTACCAACACCGAGAGCAACGGTCGCTTCCACACCGACTGGCTCAACATGATTTATCCACGATTGAAAGTGGCAAGGGACTTGCTCACAGATGACGGAGTGATATTTATTTCGATTGATGATAATGAGTATGAAACATTGACTATGTTATGTAACGAGATTTTTGGCGAAACTTGTTTTGTAACAGATATAGCATGGCGTTCAGCGGACTCTTCAAATAATGATGCAAAGCAATTCTCAGCAGATTTCAATCATACACTCGTATATAGCAAAAAGCCATTTTGGCAACCATATAAATTGGCAAGAAGCGAGAAAAATAATGAACACTACAAAAATCCTGACAATGACCCGAGAGGGCCTTGGTTTTCAGGAAACCTTTCATCTCCGCACCCAAGAGCAAATCTTACATTTGATATAGTATCTCCAAATGGGATTGTTATTCATCCTCCCAAAAATGGATGGCGATGGAGTAAAGAAAAAATAGACGAATTTATTGCAAAGAAAGAGATTGTTTTTTCAGATGATCAAACAAGGATTATTAAGAAAACGTTCTTAGCAGACCAAGGTGGTATTGTGCCATCAAATATTTGGTGCGATTTAGAAGAAACTGGACATAATCGAAATGCTAAGTATGAGTTAAAAAAACTCTTCCCAGAATTTTCTACCTACCAATTGTTCAGTACTCCCAAACCGACAAGGTTAATAAATAAGATTCTAAGGATAAGTACAAAAGAAGACGATATTATTCTTGACTTTTTCAGTGGTTCATGTACAACAGCAGATTCTATATTTCAAGTAAACGTTGAAGATGGAGGAAGAAGACGCTTTATTATGGTTCAATTGCAAGAGAGGCGTAACGAGGGCAACGATGTTCCAGACATTTGCTCATTTGGCAAGGAACGCATCCGTCGTGCCGGCAAGAAAATAAAGGAAGAAAGTCCATTGACAACGCAGGGCCTCGACACGGGCTTCCGTGTGTTGAAGTTGGACAGCAGCAACATGGAGAACATCTACTACACGCCCAAGGACATCAGCCAGGCGAACCTGTTCTCATTGGTGGATAACGTGAAGCCCGACCGCACGGCAGAAGACCTGCTCTTTCAAGTGATGCTGGAGTTGGGAGCTACGCTCGACAGCAAGATTGCGACAGAGGTAGTAAGTGGCAAGACCATCTACAATGTGGCAGACGGCTATATCGTGGCTTGTTTTGACAAGGACGTGACCGATGAGGTGGTGACCACCATAGCCAAGATGCATCCCCTCTATGCCGTGCTTCGCGACACCTCTATGGCCACGGACAGCACTGCTACCAACTTTGAGCAACTCTTCAAGACCTATTCCCCCGATACTGTAACCAAGATATTGTAGAAATTATGAAACTGAAATTCAAAATACAGCAATATCAGACAGATGCCGTGGAGAACGTGGTGCGCGTGTTCGACGGACAGCCCAACCTCGGCTTGCTGGAATACAAGACAGACCATGGCAAGGTGTATGTGGAGCAAGGCGGCAAACGTGTGGAGGTGAAAGAGTTTGAGTACGACGAAGAGGACACGGGCTATAAGAACGGTGACATCGTGCTCGACGAGGAGACACTGCTGAAGAACATTCACCACGTACAAACCGAAAGCAACATTCGCCTCTCCAATGACTTGGTGAAGAAACTTGGCCATTGCCAGCTCGACGTGGAAATGGAGACGGGTACGGGAAAGACGTACGTCTATATCAAGACCCTGTTTGAACTGAACAAACGCTACGGCTGGACAAAGTTCATCGTGGTGGTGCCCAGTGTCGCCATACGTGAGGGTGTGAAGAAGAGCTTCGACATCACCGCCGACCACTTCATGGAACTCTACGGCAAGAAGGCACGCTACTTCATCTACAACTCCGACAGCCTCGGCGATATAGACACCTTTTCGCAGAGTGCTGACATCAGCGTGATGATTATCAACACCCAAGCTTTCAACACCTCGCTGAAAGAGGGGGCAAGGAACAAGGCTGCACGTATCATCTATGATAAGCGTGACAACTTCCGTTCGCGTCGCCCTATTGATGTGATTGCTGCCAACCGCCCTATTATCATATTGGACGAACCTCAGAAGATGGGAGGTGCAGCCACACAGACTGCTTTGGCACGCTTTAATCCTCTTTTCACCCTTAACTACTCCGCTACGCACAAGGAGACACACAACCCGGTATATGTGCTTGACGCACTGGATGCCTACAACCAGAAGTTGGTGAAGAAAATAGAGGTGGTGGGCTTTGAACTGAAAAACCTGAAGGGTACGGACGGCTATCTCTACCTCGCCGACATCATTCTCTCGAAAGATAAGGCGCCGCAGGCACGTATGGAGATGGAGATACAGAATAAGGCGGGCAACATCAAGCGCGACTACAAGAACCTTTCGGAGGGTGACGACATCTATTTCCTCTCGGGGCAGATGGAGCAATATCGGGGATATGTGGTGACAGAGATACACGTAGATGCCCTGCACCCCTCACGCAGCAGCGTCACCTTTGGTAACGGCGCTACCTTATATGTAAAGGACGTGGTGGGCAACGTGACCGCCGACCATAAGGCACGCATACAGATACGTGAGACCATAAAGGCGCACCTCCGCAAAGAAGCCGCCCTGTTTAGGCGTGGCATCAAGTGCCTGTCGCTCTTCTTCATCGACGAGGTGGCGAACTACCGCCAATACGACGAGGACGGAAAGCAACTGTTGGGACGCTATGGCGAGATATTTGAGCAAGAGTATATGGCGGAGCTGAACGAACAGCAGAATATGTTCGATCCCGACTATATGTCATACCTTGGCAGCATCGCCGTGAAAGACACCCACACGGGCTATTTCTCCATCGACAAGAAAGGCCGTGCGGTGAACAGCGAGACCAAACGAGGCTCTGACACTGCCGATGACATCTCCGCCTACGACCTTATCCTTAAAAACAAGGAACGTCTGCTGAGTCTCGACGAACCTGTGCGCTTCATCTTCTCCCATTCAGCACTGCGTGAGGGATGGGACAACCCCAATGTGTTCCAAATATGTTCGCTACGCCAGTCGAACAGCATCAGTCAGAAACGGCAGGAGGTGGGACGCGGCTTGCGCTTGTGCGTAGATAGTCGTGGCATAAGGCAGGACAACGACGTGCTGCCCGACGAGGTGCACAAGGTAAACCGGCTGACGGTGATAGCGAGTGAGGGCTATGCCTCATTCGTCAGCGACCTGCAGAAAGACATTCGTGCCGACTTGTACGATCGTCCGTTACGTGCTGACATGGAGTTCTTCACGGGCAAGATATTCAGCCTGCCCGACGGAACGAAGCACACCGTGACCACCGCCGAGGCGCAGGACATCTATTTCCAGTTGCGCATGAACGGCTATATCACCAAGAGCGGCGAGGTGACGGAACTGTTCCACACCGACCTGCAAGGCGGTACGTTGAAGTCGTTGGGCGATGACCTGCAATCCTATACCGAACAGGTCTATAAGCGAGTACAGAGCATCTTCGACCCGAAGGTGCTCGAAGACATGATTGACAACGGCAGTAAACCGCGGACCCCGGAGAACAAACTCAATGACAACTTTGCCAAAAAAGAGTTTCAGGAACTGTGGCACCGCATCAATCACAAGTATGCCTACACGGTGCATTTCGACAGCGGGGAACTTATCAGCAAAGCAGTGGCAGCCATCGACAGGGAGCTGAACGTAGCACGACTGAGCTATGTTGTGACAAGAGGAGAACAGAAAGACCGGCTCACACACGACGACATGGAACTTGGCAATATGCTCCATAAGGATACTGCCGACTACAATGTGATGCACACCGATATGGTGAGTACGGTGAAGTATGACTTGCTGGGCAAGATAGGTGCCAACACCAAACTGACTCGCAAGACGGTAGCCACCATCTTGTCGAAGATAAGTCCGCAGAAATTCAATCTCTACAAGATGAATCCTGAGGAATTTATCCGCAAAGTGTCTCGTCTTATTATGGAACAAAAAGCCACCATCATTGTCGATCATATCAGCTACAACCAGGTAGATGGCGAATACTCCAGCGACATCTTCACCCAGGAGAAACACACCTCCATGGACAAGGCTTACGAGGGCAAGAAGAGTATTGTCGATTATGTATTCACCGACGGTAATGCCGCAGAGAGTGTGGAGCGCACGTTCGTACAGCGTCTTGACACAGCCAAGGAAGTGGTAGTGTATGCTAAATTGCCCAAGGGCTTCCATATACCCACACCCGTAGGCAACTATTCACCCGACTGGGCGATAGCTTTTCAAGAGGGGTCTGTAAAACACGTTTATTTCGTTGCTGAGACAAAAGGCAGCATGTCTTCACTGGATTTGCGTGGAATAGAGAAAGGAAAGATTGACTGCGCAAAAAAACTTTTCGACCAATTGTCAACGTCACAGATCAAGTATGGCAAGGTGGACAGCTTCGATGAGCTGATGAATGCTGTGATTGGTGAGTAGTAATAAAGTGACTGAAGTTTCGGATTTAGACGGGTACGGCCTAAATCCGAAACTTCAGTTATTTTATGGCTCCTATATAACAAAGTTCAAATATCATCTTTGTTATTATCTCAACTTGTTTGCCATTCTGGCAAAGGGAATTGCCCGGTAAATCATATTCCGCATTTTGTCTGCACTCTGCACTTTTGTCTACACTCGTGCTGATTATCAATGAGTTACGGCGTGTAGACAGAGCAAAATTCTGTCTGCACTGTTGCCTACACTCATAGCAGGTGGCTGTGTGCACTTGCTGCATCAGGGGAGCATCGGTCGGGCATAGGGAGGGCGGATATCCAATTGCTCCGACACGTTTAACGCCCTCCCTGTGCCGAAAGCCCCGTTGGCACGGCCCGTGTGATGCTTGCGCATGTAAGCTTGTGCAGATAGTGTAGGCAGTGTAGATAAAAAGTGCAGAGTGCAGACGGTAGTGCATACAAAAAACAAGTTTGTCTACACTCCGTAACTCATTGATAATCAGTATGAGTGTAGACAAAAGTGCAGAGTGCAGACAATTTGCCAAAAAAGTGCTGTGAGGGGGCGTGTAGGGTGTTTGTTATGGGTGCGTTAGCTTTGCCGCTTACGTGTTCAAGGCAGATATTTATATGCCGGGTAACATTTAACCGGACGGCGATTATGCCAAATCAGTGTAATTGGGAATATCCTGCAAGTATTCCACTTTCATGCTTTGATAGTTAACATGGCAACAATAGTGTTTGATGCCATTGCTCACAATCAAATAGTCAGCCCTTAACACACTGTTGTAAGCATATATTTGCTGAAATACGTGCTGTGTGATGGCAATGTGTGGCGCTTTATATTCAATTATAACGCGAGGCGCTCCCCCCGTGCGGTGATATAGCACACTGTCGCAGCGGCGTGCTACGCCCCCCACGTTGATGGTCACCTCATTGGCCAGCAATGCGGCCGGGTAGCCCTTATGTTCCACCAGGTAATGCGTAAAGTGTTGCCGCACCCACTCCTCGGGCGTGAGCCGCAAGTAGCAGTGGCGCAAAAAATCATATATGGCAGGTTGCCCGTTGCGGTTGCTGAGTTTCACCTCGTAGGCGGGTAGGTTGAGTGATTGCATGATGCGTGATTATAGTAAGGGTATTTTTAACATGATAAGTAGCGTGTTGCATACTTACTTGTTAACCTGTCAACTTGTTAACCCGAAATTCCGCCAACAGGTTTAGTCGTATTGAAGTTGTATCGGAGCGCGTCGGCCGAAGGGGTTGGCAGCAGCCCGCGAGTGGGGTAACGTAGATGCGTTGTTGCTTACATATTGTTATGGCATAATATTTTGTAAGGCAAAGGGTTGGCTTGTGTGACTATTCGTTATCCCGCAATCCGCTATCTCGCTATTCCACTATCCCGTTATTCCGTTATTTCTACAGACTGTCAACGGATAGTTGATAGAGTGCTCTCCTTATATGTGGGGACGGCGATTGCTAATTTCGGCATTTCTTGAGATATGGGCAAGTGTTTGTGCTAAAATAGTGGGCAGAGTTGGTTGACAGATTTGCTGACAAGTTAACGGACAGACGGGGTAACTAATTCTGCCAACGGGTTAGCTAAGAACAAAATATTACTTACCTTTGTGTGCTCCAATCTGGGGCAGAAAAGTCGATTCGATGTGAAAATGACACTTACTGATTGTATAAAATAACTTTGAACACCTACTTAAAATGGCTGGAGGATACACCGGATTTAAGAAGAAGGCAACAGGCCCGACCTACGAGCAAATTGTGCGCGATGTGCAGGCAGGCAACCTTAAACCCATTTATTACTTGATGGGGCAGGAGAGCTATTACATTGACCATGTGGCAGACTTCATAGTTAATGCTGTGCTGAAACCTGAAGAGCGTGATTTCAACTTGATGACTTTCTTCGGGGCTGAGGCTGATATTGATAATATCATTACCGTAGCACAGGCATTTCCCATGGCAGCGCAGCATCTCGTGATAGTGGTGAAGGAGGCGCAAAACTTGAAGCATATTGAGCATTTGGAGTATTATTTGCGCAAAATTCAACCCAGTACGATACTCGTATTTTGTCATAAAAATGGAACGCTCGACCGCCGTACAAAGGTGGCAACCCTTATAAATAAAGAGGGCGTGCTGTTTGAATCGGCCAAACTGCGCGACGCACAGTTGCCGCCATTTGTTCGTGCGTATTTGCAGCGTAAAAGGGTGGTGCCACAGGTGGGGGTTCCCGAGCTGATGAGCGAGTATGTGGGGGCAGATCTTAATCGCATGGCTTCGGAGCTTGACAAACTGGTGTTGTCGCTGCCCGAGGGCGAAAAGCAGATAAGCATAGAATTGGTGCAAAGGCATATCGGCATATCTAAGAATTATAACATCTTTGAACTGCAGGACGCCATAGGATGCAAGGACGTGCTAAAGGTGAATAGAATTGTGAAATATTTTGACGAAAATGAGAAAGATAACCCCATTCAGCGCACACTGGCTTCGCTGTTCAAATATTTTGCAAATTTGATGGTGGCCTTTTATGCTCCAACCAAAACGAAGCAAGGTATTGCCACTTGGCTTGGCTTAACCGAGTGGCAGGTTGAGAAAAATGTGTTGCCTGCCATGCGTAGCTATTCGGGAGTGAAGGTGATGCAAATCCTGGCCGAAATACGACGGACCGATGCGCGGTCGAAAGGGGCAGAAGGATCGCATACGTCGAATGGTGACTTGATGAAGGAGTTAATATATTTTATACTACACTAACAAGCAGTAGTTCTTGAAATGAAAGCTTGTCAGGGCGGCAGTTGTGGGATTAAATGTTCCATGGCTGCCGCCCTGTTTTGTGTGTATGCAGCAGGGGGTAGGGTAGGAACGTGTCTGCTAAAGCGTGGGCATGTGTGCTTGGCGGTAAGGGAAGAGGGGAGGGGACTTCTATAAGTATGGGAGATTTTTCTTGTCAGTAGGGCCTCGGGGGCAGCTGAAAACATGAGATGTTGGAATGAGTCCTATAATTGTTCTGTTTTTCAATATGCCTGATTTCCCAGATTGCGCCCGATTTGCGCACGTGGTGTAGAGTGGGCTATGGTGATGGTGCTTTTCAATATTTTTGAAGGAGTATAATCAGGTTCTGCGCACCAGAAAAACAAATACCAAACTATGCCAAATTGGGCATTCAAACGGTCTGTTTATGGTATGGCGTGCGGACACATTACGTAGAAAATGTAAATTTTGACCATTTGAGCGAGAGAAAAGGCTCGTTTTGCGCTCAAAAAACGCGCTAATGATGTAATTTGTAATATACGCATAGCAATATACGTTGCCCATTAACCTAAATGGAATGATGCGTTGTATGGTCAAAAATACGTGTAACTCATTGTAAATCAAGTGTTTGTGTTGAAATTGACTCGCTGTGGTTGCGTCAAAACTGCAAAAATGGCCATTGGTGCGGATATGGAAATATGGTGGATTTCTTGGCTTTGTTTGTGTTCGATGATTTACATTAAACCAAAATTAGTATTTATCTGTGTAGATGTAATTTGTAAACATTTGTAATGTAAACCGCAAAGCAAAATATTTAGTTTTGTAGGTGTGTTCGATTTTTCGTTTGTTACAATCATAAATATATACGTCTATAAACATCAGAATGTAAAGTGGTTTTGTGGATTTATAAAAATGCAAGTCTTTACTTTAAGTGCAACATGCTGAAAACCAATAAAAACACGCATATGCTTTCGAAACGCTTGATTAAATAGAAGTGATTTGTTGCATGTATAGTATATTGCCAGCTATATTTAAGCCATGCCTGTGCGAAATCTGTTGTAAACCAATTAGTTATGAAAAAATGCGATAGAATTACTTTAGCTTGCTAAATAGTGCGTGGTGTGTTCTTGATATTACAATGTAAAACACAATATTAAGGTGTAAATTTGCAGATATAGTAACGTGAATAAAGAATAGTGTAATGTAAATTGACGATTGTGCACCAGATCTGTTGCTTAATTGACCCTTATTTTTTATCTTTGTAAATGAATTAGTTGAAGCGAGTGTGATGCCAACGCTTCTGCACACCATGTTAGATAAGCCATTTCGGGCCTCAAGGCTTGATGGCGGGTGCCGATTTGCTAAGTATGAATTTTGGACCGCAAGTAGGCTTGCTAAGTCATTGTGCTTGTGCCTCCTCCTTCACCTGGCTTTGAGTCCTTGCTCGGAGGTGTGTTTTGCAATGCATAAAAAATGTGGCGCAATATTGTTCAATTTTTCAGACACCGAAATGGTTAATTGTACAGCTAAAGTCTAAAACTTCGAGGTAGATAAGCCGGGACCTCGCTCCATGTAACGATTAAACACATTATATATATGAACGAAACAATGATTGAACGCATAAGATCTATTATGGATTATGCCAAATTGTCGCAACAGGATTTTGCAGCTCGTCTTGGTATTTCACCTGCATCATTGTCAAGCATACTGACAGGGCGCACCAATCCAACGAACAAACACGTAATGGGAGTGCATGTAGCATTTCCCGAAATAAATGTTAATTGGTTGATGTTTGGCGAGGGCGAGATGTTGGTAAATGGTGCCCCAAGTCATACCCTGTCTGGTGACGAGGATGGGGCGTTGGACACAGCGAGCGAAATTGTTCAACTTGAGTCTGCTACCTCTAATGTCGAAGGGGTGTCAAGTACTGATGCACCCTTTGCGATGGCTCCTGATGTGGTTGACGTGCATAATCGTGCCGCAGTAGAACCTCGTGCGGGTATCGTTTCTCCTCGTCGCGAGCAGCGTATCCCCTCTCGCGGTAATGGCAATATGGCTACAATGGGTATAAATATTGACAAAGATGAGCGTAAAATAAAAGAGATTCGTGTGTTTTACAGCAATGGCACTTATGAATCGTTTGTACCATCAAATAAATAATGGGTATGTGACCTGTTGGGTACTGCTTACGTGTGCGGAGAAATGGATAGCGGTGTAAGGAATATGACAGGTGATATTATGCAGAAAAGAAAGATGAACACCTATATACAAATGTGTCGTGCGTGTGGCTTTTTTACAGGTGCGTGTCTGCTTGCCACAGCCCTCTCGGCCATGGCGTGTAAACAAGCAAATAAGTCTGGCGAGGAGACTTGTCGTGTTGCAAAAGTAATTGTTCGCACTCCGTGTGATTTGTCAATAGAAAGTCAAATAAAACTGCTGCGCCAATGGCGTGCTGGCTGCGAGGTAAGTGAGGCGGCAGTGCAGGCCTATGGTTTGCAGAAATGCTTTGAGGCGTGTGCAGTTGACAGCATGGTGGCCAAGCGTATGTCGGGGTTGTCGTATAAGGCCGACTGTCCCATTCCATTGTCGAGTTTGCGCTACCTGCGTTTGTTGCATTATAATGGCAATGGCAAGCCGCAAATTGGTGAGATGGTTTGCCATCAGTCTGTGGCAAATGATTTAGTTTCTATTTTCAAACAGTTGTATGAAGCGCACTATCCTATAGAACGCATGGTGCTGATTGACAATTATGGAGCCGACGATGAGCGGTCTATGTCGGCCAACAATACGGCCTGCTTCAATTACCGCCGTGTGGCAGGCTCGTCAAAACTGTCAAACCATAGTTGGGGGCGAGCGGTCGATGTTAATCCGCTTTACAACCCATATGTGTGGCACCGTAAGGATGGCACCCTGGTGGTAAGTCCGGCTAAGGGACGGCCCTATGCCAACAGGCAGCGTAGTTTTAAGTATAAGATAACGACCGATGACCTATGTTATCGTTTGTTCCGTCAGCATGGCTTTGTATGGGGTGGCGCATGGAAGCATCGCAAAGATTTTCAGCATTTTGAAAAACGTGTTCAATGAAAAGTGCAGCGCAAATATTTACGCAGCCGTATCATTCGCCATGTGGCGAGATGGTACTTGGCGATTATGCAGGCAAGTTATGCTTGTGCGATTGGGCTAATGGCAAGCATCGTCGGCGTAACGACCAGCGCATACAGCACTTCTTTAATGCGCGTTATGTTTGTGAAAGCACCCCGTTGCTTCAAGCAACAGCCAAAGAGCTTGACGCTTGGTTTGCGGGTGCCCTTGTACAGTTTAATTTGCCTTTGGCCATGGCCGGCACACCATTTCAGCAACGTGTGTGGAGCGCGCTGCTTGCCACTCCGTATGGTCAGACTACCTCATATACAGATGTGGCGCGTGCAGCGGGTTGCTCCAATGGCGTGCGTGCAGTAGCACAGGCCATTGGAGCTAATTCCATTTGTATTATAGTGCCGTGTCATCGTGTTATCGGATTGGACGGCACGCTGACGGGATTTGCTGCAGGGGTTAGTACAAAACGTTTTCTCTTACGCATTGAAGGTGTTGATGTGTAGTTGTTGCTTTTATAATTCGTGTGCTAATCGTCTGCTACGTATTCAGCCTTAGTCTGTTGTATTGTTGGCGTAGGCTTGCAGTGCTTTTCCGTCGCCGCGCTCAAAGGCATCTTGCCGCTTGAGGCGTGCCTGCTCCAGCCGGCGGTTGATGTCGTCGAGCTTGCGTTGTGCCTGCTCCGAGTTGATGGTGAGGGTTATGGTTTTAATGTCGTTGTTATTCATAAAAAAAGCGTGTTACTTTTGGTGTGTGATGATCCAAAAGTAACACGGCTTAACCGGGTGCTAAAAGACACGCGGCACGGTTATGTGTGCTTTTTGATGTAGGCTTCCCTTTTTGAGTAGTTGTGCGGCCCGGGGTATTTCTCATAGGCTTGGCTTTCAATGCTCCTATATAGTCGTTTGCTCTCCTTCTTTTGCTTTTTCTCCCGTCGGTAGTCCTCCACAAAGTCGCGCCACTCATCGGGCGTCATTTCAATACCTTTAATGATACCTATCACGAAAGCGCAGAGAAAGAAACATATAATGAATGCAACTAATAACCAGAAAATGATGAACATGCTGCGTAGTGTGTATATAATGTGTTTATATTCTTTTTGCAAAGATATGGCTTTAATCACTTCCGCGCAACAAACTGGGGGCTTAAAGTGCCCAATGGTCACCCCCTCTCTCGCTCCGTCAGCGTGTCGAAGGCACCGCTGAACTCGTCGCCCATGATGCGCGCCATGTGGTTTTTGAGCACCTCGATGCTGATGTACCACGACTTGTTGAACCACGGCCTGCGCTTTCATGAAAATAGCCCCTGGGGGTTGTGTTAAAACTCCCAGGGGCTATTGTGGGTTCAGCAGCCAAATAGTAGAAACAGTAATTGTATTTAGTTATCTATGCTGCGCAAAGTTCTGACAGCAGATTAGGACGTTTAATTTCCTATCAGACTTTCAACTTCGTTTGTGGTTAATCCGGTAGCAATTGCTATGGTATTGGTGTCTGCACCAATAGCCAAAAGTCTTTTTGCTGTTTCAATCTTTTCCTTTTGTGCGCCTTCTGCTCTGCCTTCTGCTATACCTTCAGCTCTACCTTCGGCTATACCTTGTGCTCTGCCTTCAGCTCTGCCTTCCGCCAGCCCGTCTAATTTAGCACCTTCAAGCACTGATAGTGTATCGCGGTATTTTCTCAATCCCACGTCATATTTCATACGCTCTTGTCTTGAAAGAGAAGCAACGTCGGCAATTTGCTCCAGTTTTTTGAACACGGCGCTTTTTGCAGCCCATGGCAATCTTGTTAATGTCTCCATGTTTTTCAGAACGTAAATCCATTTATCAAAGTTTGTTTCACACTCATTTGCCTCCATCTTGAATAAAGGCAACTGCATAAATGTCATTCTAATTTTGTCTGAGAAGATTTCATTGCTTTTTAAGTCGGCCAGTCCCACATCGGTTCTGAACTCCTTCTTAAAATCCATCGGACAGAAATTCAAGAAAGCAACAAGATACACAGCATCTATTTTGTATTTCCAATCAGACCCTTTCTCGCCTTGCCTTGCAATGGCTTCGGAGACATAATATATGCTCCGGTTTTTGAAATAAGGCTGAGACTTGTTCTGCATTTCAACAATGATATTCTCATTCTTGTCGGTTTCGCAATATATGTCGTATATGAGCGATCGGTCATCTTCAAATAGGGCCGGCTGCTCCTTGTCAAGGAATGTGATGCTTGTGATGTGTTCCTTGCCGAGCAGCAGGCTGTTCAGAAAATCAATAATCAGAGGTTTGGATACCTCTTGTCCGAAGATTCTCTTGAAACCGATATCAGTGAAGGGGTTGATGAATCTTGCCATAAGTATTTCCTTGTATATTATATTTGCAAAGGTAATGTTTTTTCTTAATATTCTTTGTATAGGGGAGCAAGATGTAGCGGGCGACCAATATTCTTAATCGCGTTTAGTGTAATTTTCGGAATACCAAACTGTCCATGTCTGAGCACAGAATGAGCGAACTTGAATTGATGCGCACAATGCGAAATTTGGCCTCGTGGCCTCTGATGCCTACACTTTCTAATGAAATGTTGGGGTCGGTAATGGGAATATCGTGATCGTAAAGGTGGGCATAGGGGCTATACACAGCCAATTTGTCGCCCTCATAGTTAAAGCGGGCAAAGGTTTTGTTAGTTTGTCCGTTATGTGCCAGGGCAGAGGTTATTTGTAGCAAATCGAGCTGAAAAGACCAGTATATGCGGTCATTAAGCACATACTTCTTCTGTGCCGTATAGTAGGCGTCTGTTGGTGTGGCTTTGCTGTGAATTTCGTGCAGACGCCATCTTCCGTCAATCAGTCCGTTACGGCTCACGTGCGAGCAGGCTGTGATGAGCAGCAGGCCAATCGCTGTGATGGCAAATGTGCTGCATTTGTTATATAATAATGTGTGTAAGTGCATGAGGCTATTTTGTAATCAATCCGTTTTTTGTGATGGTGAGTTGTGCACCGGTGTTGTGGCCAATCAAGCTGCCGCGGTCAAGTCCAAAAGCCAGTTTGGCGGTCCAGCCACTGGTGTTGATGCGTCCGAGGCGAAGGGGTGACCATGCAGCTTCGAGCAGCAGGCTGTTCAGCGTGCGTGCCTCGGTCCAATCGCTGCTGCAATTGCCCAAGTTACGTTCGTGGGTAATCATGATGCGGTAGTGCAGGCAGGGGAGTGGGTCGCCGCTAAAGCCCAGATGGTGCGCCTTGAAACGTGTGCCAATAAAGCTCAAATTTCGTGTGCCCTTGTAAAGCGGGCTTACGTAGAGCGGGTTGCCAATGGCCATGCCCCAATGTTGCCAGCCCGTGTACAGCCCGTGGTTGTAGTAGTTGTCACGACCGCTCACTTGGTCGGGGATTTCGGGGGTATGGTCGTGGTAGATGGGGCCACTTTGGTCGGTGGTCTTGATGTATTCGTACACAAATTTTCCAAGTATGGGATTTTTTGGCAAGTGTGCCTCAAGTCCCCACATGCCGTCGCGCCAGCCATAATTGTAGAACATCTGCGAGTGGTCTTCAAAGTAATGGTCGTAGTAAAGGCTGATCCCCCAGCCGTGTCCGTGGTAGTTGAGGCGGTACACCCAACTGCCTAATGTGTTGCCAAGGGCGTTGCTATAAACACCATCGGTGACATCGGCTCCGCCGCCATAAAGTACGGTGAAAAAGTCTTTCAGATGGTGTCCCGCCTTAATGGGGGTTTGCCTTGCGTTGTATATTGTGCCGCCAAATTGGGTGGCCCATTCAAGTCCGCCTTCGTAGGTGATGGGAAACTTTTGGGCATTTCCAGCTCGCAAATAGAATGCCTTTGTGTGCAGCAATACCTGTGTGGCATAACGGTTTTTGGTGCCTCTGAGATAGTCCTGCATAAAATTGTCGTCGGTCATCAGTCCATACGAGATGTGGCCGCGTATGCCCAACCAATTTCCACGTCCAGAAATATTCCAGTAGCGTGGCAAGGACAGGCGTACGGCAGGCACAGGGTGTGCATTGATGCCCAGCGCTTGCGATCCGCTACTCAGTTCATTGTCTTTAAGTTGCATGGGGTGTTGCTTGGCACCTATGGTGAGGCGCACCAGCCGATAGTCGATGTCGGCATAGAGTTGTTGAACGAAACCGCTGCTCGGATAGTGCGCGCCAACTGCTATGTCGGCCCCATAGCCAAAGCGCCAATGGCAGGCCGAGTCGGCATCAGCCTGGCGTTCGATGGCCATGCGCAAATAGCCGTTCTTGGTGTCTACCGACGACATGCCGTATTTATTGGCTGTGAGCCACAAGGGTGTTTTGTTGTGCGAATAGCTTGCTTGTGCTTCGGCCGTGTAAGTAACGTGTTGACCTGCGCGCTGCAGTGCATTTTGTGCAGAGGCCTGCGGCAGGGTAGCAGCTGCTATGGCAAGCATTGTGCCTATGTGTTTGATTTGCATATATATGATAGGGGTCGTTGTTCTAAATAAGTTTGTGTGTTGATGGTTTGACGGGCGTGGCAAGTGCGTTCTGCGCATATCGAGCAGTGTGTGAATGGAATTTCAACAAACGGTGTTAAATAACTCGTCACTCTGTCCGCCTCGTCAATTCGTTAAGGATTTAACAGCGCGGCAAAATTACGTAAATAAAATGGTATAAACCGCTAAGGCAGGCTTTTACTTGTGCTCTGTTGTAAAATTTGCTAATCAATTTTAGACATAAATGCGGCAAATATGCGGCAAAACTTTAGTATGTGGCACACGAAGCCCGCGCATAGCTTGTGTGGGGGTGATGGTGCGGGGTGGTAAAGTGCACGCAATGTTGCATAAATGTGCATGCTTGTGGCACACAATCGGTTTTTCTCGACATTTTTCCGAACTTTTTCTTACATTTTGTATTGTTGTATCGTATTATTGGTTACATTTGCAAAACAAAATAACAACAAGAGTAGTAAACTGTAAAGCTTCTGCATGATAATGTGTGTTATGCAACAAAGCTAATAAATATCCTGAAAGAGTTATGAAAATACAGTTGCGCAGTGCATTCAGCACCGAAGGACGAAGAATGGCGGGCGCACGTGCCTTGTGGATAGCTACAGGCATGAAGCGTGAGCATTTTGGCAAGCCTATTATTGCCATAGCCAACTCGTTCACCCAGTTTGTACCAGGCCACACCCATCTGCACGAGGCCGGGCAGCTCGTAAAGCAAGAGATTGAAAAACTTGGTTGCTATGCTGCAGAGTTCAACACCATAGCCATTGACGATGGCATAGCCATGGGTCACGATGGCATGCTGTACTCGTTGCCCTCGCGCGACATTATTGCCGACTCTGTAGAATATATGGTGCAGGCACACAAGGCCGATGCGCTGGTGTGCATATCAAACTGCGACAAAATTACACCGGGCATGCTGATGGCGGCCATGCGCTTGAATATACCAACCGTGTTTGTGAGTGGTGGCCCGATGGAGGCCGGCCGCTATCAAGGGCAGAATGTCGACCTTATCACGGCCATGGTGAAGGGAGCTGACACCTCGGTGAGCGATGATGAATTGGCACAAATCGAACAGCGTGCTTGTCCTGGTTGCGGTAGTTGCTCGGGTATGTTTACAGCCAACTCAATGAACTGCCTGACAGAAGCGCTTGGCTTGTCGTTGCCTGGCAATGGCACCATAGTGGCCACACACGTTAACCGCCGCCGCTTGTTTGAAGATGCAGCCAAGCTCATTGTGAGCAATGCCATGAAATATTATGGTGAGGGCGACACCTCGGTGCTGCCGCGCTCAATAGCTACCCGTCAGGCTTTTCTTAATGCCATGACATTGGATATAGCCATGGGCGGCTCTACCAACACCGTGCTCCACTTGTTGGCTGTGGCCAATGAGGCCGGTGTCGACTTCAAAATGCAGGACATTGACCAGTTGAGCCGTCATGTGCCATGCCTTTGTAAATTGTCGCCCAACACGCAGCGCTACTCTGTGCAGGAGTGTAACCGCGCTGGTGGTGTGCTTGGCATATTGGGCGAATTGGCCAAGGGCGATTTGCTCGACTTGACAGCACATCGTGTCAATGGCGCCACGTTGGGCGAGGACGTTAAACATTACAGCATAACAGGTCCCGAGGTTGATGCCGAGGCTGCACGCATATATGGTAGTGCGCCTGGCGGCAAGTTTGCCACCAAAATGGGTGTGCAGGACCGTCAATGGCCGTCGCTTGATGCCGACCGTGCCACAGGTTGCATTCGCGACATGGAACATGCCTATACAAAAGACGGCGGACTGGCCGTGTTGTTTGGCAACATAGCGCTCGATGGCTGTGTGGTGAAAACCGCCGGTGTGGACGAGAGCTTGTGGCACTTTGAAGGACCAGCTCGTGTGTTCGACTCGCAGGACGAGGCTTGCAAGGGCATACTTGGCGGCAAGGTGCAGGCAGGCGATGTAGTAGTTATAACCCACGAGGGGCCAAAGGGCGGACCTGGTATGCAGGAGATGCTCTACCCCACGTCGTACATCAAGAGCCGCCATTTGGGCAAGGCTTGTGCGCTAATAACCGATGGCCGTTTTTCAGGCGGCACGTCAGGTCTGAGCATTGGCCACATATCACCCGAGGCCGCAGCAGGCGGTGCTATTGGCAAGATAATTGATGGCGACATCATTGAGATAGACATACCATCGCGCAGCATATCAGTTCACCTCAGCGATGAGGAACTGGCTGCACGTCCCATGCGCCCCTTACAACGCAAACGTACGGTAAGCAAGGCCTTGAGGGCTTATGCCAGCATGGTGAGCAGTGCCGACAAAGGCGGTGTGCGCGAAATATAAATATAAGAGGATGTTCAAAATAATATTGAACACCAACGACGTTACCTCCTAACGTAAGAAATGTAGGTTGATGGGGGCGAAGGCATACTTGCCTCACGCTACGACCATTAAGCGAACTACCTTAACAGACAACTATGACCGAAAACAAGAATACACAAATTAGTGGTGCTGAAATACTGATGCGTGCCCTCCTCGATGAGGGGGTTACTACATTGTTTGGTTATCCGGGCGGTGCTATCATGCCCGTGTACGATGCCTTGTATGATTATCGCGACCGCTTAAATCACATATTGGTGCGCCACGAACAGGCTGCCGCCCATGCAGCCGAGGGCTATGCCCGTGTAAGCGGGCGCACGGGGGTGTGCCTCGTGACAAGTGGCCCTGGTGCCACTAATACGATAACAGGCATTGCCGATGCCATGATGGACAGTACGCCCATGGTGGTCATCACTGGACAAGTGGGTGCACAGATGCTTGGCACAGATGCCTTTCAGGAATGTGACGTGGTAGACATCACCCAGCCTATTAGCAAATGGGCCTATCAAATTCGCTCGGCCAAGGATGTGGCATGGGCTGTACACCGTGCCTTTTACATTGCAGCAAGCGGACGTCCAGGACCTGTGGTGCTTGACTTTGCCAAGAATGCACAAATCGAAAAGGCCGACTATATGCCAGGCACCATAGACTTTATACGCAGCTACGTGCCCGTGCCGCCAACAGACAAGCAGAGCCTTGCCGAGGCTGCAGCCTTGATTAACGAGGCTAAGCGTCCGCTCGTGTTGGTGGGGCAGGGTGTCGAACTTGGTAATGCTGGCGAGGAACTCCGTGCATTTATCGAGAAGGCAGGTTTGCCCGCAGGCTGCACGCTGTTAGGTTTGTCGGCCTTGCCAACCAATCACCCGCTGAATGTGGGCATGCTTGGCATGCATGGTTCGCTGGGTGCAAACAAAAAGACACAAGAGTGCGACTTGCTCATAGCCGTCGGCATGCGTTTTGACGACCGTATTACAGGCAAGTTAGACACCTATGCCAAACAAGCACGCAAGATACATTTCGATATCGACCCCTCAGAAATAAACAAGAATGTGACGGTTGATGTGGCTGTATTGGGCGACTGTAAAGAGACGCTTCCGGCTGTTACAGCCTTGCTCGAGCAGAAAGCGCATACCGAATGGCGTGAGAGTTTCCGGCAATGGGACTCTAAAGAGCACGAGGTGGTTATAGAACCGCAAATTCATCCTGCCGAAGGCCCATTGCGTATGGGCGAGGTAGTGCGTCGTGTAACCGAACTCAGTCAGGACAAGGCGGTGTTGGTAACCGATGTGGGACAGAACCAAATGATGGCGGCACGCTATTTCCGTTTTACCGAAAAGCGCAGCATCATAACCTCGGGCGGTATGGGTACCATGGGATTTGGATTGCCGGCTGCCATTGGTGCCACATTCGGTGCGCCCGACCGCACTGTGTGCTTGTTCCTTGGCGATGGCGGATTGCAAATGACCATCGAAGAGTTTGGCACCATCATGGAGCAGCATGCCCCGGTTAAAATCATATTGCTCAACAACAATTTCTTGGGCAATGTGCGACAGTGGCAGCAGCTGTTCTTCCGTCACCGCTATTCGTTCACACCCATGATGAACCCTGACTACGAGAAGATAGCAGAGGCTTACAACATACCGGCACTGACCGTCACCGACCGAAGCAAGCTTGATGAGGCTATCAGCCAAATGCTTGCCACCCCCGGCCCCTTCTTGCTGCAAGCCGCAGTGCTTGAAGAGGACAATGTGTTGCCCATGTGCTGTCCGGGACACGATGTAGATGATATGATGCTTGAGGCGTGAAACTTAATAAAAACGACTAAGTAGGTGGTCAAAATTATTTTTACATTGAAAGTGCATTATCGTGGCGCAGATGTTTCCTTCGGGTGAGGGAACATAGCGGGCTATGTGACCGAGGCCGAAGGGAACAGATGCGTCTCGAGAACGTGCTTTCAATGTGAAAATAGCATCTACTAATTGTATAAAATAATTTTGAGCACCTACTTAAAACATCTCTTAATGAAAATATTCAGATTTCTGCCAAACAATATAAATACCGGAGCCACGTTATATAAAGATATGGGCGTTGCTACCATACCCGACACAGCACTGCTCATTCAAAAGCGGCCATTCTTTATTCCCGATTTCACCCAGCAATGTGTGGCACAACTCTGTGTGTGTGCACGCATCAACCGTTTAGGGCGCAGCATCAACGAGCGTTTTGCGCAACGTTATTACAATGCCAACGAAATGTGCTTAGGTGTACACTTCATAGCGCAAGACCTGCTTAAAGAATTGCAGTGCAACAACAAGCCCTGGGATCTTGCCATTGGCTTTGACAATGCCGTTGCAGTAGCCGAAGGCAAGCAAACCATGCCCATGTCAGACAGTCTTAAAGCAACTGTCATGCTGAACGACATGAGCCACTCCACCATGTTCAGCCGCAAACTATTGTGCAACGAATTCGATCATCAGATAGCTCAAATCAGCCAACACTACACCATGAAACAGGGCGATTTGTTACTCATGCCGCTGAACATAGAACTGGTAGAAGTGCACATCGACGACCACGTCAGCCTCTTGCTGAACGACCAGTCACAACTTGCGTTCAACATCAAATAAAGTGATGTCTGCATTTTACAACGAACCCCAACCGCAATGAACATAAAAAAGAACCTCATATTAGCCACCATATCATTAGCCTCGGCCAATGCTTATGCACAAGACTACGTCAAGACGGCACAATTCAACCTTGGCAAATTGTTAGAGACTGACACCATCAGTTTCAGGTTAGAATACCCAGAATACGAAAGGTTGTCCTCTGCATCAGTCAAACAACTGCAAGCCCAAGGATTTGAAGCACAAAATGAGGTGGACTTTCATATTACACGTTCTATCAGTCGTGGCGACGTCATTGCAGATGTCACCTACATACCCGTAGTAAAACGTCACAACGCGTGGTATGCTATAAAAAGCTATACGCTGCAGCCCACCATTCAAGGTCCCAAAGTATCAAGCGCTACACGTCGCATATTCCAAGCCACAACGGATGTATACAAATCTGAGCGCTACGCCAAGCAATCTGTGCTGGCCAAAGGCAAATGGGTTAAAATGTATGTGGACAAGGAAGGCATATACCAACTTACCGACGAGCAGCTCAAAAGTGCAGGATTTGCCGACCCGTCGAAAGTAAAATTATACGGTTATGGCGGACGACTGATACAAGAGAACTTACCCTTCGAAGGCACCGACGCGCTCATAGACGACCTTAACGAAGTACCTCTGTACCGCAGAAACGGATCCGTGCTATTCTTTGCCGAGGGGCTGACCTCATACAAGAGCAACACACAATTCAGCAACAACACCTTTTCAAAACACAGCTACTATTTCCTGACTGAAGCTGAAGGCAACGACAATGCGCCACTACAATTTGGCACACTCGACCAAGCCACATCACAAGCCACTGAAACAAGCATAGTAACAGCGCACGCACTCCTTAACAACGAAACGTGTGTGTGGTATGGCGGCGGACGTAATTTTTACGACAGCAACGACCTGCAGAGCGGACATACATTCAAAATAAAACTCCCTGGCAATATCACCACAAGCGATGTGCAGGTAGTGTACGATGTAACAGGTGCATCAGTAGGGTCGTCATCATACTTCACCATTACAGATGCCGACACCCAAAAACAATATGCCAAACAGAACCTCGGTTCAACAAGCGAGGGAGAAGAGGCACGCGGCTATCACAGCAGTTTCAAAGCGCAATTTGGCACCGAAGCCAAATTAAAGATACAAACACCCGCTGCAGGCAAACTCAACTACCTGTATCTCAGCTACCAGCAAGCCCTGTCGGTAGTCAACACCACTACATTCAGCGGCAACGCGCAAGATCCGGCCACCTTCGTCATAAGCGATGCCGATGCCAACACACGCGTGTGGCAAATTGGCGATGCGCAAAATGTATGCGCCGAACTGCCCGGCCAACTCGAAGGCAGTACCTACAAAGCAACTGCCGCTAAAGGAAACGCGCGTTTTGTTATCGTCGATATTAAAAAGAGCTACGACAGCCCCACCATTGTCGGTTCTGTCGACAACCAAAATTTGCATGCCGACAGCAACATAGACTACATTATTATTGTACCCGCGTCAGGCACACTTACAACCCAAGCCGAACGGCTTGCCGATTTTCACCGAGACAAACAAGGCCTGCGTGTCAAAGTGGTACGTGCCGACCAAATCTACAACGAGTTCTCGTCAGGCACCCCCGATGGCAGTGCCTACCGCCGCTACATAAAGATGCTCTACGACCGGGCAGACAGCATGGCAAATGCGCCACGCTACCTTTTACTCTTCGGTAATTGTGCTTACGACAACCGAATGATTACAACCGAATGGAAAAAGCACAATCCCGACGACTACTTGCTGGCCTACGAACGCAGCGACGAAGAGAACAAAGTTGGTGCCTACGGTATTGGCACCATTCACGACTATGTAACCGACGACTACTACGCCCTGCTCGACGACGGCGAAGGCTACAACATCGCGTCTGAAAAGATCGATCTCGGTGTGGGACGTTTCCTGTGCACAACCGAGGACGAAGCAAAAATCTTGGTCGACCAAACCATAACATACATCACCAACGAGCATGTCGGCCCATGGAAAAACCGCATGTGGGCCATAGCCGATGTTGGCAATAACAACCTCCACATGAGCGATGCACAAAGCGTATGCCAACAAACAGCCCAATCGGCAGACGAGGGCTTTATGGTACGCCGCATATACCCCGATGCCTATAGCGTAGTGAGCGAAGCCAAGGGCAACACCTACCCCGAGGCAACAAGCAAGCTGAAAAGAGCCATGCAACAAGGTGCACTCATATTCAACTACAATGGCCACGGCAGTCCAAAGCGCATTTCCAACTACTTTCTGCTCGATCGCGACGAAATGAGCAGCAATGTGAGCAGCGCGCTGCCTATATGGATTTTTGCTTCATGCGAAATCACCCCCTACGACCAGCAATCCGATGGCGACATGGGGCGCAATGCCATATACAACCAACAAGGGGGTGCCGTTGGCGTACTTTGCGCGTCGCGCTCGGTCTACGCCAACTACAACCGGTCGCTTAACAAAGGCTTTATAAAATATCTGTTTGCAAAGGACGGCAACGGCAAGCGATACACCATTGGCGATGCCCTGCGCTTGACAAAAACCGAACTCGTGTCGAGCAACGGAGGTAACACCATTGGCTACGACAGGAGCATCAACAAAATGAAATACGCCTACTTTGGCGACCCCGCTGCCGAACTCAAGTATGCCGATGCCGGTGTCAAGATAGACAGCATCAACAGCCAATCGGCCACCACAAGCAATATAGCCCAACTCGAAGCAGGCAACGTGGTAAGTTTCACTGGCCACATTGGCACCGCTACAAGTTTGGAGCAAACCGACACGGCCTTTACCGGCACACTCTATGCCACGCTTTTTGCCCCGATACAAAAAATCACCTGCAAAGGCCAGGGCAACAGCAGCACCGTCACACCGCTCACCTACACCGACTACACCCAAATACTGTTCGAAGGCAGCGTACCTGTCAACAACGGGCAGTTCACCATCAAGACAAGCATACCGCGCAGTGCCCCCCTCAGCACCGCCACACCGCTTTTGTCGCTCTATGCAGTCAGTGCCGACAAACAACAGGAACTGTGCGGACAATTCAGCAAATTCAACATCAGCAAGAGTGCTGCCAACGAAGGCACCGACAGCATCGCACCCAAAGTGTTCATGTATATCGACAATCTCGACTTTCCCGACGGAGGGCGTATTGGCACCGATGCCACACTCTATGCCACAGTTACCGACTCGAGCGGCATATCCATGATGACAGGCAGCATGGGACACGACATGACACTGTGGTTTGACAACGAAAGCAAAAACAGCCTCAACGTCAACGACTACTTCACCTTCGAGCAAGGTTCATACATGAGCGGCACACTCACCTATCCACTCACGGCACTCACACCAGGCAAACACACCGTCTACTATCGAGTGTGGGACGTAAATGACAACAGCACCCTTGCGCAACTCACATTTAACGTAATCGAAAACGGCCAATCAGCGTTCGGCGTTTATGCCACAAGCAATACACCCGAAAGGTCAACTACCTTCGTCACCACGTTTAACGACCTCGACCCAAGCGTGAGCCACACGGTACAAACCGAGGTGTACAGCATAGCCGGCTACCGCGTATGGCACCAATCAACCGAAGCCGCTGCCGGCACAACCAACGTGTCTATACCATGGCAACTCAACGATTATGCCGGCAACAAGCTGCCCGCAGGTGTTTACCTTTACCGCAGCAAAGTATCAGGAAAGGACACAAACACCCAAAAACTTATTATCCGATAAATGGTCTACATACAAACAAGCAAACAACACAACTATAACATGCGACATACCTCACACAAACCAAGCAATAAAATGCACGCCCACCTGCTTGCAGGCAGTGCCTTGCTGATAGCAAGCATACTACCACAGACATTGCGAGCCGACGACGAAATACGCGACCAGTTCAACCCTGTACGCACAGCCGTCACATCACTCTCTATTGCCCCCGATGCCCGATCCGGCGGTATGGGTGATGTGGGTGTGGCAACCGACCCTGACGTCAACTCACAATACTGGAACCCTGCAAAGTACCCCTTCAACATCTCACGTGCAGGATTTGCAATAAACTACACCCCATGGCTGCGCAAACTGACCAGTGGCATCGCCTTGCTCAATGCCTCCGGCTACGTGCGTTTGGGCGATTATCAAGCGCTCAGTGCATCGCTGCGCTACTTTACGTTGGGCGAGTTCACGGTATCAGGCGATGAAAGCATGAGCGTCAAGCCGTATGAACTGAGTGTTGATGCGGCCTACTCACGTATGCTTAGCGAGAAGTTCTCGGCCGCGGTTGCACTGCGCTACATTTATTCAGACATCAACGGCCACTACGACGACAACTCCACTGGCGGTTCTGCCTTTGCAGCCGACATTGCACTCTACTACAACACCTACTTAATGATGGGGCAACGCGAGTGCCAGTTAGCCTGGGGTTTGAACATCAACAACATTGGTAGCAAGATATCCTATGGTGACGACCGTTCATACTTCATACCTACCAACCTGCGCCTCGGTCTCAGCTACATGATACCGCTCAACGAATACAACCGCATCGGATTCTCTGCCGACATCAACAAGTTGCTCGTGCCTTCCATGCCATTGCAGCGTGCCGACGAAAGCAATGAGGACTACGAGGAGCGCCTTAACAGCGAATACTATAACAAGTCTTCCATCGGAGGCATATTCTCATCATTCGGCGACTCAGAAAGAGGCTTCAAGGGCGAAATGGAAGAGATACAATGGAGCGTCGGTGCCGAATACACCTACAACGACAAGTTCACGCTGCGCGCCGGCTATCATAATGAGAGCAAATGGCAGGGCAACCGCAAGTACGCCACAGTCGGTGCCGGTTTCCGCATGAGCGTGATGTCTATTGATGCCGGTTATGTGATTGCCACCTCTGCCTCTAACCCACTCGATCAAACCCTGCGTGTGTCACTGGCATTCGACATGGACGGCATACGCGATTTATTTGGAAAACGCCGATGAAAATACGAGTTGGAATGGGATACGATGTACACAAACTCGTACCCGGCCGCGCCCTGTGGTTAGGCGGCATAAAGATTGAACACGACCTCGGTCTGCTCGGACACAGCGATGCCGATGTACTGATACACGCCATCTGCGATGCGCTGCTTGGTGCTGCCAACCTGCGCGACATAGGTTATCACTTTCCCGACACCGACCCAGCATACAAGGGTGCCGACAGCAAAGTGCTACTGGCACAGACCATCAACATACTCAAGGCCGAGGGGTGGCAAGTGGGCAACATCGATGCTACAATATGTGCAGAACGCCCCAAAATCAACCCACACGTGCAGGCCATGAAAGAATGCTTGTCACCAATTATGCACATCAGTACAAACGATATCAGCATTAAAGCCACTACCACCGAAAAGCTTGGCTTCACAGGTCGCGAAGAGGGCATTTCTGCTTATGCCGTGGTATTGATCGAAAAGGTCTGAGCATTGAACAATGTGCTAATATGTTAATGTGTTAATATGCGAATGGGCTGACGCCGTAGCGTTGCAAATAGTAACGCTACGGCGTCAGTTATATTTGCACATTTGCACATCTGCAAGCATAGCGAGCTAATGTCACCGTAAAATTCTCTTGTAATTGATTGTTGTCCGGTAAAACAATATTTGTCATTTTGTCTACACTCTGCACTAATAGCACCTAACATACTGATAATCATTAGCTATCGTGCGTGTAGACAACCCCGTTTTCTACCTACACACTGCCTGCACTTTTTGATGATGCATATCACGCTTTACTGTGGCGGCATAGCGTGAAACACGCATAGGGGGAGCGAAAAACCTGTCACTCCGACAGAAAACACGCTCCCCCTATGCCGTACGTCCCGTGTGGCACAACCATTAAAAACATCTGCACAGACAGGCAAAAAACGCCTGGCAACCTACATGGTGCATACAATGCATACAACAATCATGATGCGGGCAGCGTGCAGACAATAGTGCGCACAAAGTGCAGATTTGTCTACACGCCGTAACACACTGATATTCAATACTATACAAGCGAAAGTGCAGAGTGCAGACAAAATCACGAAAAGCCGTGTGGGACATGATCCCGAACATCTTTGCACGCATATACTACACCACACATGGTTGCTTTCTCACACCGCCACCGCCCCTCACATGGCCACACCTTTTTGGCAAACGCTTGCATACAATAATGCCACAAGCCAAAAGGACCAGGCACCTGTTCCACAACGTAACTATTCAGCGGTAGCGCTGCTCCCTTAATCCACGATTGAAATGTACTGCAA